>ENA-UOTX01000329-UOTX01000329.1-compost-metagenome-genome-assembly--contig:-NODE-329-length-53493-cov-10.492643_pt1 | contig 53493 bp, 22 predicted proteins | sample MGYA00238143_ERZ746982 | MGnify/ENA primary metagenome ERZ746982 (study PRJEB28758, sample SAMN06268862) | compost metagenome | isolation source: single cell | place: USA: California, Emeryville, Joint... | reverse complement strand
TGTCTCTGAAATAAATTACTTATTTCCAAAGTTCAGAGTCTCGAAAAATCAGTTGTTTCAGACCTCTTTACAATAGGGATACTGTGTTTTTGTTTCAAAGTGGTCGGCTGATCGCCCCAAAAAATAAAAAATTTGACTATCATGAGTCAGTTCAAGATGTTTTTATATTCTTAAATTGAATAAATTTGATTCAGATCATCAAAAAGAATACCAAGTGAAATTTTTATTAATTGTAGGCATGTTTTACGAAGATAATTCCATCCCGAAACTAAAGAAGTCTATATGCTGAAAAATCAGTGGAAACCCAACTAAATGTGAAATAAAGCTGATGGTTGATTTAAAGACAAGATTGGGGTTTAAGAAGTAACAACTTTGCTCAATAGCAACAGACTGACCTCCAAATCTTAAGTATAAATCTGAGTCTGATCACTTTTTGTGATTACCTCCATAAGGCTGCACATATATTGGGAAAGAAGACGAATGATTTTAACATTTTTCAGGGTGTGAATTTTTGAAACCGATAAAGATAATTTAATCATACTGTAAAACTTAACATTCATAGGTGGTGATGACAGAAATAGAAGATATTAGAATGTATCCACAAAAATTGAATAATGTTGAATTTGTTTAGCAAATAGATAACAAAATTGTTTTTCTAATGAGGCGGCTTTTCTCTCTCTCTCGAAAAATGCCCTTGGGAAATTCTTTAATTCCATTTCCAAGGGTGCTATTCGCCTACGATCGATCTCGTGTGAAAAATTAAAGGATCACTCCAAAATTATTTCCACAGTACATATTTTAATATTTTCTAAGTATTTACAAATAAATTTGCTGTGCTTGTTTTCGATAGATTTTATTTCGATTCGCTTTTTTGTTTTTGTAATGAATTAACTGAAAGGGTTACTTGAACATGAAGAATTAAAACAAAAAGCGAAAGAGTTTGTATAAAATAGATGATTCCGTAATGATGGTTCTTCATAAAATTTTCTAGTAAATACTTACAAATATCGAACATGAAAACCGATTCATTACCTTGTTGGTGTCAATTCCCTATTTTTAAAAAGCAACTTCTAGTTAATTGCTGATTTTTAATCAAGGAATAAACCATTTGTAAGCTGAAAAATGAGGGAGCTCAAGAGTATTAGATATTCCCTCCATTTCAGTTTATAGATAATAAAGAGATGTAATTTACAAATGTATTTTCGCTCAAAACCTTGACATCAGCAGAGAATTTCACGAATAGGGAGAAAATAGCAGAGTTTTTCAGATAACGAATCACCAACGTCTGCAAATTTCAACATTTCTGTCCTCTCTGATTTTCTTCAGAAATTCAAGTAAAACTGCATTATTTTCTTCGATTTGGAAAAGAATATACTCACTTGTGTGACGTTTACTTCAGTCAGACAGCTTATAAACTTTGCCTTGCTGATATTTTACACTCTCAAATAGCTAATATATCCGCTAAAACGACAATATGCATAAATATACGGGAAAAAGCACTCTAGATTGAACAGGATACTGTCACTAAGGTAACAACGTACAGAAAGACCAAAATTAACGATTACTCATAAGCTAAAAGCCTCCATCTACTCTCAGTGCATTGAGGCTGAGAGATCGAGGTTATTAATTTGCTCTTGAGCAGCTTTGTTAAAACAAATTAATTAATTCCGAGTTTGGAACAGATGTCCAAGATCGTCAAGGTTATCCTCCTCCTTTCCGCTGTTTGCTGTGTCTACAGCACAATCGCTCCTCAGACTCTCCGACCTTTGAATCATTATTTCAAAGCAGGCTCCGGTATGCCAACTCGTGAGGAACTTAAGCACTATTTCAAACAATGGCACGCCAAGCATGGAAACGCTGATATTACCCCAACTGCTGACCGTGAGGCTGTCTTCATCAAGAAAGTCAATGACATTATCCGCCACAACCAGAACCCACATAAAACCTTCACCCGTGGGGTCAACAAGTTCACTGGAAGATACAATTCTGAGTTGATTGGTGCCACCCTTATGAAGCCTCAAACTTGCCAAATGAGCTCTGCTCCAATTAAGAAATCAGCTGGCCCAGTTGGTGTCAAGGGTTCATTCTTCGATTGGAGAGACAAGTCAGTCGTCACCCCAATCAGAGACCAAAAGAACTGTGGTGCAAGCTACGCTTTCGCTGCCGCTGCCGCCGTCGAATCCCACTGGGGCATCAGAACTGGAGTTCCTCCTGTTTTGACCTCAGAACAACAATCTATTGATTGCTCTGCCAACTTCGGAAACAGCGGCTGTGACGGAGGTCTTCCTTTCAAAGCCTTCAATTATCTTCAAAACGCCAACGGATTGAGCACTGAGAACACCTATCCATTCGAAAACCAAGGTGGAAGCTGCCGATTCAAGCAACAAAATATCTACGCCAGAGTTTACAATGGTACCGCCAATATTCACCCTGGTGACGAGCAAGCCATCTACCAAGCTCTTTCCACTTTTGGACCAATTGCTGTTGGCATGATGGTCGGTGATGACTTCCTTACCTACGATGGAGGTATCTACCAATCCAGCACTTGCCAAAGTGGCCAAACTGTGAATCACGCCCTCACTATTATTGGCTACGGCACTGATTCCAACACCGGACTCGACTACTGGATCGGCAAAAACAGCTGGGGTACCCAGTGGGGTGAAGAAGGCTATGTGAGAATCATCAGAGGCAAGAACATGTGCGGAATCGCTAACTGCGCCTCCTACCCTAACATGAACTACACCAGCCCAGTGACAAAAAGCTCACATATCACCCAAGACGAAGACTCCAATGTTATTCTCGCAATGGAATAAAATCACAACATTTAATTATTATCTCAAACCTTAAGACTCTAATGAATCTTTCCGAAAAAGAAATACATATTCCATTGAAATCCACATGAATCTAATCCAGTAAAAATTTGGTTGAGAGAAAAATAATAAAAATTGAAAGTGCTTCGCCTAATAAAATTAAACTAAGTTTTTGTGGGCTAACACTCATAGAGAGAATGAATCCACACTGATAATTAATCAATTTAAAGAATCATATGTTTTATCGTACTAGAGCTAATGCCTTGCCTTAAGTTGTTTTGGATGCTGGTCAGAGCAAGTCACAGATCATACCTCATCCTCAAACTCAAAAATCAATATTTTGAGAGTATCCTGAGTTGTTTTTCATTTATAACATGGCTACACATGATACAAATTTGCACGACATGATTTAAGCGGTTTTAATGCTCTGCAGAGGCAACTTTAAAAAATTCTTCTGTGGTGCGAACTTTCTCACGTACCTTTCCGATCGCGTCGCCAGCCTGTTTTTCGTAGTAGTCAACTTTTTCCCAGTCTTTAAAGGTAGAGTATCTGACTCCTCTTTCTTTCAGTATAGCATCGATATAAACTGTTTGAAATTAAGTAAGATTTATAACAACAGATCATATAATTACGGAAGGGGTCAAATTTCGGTTGTAAAAATCCTTTCAGGAAATGATTCTTGATGTTGATGAAAGTTTCCTATGAGTTGTGAGATCAACAATATGCTAATATCACAGTCATTACCACACTATCTTTCAAGGTTGTATCAAGAACTCCAATCGGTCCTTAAATGAAAAAATAAGAAAATAATAAACCTCAGTGTCTTGCAATAAACGAGGTACCTGTTTTAATCCAGCCAGCTGCATATAGGCCAACTTCAATTTGTTCCTTATGAGCCTATCATTTTTACTCTTTTTTATCTAATATCATCAGAGTACCTCAGAAAGGACGCATCCATGTGAAGTCGGAATGACAGAACTGCCTTGATCGAATAAAACTCCTGGGAGAGGATGTGCATTGTAGCCAATGCTTCTTAAAAAGACGTCGCATTTTAGAACTTCATTTGGCTTCTTTGGATCTGGAAGGCATTTTTGACCAAACATTCCACCCTAAGTTAGCATGAAAAATTAGGCAGGTTTGCGAGGGGAAAAAACCTGCAGGTAGTTCTTTTGGAAAACGACTTCAGATATTCTTCCCTCGTGACCGATCAACTGGATTGGGCTCATAAGAAAACGGAAAATCATTCTTCTCCCTTTTGGTTTGGTGTCCAATAATTGTCTTAATTCCTCAGAATTTTTCAGAACCGGGAGCTTTTTTATAATTTCAAGTTTTCGTTTATTGGCTCGAACTCGGATATCTATCTTATCTCTGTCTCCTTCAAAGGGGATCAGATGTAAATCATCCAAGAAGACATACCTTGCAGTTCAATTAGGCTCTGCTCGTTCATGCTGCTCTCGAGCTCTTCTTTCACCAAATAATATTCGACATCTTTGATTGATGTAAGTCCTCTCAGCTCTTTTGTGGTAAATGCAGCTTGGATAAATCCTCTTCTGCCCACCATGATTATCTATTTCAGAAAGAGAGTACAATTTAAAGAAGCAACGAGAGCCATTACATTTTCTGTTTGCTTCCTCATTTTCAGCTCTAATGTATCGTTATTAATGTCCGTGGGCCTCAGTTCCTCAACACTCTTCGCGAAAATTCGAGCGACATCAACAGCCACATTACCATTTCTAAGCCATGTTAGAGGATCACTGACAAATCTGCTGCTTACCCAATGATTATCATGTTCTTCATATCATGATCTTTGCCCAAGCGCTCAGAGAGATCCAAAAAATTCGGATGTGAATTGTACCTTATTTCATCTTATACACATTTCTAAACTTGAGCTCGTACCAATTAACGATTGTTCGAGCAGAATAGATTCCTTTCAGCGTGTCTTCTCCTTCAAGACCAAGCTTTTTATCACCTGAAAACAATTGCTGTGAGTTCAATGTTTTGTTAAGATGGGCTTGACTTTGCGCTCCATAAGTGAAAACAATGCCAGTGTATTTGCCTTTGATCTCATCTATATGCAAATCTTTTCCCTTGAAAGCATTTAGATAATGTCATCTCCAAATAGCAATATACGAGTTGAACGTTTCCAAAAAATCTGAAGTGCGGGTTCTGTGCAACCTGGACATAAGTATTCGATACTATTAGAAGGTTGGATGGAAGAGTTGTAACCTGAGTAAAATCTTTTGTTATTTTTTTCACCTCTTGATGATCAGGCGCGACTCCATAGCGAACCAATCCGAAGGGAAAAGGAAGCGAATCAAAGATATCAACCTAAGATTGTGAGCTCCTTTAAGAATTTCAAGTAGTTACATAGGAATTGGGGATATCTTTTAGAATCTGTTTTGCCATGTGAAATCCAGCTGGACCGGCTCCTATAATCTATCACAGTTGAAGCCAGAAAGTGCTTAAGTACGCAAAATCGCAAGCCTTCATTCAAAGTAGTTGAAAAGTATCTGGTACAATGGTTCTTCGGGAACTTCGTAAAAGTTTTGATCATTTTATTTAAATTTACTTGGGATGAATTCAGATATCTGGGTTTTAACTTGCGATTCTCATCGTTTTCTCAAAGAACTGTGTCAAACATGAATTGTTTATGTTATCATGACTGAAAAGCAATAAAATCAGTCGGAGGAAATTTGTTAAGTGGCACGACAAGATGGAAAATTTATCATGATTGATAGAGCCATTCATTAATTAGTTGAAAGAGAACTTATTGCTTTTGTTCATTTACAGAAGTGATACGAAATTACAAGTAATGTAATGCCTTGCATCGTAGTAACATTAATTATTAAAATAGGAACAAAAGTATGAATTTTTTTGAAAAATATAGAGTTATTTGATCTAAGACAACAGAATGGGATCTTGGACGTTGAGGCTCTATGAGCTAGGCGCTGGTTGGCGCTTTATGATACCGGAAGATTGTCTTCTTCATAAGAGAATAAAAACCTAAGTCAGAGAAGTTAGTCTTTAAATCTAATTGGTTGGAAAGAAAAGAGAAGAAATAAGAGTGGAATATTGAGCCTCTTAACAAAACCAAACCATTGGTAGAGAAGGTTCCCAGGAGAGGCCCAATTTATGTCGCAAATTTATATACCAAAGTGCAAAAGGATTAACCAAGAGCACTACCGCAAACTTGCTTCGTCGAGAGAAAGAAGAAAGAGAAGGGGGAAAAAAGTCAGCTTTTATTACCTACTAGACTTGCTGTTGGTCCATTCGTCTGAGACTTCTTCTCTTTTTGGGAAAATGATTGAAAGAGCATTTTTGAGATGCCCTTCCAGCAATTTCTTCTGTCGTTAGCTTGATCTGCTTTATTTACTCAGACTCGCATCTCGAATTAAGCACAGTGGGCTACTTGGATGTCCCAATTGCTGAGCGAGTTCGATTTTAAATCCAAATCTAATTTTCAATTATATTTCTCCGTGTCAACTGCCTTAAATAGTCTGAACAACCTTGAAATATCTTTTTAAACAACCCTGAATTTTTAGCTATTTTTTTCCCTCATTTTCTGAGTAGAGAAGGAACTCGATGTAATTGTTTATCAAAGATATCGATAGATCTCAAATTCTGAGTCAATAGTTAGAATTCCATAGGTGTTGTCTTTTTCAAAGAATTGAAATGCTCTTCCAAAATTCCTTAATTCTTTTCAATTTCCTCACCAACTCACGTGGCTTGATTATATTACAGTATGAATACGATGAATATGGAAGAGATACAGAGGTAAATTACACGAAATTCATATAATGCAATTGCGATAATTTAATACATACCTAATAACTCCTTTTTTTGCGAAGTCAACAAACGAAAATCAACACGATTCCATAAACTTCGCATCTGGATTCAATCACAGAAACCACAAAAACCTTGTTAATTGGGAAATTGTAAAATAGTTGTGTTGATGTTGATGTTGCAGCCCGGCCTTATTTGAAAATTAACAAGAATCTTAACCATTAAATTTGGACGGAGGGATCACGAACTTCCCATCTGTATGCTTCAATTTCTCTTCTATCATTGATGAAAATTTCTCTGGATTACAGGTTTTACGCCAGATTCTGCCCCGAGCGTTAGTGAACCAATTTTGAACCTACCAGCAATTAAGAGGTAACTTAATTGTGACCATTCTTTAGAATAAATTACCTGTTTTAGAGTTATTCCTGTGTCTCTGGCTAGCCTTAATTTCTCTTGGGTGTTCGGATAAGGATCATTGAAGTGCTCGGTCAGCCAATTTTTGAGTATGAGTAAAGCACGTCTTGGAATCTTATTTTTCCCTTTTCTGCCTTTTCTTGCTTGTGGAGTTATACTCTCGTTCAATTCTTGATCTTTTTTCGAATCATCGGAGCCAGCTTCAGAAGAGTTCTGCTGGAAAATCAAAAAATATGATTAATTCATTTCGAATGCACTATTTTACCTTATTATTTATTGATTCAAGCATTTTTTGGTAATTTTTGAGAAGCTCCTGTTTTGTATCACTTATCATCTTGTTCAGCTGGGCCAAAGGAATGTAATGAAAGATCCCATCAGTTTCCAGCTGTGTTCTCATGTTTGTTATCATTTCATTTGCTGAATTCGCAAAAAATTCCGTCGCTTTTTCTTTCTCTATTATATCGTCGTAATTCTAGATAGCAATATCAGTTAGCAAGCGTCAAAGGAAGATTTCATGCAGAGTTTTGTCAAAAACAATTCACAGTAGAGTGAAGAATAAGTAAACTTACCTGCTCAAGTATCATTGCGTTGGCATATTCTTTACTCTTTTCACGCTTTAATTCGGATATAAACTCTCCCAGATTATTGAATAGCATATGGAATGCGATCTCTTTATCAGATTGATAGGCTGTACAATCATTGATTAGAGAAGTTTTGCTTAAAGGAAATTCATTACTCCGGTTATTCAAGGCCTCAAATGTTTCGCTGAGTACGTTGTGCATTGGTTAAGCAAAGTGTAAATTGTTGGTGCTAAGTGAAGCAAATGATATATTTTAGGCCCAGGACGAAGTGAAATGCATTACTTTTATCTGATTTTAACGAGATGTTCTGTCCTTCGTTAAATTAGCTTCTTTTCCTTTTTAACTAAACTGTTTATATAATTTCTATCAAAAAGGAACCAACTAAGCAGCAACGATTCCAGCCTTCGAAATAATTGAAAATAAGTTAGTTAGCGCCTACAGAAATGAGCAGAATCAAATTTAATCTAATCGAATCACCTATAGAAGGAAATTGATCGATAAAAAATAATTAATTGTCTTATTTGATAATTTTCAACGAACGGACGACGAAGTATATAGTCACTGGCCGTGATGGAAAAAAATTCAGTTTAAGCAGTTGAAATGATTGAGAGAAATTTCTGGAAAACGAAGGTTTTCACTCAAAATTAATAAGTTAATTTTGCTCAAGCTGCTGAATTTCTTCTTTTCCAATGAGAAGCAAACAAAAAGACCGAAACAAGAGCAACCGGTTTTGCCGCCCATGCATTTGTTCAGCGCTTCAAATAAATGTAAGTATCTCCTCTTTAATGATATAAATCACTGAGAAGGAAGCAAAAAAAAGAGGAAACTTTGTTCGATTAATAGAAATTACGTACGATTAAACCTCGCAATTGCAGGAATATTTATCAACATTAATCTTTTTTGATTTAAGAATTTTTCAGAATGCAATCTCAAACTGAATCTGAAAAAATAATTTAACAAGAGAACACCGAAAAGGAAACTGCTTTAGAATCACAAACTTTAGGGGTAAAAATCAGAAATTAAGCACTTGAGTTCAACTAACTCCAATGTTGGCCAAGCAACATTAATAGAAAACCAATTGTAGAAAAGGCTAGATCTTGTCAACAAATTATGAAAGATAGGTTTAAATGCTTTAAGAGAAAATACCAAAGGTATTATTTCCTCATTTGATGTTCGGCAAACGCAGTAGCGAGTCTTTAAAACAAATCGAGCCTATTTTTGAATCAGATTAGATTTACTTCCCAAAATTAAAATGATTGTTTGAGATAGAAAATGGAACACAAAACATTAATTTTCGATGTCGCTGAAATTGATTCCCAATAGTTAAGAGGTTCTAGAGATTTTCGGATCAGTGAACCTCTAAGGAAAATTTCATCATAGAATGCCATCTAAAAAGTAAATGAAAGTTTTTCTTCATCAGCGAAAATTTGTGAAATTGAAATTCTTTTAAAAATACCTCTTACTATCACGAACAACCTATTGCTATTCAAGTTAGGTAGCATTTTCACATAGTTTCCATAGAATTGGTAAAACAAATTTAAATCTCAAGTGACTGTAAGAAGAAATGATTATGATGGTGATAGGTTTTACTCACAAACAGGAACAATAAAAGTAATCAGAATAGATTATTCACAATAAAACGAAAATAAACTCACATGTGAAGTAGCTGCCTCAAATTTAGAAAATGACATAGGATTCAATAAATTTGAAAACTTGAGAGAATTCTGTATCACTTCTCTATAAAACAATTAAAAATATTGATTAGCGCAAACTCTAACTCGAAATGTTTACAAAACCAAGCGAATCCTCATCATATTTAAAGCATAAGCTCCTTGGATTTATGATTGGAATTGAGAAATATAGGTGTAACTTTGCTCGATGCCTGAAGCAGTTATTGAAAAGTCAGAGATTTTGCCATCCCTTTTCCAGCTCCCAAGCAGCTCGAAGATTTTGCTCAATGGGACTTGAAGATTCTCAATCAGATATGCTTCCCATGAAGACACTGGTGAGACCTTCCTAATAATATTTGGTAGTAACTGTTGTAAATCGTTCAAGAGAGACTCTTGATCGGCGGACATCTTCTGCAGAAAAATCGAGTAGCAATTATCATATATTTCAACAAGATGGTCAACAGAGGTCAGCCAAACGGGCTCTCCATTCAACATGACTGCAACCCTATCACATAATTTGAGAGCTTCTTGTATATTTTGGGTAGCAAAGATAATGGCTGCGCCTCTATCTGTCGCATATCGTCTGAGAATCTCGAAAATCTTCATTTTAGTCTGAGAGTCGAAACTCAACACAGGCTCATCCAACAGAATTATTGAAGGTGATCCAATGAGAGCGAGAGCCAAAGAAACTTTTCTTTTTACAGAAGGAGACTGCGTGCTCAATGGTTTACCAAGATTCGACGTGAGATCAAGTGTTTTGATTAGATAAGCCATATCTTTTTTCAATTCAGAGGGCGAGATTCCTTTAATCATCCCCATCACTTTCATGTGCTCTTCAACAGTCAAATGATTCCATAGGGTGCAACCAAGAGTGCTTAATCCAATAAATTTAAAAATATCGTAGCTTTCTTCATAAATGTCCACTCCAAATAATCTAAGGTCACCACTCGTCCTCGTATTTAAACCAGCTATCGTTTCTAATATTGTTGTCTTTCCTGAACGACTTGGCCCGACGATACCAAAGATCTCTTGTCTTTTTACACCAAAAGTTACAGAGTTAAGAGCGACTTTTCCAGAAGGCAGCACTTTTTTGAGTTCTTGAACCTGAATTTCATCGGTATTCGAAGGATTTACGACTCGTTCATATTCTTCAGCGATGTGGGTCTGGTTTGGGAGCACCAATCGCTCTGCTGGTTTGGGAGTTACTTTAGCTTTATTGTTGTCAAAAAGTTTATTTTCCTTTGGGTCTCTCAAACAGATGAGCCAAAAGAAATATCCTGCAGCACATACTAGCATCGAGAGAGGATACATCCAACGATTCCTGAAGGGTAAAAAGTCTTGGTCTGCTGGTAGCTCATCAAGCCTCATGATGAACTCTACACCATCATACATCGCTTGTATAGGAGAAATTAGGTAAGTAAAATCGTGGACCACGGATAAAAGGGAAGGGTGATTTGCTAACAGGGAGGAGTTGAGGATGAGGAACGGTAATGGGACAAACATCACCATTAGAGTAAGTCCTAAGAGTCGTTGTGCGGACTCCGGGTTCGCGTAACCGTAGCTCCAGCAGTAGCATAAGATTATCACGTAGCAATCAAAGCAACTCAACAAGAAGAACAAATAAACGGGATAGTTGCAGACATATGTCAAGTTCAAGAAGTATACGACAACCACGTAGATCATATTGACAGTAACTGCTAGAGTCAAGTCAAATATCAAATTTCCCAACCAGTAAGACAGACGGCGCAGCCCCATCATATACATCAACATTTTGGTCTTGCTATTCCTCTCGGTTATGATTGTGTAGGCATTTGTTCCGGATCCTGTAATATGTGAAAACATGATGAAAACTTTGAGCTTTTCAGCATTTTCAGTGACTGGAAAGAGAGCCACTCGTATAGCCAAAAAGACAAGAGGGAAGCAATTCCAGAAGATTCGTTCATGAAATCGCTTGGTAATACAGAACCGCCTGAAGAACATAGCTCTAAGCTGCAAGCCAAAATTGAACTTGGGAGACTTTTTAAAAGTGTGGGCCCTGATTACAGTGGAGTTCCTACGTAATTCTCTCCTCTCGAACTTACATGCATCGGAATTCCCTCGAGTCAACTTTCCATGTACATTCATTTTCATGGAGAGTTTTGTGATAACATGTGAGAGACTGTAGGAATAAAGCGTGAAATGGATCCCTTCTATAGATTCTAACTTCTTAAAGAGTTCGGAAAACTTATGCTGCTCTTCTGTCGTCAGAAATACGTTCAATTCGGTGTCTGTATTCTGAACGATATCGTATTTTTTGAGCACCTCCTTCAAAATTCCTAATGCTTCATCTCTCCATTCCATTGGTGTCTCCTCCGAGGCGGTCATTGAGAGGTCATATCCGACTGAATAGATTTTCCGAAGATGATTAAGCGGACCTTTACAAACGAGCGTTGTTCCATCCATCACTCCTATCCGTGTGGACACCTCTTCGGCCTCAGCTGCACTGTTGCTGAGAATGATGATTGTTTTCCCTTTTTGACGATATTTGCTAATGATATTCCAGATCAGAAGCTGATTTGGTAGATCAAGGTTCACAGTTGGTTGATCAAGGATTAAAAACTCAGGATCATGAACAAGAGCCATCGCGAACATGACTTTTCGGTAAAGGAACGCAGATAAGGAACTTAGAGGACTATTTTTTGATGCAGTAAGTTGAAACTCCTCTAACAGTTCCTGAACCCGGGCCTGAGCTTCAGGAGGTTGCATGCCGCGGATGTAGCTAGCAACAGTTAGGATTTCTTCGACCTTCATGTATGCAAGCCCCAAATTCATGTGAGATACAACACCAAAAGTACTGCGCACCTGATTAGGCTCGTGAGAGTACTGCATGTCATATATTAGGATATCCCCTCTTTGTGGTAGGATTATTCCAGTGAGTAGTTTCAAAATTGACAACCTTACAATGGGGTCGTTAATAACCAATGTAAATACTTCGTTTTCCACCAATTTTAGAGAAAGATTTTCAATTTTTTCAGAGCCCTCACTCTTATTTTCAAGATGCTTGACTCTTAGAACAACTTTTTTCTTGTGTGTAGGGGATTCTCCGTATTGATTATGTGTTGAAGTCTCACCTCCATCTTGATTTACTTCTTCCAATTCTATCAATGGGAGATTTAGTTTCTTTATTCTTACAGAATCTTTCTGCCGGTAAGTCTGCGATCGATGAATCCTCTTCTCTCTCTTGAATTTGTTTTTGAAAAAGCCAATAAACGCGTTCCAGAGCGCAACTTTCGAGGACGTTGAAGCATTGAGAACAACGAAAAGCGTATAATAGAATATCATATCAAAAAGTATGGTCAAATAGCAAGTTTCTAAAGTATACCCAGTCTCAAGCTGAGTGTCAAAAGCAAGCATGCCGACTCCATACATCATCGGAGTTTTAGGTGAAAGACTGAGTAGCAGTTGGACGATGTAATTATCTGTGTACAGCCCAACATAGAAAAGGAACGATTGGAATTGGCTGAATAGAGTCACAATGGGATTTATTTGATTTGATTTGAAGAAACTCGTGAAGAAGAGACAAAATGATGTCATCGCGAATGATGACCCCACATAAAGAGCGTAAATTTGTGCGAGGATCGCAGGTGAGCGTCCCCTGAGGAGAAGAGCCAGTATTACCATTGAGATAACTATCGAGCTTTTGATTGCTGCAACAACATGATATCCTAAGTAGTAGAATGCTGTCGTGCGTCCGTTAATTGTGAGCATAAGGTTTGTATTTTGAACTTTTTCGTTAAGGAAGTCGTTGATCATGCATCCGTAGCTGAGCCAGAGGCTTATACCAATGTACATCAATGCAATAACCTTGTCTTCAGTATCAATAAGGATGTATGTCAGCAATCCCGCCGCAAGAGCGGCTACGAAATGTCGTTTAAGGATCATTTTTTCGTTTCTCGTCTGGCATTTGCTCTTGAACAAGCATGCACGGACTTGTGATTTCAGGTTAGGCATTGCAGCTGTGAATTAAAAAGAAGATTTTATAATATTTCAGGCGTTCAAGAAGTAATAAAAAACAGATTCTCTTTGTTATCATAAAAATAGAACAGAGCATTAAGTAGAGGGACCTGAAAAATGCGTTCGAAAGCAAATGTTTATTTGATATCTGAAGCTTAGTTATAAGATATTGGAATTAATGGTTGTGAAAAGTTTTGATGTGTTGAAACCCTAAATAGAAATGATAGAAACATTTTGAAGACTATCAGAGATCTACGTTCGAGGTCCGAGGGTAATTCCACTTATTAAATTATCTAGAAGTGATTTGAGTGGATGGAATACAACATTGATTCATTATTAGGAATATGGAAAGTTGTTCTGCTGTCTTAGAACCTGCGCTGAATCATAGAATCGCCTTAATTAAATATCATACCCCATAGTTAGCAGTAGAGTTAGCAGTGGAAAGTGATGAGGTCCAGTATCTAATTTGTACCTCAGCTCCTCAATAACTTCTAGAAAATCTGAAACAGAAGCGCTAAATCTATTTCTTTGGCGAGAAGATTATTCTGAAGGTGGTTGTATTAATTTCTTCAATACTTGAAATAGAGGACTATAGCCCGTTGGGAGCAATAATCATAAAAAAGAGGATGGTATACGATATGTAATATAGAGTTTCACAATAGTTAATTTTAGAGCGAATTAAAAATCATTTTCTTCGTATTTAGCTAAGGTTTCGACCCAATTAGTTTCTACGTCCTAATGCATGGTGTTGTTCTAGTAGATACATGCCCAAATGATGTAAAGGATTCGGTGGTCGTTGTTTTCTGAGCTCGTCAACGCCTTTTTTGAAAACTTTGATCACCATTAAATTGGTGGAACCTTGATATATTTCGGAACGAGATACTGGTCTGTAATTGGTGGACTCCCCATGGTCCTCCATTTGGTGTAATGCACGCACGCTATAGCTCTCAGAAATATTCCTTTTAGCAAACCTTTGAGCTGAACCTGATCGACCAAAAGCGTCTGACTTTCGAAGAAGTCTCGGTCCAGATCGAGAAGTTTCTGGTTCTCTTGACCAATATTCTCTATTGTTTAGTTTTGGGAAACTTAGTTGTTTCAGTGAATCATTTAGAAGATGGGTTTTTGTTTCTTTCTCATTTTCATAATTTTCTTTATTGACAGTTGATCTTCCTTGAGAATGCATTCCCTTTGGACTATGCATCGAAAAACTGTTGGATATAGTCTCATTGTTCTGGTTTCGTTTCTCATATCGGTCAGAGTCAAGATAGTTGTTCTTTGCAATAATAGGATGACTTTGATTCCTTGACTTTAGATAAGAATTAGAATGGAATCGGTCTGATCTCTCTTCAACGGATAGGTCATGTATCCTTTTAGCGGAGGTCTTAGGAGTGTTCGTCGCCGATCTAAGCACTTGCTTCTTGTCTGAGATATCTTTTAGCGGGTAAAGACGAGAGTTTGCAGCTACTCGACTATTTGTGTTTGTTCTACTGGTCTTGCTTCCTGTGTTTGAGACCGGGACTTTAAACTCCCCTTGAATCTGCTTTGACTGTGTGTGTATTTGCTTTATGTTTGGCTGCTCCCCTCTGGACGGCTTGGATGCAGAAACTTTTTGGATCGGCTCAAGGTTCATGATTTCGTTCTGAAGCTGTTTCCTTTTAAATATTTTCTTTTCGACGTAAGTATCAAAAGGATCTTTTTCTCTCGGAACAGGCTCTCCCTCTTCACATTTTATGTGAACCAGCATCTTTCCTTTCTGTTTACTGCCTAATCTCAATTTAACCCACAAAGTTTGTGTTCCTGCGTCCTTGCAATCTTGAAGCTCAAGCATTCCGTCCGCTAACAGAATATGGTTTCCATAGTCTTGCTCCCAAAGTTCGATATAGAGCTCCCTTTCGCTCTCAAGAAAAAAAGTTGTAAACTTCTCATCCCAATGAGGTGTCAAGCCCCCGAACTTGCAAACGTTTGTTTCAAATTGCCTCTTTCCAATCCTCGCTATTGCATAAGTGCTCATTTTAGCAACTTTCTTTGTGCTTTGGAGAATCTCCGCTCGAACAATCACGATCACCATCTTCGTGCTCATCATCATATCACTCATTTGTTTGTTTTATTTTATTCGTAAATTATTTGCAGGTTATTTTTTATAACCAGGGATCTTTCGTTCTAATTTTATCGATTTTCACTCATCCACTCGATGGTGAGGCTATTGACGAAAAAAAAATAAATTTGCTTTTTCTTATTCCTTCATGGTCTTAGCCTGGCTAATTCTTGCTATTGTTGTAATTTCTCAGCGTGCTTCCAACAGATGGATTGGCTCTCTATGATCATTCAGAGAACATTTGCTTTGAAATATTCAGAGCTAATCTCTCTAGTGTGGTTAATGTGTCATGTATCTTATGAACTGTGTTGGCTAGATAGTATCTATGGTGATAATAGCTATTTTTTTATTTTCTTCAAATACTGAATAGAAGCCTCGACATTAATAAGCAGTCAAAATACGATTATCTATCTTATTCTTTATTGGTCTTCGCTGTAGTCAGGAAGGTTAGTGAGGTCGAGATCTTTTCCGGTGATCTGTTTGTAGAGTCTCAACACATCTTCAGTAGCGGATTCGAAATGGCTCTGAGGGTCGAGAGATTTGGTGATGTAGAAGTTGTCCTTAGAGTCGCTGACAGGCTCGTAAAGTTCTGAGATTGTCACAAATCTTTCCTTGATTGTGCCGATGATGTCGAGTGCAGGCTTAATTTCTTCTTCTGGCTTTGAGGTTTCGACGTTGGCAGAGATGATAGCAATGTAATAGCCGGTCTTGCAAACTTGGTGAGGGCTTGACACCATCATGATGTAGATATCTGACTTTCTGCCAACTTGTCTTTGTGGAATGATGACTTGAACAGATTGAGCGCTCTTGGTTTCAGGAATAGGATGGTCGAGGATGCAAATACATCTAATGACTCTTCCTACAACCTTGACTCTATCCTTGAGGCCTGTGTTGATAGCGTAGGTTGGGTTGACAATGACAATGCCAGCCTTGGCGAATTCTTCGCCGCTCTTGAGACCGACAACCTTGCCGTCTTCAATAACAACTTTGTCGATATCCTTGTTGAGCATGAAGGTACCACCATAGATGGCGCAAAGTCTTGAAAATCCTTCAGGGATACCACCGAGACCATAGATTGGGTAGATGAATGGAGAGTCACCGTAGCGTCCAATTGAGTTCATGTAGAGCTTAATTTTGTCGATCGTTTCGACGGCTGGTCGAGAAAGGAATTCATCACTGGTGTAGAGCGCGACAGCATGACCGATGAAGTCAAGGGTGTTTGTTGAAAGGTCATAGCTCTTTGCGAGTGCCGCAAAATTGATTTTATTGAGGTCATGTTTGCCCCATGTCTTAGGGTCATTGATCTCCAGCTTGGCCACATAGGTGAAGAAGTCAGCACATCTTTTTTTCTCGAAGAATGACATCAATCCAGACTTGAGAGCTTCGGAGTTGTTTCCAGGTACCTTTTCAATGGTTCCTCCAGCTTTGCTGAAGAGACCGCCTTCTTTATATTGGTAGACATATGTGCCGTCTACTGCTTTCCATTCCAAATATCTAGCAACACCGGTCTTCAGGAGAATCTTGACCAAGTTTCCGTTGGCCATAACGAACTTGGGAATGAGATCAACGTTCCAGTCGCGGTTGGCGCCAAGCTCTTTTGGAGGCTCAACTCCAGGTCTGAAGAGTTTCCAGAGAGCACTGATATTGAGAGAAGCTCCCTCTCCACCGTAGAAAGAGTTACGATCGATGTGAAGGACCTTCTTTCCTTCGACTGAGAGCAAGCCGGAGAGGATACATTCGGTAATACCTGTACCGCAAACGATGACATCATAAGTATCGTCCATGTTGTAATGAAAAATTTATCGCTTGAGAGTTTGAGAGAGAATTTTTTTTGATTATTAAATCGAATCTTTGAAGAACTTAAGTAATACAAGCGGGAGATACCGTAATTAAATCAATCTGACTAATTCATACGTGCGATTTTAAGCGAGATTCTCAAAATTTTAAAGCTTGAAGTCTTGAACGCGGTTTCTAGTCTATTTCCTATCACTACAATTCATATAATAGTTCTCGAGAGAACGTAGAGCAGAATTGGGAATACCATAGAGAACCTACGATAAGAAATTTGTGAAATTCCAGAGGAATCCTCTCGTCTACACATAAACTTGACATAAAGTTTCTCTTTACATTATACCATGATTGAAAATGACCAAAATTTGATCTGAAAAATAGGTTATTCTTCATATTTCCAACAAAAAAGTTGGCAACAAAAATTTGAATTACTTAAATGATTTGTATTTCTATTGCGTTGAACGATTTATCAACCAATGGTTGAACTGCCTTACAAAAAATCAAGATACTGGGTGCTGGTAAGAGGAAAATAACAAATGGACAAAATCAATTAACAAGCGTTATTCATTTCTTTGGCATTGGATCCTCGGATAATTTAACGGGATTTTCCTGATCTTGCGATCAAAGGCTATAAGATGATACTGATTGAATTCACTAGGATAACATTACAGTGAGATTAGATTAAAACTAGGGGAGGTGGTGCTGTTCCAGAAAACATTCTCTGTAATTTTCATGGAAAACATTTATTTTTCAATTGTCGGGAAAATGCTTGTAGTTGGTGATCATCTCTGATAAAATTATATCATATTTCATCGGCTTCATCAACTTCTTTTTCTGTGTTGCTGGAAGTTGGTATTGAAGCCACATCTTGAGACATAAATTTCTTATTGTTGCAGGTTATGCTACAAATTTATTCTTTTAAAGGTCGGTGTGATCCCTGCACCAGCTGCTCAAATAAATGAAGATCTGAAAGACAAGGCTTGGTTTTGTGCTTTAATTGATTAAAAGGATTAACGGAAACTTGAGTAATTAAGAGATACCTCTGAACACCCAAGACGGTCTAGAGGTTGTTATCAAATTTATGATGAAACCACAAATTGTTCTAAGAGAAACTCTCAAAAAGCAAATCATCAGAAATTATCTGAGCCAATCCGAAGAATACATTATAATCAGTATTCTGCAACAAAATTTAATGGCACATCATCCAAATTCGCAATTCCTCACCACTCCATCAATAACTAAGCAAAACTCTAACACTATTGAATCCATGCTTGGAGAATCGCTCAATAAAGATTTGCTCCAAGACGTTAATAAACCACCTATTTTTGAAAATAAATTGGTCCAGAGGAGTCTATCAATCCTTAAACCTTTATCTGAAATAAAAAATGAAGCCTCGAAAAAATCAGCATTTTCAGTGAAGGAAGAAGATACAACGAAACCGCAGAAAGACGATGTAGAATCGAGCGTCTCAAAGAAGGCCCCACCGAAGCGAGCAGGCGATTGGAAATGCTCAGAATGCAACAACAGCAATTTTGCTTGGAGAATTTCATGCAATCGATGTACGAGCCCAAAGCCTCCCTCAGAAATTTTGCGAATTCATGTTTCATTAATAGGACCTCCTGGATTCTACAGGGACGGAGACTGGCAATGCTTCAGTTGCAGGAACGTAAATTTCAAACGAAGAGATAATTGCAAAAGATGTGGAGCGAAAAAACCTGATGAGTACAAAGACCTCTCGAACAAGATAGGAGCGAGTTCCACTGATAGAAAGAGCGACGAGAAGAGATTCGAAAAAATGTCCATGAGGTCAACCGAAGGAAAGAAGAGAGTCAAATCAAGGAGCCGTTCAGCAGAACGAAAAAAATTCAATCAGTAAAATGTTGAATTCAACCTTCTTGGAACAATATCTTGGTTGGTGTGTTGGTGTCAAACGAAAGAATTCAAATTCATGATCATATATTTCATTGTAACTTCAAAAAGGAGTAAGAGCATGACTAGTTGAATTATTGTTTATCGATTAATTGATTGTCGAAGTCGAAACCATTGACTGAAATATCTGTCATTATGTGTATTGCTAATAACACTACCAATAGATATTAACTCAACAATTAAACAGCGACAGAAAAAATGATTCTTTAATAGAAAAGAGCTTGATGCTTTAATGATTTATCTTGAATAAGTTTGCGGATTTGTCAATATTTTTGTTACTGTTTGTTATATATATGTAGATAATTAAGTGAATAATTTGTCGAATGTTAATCTGCTGCTTAACAAATGGATATCCTATTAGTATGAAGCGATGACATAAAGTATTAATCAATAGAGGAGAATATATCCTCTCTGCTGGGAAATTTCGTTAATTTGCTTGCTCATTTCATTACATCAGAGAGTGTTAGAACTCGTTTGGCTTCTGGACTTAACCTTGCTCCGGTATCTCGGTCTTGAAGAGCTGAACGAATTCTTACTTGTAAAGATTGTTCTAAGGTGCTTTGGACCAGAGATTCAATTGGATCTTCACCTGTGATACCATTTCCATCTCTCTTCGTAGCAGTTTCAGCAAAATAGGATCTTTTCATTCCACTCGCGTAAGATGATTTCAGTCCTCCTGAAGCTGCAAGATTGTCATAAGATCGTGCTAGTGCTCTTCCGACTAATCTGTTCAAATCAGTCTGATAAACTCTCTCCTCATACTCTTGGGAAACTGCTCTCTCAATATTGTCATTTGATCTTTCTAATGCTCTATCAACCATTCTTAAGAGTTCATACCTATTGGGAGACCGACTGTGTGGCCTTAGTTTGCTATCGGAATAAATTGGATTGACACGATAAGCAGAAAGGTTCAACGCTCTTTGAGCTGCTCCAAGCTCATGTGTTGACTGCGTCAATTTGCTGACATATCCTGTAGACACTTGTTTCGATTCAGGAAGTCTATGATATTTCTCATAGTACCTCTTGTAAGCGTGACGGTCATGAATCGAGGGATCAATCGACCTTCTGAAGCCTAAACCCGAATCTGAAAATCCTCCTCTGTGAGAGAATCTCTGAGGCGATTTTGAGCGCAAGTAAGTTCCAATACGATCCAATATATTCTTTGTTTCAATTCCAACAGGATCATATGCAGAATGCTTGAGAGATTTTCTTCCAATAGGTTCGTCGAACCAACTCAGAAAACTACTGTAGGACACCTTGCCTGTTACTCCTCGATTGAGTCGCCGACAAAGAGCAAGTACGCTATCGTAATCGAGACTGACATGACCTTTCCGGAAAAAGTTGCTTAGGTTTGTTAAGTCCAAAGAGCCAGACCTTTCAGCGTCTATAAGACTAAAGCCTGATGATGGACTCCATTTTGGATCCGAAGCAAGTTCCTTTATAGATTGTTGGATTTTCTTGAGTGCGTCAATTTCCATCACGATGAAGTTAGCAAGTTCTCTTTTAAAGTCATCTGAAATGGTAGAATCTTTCGAAATCTTTTTCGACGGCGTTATAATGCCTGAATGAGGCAAGAGGAAATTCAAAAACTCATGTAGACTCATCTTGCCATCGTTATCGATGTCATATGCACTGATTAAAATGCCAGCATCCTCCAACTCCAGCTTATGTCCAGCATTTCTCAAAAACTGTGCGATGTCTTCTCGAACTAAATAATCTTTCTCGTACATTTGCAGAGATTTAAAGAGGTAATGATCTTCGCACTCGAGCAATCCGACAATTTTGTGACGATTTTTTTCTGCAGATAGCTCAGAATCAGCTATCTGCTTGAATAAAGTTGCAAGTTTCAATTCAACCATGCTTATAATTGTTATTTTTTTGTTTGTGTAATTTTTATTCTTTTCAGAACAGATGCAATATTATATTTCCTAAAATAAACAAGTATGCTGCAGATTTTTTCTGAAAGATTATATACAACTAATGCATGTTTGGCATCTGACGTACTTGTTGTTTTCAGTAAGAAACGCTGAGATTCTGAGGTATTATAAAGAGGATAAGATAGAGGGAGTAAAGAGATTCAATTTAATGGCAAATGAAATTACTCCAGAAGCAAGCAAGTTAATGCAATGCAATTACAATTAAGGCAAAAAAAATGGTCATTACTTTTGTATATATTTTCTCCAAAATTGAGCATATTAGCTTTTGATATATAATTCAAACTCTCCTCATTTATGTTCTGTCATAGATTGAATCTTTGAGTAGAGTTCAACGAACTTACGTTTGGTGTCGACCGTTTACTTTCGATAAAACTGTCCTTTGGATGCTTGATGGGGCTTTCATACTGATACCCATTGAACAAATCTACAGATCAGATTATGTGAGACAAGCGTCGAAATAATTTAAGTATTACTTTGAACTGACTTGCGGCGAAGCATTAAAGCATTCTGCTTAATCAGTTCAGCATTTTCCTCATCTGTAAGCAACATCTGCTGACTATCAAAGTTATCCTCATTCATCTAATCATTTGAGTCTTTATCTTAGTTTATTGAATTAATACCGGTGGAATATAAGGAGCTTCTATTTCCTTGCGATAAAGCGCATGCCAAGGAAAATCCGCGAGCCAAGGATGAGACTTAACTTCATTGGGACCGTTTAATCCTAATCTATTGATAGGTTTCCTTTGAATCAGCTAAACGTTAAGACATTCTTATTTTCTGATCCGCGAGACATTTTTTTTACTCTGTTGATAAAATCTGCAGCCTCAATTGACCAGCCTTCGGGGATGTCAGATTTTCTGATCTGCACCTGCTTCGAAAGAATATGATCTCTAATTTCTTTTCTTGATCTTCCTTGATAAGGTCTCTAAGCGAAAGTTTATCAGTTTAGAACCCAAGAGTGATTATTGTTAGGAATTACTCTCCCAAACATAAATTCGAATGCGATCACCCCCACAGCAAAGTAATCAACAGCAACACCATGGTTTTGACGGCACATCACCTCGGGAGCTAATTGTAGGTGTTGCAATTTGTCATTATCATTTTTAACAAATCTTGATTTACCCATGTATCCTGGTGTACCTGAAGTATCGCTAGCATTTTCCGGTTTCCAAATCCTCGCGACTCCTAAATCAGTAATTCTTACATACCCTAATTTCAATTCAACTCAAGTTAACCCATCATCCAGTTCAAAAAGTTACCTTTTCCATCAAGTACCAAGTTTTCTGGTTTTATGTCTCTGTGGATAATTCCATTCATGTGTAAATATTCGAGCCCAATGATCATGCAAGCGACAAAGAATTCTATTTATTAGCAACAATTACCGATATTGCTATCGAATTTCAAATGATGATGTTGTACTCGTTTGTTTTTCGCTGAACCTCCTCATTCTGCCTAAATGATAGCGTAAATCACCACCAGACATCAGATCCATAACCAAGTATAAGTTATCTCTGTCTTGAAACGCGTAAATCATATTTACAAGGAATCTGTTGCAACCAAAGAAAAACTCATTGAGAGGTCATCCAAGTCGATAGGGACTTACGGATGTTTTAATTCTGAAAGTAATTCTTTCTCGTTCATGACGGATGATACACTTCGTTTAGTAATTACTCTAATAACACTCAAAGAAAGTCAACGGGATATTTTCGTACTTTGCTTTAGACATCTCTTTCATAGCATAATAGCCTCTAGTTTTGCGCATTTCGACCTTCCATACCTATTGTGAAAAGTGAATAATTGAATTTTTCGATGTTATTACCCTGCCAAATCCACCAGTTCCGATCACATAATGAAAAATGAATTGATTTTTACTAATTCCGATTGTAAAATTCTGATCCATCATCACAGGAGATTCGACTATTGAGCGATGGGATTTTTGTTTGTCTCTACTTTGAGCTCGACTTGAGCTGCGACTTCCTTTTTCCACAGAGCTTATGTATTCAAGATATTCTTGCACAAGAGATTTTCTTGGTGTCGGTGAAGGAGTAGGTTTGCTCCTGGTGAGTACGGGAGAACGAGTTGAATTCATTTGAATCGGCTTTGTTATTCGAAACAAAGGCCGATTCGGGTCATAGAGCTGGTTCTTAGTGTTTTTCGTGGCTGGAAAATAATTGAAACTGAGCTTTTATCTGGCTCGCACCAACCGGGATTACACAAAGTTTTATGTACAATTCAGATTAAACTCGGTAACTATTGTATGTGTAAAGCTATACTCAGGAGAGAGTAATTACTGAGTTGTAGTACTAACCACACGGAAATAACAGTAGTAATGACTAGTTTTCAATTTCTTATGAAGCTAGCTCTTAATTGACATCATAGGCGCAACTGCCAATCATTTTTCCTGAGTCATACCATATGTTGAACTACTTTAATTTGATACAGAAAGAGCCGACAATGGGCTAGATAGTAATTTAAGGATATTGGACGATTATTTTGATTTCATCTCATTGTGTTAATGATTTTGTTTAAATCTCAGGAGGTTATCACGGATGAGCTTATCGGTTTCTAATCGAATGGGATGACACTTGATTACCAAAAATTGTTTGTTTATTGGATTCGTTGAACAAACTTGGAGCTCCCATTACATTATTTAATATTCGGTAAAGAAATTTATTTTGAGTCACGTTGTAACTAGATTGCTTGAGTACCTGCTACCCTTTACATTTGAGAAATCCTTAAAATATTGAATTTACAAAATTGAAAAAATTATTATAAAATATTTTCGAAAACACTCATTCGAGCAAAATTTGTGAAGCATTGGACACAACAATTTTGGTTAAAAACCATTTTGACCTTCAAATTGGCTGACAAGTCTAATGAAATACCCCACGAATAAAAAGAAATATAAAAACAAATGAAATTTTTGCTTTGTTTCTGGTGGTGTGTTCGTCTGAAAAGATTTGAGTTTCTAAGTAAATTTAGTACCTTCACTTCGAAATCCCTGTAATTGATGAGCAGCAGTTATTTGTTAAATAGAGTATTGGGAAAATTCTAATAATTTTAAAACTTTTTAGGAGAATTAGTCTTACTCTCGAGGTTATGCATCAAATTTAACTGAACGCCCTTGATACAAAACGTTCGGCGTGGTTTCTAGGATTTTTTACAAAAGCTAAAATCAGTACTCTGTAGAGATTCTAAACTCAGAATAATTAAATTTAATATAGAGAAGCATGGGAAACCGACTTGTAACCTTGAGAGCTGCCGAACATCCTTGGAATTCTACTAACTTGCCTTCCTTTGAATACGAAAGGTATCTCTTCTCCTTATGTTAGCGTGACCAAATATTATTCAGCAGGGCTGTTTGCGGCTTTGAAAACGTTGATTTCCGCGAAAAAGCTTTATTGAAAAAATTTCTCGAGGATCTCCCGACGTTTTTTTCCATGACTAGATCCACCTGCTCTCCAATAGATCACGAATTGTGTAGGGAAATAGGCATATGCACGAGAAAAATCTACCACATTGCTACCAAGAGAAACTTCTTGAATTTCTTTCTTAAACAATATGACAAACATCTCATCAGCCTCGAGCCCAGCTGCAACTCGCCCCTTCAAATCGCAATTCCTCTCTACTATTTTTATCTCCAAAAAGAGAACGTGGAAGAGAAAAAGAGAATCTCTTTGATCATCTTTGGCGATAGATATACAGATTTGAGTATTAGATTCATGCTGAAATATTCTGCTTATGACGACGTCCAAATAATCATGATCTATGAGAAAGGCAAGCACATTACATTCGATCTGGCCAACAGAACGACAAACAATTCAGAAATTTCTAAAATGAAATCCTCTTTGGAGATAAATTGGAACCTATTACTTTTGCCATTGGATTTCAAAAAAGAGGTCATGGGATCAAGTGAATGGGATCACATTTTTCAGAACGTTGTCTCCCCAGCAATTTCGAGTTTCCATCCGGACTTGGTCATCATTGACCATTGCTTTAATTTTAAAACTCAGCAAATCATTTTCTCGGACCAAGATTGCTCCATTTGGAAAAGAATCCTCTATCACTTACGCAAGGCGTCTTCCAACAATATTTTATTAGTGTCACGCAACCTTTCCAAAGAGAAAAATATTGAATTTGTCAAAAAATATCATGAGGCGTCTGCTTCATTATCAAGTGGTAAGCATAAATACCAAATCCAAGGTTTCTAATTTTTTCAGATAAAAATAAGTCCCACCCAACTGAGTCCTTTGGCTACGAACAAGGTCTCTTTGAGATTTTGCATGAATATCGTGATCATAAAAAATTTTACGTTCTTTTCAATGAAATTCAAATCAAATTCCTTGAAAAGCAATTGGAGATCTCCAAAAACCCGGGAAAAGGTGTTTTCAATTTTGTACTTCTATGATTATAATTCGTATATTATAAAGAAAAGCTGCTTGCATATTATAAGTCTCAATCAAGGTTCAGCAACCCACTTGAGTTAATAGACTTAGATTACTCTAAGCCATCAGAGGGGAAAATAGGGACTCTTCCCTACACTTTAATCTTCGCTTCTTATGCTCAAGCAACGTTTGTTCAAGACTCTCGAGTATTTGTCAACTATGAATCTAAAATCATCTACTGCCTTAACGTGTTATGCCAAGGGAAGCTTCAAAATTTTTTGTTCAATTTAGAACCCAAAAAATCTGAATTACTAGGAGAAATCTTTCCTCCCTCGCCTTACCAGGAGTCAGGAATGATATCTGGTATGGGAGTCTGCTTCGGTGGGGGCAAAGTTATTCATGCTTATGGAAAATGCGAGATTGAAGGTGGGGAACAGAAAAACTGCCGTGAAATATATTTCGCAGACTTGAAAGAGAGGAAGTGGGCTACACCACAGATTGTCCCAAAAGATAGCAAACAGCGAGCAAGACATGGAACTACCTGTATATACTTCGAATGGAAGGGAACGCAATATCTATATATCATTGGCGGATTCATTTTCGACGGGAATAAAGAAAAACCATCAGATTGTATTGAACAATATCGAGTTGATTTCAGTACCAACACGTTCTATCACACAGAAATCAACTATGAAAAAAAGTCTGACTTTAATTTTCATAAGTGTTTTGCAGCCCCATACAATGATGAGATTTTGTTGCTAAATCCACAGGATAAGGGAGACTGGTTGTGTATGAAATTGAAGTAAATGTTATTTCAACTAAGGGTGCCTTATTCTTTGAAAGTGTCGAAGGTCAACATCAAAAACCGAAACAATTGGAGATACGTGGAAGAGTTGATGACAAAAACACGAGCTCATTTGAGAATGAAAATTTTTTCAATTCGGTACATCATGGCATTAAAATTATCGATTCGGGAAAGAACTACTATTTTTTCGCAGATCCAAATGGCTTCTACTCATTGGCGATTGCTTCAAAAGATGATATGAAGATACCAAAAGTAACGGCAGAGAATGTGGAGAAGAAGATAGCCGCAATCTTGAAGAATGCCGACTCAAAAATTATTATTTCTCTCCAAGAATTGGCTCAGTATTTGGAAAGAAAAAATATTAAATTAAAAAGCTCTGAAAAACACTTTGAATATTGCCTCGAGAATATTTGGAGAATTGAAGAGCAAATGCTGGAGGAATTTGAAAAAGAACGCATAAATGCCGCATTCTCTTCTCAAGCCTTCTTTGATGATATTAAAGACGAATTTTATACTGGAAATTTTCAATCTCCTTTTTTTAATCAACTTCGACTTGCTGTAACTGACAAAAATACTTCAAAAAATGAGCTTGTCGGACCATTTCATTCATGGCGAGGTGCAATTCAAAAACGATTGGAAACGCTTCAATTGCCATATTCTTTTAAAGAGGAAACGAAACACATTGATACTCAACAACAATTGTGTCTTTTGGGAACTACCTATTCAGACTATCCAGAGAGTTGCTGCGAAGATGGAGACTTGCAGGGATTTGACCTTCCCCTCGATCAATTTCACCCTTTTTTTCTTTCTGACCCCAGTGAAAGAAGTGCTCAAAGGGAACAAAATTTGATTGTTATCCATTCGACACAAGCTATCAACCTCGACTACATTATTGCCTTACCCCACGATTTTGATCTCACAAACATTCAAAAAGATGATTTCTTAAAGTCTAAAATCGACTCAATTTTAAAATTAATTATGGAGTTACAAAATGCTCATAAATATTGCTGGGACAGTATTACATCCGGAAAACTAGTACCGATGAAAATTTCTACTCTTAACCTTGTTAATTTGAAGGAGGAACTGATAATGCTGTTAAGAGAACTGGCTAAAAAAGAGAAAGTCAATCTCTCTCAATTCCAACAGAATAGAGAGCAGCACCAAAACGAAGCCAGCGAGTCAAATAATTGGACAAAGCTACACCAAAAATGGCCGGAAATTTATTCTCAAATGATGGCCCTAAAAGGAACCCAAGTCAATAAATTCGAAGAGATTGAGTGTAATGAAACTCAAATTAGAACTCGTTCTTGTTTGGTGGAAAATAACTTTCATTTGGCTTTCGGCAGAGTTAAATTTCAAGAAAAATTCGGCACTGGATTGCTTATCTTACCTGGAGTGGTCCTAACGTGCGCACATGTCATCCTAAATGAAACTACCAAAAAAATGGCCCTGCCTGAAGAAGTTAAATTTAAATATGTAAAAAACACTGAGTTATCGGCTGATGTTTTTCAAATCTACTATCCTTCAGAATTCCTTTCTAAAGACGATGATAACGAGCACGATTTTGCGATACTTATTTTACAAGAGAACGTCGGAATTGAGCGTGGATATTTTGGAATTCATGCCATGGCCAGGGAAGCTCTGCAACGATTCGTCAAAGATAACAGAATTGGATTATATGGATATCGTGAGATTTCAAATCAAGAAGGCCGAAGTCAATTTTTATTTGCTGGACAGACAGAGGGGACGATTACACTTGCGGTGAATGGCTCCAATTTGATCAGCCATTGCATGGAATCAACAAATGGATACAGTGGAGGTGGGTTATTCTATTTCTCTGGACCTTCCGCCTATATTGTGGGTGTTCATGTAGGGAGCGATAAACAAAAATTGACACAAAAATGGGCTCTACCAATGACCATACCAATATATAAGGTCATCAAAGAGTGGGTTGAAAAAGCTAATTCGCTTGCTTACTTTGTGAAATTAATTAAATTATTAGCCGCTGCCATACAACATGTGGTATCATGAATGTATTAAATCAATAAAGATAGTCGAAATAAATTTCAAAGTTTGTATTGAATATTAATCTATGAAATCTGAATGATCAATTACTCTTTTGAAACTGACAAATTTTTTTCTCTTTCCTCTTCTCAGAGAAATACCTCTTTCTACTTTGGATGAGCAGAAAAAAAAATGATCCTTTACTTTACCTTTTCGCTACCGAAAAAGTATTTAATACGCTTTTCAAAATAGTTTCTTATCCCATTTCTCAACATCGAAATACTATTTCCAAAATATAAGAAGCTAACAGTACTTATTTGAGCTAATTCAAGCAATTTCTTTTCAATCTAGCTTTTTCTCGTCTAGCCAAACTTGTCAAAGTACTATGAAGCGGCTTTAAGTAAACTGAATGAAATTACTGCTAACAGTCTTGGAAGCTTGCCCTTTCAACAATTAAATTACTTGATTTTACTCAAAAATAGTAAAAGTCAATATAATTGCCCGAAGAATTAATCGTTATTAAATACTAATTGTTCTAATATTACGAAAATAATAATAATTTAAATATTTTATTGTAGTTAGAAAAATGATGAATACGGTGTCGTGTTTCATCACCTAAAAAAACCGGATATTATCTGGTAGCGTTCTTGATTATGTGTCTCCATTAGAAGTATCTTGAAGTACTGGTATTCAAAGGAGTTGCCATAATACAGTCGAATATGGAAAAATAATCGCTGGAAAATTGGTGTATCGAAAATATTTTTTCGCGTATTCGTGTAATGAAATATGATAATTCAGCTATAACTACAATTATTAATTCTCCTGCAGTTCTAACAAATCATGACTAATGTTACTCACAACAACACAACAAAACTTGAGATCAATTCATTAATTTGCAAATTTGAATCGACAAATACGCAAAATTCAGACTAACCAATTGAAATTATTACCAAGTAATGTTAATATGCATCTTCATTTAATATATGAGCGGTGAGAAGCTTAGAATTCTTTATGACAGCAATCCACTTCATAAACTGTAGGTGTCAAACAGTAGTATATATCGAATGTTCATTCATCAACAGTTAATATTAATACAATATGGAGAGACTCGCTTTGTATCGTCGGAAGATTGTGAAGTCTCAGCACTCGTTCTTCTTTGAAGGATATGAAAGAGTAACTAACTTCTTATTTTGTTGAGTTCAGACAACATTTTTCTCTGAAAGGAATCGTATGAAATTAAAATAGAATAATACAGTCAGACATTTAAACTCAAAATTGCAGTTTGACACCATGTAAAGTGGTAAATTTTTATCCTTAAATATCGAGTGAGAATAAGGATGACGAAACTCGCTTGCTGGAACTTGAATAGATGAAGAAACCTATTTGAAAAGTTGAAGGGATGAGTTCTTAGCGTTAATTTAATTTCATTGATATTACGTTAGTGACTAAAGTCAACAAACAGAATAATAATTTCAGATAGAGGAGGGCCCTCAACTCTATAAATTTCAACCTTCTTTCGACGACTTTCGATCACAAGAATACAACATACATACACATTTATTCTGCGGCTCAAAAGTTCGATTTAAATAATACTAGATTGAACTAACTCCATCAAAAATATGATTTTCATCCAGGAATTAAATTTGATATATCAAAGTTCACTTACTTCAGCAGTTTGTCATCAAATTCGGATCTATACATGTATTTATCCTCAATTCTCTCAAAGAAAATACTTGTTTCAGTAAAATCAACCTCTAATCACACTCTAACAAAATTCATTAGAGGGCATTCCTTTTCCCTTATTAGATTACCTCATACTGTCAACGCATTTCTGATTTGATATGAGCTTTGACGAAAGGAATCCAATAAGATCTACTTTCCCGTTCTTACCTATTTGATAAAATAATTAATTTAAATGATTCAAAGTACTGATTACGTGGATTATTACGTTAAATTTTTGAAATCCTTCTTCAGAGAAGAGCTCACAAAGGTTAGACACTGTGGCCAATGCTTCTAATCATGGAACCCCTGAATTTCTATTATCGACCCCCCAAAAACTCCCATTTTGTTCTGGTCAGACTCTTCTTATCGAATTTGTTGATTTGAAGAATTGCATTAAATTAATTCAGTTTAAATCTGAGAATAGTTTTATAATCTTTGATATCCTGCGGATTTATTTTGGTAGACCAGAACCAATGAGCTTGCCAAGTTTTATCAATATGTATGGAGACAACTTCTTCTCCAACGAGAATTTCTTGGCTGATCTGAACTCCACTCACCTTCTTGCAGTAAAGGATGTAGGCGGTGGCTCAGATAAAACAGTCAATATCAATATTAGAGATGAATTGTCATCTTACGACCTGAAAAACCTCTCCAAGTACGTCAACTTCGATGAGGATACGATAGGAAAAGTTGAGAACCAAACCACGACAACACTGACCTCGAAGTCAGCCAACATTTCGAAGGGGATCCGGAATGCTCCTCGAGAGTTTCACATCAGAAACTCCACATACTACACCTATACCACTCCAGACAAACTCTACTCACCAATAGCAATGAACAGCGGTAGCCTATCTTTCATAATAATTTTGCTAATCACATATTAATAGAGGTGTTTCACAATGTGGATAAGCTGAGAGAACATGCTCTTTCACCATGGAATTTCGACACATTGCCAGGAAATAATCCATCGAACTGGCCGCAAGGGCTCGATAAATTCATCGAGAGACTTGAATCCCTTCCAATGCTTTCGCTCTTTAATGAGCCGTTCGATCTGAACAACCAGTTCAAGAGTAGACTCGAACAATTCATCAGTGATACTGTGGCCAAGATCAAATCTAGCAAAGAATCGAATAGCAATAAGCCAGAAGTCACTCATCTTCGGGAAGCTCTATATGCGCTGATCTTAGTTGCTTTCCATACTGGGTCATTCGTAGAATTCTTGAATGCCATCAGAATTTTGCATGAAACTCACAAAAAGCTGGCCGAATTCGATACCCAGATTGCAGAATCTTTGGCAAAGAGACTCTCACCTGTGCTGGAGGAAATAAAACTCCTTTCAGGAAAGTCTCCTTACCTCCACTATATTAACGTTCTTTGCAATGAAGGTGGATTCAAAATCAGCAACGTGGCTCACTTCCAAAAGCAAAGCTTCCTCAATTCCTCCATGACTACTGATGGCGCGTACATCTACCTCTACATTAGTGCTGCGAACGGAGGAATGTACAAAATCGGAACAGGAGAGAGAGGTACAGTTCCTGGAAGAGTGTATCTCTATGCCGCTGTGTCCAAGCTTGAAGAAGTTTGCTGGGTCTATGTGAAAGGCAAACTCTATTTGAGAAATTCTTCTCGAGAATTCGGCACACTTGAGATAATAGATCCCGAAACATTCAAAATGACTGGTCTCGTCCAAATTTACTGCCCTGACATTTTTGGCCATCAATCCATGCAAATGATCAACAAAAACTTCCCACTGTTAACCGACGGTGAATACCTTTACATTATTGGAAAAAAACTGCTATCGGAGAAAATGGATGCAGATAAATTGGGAGAAGACGAGAAACTAAAAGGAAGAAAGCCCACTCAAGAAAAAGAGGAAGGGGATAACAAACAAGAGAGAAAAGACTCCGCGATTTCGCAAGATAGATCTCCTAAAGCCTCAGAGGAACTTTCTAGAAAACATTCCAGTGAACCTCAGGAAGGAGACATAAAGCAAAAGTCGCCTAAAAACGAAGAAAAAGCTCCAGAGGGAGAGAGTAAACCAGAACAGAAGTCTGAGGAACCAAAGCTACAACAAGAAAATGCTGACTCGAAACCTGTAGAATCTAAACCAGAGGAGCAAAAAGTTCCTGAGGAAAAAGCAGAAGAGAACAAGTCGGAGGGACAAAAACCATCAGAAGTGGAAAATCAAGAAGATCAGAAACTTGTGGAGGTAAAGGCTGAAGAACCAAAACAGGAAGAACAGAAACCAGTCGAAAATAAACCTGAGGAACAAAAGCCAGAAGGTGAAAAGGCAGAAGAATCAAAGCCTGCTGAAGATAAAGATGAGCAATCGCAACCTTCAGAACAAAAATCAGAAGACCAGAAACCCGAAGAATCTAAACCTCAAGAAATAAAGATTGAAAAGGTAGAAAAAGCCCTTGCACAAGAAAATCAACCCAAAAAGGAGGCTCCTGAATCCCAAGAAAAGCAAGCTAAAGCTGAGGAAAAGAAAGAAAGACTAAAAGCTCGAAGAAAGAGCACTAAAACTAAGAAAGAAACGAAGGATGAAGTCGATACTACACTCAAGCTCTGTGAATACATTCTCTATGAGTTTGACACAGAGAAAACTCGAGGAAACAATGGCTTAGGAAAGGATGAACCTTTAGATAAAGTGCTCGTCCAAGAACTCTATGAAGGCTTCAATGGGTTCTTTACTATTGAGGAATGCGCCCAAGCACTAAGTTACAGCAAAGATGACGTCCAAACAGCAGCTCAATGGCTCGCAGACGAAGGAGAAAAAGAACGCAGCAAACTCACGATGGTTGTCCGAAACCAGACTTTACTTGCCCAAGCTGAAGTAACCTCTGACATCTCAACCAAGACCTTGAAGAATAACGCTGATTTCGTTACAAAAGATGATTCTTTGATCCTACCAAATCAAGTTTCTCACTGCATTTGGACGATGGACAAACATCAAGTAGCTCTTTACGCTGAAGGCGGCATTGAAGTTTTCTCCAAGAACCCAAATGACGTACAAATCCTCAATGAGCTGTCGAAAAGAGAAAAACAGCTCAATGTTGCCAGCATGTCGATAAATGCGTTGAATTCTCGTGGTGGACATCAGTTTGAATACCAACCTCCTTCTTTCCTAACCGGTAAAGCACAGCCTACAGGATTCGGATTCCAAGAGTCTAGCTCTGAGGTGTTTGGAAAGTCTACTAACATTTTCAATCCAAATGCGTCTAATCCATTCGAGAAGTCGCCATTTAGAGATGTTGAGCCATCTGACAAACCTTCGAGTATTTTCGGAAGCAATACTCAGCCTTCGGGCCTTTCAAATATGTTTGAAAGCACAGCTAAGATTGAACCTGTTGATCTGAAACTCCCTAACGATCAAGGTCTTGATTTCAAACCAATAGATCCTTCGCAGCAATCATTCGGTTTCGGATCTAGGCTGATCGGAGAGTCAAAGGAATCTACTGAGTCGAAAAATCCTTTTGGAGAATTTAGCTGGAGAGGGTCTCAACCTGCTGAAGGTGAGAAAAAGAAAGAAGAAAAGAAAGAGAAAGAGGAGCCAGCTGAGGAAGAAAAACAGAAGAAGGAAAAGGTTCAGGTTCAGTTGAAAGGAACACATCTGAAAACTGTTGCCACCACAAGAAGATCGTTTTGTATGAATCCGAACATCCACATCTGTTATGACCCTTACAACAAGAAATATTACACCTTTAACTGGGTATCAATGTCAAATTCTAATGTTTTCCCCTCTCTTATCACAATTTCGTTCGATAATCATCGCTACGAAGAGAGCCATTTGCATCACTTGCCAATCGAATATGCGAAGCAAATCACGGCTGCTCCCTTGGGCACCTTGAAGGATCTGAGCACAAGATTAATTTATGAGCTTTTAAGTGTTCAGTCCAGACGATTTGCCTTCCCTTGGAGACTAAGAAACTGGGAGTACGTCTATGGACACGCCTTAAACGAGCTATCAAATAAGAGACACGACGGAGGCGGTTTGTTCAGCGGTGGTGAAGGAAGAGGCGGCGGATTGCTCAAAGGCGGTGATGGCGGCGGTGATGGCGACATGATGCCAAATGAGAGTGAAGAAGCCGAAAAAAAGAGAATTGCCAGCCAGAAGAATAAGCTAACACAACGCTTGAATAAAATCCTCGAGTTCTTCCCAGTCGAAGAGGCAACTGAAGAGTCAGAATCCCCAGCAACAGAAACGGCCCCCAAGAAGAAAGTAATAAAAGAGCTTCGCAAGGACTATGCATTCTCGATTGATGGCTCTTATGATTCTCTCAAAATCTTTTTCCCGTACGTCAGGGACGCTCTCCAAACGCTAATTGCTGGAGTTCAGGCTGAAGATCTTAAGAAGGTCCACGAGAGTGAAACTGCTTTAATGCTTAAATTAATGTTCTACTGGATCAAACATTCAGACTTTGTATTCCTTTATCACCACGAGAAAGTTGAGGAATTAGAACAGTTAGAAACCTTGCTTTTCAACTTCTTGAGTTCTACGAAAACTGATCTCTTGAAAAAAGACGAAGCTCTTAGTTCACTCTATTCTCTGGGTTGGAGAATCGTCGTTAATGGATGGGAGTTGCTCGTTCGAACCTCTAAGAAGATGTATAAATGGCTGACACTCATCCTTCAAGCCTCAAGAAACCATCATGGAATTCAACTCGGCGACGAAGGCCAAAAAATCCAGTATGATTTCATAAACCGAGACAACCTGCAGCCTATCGTCTACTTCTATCTGAAGTATGGCCACAACCCTGATTCAATAAAGCCAGAGTTCCCACTACGAGATTACCAAATAGAATGCATCAAAAAGACTGCGAACATTTTCAAATTTGACAAGCAGCCAACTGACAACACAGGACCCGGCTCATTCATTAAGAAGTCTCAGGCCGCAAAAGTTACTGAAACAACGTTAATCGAGCCCTACGGAAGACTCCTTCTACGCGACCTCAAATATCTCGAGGGTGTCAAGCCTCAAGAAGGAAATTTCGAAGATTACTTCCCAGCCTACTTCATAGAAGAAAATCAACCAAAACCTGAACCTAAAAAAGAGGTCCCAGCAGAAAAGGAGATCATCAAAGCGAAAAAAGACAAAAAGAAGGAAAAGGAGAACCAAAAAGCTAAAGTAGCTGACACACAGAAAGCAACTAAAGTCGAACCTGGCACTAAAGTACCCTTTGCAAAGAAAAAATCTGTTACAATCGATCCAGAAGTTATTAAAGCGCATCAAGAGGCATGTGACAAGTTTTGGGAGATTCTTGAAGAGAGCTTGCTAAGAGCTGTTGATTCTCCAACCTTTGAGAATCTTTGTGTTGTCAAAATATTTTTCAAACTCTTCTTGGATACGACTGTTGAGTTCGAAAAAATGGAAAATGATGAAAAAGAGTGGAATTATAAGCTTCCTTTCATCATTCGTATCACCACAACTTTAGAGCGTATGATCGACCTCTTCACGACCAAATTCAACGACCCTAAAGTCAGCACGAACATGAAAACCTCGGCCAACTACTCAAATCTCTGCGAAATGATTTCAATTTTCGTTTCTTCTGTCTCATACATCGTTTATCAGTCTTGCGTTACTAGGAACTTTGGATCAGAAGGACTAGGACATCTCTTCGTAAATCTCCTGGAGAAATTTTCAACGCTAGCACAAATAGTCACGAAAAATGGTGAAAAAATCAATCTCCTTGATCATATCATGGCCAAAAACGCCGAAGGTATCGACCATCTCAACGAGAAAGTATTTGAAACAAATCACCCTTATGAAAGAGGCAAACATTCATCCTTTGAACCTTGCTCCTATCCTGGAGCATTGGCACTCTCGGTTGAACTTGACAAGCGATGTCAGAGTGACCAAACTCAAGATTTCTTGACGATCACTTCGTGGTATGATTCACAGTTCTCTTCATTTGGATTCTTTATGCATCATCGTGATTCTGTTGGTTCGAGCTTCAGAATCTCTGGAAAGCCCAACTTGAGAAAGCCTCTCATTCTTATGGGAAATAATATACAAGTCGATTTCAGTTCCTCACCTCATAATAAGGACGAACGCAGTCTTAACTGCTGGGGATTCAGAGTCCGAATAAAGCCAATTTATCGATTTTCTCGATTTGCTCTGAAAAACAGCAATCTCAGTAATTTCCTGAAAGACGTCGAAGATCGCTTTGGAGGATCCAAAAACTTTAAGCTCTATCTAAGCGCAATGACTCTTTGCTCTCTTGTTGCGCTTGAAATCGCCGAATTCCATATTAGAGGTACCCCTCTTGCTAAGGAAGAAAAGAAACTAGAAAACTATTTGAAGTGGAACATTGTGAAGAGTGGACTTGGATCCGTCTCAATCTCGGATTTCCTTGCCAAAAAAGATGAGTTATATCATTTCATCGAGCCACTTAAATATTTAGGAGATCAAGATCAGCAAGTTCAAGACCAATCCGAGAAATTTAGAGAAGAAGAATCAGATGAACCTCTTGCAATAAGATCACTAGCTCTTGCTGAAAGAAAAATAGAAGAAGAGAAAGTCCAGCCCAAAGTTGAACCTCAAGAGCTGTTTAAGATCACAAATCCCTCCCTTAAAACTTATTTACAGGAGATTGATGATCAAAAGGGAGCTTTCCTTGATGTTGTATCAATCGTCAGACAAAAGGTGAAAGAGCCTCAAAATCTCTTTATAGAGAAGAGACGACCAACCTTCAAGCCCGAGTTAAAGAAGCTTTGGGACAAAGCAGAGTCCTACACTATCCTTGCACTCATCTATCATTCAGGCTTGCTGAAGTTTATCAAGGAGCAACAGGATGATGAACGTACCGCTGATCAGATTAAACACATTGGAACTACCAGGAATGAAGTATTGACCTGGATGCTCTCGCAGACACAATCTGAAAAAGAGTGGCAGTTCTTGCTGGAAGAAGTGTCTGAGTGCAGAAATAGTTATCTTAAGGAATTAAGAGAAGCTGAAGAGGCTAAGAAGAAAGAAGCTGAAGAAGCAGCCCAGAAGGCTCAAAAAGCTGAAGAGAAACCGAAAAAAGCAGAGCCTGTAAAAATTGAGCCTAAAGTTGAAATCAAGAAAGTCGGAGGCAAAATTTTGGTCTCAACTGGAACAAAGAAGAAGAAAGCAACAAAACCTCTCACTAAACGTCCTATTAAAGGAAAAGAACCTGTTCCGCAGGACGAAGAAGAGAAAAAAGAGAGTGAGAGCGAGGAGGAAACAAAATCAGCCTCAGGAGATAAGAAGAAGGCTAAAGAGACAAAACCTTCACAACCTGATTTTGATGAGAAAGTTGAAGAGAAAATTTTCAAGCTCCTGAGCGACAGATTTGTTGGCAATCCAGACTCTTTAAAGATGATCTGCTCGTTGCATAAGATTAATCATGAGCAAGAAATCAATGATGCGCTGAAGGAAGTCCAAAATGTTTGTAAATCCACACTCTCAAGCATGAAAAAGGATGAACAAAACCAATTCATATTGCAGTTCAAGAGCCCCTATGAGATCGTAGCTAATAGAGTCATCGCTAGCTCCACTTTCCTTCTCAAACTTTCACCGAACGTCGGCAGAAACGAAGATTTCCCAGAATCTCCAACTAAAGCTGGAGGCAATATTAGCCGATTGGAATCAATTTTAGATGACTTTCTTGATCCTTTGGAGGCAAAACAGCCAGCGCTTGGTCGTTCTTTCTCCACAAACGTAGAATCTCAAATCCAAGATACAGGCGTTAAGGAAAAAATTGGTGTGTTTAGGGAATGGATCGACACCTACAAAAAATGGAAGGAGTGGCAGTTGGGCGAGGTCAATGAGAACGAGTATTTCTATTCAAGCACTGCTAATCCTTTGAAGGCAATTGTTGCCCTCATTAAGAGCAAAGTTGATACAAACGAGATCGAGGTTTGTTTAAAGAACCAGCTTCAAAGAAGTGGTTTGAGAATTATTGGTTTACAACTTTGCATGAGATTATTGGATAAGGTGAAATCGACTCCTTTTGACCGATATTTGGTTGGTCTGTTCACTCAAGAGCTCTCAGAGGACTGCTTGACAAATATAACCTGCGTGCCTGAATCATATAAGACGATCTTGAGTGAATTGATTTTTGAGATCACTACAAAGTTGATCCAGAACTTCTGCACGAAATACCAGGACATCATCGGAATCAAGCTCAAGAACGTGAGCTCGTTGATCCACAAGATTCGCACAGGCAATGCTTCTATTTCTCTCTGGGAAGGCTTAACTGAGCAGTATCTCGTTAGTTTCTCCAGCAACCTCCGCGACATTATAGCTCTTCTGTCGAACGAAAAGATATTATCGAGATTTGTAGGAGGAAAATATGAGAACGAAGAGAATAGAGCCTTATTTGACCGTTTCTTTGAGAACGTACTTCAAATTCTTCTTCTCTCTCACTCATTGCAATTCCTCTCGTTGAACTTCGAACAACTAGTGTTGGTAGCTCAGTCATACATTCAAAATGTGACTCTCCTCATGAGCAAAATCCGAAATGCTCCATTCCCACTTCTTCAAGCTCAGCTCGTTGGTGTGCTTGTGGCTATTTTAAAGAAAGAACTTGGACTTAAAAATCCACCAGCCACTGAGAAATACAGTCTTAATGCACGAATTCTCCATAGATGCAACGACATTGTTTCTATTGAAAGGATAAACAGCCTCTTCAGTCATATATATGAACTTGTTTCTACTCTTGGTGTTTCAAAATTACAGCATTCCATTGCTAGAGAACTCGGTTTTGTCAGCTACTTCGTTATTTATCAGCACGAAGCTCCATCTGTTATTTCAGCTGCGACCAAAGTTGCTCGGCTTATCTCGGAGGCAATCCGGCTCGACCAGTTCAAGACCCCTTACGACATTGACTACATGTACCTTTTCCACAAGGATTATGAGAGTTTGCAGAAAGCTCTTAAGTCTCAAACCCATCAAGATATAGACCTAGAAGATCTAGAGACTAAGACAATTGCAGTTTCCGCACCGAAAACCGTCCTTAAAGGTTTCCACTTAAACAACTATTTCTCCATAATGGAGAAGCTCGGCAGACTTGTCCTCAATCAAAAAGATGAAGGCATATCTTTCAGAAATATCATCGGAAACAACAATTTACTCCATCACGATCTGTATGAAGAGAAGGAACAAAAGACTTTGGTGATGCTTCATCTCGCAAATGAAGAAGACATGACTTTCCTCGTCAGAGTGTTCTACTATTGGCAAGAACTTTACCCAACGTTCACAAAGGAATACCCACAAACCTATGAAGAATACAAAAAGTACAAGGAGGAACAGATCAAAAAGGAAGCGGAGGCTAAGCCAAAGAGCAACGAGAAGCCAATTGGAAAACAGATTCTACCTGGCCAAGCACCTCCAGTGGAGAAATTCAGGACTCAAGAGAAATTGCTCCAGAATATCCCCGACGTAAATTTGATTACGTTAGATGAACAAGATTTGAACGTTGGATGGGAATGCACCATGCTTGATAGCATGACTGATTGCAAAATGAAGCGTCAAGAATCTAAACGATCGAAATCCAAGAAAGGCCCAATGAAAAAGATGTGGAACAATGCGAACCTCTCGAAACTTGAAAAGAAACTTGAAGAGGCCGCTAAAAGCATTGAAGAGCCTAAAGAAGAGGATTCGGAAGAGGACAAGCTGCAATTCGTCAAAGCAAAAATGTTCCTCGAAAGAATGCAAAAACACTTGAACGAAGCCTACCAAGTCTGTGGACTACTTAATCTTTTTGGCTTCTCACCAATTCTTTCAGAGCTCCCAAAGGAAACTGCTCTAGAGCTTGCCAATCTGGTGAATTTGGGAATTCAAAACAGGCTAAAACCAATAAACGTTGATAATTTCAAAGAGGAAATAAGAAAGAAAATTGATCCTAACAACCTGACCCTTCCGGACGAAAAGCCTCAACCGGTTACAAAGAAACTCAAATCTCAAGCAGTCGTTAGCCTGTGCGAGAGCTCAATCGTTTCCTCCTTCGAAAATAACCATGAACTCGTAACTTCATTGAGCCCTTCAAAAGACTCATTCTACACTGATGCGAACAAAATCACTGTAATTCATTATGCAATAAAATCGGGAAATTCGACTTCTCTCCTCGTAAACCAACTCACCAACTTCCTGAGAGAGCTTTTATCTCACGAAGAAATAAAGGCTGCGGTGTTCCCTCAGTTATTGCAATACTTTGACATCTTGAATGAGAAAAATATCGACCAACTGGAAGAGTTTGACCGGCAACTGCTCGTAGCAACATTCGTGTTGATTGGAGGATGGGTTGATCTTGCAAAACCCGGCTCTGATATCACAGCTAACATAGATATTCCTGACTCCTGCATGATTCAGGGAGGTATTGTCTCAGGAAAGAAGATCTGCACTTTGATTGCTAAGAATGACCCAAGTGCCAACATCCAAATTATTCCTCTTGAACAAATTCGTCCAAGACTTCAAATTCAATGGCCTCATGATCTCATTATTCAACCCCAGAAGCTCATCACATCATTCAAGAAAATCGTTGAGTTCTATACCAACTCAGGCAAAATTGGTCAAGAAGAGTATTTCACTCCATCTGTCCTTATGAGGGCTCTCCTGAAACTTTGTTCGACTATGGATTGGGTTCAAATGCTCCATGATGCCACTCTTGATAAGCAGCAAATTGTCGATTTTATAAGCCTTCTCTTCTCTCTGTCAAAAGACTGTCCAGTCGATCGAAGCGCTGACCATTTCGACCAATTATATACTGAAGCCTGGGAACATTTCATTGACAAAAAAGACGCTCGCAATCAGATGTATTACTTCCCAAGCAGCTTTAGTGCTCCTAAGGGTAAAACATATGAGTTCGAGCAGGAGCCACCCAAAGAGACTGCAGAACCAACGGAAGAGCAGAAAGACCCAAAACCGTCGAAAGGAGAACTTACTCTTCCTCGCTCCTATTATCTGAGCTCCCTTCCTGACTCTTTGCCACAAGTAGAAAATAAGCTCTTGAAACACTGGGAGAAGCATATCATCCCAAGAGTGCAGGATTACGTGAGACCTTCTTTAAAACCATGGGAGTTCGACGATTTCTTCGAGCAAATAAGACAGCCGCTGAGAGTTGGTGACCAAGGAAAAGCAGCTGAAATTACTTACATTATTTGTGACCAGAGACTTCCAAGTGGCGTTACTCTCCCTGACGCTCATCATGACTGGTCCACAATGACCGCCGAAGAAATTTCCTTGGGCACTTGGGCAATTGCTTCAATCGCGAACAGACAAGGAAAACTCTATTCTCAATTTTTCAGCTTCCAGAAGGGAATCGGAAATACGGATGTCCCTGTCCAAATCATGGCTCTTGATGCGAAGAGCTCATCCGTGCTCGTTAATTACAATGATTGGGACAACAATCAACTCGTTTCTCTCTGGCTGCCTGTTGTAGCTCTGAAATTCCCTGACATTCCAATGAGATTGCCTTCTTCATCATATACTGCTAGCGAAATCCTGGAGTATTACACTAATTACTCTCAGAAGAGCATTGCTCTTGGAGCTAGGAGTGTCCTATTGCGATTCTTTGATCACCGCTCGAGTGACATTGAAACTCTCAAACTCGAATCTAGCCTTCTCCATGATTATAAATTGAGTTTGATTGACATCATCTATTGGTCAGTACTTGACGAACTCGGTGATGATTCCGTTGAAGGGTGGCTGAAAGTCAATGAATGGCATATTTCGAATGTCAGCAACGAAGCTAATTCTAAGAAGACTACAACAACTCCAGCTGAGATCGCCAAAATAGCAGCATCTAGGGTAAAACCAGATTCGAAAAACGCTCAAAAGCTGCATGCTCTGCAGCAATTCCTCAACTACAAGGCTACTTTCGACAAAGATGCAGATATAGACCGTATGATAAGCTGGCTTAGCACTGAATTCGAAAAGATGGTGACCTTTATCAACAAAAATAATGCTGTTTTCGAGCTCCAAAAATCTCATGATGAACCCGAAAGTTTCGACAACATTGATCTTCTTAACTCATTCCTTCCAAACATCAAGAGCGACGACAGCATCTCTGCTCTTTCGCTCTCTTTCTATTCTCAGGCATCACTGTGTATGTGCTCCGGACTTAAATTCTACAGTGATCCCACTGGAGTGAGCATCATCAACCACCAGGCCGCTGGACGAGAGAGCAAAAACACACTACCTTCGCTCATCTTTAACCAAAGTAATATTTGGTACTCATACTACTTCAACGCAGAAGCCTTACCATTGTACCAACAAAAGCTTGTCAACAGTTTCCTTCCTGTAGCTCTGTACGCTATCCCAAGTAAATGGAGCGTTTGCTTCTGGCTAGCAGACGCTTTGACCAACGCGCAATTACTTTCGAAAAAGAAAGAGCATTTGGATGCCATGCGAAAAGTGGTGCAAATCATCATCGCTGCCTTAAAACAATTTGAGGGTCCACTCAATTTGAAGCATTATCTTTTCATACTTCTCAACAGAGTAATGAAGAAAGTTCGCTGTCTGATAGAGAGTATTCCAGAATTTTCAACGGTAGGAAAGAATCTCACTCAAGATGAACTCATCGAAGAGCATTTCAACCTTATTGGTATTAGCAAGGGTTGGGTGATAGGCCTCGTTGATCACGTTAAACTCTTGAAAGAGTCGCAGCATGGAGAGGTTCTCGTGCTCTATTCTTGCTACACGAAAGAAATCATTGAACTGATAATAAATTGTTTGATGCCATTGAACAACTTTAACAAACCATACAATATCCCACCAAAACTGGTTTCAGAATTGAATATTCCAGAGTGGATAGTGGCAACTCTTAATGTGGCACTCTATACTCAGTACTTCAAAGGAGAAGGACCAATTAGCGAAGACTTGCTGAAAGAGAGTCTCAGCAGCATCAGAATTGATGGACAGTGGGAAAAGCTTCTCATGGTGAAAAATCTCCCCAGCAAGTGGAGTGTCGATAAAATTAAAGACTTGATCAAAGACATCGTTGTGAAGAATCACGGAAGGATACTGATTCCAAGTCTTGATATCACAGTCCCGACAGAACAAGTACAAGAAGGAGATAAGATGGTGGAGAAACACTTCGAAGTGTGCTTGGTATTGATTGATGGATGGTCTCAATTAGAGTTAGATGAAGAAAATCCTGAAGAAAAGACAGAAGAACAAAAAGAGCAAATTCCAGAAGAGGAAGAAGAAGAAAAGCCTATGGCGATGTGGGCTTGCGAAATTTGTACCTTGGAAAATCCTGAATCTGCAACATTTTGCGACGGTTGCGAAACTCCAAGGCCACCGAAAAAATTAGAGGCTGCTCCCCTCGAAGAAGTGAAAAAGGCTGATTTCTCACAGCTCGATGTCCAGGTGCAGCAGAAAGAAAAAATGAATATTCAAAAAATGGCTGAAATGATCCAAGAGAGCGTGAAAGCGTACATTGAAGGCGAACAGGCGGAATTAGCCAAGCTCGAAGAACAAGAAAAAGTTGAACGCGCTAAACGAAAAGAGGCTCAAGAAAAGGGCATCGTCGAAACTTTGAAGAAACCCGAAAATGACGCAGAAGCAAAACGACAGCGCAACAAAGAAAGGAAGCTCGCTCAAAAAGAAGCCAAGCTCAAAGAGAAGGAAGTTAAGCGTCTTGAAAGAGAAAACCGCAAAAAAAATAAGCAAGCTAAACAAGCAGATGACGCTGATGAAGATCAAAATGAAGAGGAAAAGAAAGAAGAAGGTGTTGTCAAGCAACAACAATCTGAAGCTAGTACCATCCAACCTGATCAAGGAAGCACAACTACTGAGACGACAAAAACTCCTGCAGGTGGCGAGAGCTCTGAAGGTCCTAAGATTGAGACGGAAAAAACTGAAGAGAAGGAGGAACCAATCCCAGAGGATAGCCCACTCGGTCAATTGTTAAAACAGAAGCAGCAGCAGAAAGAATACGTCGCAACACTCAAAGAAAGTGTTGTTTTGGTTGGAAAACAAATTTCTGAGTCAGCACAAGATAAATTCTACCTTGAAGAGCACTTGAAGACTCGATTAATGGCCCCGAATAGCAGCGATTTGAATCTCGAGGTCATCAAGGCGTTAGGAGCAATCTTAACGACCTTAAAGAAGAAGGCTTCCTCTTTGGTCGAGCATTACAAGAGCCAAGTGGACTTCATTGAATGGGATGTGATTGAAGTCCTTGAAGAGAAAGACTTCATCAACATTATCAAGGGTATGATTGATGCCGGTTTATCCACAGCAGTTTGGAAGCTCCTTGAGCTATGCGGATATGATCTCTGGCTTAACAATTCCTCGTTTAATCTGATCATCAATCAATACAAAGAATTTGTCCTTCCTCCACTAAAAGCTCTTGAGCAATTAATGCATTTCGTGCAGAAGGACCTGTGCAACGAAAGTAAGAGCGTGCTCACTTACCCACCATCAAATATCAGAATTACTGTGAACGCAAACAAACTTTGTCCTTCTGACGAGCGAACCTTTAATTATCAAGACCAATCTACTTTTAACATCAAATACAGCGAGCTTGCCAAATTTTCAACACAAGAAATTCGATACAGTTGGGCTATCATCAAAAACTTCAACAAAAATCTGTCAGACGCGATTCCTTTCATTAACTTGAACTCTGGCTATGACCATGATCTCAATTCCAAATGGTTGAATTTAGGAACATACCTATCAGCTTTCCGTAATTTCTGGTTGTCACAGATAAAGACTGAGCTGTCGAAGAGAGTACTCCAAAAAACTGCACTACCCAGAGAGAGGGCACCGAAAGTTACTCTTGAGAGACTAAAGCTTGTCAAAGAAAAGGAAACTCGAGAGAAAGAAGCAAAAGAAAATCAAGAAAAGCAGGCAGAACAATTGACTCAAAGCGCTACAAAAGAGCTTGTTAGCTACAAGACTAGGGATGAATTTGTCTTCACTAAAGCCTATGAGCAATTAAAGGAGGTGTCTCCAACTCTCTTCAGACCTGTGAAGCCATTAGGAACAGAGCCCTTCATTGCCTTCGAGATTGTCTTCAAGGGAGAACATGTTATGGGAGAAGCTGGTCCTTACCGTCAGTTCTTCGCTGATATCTCACAAGAGCTTCAGCCAAATAATGTTTCTCTCGCCGCTCAATACAAAAACCTGAATGTATTATGCCCATCACCCAATAATGCCTCTAAGATAGGTGAGGGAAGAGATAAATACGTTATCAACCCATCCGCGAAGGGATCCTACCACCTTCAACTCTTTGAGTTCCTAGGTATCCTCATGGGATCTTGCGTGAGAACTGATACTCACTTCACCATGGATTTCCCTTCTATTTTCTGGAAACAACTCACCAACCAGCCTATTACTGTCGAAGATTTGGAAGAGATCGACAAGCCATTGGTCGACCTCATCAGACTCATTGGTGAATGCAACAAAGAGGTATCTGTGCTTTCTTGTTCTCTATTTTCTAACTATTGATAATTAGGTGTTCGATGAACTTGGTCTAACCTACAGCACCAACCTATCAGATAAGAGTCTTATTGAACTCAAACCTCACGGTTCGAAACAAAGAGTGAAATATGAAGAAAGATGGGATTACCTGCTCAAAGTTCTCGAAACAAGAATCAAAGAGAGCAAAGTCCAGATCGATTGTATCAGAAAGGGTCTCATCTCAATTGTGCCCCAGCCATTCTTAAATAGTAAAAATTGATAGTTACTACTTTGCTAAAAAGTTTCTCAATGTTACTTAGGCGTGTCAGCTAAGGACCTGGAGATTTGGGTATGCGGTAAAGCAAAAGTAGATTTCGAACTCTTGAAGAGACACACCCGCTACAGCGGAGGATTAAGTGAAGAGTCTCCAAGAGTGCAACATCTCTGGGAAGTCTTAAAGGACCTTAAAGAAAATGAGAAGCTCAGATTTGTGAAATTCTGCTGGGGTCAAGAGCGTCTGCCTGCTAATGACGAGGAATTCGAAAGGACGCAAACAAGATTCATGGTCAAGCCGGCTGTATATGCAACCAATCAACCTGACAAAGCGCTACCAAAGGCTGATACATGCTTCTTCAATCTCGAGCTTCCTAACTATTCGTCTCTTGAAGTCCTGAGGGAGAGACTTCTTCTCGCTATCAATACTGATTGTGATACCATGAACGCTGAAGAACCTATCAACCTCGACCCGAATGCTAATCCTGATAGAGGGTAACTTCATAAATTACTCATTTTTTATTAATCTCATCTTTCTTTTTGCACAATTAGTGGTGGCGACTCAGATGTCGATGATTACGAATAATCAAATCGAAGATTAATAAAACAACTGTAACTCTTCATATCATGATATTATTATTAGGGCTTGCAATATTCAAAATTCATAACCGTTTGAGTTGGAACTAACAGTAATATATTTTGAAGTGAGTTTCTATAAGAGCTAAAATAACAGAAAATGATGGATCTTATCTTCATAAAACTCCCTACATAAAACTGTGAATTGCTCATCATTCTTCAGCTTCGCGGAGGTTAGCTGATTCCCCCCAGACGAAAGTAGATTGTCAGCCTGAGATATTAGGCTAAGCCTTATTAGTGTCGATTCTTCAGGGAAGTTAATGCTCAAATGAGAAAGGAAGGTGTTTTAGGAAAAATTAAAGATTCCGAGAGTAATGGCAGAGATAGTTCTCGAATAGTAACATTATTTGTTTTCATAGAGTTAAACGATCAAAAAGATGGATGAGGATTATTCCGACAAAATATGAAGTGAATTAGGCATGATGACATGATATCCCTCAAAACACTAAACTCTGAAGAAAATATAATAAATGAACACAAATTGGAGTGTTGTTGAACTATTTTCATAAATAAGCATACAACTCGAAATATATGTTATAACTCGCCACTTAGAAAGTTGGCTGTTCCTTTTAGCTTTTTTTCCCACTGAACTTTAGTTCTTATGCTTACATTTTGAACCAAATTGATACTCTCATGATAAACAGATCGATTGATTGGTGCTCTCATAGCAGTTGATATTTTGTGGAAGATTGAGAATCAATTCAACGCGAAGGATTCCTTTATGGATATATTTAGTTGATGAGACTCCTTGCTTCGATAAAATTCTTGACTTTCTTCATTAATTACGAACAGATTCTGGGCGCCTGAGATGATAGGGACAACCTGTTTCATATCGGCTACTTCTATAAAAACCTTTCCATTTTTCGGGATGAAATTAAGTTCAACTCCATTCGTTGCGGCCTCCTGGTTGAAAGATGAGACGCAATTTCTCATTATTGATATTCGTATCAAATTTTTTTGATACCACAATTTAGCAACATATACGAAAAATCCCATCATCATCAGCTCAACGACCACTGCAATTGAGAATAAGAGGCTATGAGCTCTATTATTAGCAATCATTTTCACGAGTACCATCGCGTCTAGTCCAATAACAATGAGCAAACACACGCCAATCACAACTAGCCTATCTCGAGAAGCTTTCTCTGAGAGCTCATTGCCAAGATAATAAATAAATTTTTCTGTTATCGCTTTGATCCGAGGATCCTTTATCTTCTTTGATGCATAGGATTTATAGAGAGATTCTATTGGATTTCGAAGACTGATTGCTAGGTAAAAACGCCCGTTTCCATCACAAAATTCATTTGCTTCTGGTGCATTTATCTTCTGCGCTTTCTTCAAGAGGCTTTCTTTTAAGTGAGGATTCATTTTTATTTTCTGGGTTGTCTGAATAACTGTGTAATTTTATTGGGTTGGTTGATGTTTTGGTACTTAGATTAAAAAATAACTTGAACTATGAAGTTATCAGGTTGATAAACTAAGTGCTAATAACAAAGTGACGGAAAATTAATATTTTTTGATTCAGGTGACATCACAAGCAACAATATATTTTCCTTTGCTCGACCACTCCATTATGTAGCAGCGAAAAATCCAAATAACTTTGATGTATTCAAAATCATTTCAATACATTCTTTTCATTTGCTTTTAGTCAACTTTCTTTTTTTTTACATGCTATCTCCCTTAGCTCGAGCATTGGTTGTGGTATTTCTGAATAATTGTCCAAGTTACAATTTGGATCATAATTCGCAGGGAAATTGTTGATGTAAATTCATCACTGACTAACTTATCTCTACTCTAGGCTTTGTTTACCTCCCAAAATTAAATGAAGTTTGCTGGAAAAGGTAAGAAATCAAATTTTCTGGAAGCTGTGAATAAGTTATATCATACAAAAAGAAGATTGCTAACCTAATAAAAATACATGGCACTAAGGAATGGTTAACATTCAATGCAAAATAAAAATTCCTCCAGAAATATCAACCTACTTCAAAAATCTGTCGACATTATTTGCTTCTGCAGAAACAAATTTCTTGGCGAAATCGGGCATTTCTTCTTTCAATGGTTGAGTGTTCGAAGCTAATAGAAGGTTTGTAGGCTGCTCTTGAGGTTTGAACGCCTGATAAGGATTCTGATTCATTGGGTTCATAGGAAAAACTTCTTTCATATTTGGATTTGGTATTGCCATATTAAGACTGGGATCCTGGGGCTTATTTATGAAACTGTTGGGAGTGAGAGTTCCAGGGAGAGCAATGTTTGGATTGTTGTTCATCATCGGCATCAATAATGGTTGCTGGTTAAAATTCGGAGGAGCATTGCTGTAAGGGAGTCCTTGAGGGTAAAATTGGGATTGGTCCGTGGGTACTGTTGGTACGTTTGGATGAGGGTAAGGGTATTGGACTTGCATACCCCAATTCGGAATAGCATTGAATTGGTAGTATGGCGAAACATTTGCATTCCATGGTGTGAATCCAGGAGGATAGACGCCATATGGATTAAACTGATTGGGCTGGGGCATTTGTGGTGGCATTGTGTATGGGTTATATGGTGCGAAGTTTGATGGCATTTGATACATATTGGGACCCATGGGCTGAGAGATAACGTTATTAGGGTTAGCTACTTGAGGAGTTGGAGTGTTTACGATTTGCTGCAGACTTTCTTTTAATTGTTGATTGACTAACGCAGTATTTGAAGGGACTTGTTGTTGCTGTTGCTCGTTTTGTTTGAAGACGTCAGGATTCCCATTCAATGTGTTATAATTAGAAAGAGTTTGCAGTAATGGAGCTCGAGATGTGTCATTAGTCGGCAAAAGATTTCCTTTCAGTTGTCCGATGATAGGTGCAGTTTCCTGGCTCATGAATTGCTTGTCAGAACTTGAAACTGATGTCTTCCGGTCGAGGTCACTCTTGCTTGGACCTCCGTTGATTTCAGGCATTTTTCGAATTTTGGATTTATTTGCCATTTCATGTCCTTCAAGGTTCGAGTCAAGCGAACCAGGCTTTTGCTTTTTCTGAGACACAGAGTCTTTCTTTTTTGGCTTTTGCTCAGTACTTTTGCCCTCTAAATGAAAAGAAGTTAACAACCTAAAAATTCCAATTCATGATATTTACCGCCAAGTTTCGCACTTGCAGCAAGTTTCTCTTTGCTCTCAATCAAAGATTTGATAATTTCAGTATTCAAGCTGTCCTCACTGCTCAGGTTTTCCCCTCCTTTTGCTAGTTCGGGATTCCCTTCCAGTTTATATTTCCTCAGTAGCGAAATCCATCGATTCTTTACACTATTTTCAGTTCTCCCAGGCAATGTTTTTGCAATTTCTGACCACTTTTTCCCTCTTTGTGAAAGTTCTTTCAGTAGCTGAAGATCTTCTTCGTCAGTCCAGGATCCTTTTTTCAAATTCGGATCCAAATGGTTTATCCAGCGCTCACGGCATTGCTTGCTCTGTCGAAATAAATTATTGCCTGATTTAGAATGCAGTTCTAGCGCTATTTCTCTCCAATTATCGGGTCCACGTTCTTGTACAATGCTCAGAAGAAGCACGTCTTCTCGGCTAGACCAAGGGATTTTATTCAGTGGTACTTTTAATAGGCTTTGCCATTTTAGTTTGAGTTGCTCCTGACCTTTTCCTGGGTAGATCGTTGAGAGAAATTGCCATGCATTATCATTCTGAGAGAGAGTAGCATTAACAAAACTTGCAACAAAAGCAGACATTACCAGTTTATTGTGCTCATCTGAATAAATGGAGCAAAAATATGCCACAAATGAGATTAGTAGATGTGACTCCTCCGCACTCCAATTTTTTCTCCTTTGTCGAGGATTTTTCGAGAGCTTCGCAAGCTCATTCTCGAAAGCTTCTGAAAGTTGGGTCGGAGTGAAAATTTGTATCGGGATAAAGTTCAAATCTGTATGAAAAAGCGCGCTGTATCGTTTTATTACTTCTTCGCTGTTCTTTATTTGACCTAAGAAATGATAAAAAGCTTTGCGGTATTCGTTTGCTCTATTGGAGAATTCCATCTTGGGTTCCACCGATAATGCCATGTTTTGTATTCCTTGGTACTCACCCCAACCTGGATAATTCTTAACGGACTCGTCTGTTGATAAGTTGCTCCGATTTAACTGATCCATTGATATGGAATTATTAAATTGTACTACAAATTCAGAGAACCTTATTTAGAGTAAGGGATCTATTAATTACGCTGTTGAGGAATCACGTTCGTTGGTTGAAGGCTGTCTTCGTTTTTGGAAACACTATCCATTCAGAACTGGTTTTGCTTTTGGTCGTGAACAATGCAAGTTTTAACTAAATTAAATTGCTTATTGTATTGGGCATAAATGAATTGATAATTTAAATCCAATAGTTTCTGAAATTCCCGCGAAGCCGATTCATAACTTGTAGCCAAGCGAACTTGTATCAGGATCAAACCTACTATTTCAGAAGCTCTTCCTGAAACTCTGCTCTATAATGAAATCAAAACAATGTCATTTTATCTCTAAACTGATATACGAGTCGCTCTGAAAAATCTTCAAGAAGATTAATTATTCGAACGAAACGATTCATCGCTTGGAAGCCCTTCTACTGCAAAGAGAACAATGTGCCTCTTTTTCTCTTCCTTTTGGTTATATAGGCAAAATATCTAAAACATATTGTTCAGCTGTTTTAGGCTAATATCGACTGGAAATTTTAATTAATTAACTCGAAAACATAATCATTCAAAAACCTTTCGAAAGGGAAAAATTAGATATCAAAAAAATTGAGACACTGACCTTAATTCAGGTGTTATTAATTCAACAATTGGGGAGATTCTCAAAGGCCATGGGGAGACTTCCAATGATTATGGGGAGACTTCTTCTAGTGAATTAATCCTGAAGTTTTCACCTGGGCTGACGATCCTTCTCTTTATACGACAAACTATGCTTTAGGTGCTGCTGTATAGAAGTAAATGAAGAAATAATGTATCAAATTTTTTATAATAATTCAAAGAATTTGGATGAATGCTGAGCATCTTGAGATCATAGGAGAGGAATTGTTAAGCTCAAAGCTTTCCAAAATTTAATTAGGCTACTGTTTCAAATTTAGATTAGATTTATATGCTATCTACAGTACAATCCAAAACAAACTTCTAACAAACAATTCTGATGGAAATCGATCTCCCAAATTTGTATGAGAATTAGTGGTCACATCATTGCGAATGAAAATTTATAATTAGAGGAGATGTTATGATCAAAGAGTTGGCTCAGTTCTTGACTTCAAAATTCTACCTTTAGTCAACCGAACCGAAGCCCGTCTCGGCTGCCCTCAGCTGGTCTCTGAATGAAAAACAATATTCATTATTCATTTTTATTTCATCAGAAGAATTCGCTGTCTTATGTGCTGAACATGTATTTAATAACTATTAATAACTATTGCATGATCAATGCAACGCTAGAAGAAATGAATAAAAATAACCTGAATGACCCATAAATTTTCAATTGACTTTAACTGGAATTTTACCATGTATCTATAGAAATATAATCCCAGAGTCGTGGAGATATAACATGCCTATGCTTAAATTTTTCATGATCTTGAAAACCCTGAGACAACATTTACAATAAGTAATAGGTTTATGGACAGATATAGGATAGTGTTAGAAGAGAATTTATTGATAACTCATCTTAAGTCACGATATTAGAATTTGATCGAGATGTTATCAGGCAGGCTCAAGGCCTCCAATCTTGTTGAAAATACCACTCGATTAATGTAATCCATAGATTTTGAATCTCTGATTGACACTAAGCAATTTATCCTTTCTTTCAGAGTGTTTTTGAATGCTTCAATCATCTCAATTGCATGTGTGAACTCTATCTCATTCCCATTAAGAGACAAACTGATATGTCCCAACGTCTTTAGTGATTTGAAACATGTGGAAAGTTTTTGAAGGGTTGGAGTTCCAAGCTTTTTGACTCTTTGTAAGAAAAGTTTAACAGAAACTATTTGCGAGAATTTTGGAATGACATCAAGGAGTGAGATGATTCCCTCATCAGTAATGCCTGTTTCTGCTAAATAAAGTTCTATCAATTCGAGCTGGTCAAGGCTTTCTAATCCTTCTGCAAATTTGGTGAGACCAAAGGAGGTTATGCCTTCAAGTTTGCTGACACTTAGGAGAAAATTCTTAAGTTTTTTCAGAGAGGCAAGGCTTTTTTGAGCAGAAATGAGAATAAGATCCCCATTTTTAACTCCAAGTATTCCAACAAGACTCAGATCTAGTGTTTCAAGTTCCTTCAATACTTGTAATGATTCCACGAATTGAGCAAGATGCTGATCATCTAGCTTGGAGCATGAACCGAAGCTGATCCTAAACGTCTTTAAAGTCACAAGATAGCACATATTTTTGCTTATTTGCTTCAGAGAGTAGTTGGTAATCTCATTGCAATGCCCAAAATCTAAGGTCAACTCTCTCATATTTTTGAAAACGCTCCAGGCATTTACAAATGAATGTATTTCTGGATCAGCCAAATAAGTCTCCCTCGCATTGAACGTGAGTGAAGAAAAATTTTGCCAGTTCTGTTTCAGCGCAGCTGATGCTAAGACATCTAAACCAACTGATTTAAGTTGAGTATCGCTTGTGAAAAAGAAATCCATTTCTCTGGGATCTTCTAAACTTTCCAGAGCTTCAAAAAAGTTTTTGAGACTGGCTGTTCCGATACTTGGGCAACGCGAGCTGTAGAGATTCAAGCACTTCAATGATGGCTGTTTTTTCAGAGCATTCGCGATTTGACGCACTATTTCCTCTCCAAAGTACTCGCACTGCTCAAAATTTAGACTGAGTGTTGTGAGAGAATGAAAATTCTCTAGATGATTAAAACTCTCGTTTAGGCCTTCGTTTGTTAAGAATGAGCTTCGTTCAAAGCAAAATACGAGTTTATCCAAATAAATCAGTTTGTTTAGCTGCAACAACAAGTTCGATATCGTTCTAGGCGATTCTATTTGCATTCCTTCGACAAAAAACCAGAGAGTTGTGATCCGCTTCAATTTCAAGGCGATATTGTCAGCGAAGTAGTTGATAATACTGCTGTTTATTTGCATCATGTCTCCAAACGACAGCAACAAATAATTTAAATCTGGCATTCGTGGCAAAGAATTCATCAAGGATTGAAAACCCTCTTTTGTTAGAGTGTCTTGCTTCATTCTGAATTTAAAGCTTTCCAAATTCCTTGCATGATTTAGAATCTTGGACAGGAAGACCAAGCTTTTGTCTGTTACTGCGCATTTCTCCACGAATATATCCAAATTCTTCAGGTGACGACAGTAATAGAGGGTATTT
>ENA-UOTX01000328-UOTX01000328.1-compost-metagenome-genome-assembly--contig:-NODE-328-length-53614-cov-10.676504_pt1 | contig 53614 bp, 43 predicted proteins | sample MGYA00238143_ERZ746982 | MGnify/ENA primary metagenome ERZ746982 (study PRJEB28758, sample SAMN06268862) | compost metagenome | isolation source: single cell | place: USA: California, Emeryville, Joint... | reverse complement strand
CCTCGCTAACACACATACTAAAAGTATTTCGGTCTCTTTACATACACAATAGCGCTTTTCGGTTGTCATCGAAGATTGACAGATGAGTTCTAGCTCAACTGCATTACTTTTAGTAAAACTTTTTCATCACAACTTCATCATTTTCGAACTGCACGAGTTTAATAGGTATTAAATCTCTGTTAAGTCTGCTGTATATTTATAACAACATTTACATAACACATCAAAACAAAATAAAATTTTTCTCTTTCATAATTGAACATGTTCACCAATTTACATAGAGATTACGTTGAAATCGTGTTTTATCCCACCACTCTCTGGGAACTCAGCTGCTGCTTACTCTCAACAATAACGACTTTCGCTGTCGTTATACTCTGCATGCTATCAGGCTTCTACAAAACGCATACAGGGAGAATAGTTGCGTGGATTAACTTCGCTGACTTCCTCAGCGCAGTCATTAAAGTTATCAACCCTCTTGTCAAGCAAAAAAACGATGGGTATTGTCTGGCACTTCAAATGATCTCGGGATACGGGTTGCTCTCCTCAATAATCGCTAGCGCGCTCTTCGGACATGCTTTATTCTGCATGCTTAAATCTCAAAGTTCGACGGTCTCATCAACAACGATGAAAAACTATGTATTTCTAGCCGTGATTCTTCCATTAGCCGATCCTATCGCCTCATATTTCACCAAATTCGCAGTGTATTCGCAAGAATTGGATACTTGTGTCCATAGAGTATATAACGACGAGTTGGACTATAGCTTCATCTTCCAGAGATATATTCCTTTCGGGTTTGTTTGCACGTTCAGCATTCTTTTTTATCTGCGGATTGTTGTTAAAATAAAATCAATTCTAGTTGAGGCTAGCAACAGAGAGTTGTTAGGTTTTCTGGCGTATCCTGCGATTGTGATTATCTGTTGGTTGCCCAACTTGGTGCTTGATATTGTCCTCAGCTTCAAATGTGATGTCAATAACGTGATCATGATTGCAATTGTGATGAATGGGCAACTGCAGGGGTTTTTGGACTCAATCGCCTATGGTTTTTCGAAAAAGATTCGAGCGAGTATTAGAGCGATTTGCTGTAAAAAAGAGAAAACGCGTGGAGCTGGGAGCCCTGAAGTCGTTGGGAATGAAGAGTCTGATGTTGAGTACAGAACATTGCGAAAGGATTATACACTTGCTACGCACGAGGGATCTCCAATCGGCTCTCATGCGGTTGCTAGCAAGCTGTCAGGCTAAAAAAAAAAACAATGAAAAATCTATCAGAACAGATGACTGTTTGAGAGCGACCATTGAGCTGTTCAGATCTAAAAAGACCATTGAATTCATCACAATTCGTTTTACTTGAGCAATAACAAGCTATTTATATATATTCGCGAATTTCCATTCATTCATCATGGAGAAATAGACTTAATTAATAAGAGTCATGGAATTAATTTCTGATCCAATGATTTTTATAATTTACAATGTCTAAGCGAGAATCAATGAACCATTGCTGATTTGTAATTCAGCTTTGAAACTAATTAAATAAAAGTACGAGCCCTTTGACAAACCTTTTGATAAATACAGCCTTTTTTCTCGCTTTCTTCTTCACAGTTCTTTTATTCATTAACATATCGTCTCTGCTCTCCTGACTTGCTTAATAATTTTCGCTTCTCCCTCATTCTCTTTGACAACTTGTGGTTCATCGGTTTCTGTCGGCTTCATTGAAGATTCCGCAACAGTGTATTTTAACTCTTTAGCCTTTCTTCTATTCATCCAGACGAAAAAGAATCTGAGCACAAGTATTCCTGATGTTCATAACGCACCCAACTGAGCAAATAGATCAATTAGGTGACATGAGTAATCGAAGTTTGATCATCGACATAAAATAGAACTTCAGCCATATTTTTCCCATCCGTACACTGAGAGCGCACTCCATAAGTAGTTTTCACCTCATTTATTCTCACTCTGGAGCGGTTCTGGGTCTTCCAAGTCACTAAATAGTCCGGATGTATCACAAAAGTTTCAATTCTTAACTGCAACACATAATGAAGCAATAGAAGAGGATCCAAATAAACGACGTCAATGAAGTATTTTTCACCAGCATCATTGAACCCTCGGTTGTCCATATCGACCCCAAAAAGTCTTGGAATTAGCAGATACATGCTCACGGATGGTACTGTCATGCACTCTGTGCAATTCTTCACGGAAACGTTTATTCTAGCATATTTAGCTCCTATCATTTGGTCGTATTTAGTCCCTGGTACCACAAAATTTGACTTAGCACATAAGAACTTCATATTTTTAATATAGTCCGGCTTATTATTCACACTTCAGGACTCAAATTCTGCATAGGTCACGTTCCCGCCAAACCCTTCGGTGTTATAGACCGCCCTAAGTTCCATTAGTGATGAAACATCAATAATATTGTTCGCCCGAAAAGCTAATGTCATAAATCGAGATTGATGGCTGTGTTGGACAAAGTCGAATCGATTTGTTGAGTGACAGTGGGGCCTGGGACACTCGATGAAACTGATGACTCGATAAACAGAGTTTCCAACAAAAACCACCATGATAAACATCGAAATGAATGCTGTGATGAATCCTCGGGTGACAGCTCTTTCATCTTCTTTGTAAGAGAAGCGGTCAAATTCCAGGATGAGTTTTTTTACTCGATTTTGTCTCGCAGGTGAGGTCTTGCTCATTCGTTGAGTGAGGCAGCTGTGATAAAATAATCACTATTAAGCAGCGCAGCTGCAAATAAGGCTTCATTGAGAAAACACAAATTGTGTGTTTTTTTCGTTTTCAAATTTTCCTATTGTTCGGTAAGAAACTTAATGTTCGCTCTTAGACAACGTTATGTGTTATTTTAAGATCCAGTAACTTATCTTTCACTCTTATTTATCTCAAGTCAATAATAATACATAATCACATTCATTCCATCGGAAAAGGAAAATTCAAGCTCGAGATCTAATCAATTTGTTTATCCGTTACATCAAATTGTACTTATAGAAAAATTTGGGCAGTATATCCAAGTATTAATTTTTTGGCTCGAGATGCACTTTATAGACGGCTCTCAGAAAGACTACACAGAAATCGTGTTCTTTCCAACCGCTTTTTGGGAACTCAGCTGCAGCTTGGTCTCAACGATAACAACTTTCCTTGTGATTGTACTCTGCATAATATCAGGTTTCTACAAAACTCATACAGGGAGAATAGTTGTGTGGATCAATTTCGCCGACTTCTTATACTCCGGGTCCAAGGTTATCCATGCCTTGGTGAGAGGAAAAAGCAACAGGTATTGTATGGCGCTTCAACTGATGTCGGGGTATGGCCTTATCTCGTCGATAATTTCAAGCGCGCTTTTTGGACAAGCTTTGTTCCGCATACTGAAAACCCAATGCACTACAGTATCAGAGAGAACGATGAAAATCTATATATTGATAGGCGTGATCCTGCCGTTGGCTGAGCCTGTCGCCTCGTATTTTACCAAATTTACAGTATACTCTCAAGAGCTGGACACCTGTGTCCATAGAGTATATCATGGACATTTAGACTACAGTTTTATCTTCCAAAGATACATTCCATTCGCATTCGTTTGCACCTTCAGCATTGCCTTCTATCTACAGGTGGTATTCACAATAAAGACAATTTTCGCTGAAGTCAACAGTCGGGAATTATGGGGCTTTTTGGCGTATCCCGCAATTGTTATTCTGTGCTGGTTGCCTCATTTGACCCTGGATATTGTCCTCAGCTTTAACTATAACGTGCATCGTTTGATCGTGAGTATAGTTGTTATGAATGCACAACTTCAAGGTTTTTGGGACGCATTAGCTTATGGTTTATCGAAAAAGGTACGCGAGAGTCTCAAGGAAATTTGCTGTACTGAGAGAAAATTGAGTGAAGTAAGTGCAGGCTCATGCTCGAATACTTCACATACAGATTCCGAAATTGAATATGTAGAAGTAAAAACGGATGATGAGTGGCCAGCACCAAAGAATAACAAATAATGTGGCACCTCTATGCCATGCGTTCACCGCAGGATGAGTCTTCGAGTAGCTCGCATGGATCTTATGTAACCATGAGTAGACTTTGCAGGTCTATTTCTACAATGTTTTAAAAAAAAAAATGAATCGCGCCGATTTTTTTTGGAGACTTGATTGCAGTGTTGTTTAGAACCATGTTTGAATATTTATTCAGAATACGGAATCGAATATCCCAGTGTAATTGAACTTGATATCCATTAATATAAATAATAACCTGTCTTTCTCTCATTTGAAAAAGTTAAGAAACCTCAACAAGGAATTTAATTGAATCCACCCAACTTTCAAAGAAGTGCTGCTTATTCTACATTTTGTTTTTGGACCATTGAGTGTTTCGCTTTGTCATCCTATAGCTTTATGTTACAAACTAATCACAACCACTCTTTCAGTTTTAGAAAATGGAAGGTGGATTGACTCAAGCCAATACTCCTTATTAATATTTGTGTTTCTTTGAATTTATCATTCTCTTTAACAAAACCATATTGTCAGAGGACCTTGATTGGGATGCTACCACTAATGATTGCGGGATTGATCTCAAAAGTATGTTACATGGAGTAAAAAAAAAAAGAACAAAAAAATTGCATTTTTCATTTGTATTTATTTGTTTTACGGTTTTTCTAAATAGATCGTCAAGTTCTCAATGAGATCCCCCTTAGCCTCTACTCTAACTCACGTGAAAACTTCTATAGGACCTTTCATTGCCTCATATCTCCTTTGATAATGATTCATCAGATTCAATTCCATTGAAAACGATAGTAAACCTTCTCAACAGCTCCTTAGTTTAATCAAGAATCTATTTTATCTCCTCGAAGTAAAATAAAATTGTTTCTGATTCCAAATGATCGATTTGCACTCCATTCAAAAAGATTACGTTGAAATTGTTTTCTACCCTACTGCCCCTTGGGAGCTCAGTTGCTGCGCGATCTCAGCCGTAACTACCTGCCTTGTGATTATACTCTGCATAATATCTGGCTTCTACAAAACTCACACAGGAAGAATAGTTATTTGGATTAACTTTTCTGACTTCACCTACTCTATCCCCAAAATCGTCAACGCCATTGTACATGGAAAAGGCGATGGGTATTGCTTAGGGCTTCAATTCGTCGCGGGCTATGGACTTGTCTCTTCAATAATCGCAAACGCGCTCTTTGGACACGCTTTGCTCTACATGCTGAAAAACCAATCTCTCGCAGTACCAGAAAGAACAATGAAATATTACGTCTTTTTTGGTGTGATTTTGCCGTTGGCAGAGCCTATCGCCTCGTATTTCACCAAAATCGCAGTATACTCTCCAGAGTTGGGCACCTGCGTTCATAGAGTATATAATGGCCGACCAGACTACAGCTTTATCTTCCAAAGACTAGTTCCTTTTGGATTAATATGCACATCCAGCATGATCTTTTACCTCAGGGTCGTTTACATAATAAGATCAGTTTATACTGAAGCCAAGAAGAGAGATTTGTTGGGTTTTTTGGCGTATCCTGGAATCGTTATGATTTGTTGGTTCCCGAACCTGATCCTTGACATACTCCTCAGTTTGCATTATGAAATCAACAACGTGGCTATGATATTAATGGTGATGAATGGACAACTGCTCGGATTTTGGGACTCGATTGCTTATGGCTTATCGAAGAATGTTAGATCATATCTGAGAGGAGTATGCTGTAAAGAGAAAAATACAATTGAATTTGAAGCCAAATCGAGTGAAGAAGAAATATTCAGTTCATCGTCAACTTACCGGATAAGAAACGCAGAGTCAGAGCTCGATTATGTTGTAATGCAGGAGGCGTCGACGAACCCCTAGTACCTCATAAAGAGATGCATGAATAATTTCTCACATCCTGCTCTTGTAACCTATAGGATTCGTCTCCATGCGACTCTCATGATCTCATAGAACGCCAAAGCGACTTCTTACTGCAGTAGATCTTCTAAAATTATTTCAGAACAGAAAGATGTTGTGGAGATATTGGTTTTAATCTATATTTAGGAGGAATTGAGAGTTATTTTCCTCCCACCATCCATTTGAAAACCACGAATCAAATAAGGAAATTTATTTAAAGTATTTTTTCATGTGTTTGCTTATAACTTTACGATTACCAAGAAAACAGCGAGAATTATTACGCTAGTAAGTAAGCATGATTAGCAGCCTAAGTAGATTTGTCTAAAATCCTTTCCTCAAGAAGATTGGTTTAAACTTCACAATTTAATCCTCAGGATCTGCCTCATGTTAATTCCAATCAGATTTATTATTTCAACTTATTTTATCGAGGTCCAAGATAATGTCGGAAAGTGTCGAAGTCATCTACTTTCCCACACAGTTCACTCTGATGATCTGCCCGCTCATCTCAACGCTCTCAACGTTCATTGTTCTCGTCGCATGCTTCATTTCAAAGAATTACAAGAATCCACTGGGACCGATGATCATTGGAATCAATATCGCTGACTTCCTTTTCTGCTTTGCCAAGGTAGTGGTCTGGCTTAATCCAATGAAAACCGATCTCTTTTGCAAGATTCTCCAGGCTATATCGACCCTTGGGCTCACCGCTTCGATGGTTTGGGGTGCTCTATTTGGTCATGCGCTGCAGGCCGTCGTAAAAGCTAAGAAAGCTGATATCGTCAGACGCTATCTGGTGTATTATCTCATCTTTTCCATAACAGTCCCCCTTGCGATGGCCCTGTCAACGCTTACTACAAATTATGTTGAATATTCTTCCACTGCTGACACATGTGTTCACACAGTGAAAGTTGGAGGGTATGACTACCTCTATACAATATACGCTGGTATTCCTGTGCTCCTCTCCTGCATTCTGAGTGCGGTGTGGTACGTAATAGCTGCTCAAGAGATCCGTAAAACATGGGATCAAAGCAGCACGCTGGATTTGCTCTTTTTGGTTGTTTATCCAGCGATTTTGCTTATCTGCTGGATGCCGAATGTGGTAGTTAATATTTGTATTGCTTTAGGAGCGAGTGTCAGCCCGACAGTTGTTACAGTATGTCAAGGATTCTGTCAATTACAAGGATTTTTTGATGCGCTTGTCTATGGGAAATCTCGAAATGTTATCCAAAAGCTCCGAATGCTAGTATGTAGAAAAAGGCTCCTGAATAACGATGACAATGCAGGAAGGGAGTCAAGAAGCGTGACTCAGCAGATTAATCAAGAGATGACTCGAACAGATACGCTTGATACGATGGAAGACGAATTATAAAGATTTCTTTCGTTGTATAGTCGTGGATTTAAACTCTGAGGCTATATATTTATAGTTGAACACACTGATGTAGTAAATTTTCTTGCTTCATTTTAGCAGGAGTGAAGCTATTTAAGAATTGTTTATTTTTTCAAGGAGCTGGCACTCCTATAATTTCATAAGCAAAAATCTGGTATTCTCGAAAATAAGAAATGAACTTGAATAGCAAAATAACTCAGTGAATTCTTGTGGAAATTTTTTAATATGCTCATTCTATTTCTCAGTATTATAAAAGAGGTTTCTGAGGAGATGAGTAATTTATTGGATAGAAAAGGGCTATTTTGAGAACTTGGAAGAGCTGAGCTGTCAATATCGAGGTTCTGAAGCAATTTGTTACAGAAGAACGTGATAAAGACATACAAAAAAACATTAATTCGACACCGGTATATCAAAGCAAATAACTACATATAGAAACATCCATGGCTTAGCTCTTGGTTCTCCTCGCAATCTTTCAAAACTTATTCTTCTTTCTTAGGTCCAAAAAACAAGATTAAGTCACCGCAATTAAGCTTGGTTGGGCTTCGCTTGAGAGTTATCTGCAACAGTTGGCTGGTTTGTCTGTATGATCTGCTGCGTCGAAGTATTGTTCACTGTAAAACTCGTATTGCTCACATTATTCGCTTCTCTTTGCTTCCAGGCCCTTTCTCTTTTTCTGATCGTTATCCACGAAACGATAATGATCGTGCAGCAGCACACCAACACAACAGCAGGTATCACGATCATTACGATGATTAGCCAAGCCGCTAGCGCAGTCGCCGCTGAGGTTGTTTCATTAACGATTGTATCGATCGTAGCCTCAGTGCTCATCTGGTATTCCAATTAGTAGTTAGCTGAATCGAATTTAATTAATTTATTCACAGTAGTTTTACTAATATTGCTTTGGTTGTTATGCTATGCCTTTATTTATTATTTAAGCTCAGGAGTGCCCGCTGGAACTCCTTTAACATACCAATTACCGTTCAAAGTTTCTAAATCGTTACTTAACCTTCCATATCTACCCTGCGATGATAATCGCCTATCAACAAAGCAAATTCCTTCTCACTTTAAATGAAAGTTTAATCAATAAGCCACTTAAGAACTATTATCAGAGAATGCCTTCGGATTTGTGGAATGTGATTGGAAATTCAGTCAATTAACTCTACTATAATGAAACTAAAGGAAATTGCTTCAACGAAAAACGTTTCCTGCTCATTGGAAGAGAGACACCTTCCTTTATTGCATTAAAAATACTAGTGCATGCAGAGAGACGCTTATAAACTCATTTTAGCAACGTTTTTCTCTTCGTTGTCCAAGATACTGTCTCTGCTAAAAAATCTTGTGTGATCGACAACTTCTTTCGCTTCATTGAAACTCTCCGGGAGCTTTTTGTTGAAAGTTTCTGGCAAGGGGATTGAAGTAAAAAGCGTAATTAAGCTCAGCAAGCCATAAAACACCATCTGAGATATTTCGAATTTTTGAGCGAGACTCAGTATCATTGGACCTATAAAGCTTCCAACCTGCCCTAGCGAGAGGCAGATTCCAACCGCTCCTCCTCGAACTCTCGTCGGGAATATTTCTGCTGGGTAGACGTAAACCATCGCCACTGCAATACAAATTGAAAATTTAACAATCTAATGGAAAAAGTGTTTTATTTTCGTTTATGGAGGTGATTGTTACCATTGTGCCAATGGCTTGCAAAAATTCTTGGTTGCAAATAAGCGAATCGCATTTTGCAAGCGGAAACAGTAGGAAAGCAAACCCAAACACTGTGTTCAATATCAACCCGATGTTAAGAGTCTTCTTTCTTCCGAGTCGCGGGATAATGAAATCTATCAGCAATATTATTAAATGCCCAGAGTAAAGGAAAATATAGCTTACATGATACTGCATAAGCAATGATTTCTGCCATCGCAGAAATCAACGAATTCACGTAGATATTGCCTTTTAGGTTCGGAAGTCCGAAAAATGTTGCATTATATGTGAGGTACAAATACAGGCACCAGACACTGAGCGACAAAGCTGGAATTCGGAAATGAGAACCCCATAATTTTTTTATCAATGCCCAAAAATCCGTATGAGCTTCCTCAGCTGCCTCATCATTTTCAAATTTTTCGAGTTGTAGAGAGAAAACAACCTTTTCGTTCAAATTAACCTCCGCGATCTTTTCTAAGACTATCTCAGCTTCTCTCTTTCTTCCGTTTGCTAAAAGAAATCTAAAACACCATTAAATAATGTAATTTTCTTGGATATTCACCTTGGAGACTCCAATATTAAAGGAAACGCTAAACTAAGAGCCGCTGCGATAATTCCAGTTGCTACCATAAGAATCCTCCAATTTCCGATAAAAGAAGCAAGACCAATCAAAACGACTTCTCCTAGCGCCCACCCTACCATGAGCGCTGAGGTATAAGGGTGCCTAGTTTTCGATCCTGAGGATATGTTAGAGAAAATCGCTATTTGTAATCATTACCAGCCTGTTCATTGATCAAGATATTTGAAATTGTGATATATGGTGCGAGTGCGGCCCAGGTGAAAAAAATAAAGAAAAAATAAGTGGCAACTCCGAAGTTAAAGAGACCGAATCCGATTAAAAGCACAATCCCTGCCATCCAAAGCCCGAAGAGGGTCGTTTTCCTGCCTTTGAGGTCCGCGAAAATTGACCCTACAACACTACCAGCGCTTCCTCCGATCAACAATAGGGTTGAACCAATGGATTTAAGGTATTCTCGCTCGCAGTATAGTCCCAAATCGATAACGATGCTTGAAGGTTGATCCTCAGCCAATCTGCCATTCGCACAGCCCTCTTTATATGATTTACATTCTGAGTAACCTGTTGGAGAGGCTTGATCTGGACACATAAAAACTGGGTCTTGGTTAATAAACGAAAGCATCATGATAAACATGCCGGCTGCCAACCAATGAGCTATAAAAATAAGCAATGCGCGTCTTTGGTAGCGATTGTCATCTCCAGCAGTCTCAAGCGCCTTTAAAGTGGTGAGATGACTGATTGGAAGGTTGGTTGCTCAGATACCTGGTCAATATTTGAATACTCGTATTTTTCAGGTTCAGATACGAGGCTTGAGCCGCCGTCGTCGTTGATTGCCAATGGATCAGCGAATGAAGAGGATGTATTTGTGACTTCCATTATTGTTGATTAAATAGCCTGTTAAAATTATGAACTTCATAAGCCAAATATCCTCATCAGAATGACTCTTGACTCTAATAATCAAAACGTGAAATACCAATGCTAACTTCCACAAACAATTACCCCAATTTCAAGGTGCAGTGGACTTGAAGTGATGAAATTGTAAGGTTCGGTTCAAATCGCAGTCCATAGATCGAGCTAGCAGGCTTTGGATGATGTTAGGCTCTGAATTATATATACTTCTTTGCAAGCTGAGGAAAGAAAATGTTAACTAACTATTTTATTTTCATTTTCTTCAACAATGCCCGGAGATCCCATTTCTAACCGTAAGATCCCTCTTCCTCATTATTCAAAACACAACATATTATGTTTCCGGGTTAGTTCCCTAATAAGAGATGGTTAAGCTAGCCTCCAGGACCCGAAACTCATTAAGAAGGTTCGATATAACTCTTTATTTCGAGCGTTGAACTTATATTGATTCTTAGCAATTGTAGTTAAAGTTAGCTTTAACAATTCACTAACCTCGTGAGAGGTATTTCTGGTAATAAAAATTTAAATACCGTAAGCAAAGTTCTTTTAGAGAAACATCAGCGAGATAAATAGAGCTTAGTTCCTTTCATGTTATGGAGAGCGACTGCTTTGTTTATACTTGAGAATTCAAAAGTAGTTTTCACATCATCGCTACATTTTTCTCGGCATTTTTGAAAGAGATACTTTCTTATAAGAAGCACGACTCTTAATAATAGATGGCCTTCTGACTTAATAGGAAATACATTGGTTCATCAACGAATCTAGCTACCTCCTAAGCCCAAAAACTTACAATTTATCAATATGAAATCCCTCACCCTTCGAGCAAAAGAAGATGGGTGACTTCTTATTAGAAAACAATTATCTTAAATATTCATCGGAGATCAAACTAACATTGCAAAACTCTCCACAGTCGGAGTACAACAAAAAGCTTTCACGCATTTTCAAAGAATTATTATTCGTTGTTTATCTGGAAAATATAGAAGAGGAAGTGAGTAGACAGATTTTCTTCCCGCTGGTTCCGCTTTTTGAGGCCAGTGGTACGAAATTGGCTTGCCTAAAGGAATTTATTTTTTGTATGATAATTAAAAGAAAAAGAACCGCTTCTAAGTTAATCAATTAGCTTCTTATCACTCCCAAATACCCTCGGTGGTAGGTATCGATTATGTTAGAAAACAGCCTCTTTCTCTTACTTACATCGAGCCAGCCAAGTCACTAGCAATGGCTTTAGCCCTTCACGGTATTGCTTAACGTTATTCTCTCCTGTAAGTTATATAATTCTCAAAATTGACTGAAAATTCTTTGAATCTCGACGAATAATAAGTCTGAAACGCTAATTTCACAGCGAAGAAGCATAAGAAAGCTATCGAGAAAAAGAATTCCTCTATAAAGTAAAGTAGACCACTGGCTCACAGAGATATCTTTAATTGAGCAAGAAATCTTCAACACCTGCTGGAAAATGAATGGAAAAGCACCGTGGCACTTTCCCCTTATCCTCGGTAGCACATTCTCCTGCATTCAGATTCAAAGAGGTTTCATTACGGTTTTCAACTATCATTCAATCATTCGTCACTTTGGCATATATAACTTGTGCACACGCTCTCTCTCTAATTTCTTTCTGATCCTGAGATTCTCGGCTGCTTTGACTAATCTCCAAGAGAAAGCATTCAAGAGATTCAAGTGAGTCAAAGTGTTGACACAAAATAAGTGCATATTCGGACAAAAAAGCAGAGAGCCTCAGGTTAACTGCCAAATTCCAGTGGTTGTAAAGTTACGCATGATCTTACTTCAATAAGAAACAGAAAACCTCCAAACTTTTTCCAATCATCTTTGAAATTGTGGATGATTCATTACATTCTTCTCTCATCGGATCTAGATCCTCATGTTGAGGATTAACTTTCGGTAGACACAACCATCTCTGATGATTTCGAGTTTTTCATCAAAACAAGACAAAGGATGCTAATTCGTTAAAATGTTTTCCTATTGAATGGATTTTCTTCATAATCAATATAATTTATCTCCTGAAATTCCTTATAGCGCAATTCAAGCTTCGCTCCATTGAATATTCCAGAATAACTACTATTTCCTTACTGTTGCTCAGTGATGGCTTCATAGCATCTATCGGAATTAACTTATACAATTTGCGGGTCTGCAGCGCTAACGATTGATTAATTAATCCAATTTAGGGAGTTGCGGCTAATCCTGTTCTCTGGTTTAATGAATTCGACAGCAGCTCCTGTACAGCGAAGTAATCAAGTTCCAGGTCCAGTAAATTAAAATTCGATAATGAAATTATGAATCACAGCCTTCTGATGATGATTCGTCATTTCCGTTATCCCAGTTATCGCTCCAGAACAAGAACCCACAATTAAATTATTAATACGGAGCCGATAAGTGTTATATCAAAGTCAAAGTTGCTTCACAACCTAACTTCTCATGAAAGCCCCGGTCTTATTCGCAGATACACTTAATTGAATGGAGTAAAGAAAGCAATAAATTTTTTGAACTCATCATAGAGATCAAAGATAGATATGATATGATAATTGTGATTCGCAAGCATTTAATTCGAACTAGTCAACCTCGCTTTTCAGAAGAGGCCACGAGTTATACGCTGTTGAGGTGATTTTAGCATGAATGCGGAAATTTATGGTGCTAGCAAGCTATAACAGGCAATTTAATAGCAATAAAATTCGATCAATTAATAATTCACAGCACTAATTAAATAGTTTTCAATTAACAGCACTAATTAAATACTTTCGAACAGAGAATTAATATCTACTCACGCGGGCAGATGGATTTAATATTTTTTTCACAAAAACAACGTAGTGTCCCTTAGGCTAGTTCTATACTTTTGTTTCTGAATTGCATAAAGTTAAAACAGAATCATTTCTTTAAATTCGGGGCCAATTGAGCTTTTCTCAGAGTTTTTCCTATTATCAGAGTAGCTGTTTCAGAGATATAAGCGAGGAGTTGTTTTGCAAACACTTTGTTAACAATGGTTTCTAATTTCGCGTTAACCGTCAGAAGAACAATTCGGTTATTATCTATTTTTTTCCATCGAAATGCGAGCGTTGAGAGAAATTCCTCTATTCCTGATATTAATTTTGAATTTTAAGAAGCTTTAATAAGAGAACTTCTAATTTGATCTCATTATAAAGGGACTGCATTTTGATTCTTTGTATAATTTAATTAAAAATCGTAGAAATTGAAAGCGGATTTCCCCTCTTTCCATCTCGCTTCGAGCCTCGGTTCGCCGTAATGACCGAGGTCCCTGTGGTTAAGTCTGGACTGGCAGGATGAGATTCTCTGAGAACTATAAAGCGTCGTCAGTTGTTGTACCTCAACCTGCTTAATGACTACTTTGATGGGCATTACAAACGCACATTGCCTGTCCTGAAACCCAAGCCCAAAGGAACCTCCTACAGGTTTGTAATGGCAGCGCTCTCCGTGAGTTTCAGGATCAAATGCCCTGGAAAGAGTTGTCATAATTGCCGGTTGCGGAAAATCTATACTGATGACGGTCTATTCAGGAGTCTTCATGATTGCTTTGAGAGATAACACATGAACAAGCTAAGACAGAGATAGGTTTACATAGCTGTATACAGTGACTTATTTTTCGTCTGATGTGTCTTTGAAGACCTTAAATATTGTCAGGATTTCTCAGGATGTGTCTCTGGTCATCAAGTATTTGCTGGTCTCCGTTTAGAAACTGCATCCTCCCTCTTGAATCGCTGTGGGTTTGATTTCTAATCGAAAGTAGTCTATCATTTTCGGTTGCTATTTAAGTTGCTTTCTTTGTTATTATGACATTAACTAACCTCAATTAATAAACGGTTTTATTATTTCACCTCTCACATCATCATCTCAGATCATATCATCTCGTAACCGCACTAATGTCTCTCCTAGCAGCTCGTTTCCATAAGCAGGATTTGATGGTGCATTTGACGTTATATCAAATTCGCAAAATTACAGTATGGAGTATTGACTGCGTAAGAGACATTGCAAATTAGTACATCATTTGATTCGAATTCAAAAGATTAGTGGTAGCGATAAGTTTTGGTTCACATTTCACTCTAAACTCGAATCGAAATTTATTGAGAATTCAAAACAAAGATTTCTACAAAATTGAAATTTATAACAAAAAAATTTTAAATGAGAATCGCCTGAAATACGCAAGAAAGGAAAACGACTTCTAGTACGTACATAAAAATAATATTCATCGTTCGGGGTGATTAATAACATTAGATTTCAGAACTTTGCCGGCATGTTTTTTTTAAATAATAAGAAAATTTTTTTGGGAATTGTTTCTCTCTTCATTAAGATATGATACCAATCGATAGCAAGGACCATAAGGAAATTGAATACTCTCATATTTAAATTAGCAGATAAAAGTTTGCAGAATTTTTTTCTTATCTTCAAGTAAATGGGAAATCTATATTGAATCTATTGGTTGTTCCCACAATCAGCAATGATTTCTGGAAATTGATGTGAATATCGTCATAGTTTTAGGATGATAAATATGCCAAAACCCAAAACCCATCCTATTCTCCAGGTTCAGCGATCAGCTAATCTCATCTTTCTGTAACGGCTCAAATGAGCTCTAAATTTCTTGTATAGATCTCTTGGTAACAACGAAAGAGATCTAAAAACTCCCATGAAACTTATTTTACAATTTCGGCTTTGTGGATTTTGATAACAATTACACCTCAGAAAATGTAAATATAAATATTTATTGAAAAAGACATCATTCATCTCCTTGATCGTAGACCTGAAATCAAAAATCCAAAGAAAATTCCTCTACCATTAATAGAAAACTGCTTTCTTAACTTTTCCCATGTTGCAGTGTGAAACTCTTCGTTAACAGGTCTCTATGTACAAAAAGATATCATTAGATAAAATTTTAAATAAAAGATGGGAAGATTTTGTAATTTGAAGAAAGTGTTTCTAATCACTCCGTTTAAAGCAAACTTGATTGTGGTGGGTATGAGTTACTACGTCTTCTTGAATGTGCTCGAAAAGCAATGGGTAAGAGCTGCACTGATGGCGATTTTACATGTGAATATAGTTTGAAAATGATTTAAGATTGCTCTATCCGGAACTGATGGACCCATTCTCCGCAAGATTTGATGATCGTCGTTGCACAGACTACCAGCCCATCGAAAAAGTAATTTTCAATCTGATTTATTGTTGTAAGAGATGACTTAGGAACTTGAAGAAATTAATCGTCCGCCTACAGAAAGCATACCAGAAAAACTTCTTAGAAATATTGGAAAATCTTCCGTGTAGATAACTTGAGTTGTTAAATGTACATAGATGGATGCATGTTGACATATCATTGTTTTTTCCAAAGTTTTCAGCGATGAACCGATGCCTTTAATATTCAAAAATTCGCATTAGCATTGGTATGAAGGTTCCCACAGATTCAAAATCCTATGAATATTATCAGTCAGAATCACGGGTCTTTGAACTAAGAATTATTATCTTTCATGATATAACATTAAGAAATGTTTCAGAATGTGAATTATCATGCTAATACATATGGTAGGTAGTTGCTTATAAAAAAGTATATCACACAGTAATTTATCATAGAAGTTAAAAGAGGCTCTGATTTTGGCCAAAAGTTTATGACAATTCGTAATAGTGCTATAAAGGTAGCGAAAATTAACGATGCAATACATCTTCTGAACTCTCAAACAATGGCATATAAGCGTCTCTCTCTCCTATCGTCAATTTATGTGATAAATGGCTATATTATCTGTTAAATTGAATTTTTAACTATTGGTTGTAATATGCGAGGGGTTTAATACCTTATGCATCATTTTATTTTCGGGAGAAACAAAGAAGACGCTCTTCAAATCCCGATAATCTATATTTTATTGATCGCCCCAAGCAAGCTCTCCTTTATCCTCGAATCAAATAAGTCGGCATTTATTGCAAATCTATTCACGAATATTGAGATTTTCTCGCAAGATACAACAGCAAAAATTTAATTTATTATTTCCTTCATATGAACGTATTTTATTCTAGTGAAGCATATATGTAACAATCACTCACACCCTAAAAAACTATGATCAAATATCAATCTTTTCCAACTTTTGCGCCAGAGAAGAGAAGCAATATCGCAGCTCAATGTTGCTGTCAAGCAGATTCTTCAAAAACCTAAATATTCCTTCTTGTTTCTATTTAAAATGTTTAGACCAGTTCTATTCCTTTGAAAGTTACCATAAGCAAATGAATCTGCTCATCTTCAATATCGATGATGATATTGAAGAAATGCAGCGCGCTCGTGAATGTGAGTCCTTTCTTGTATTTCAATAGGTTCTCATATTCAATTTTCATGTTATTATAGCGAGTAAGAGCCAATATCGTATCCTTGTAGACAAACTCAGCGGTGGCCTTTATTTTTCATGTCAGACTTTTCAAAGAATAGTCTCTTACCTTATGATGAATCACCGAAATCAGGATAGATAGCGCCTCATTGCGCAACGGCAAGAAATTCTTGAAAGGCAAAACCTTGAATGGCAGTTTGTAAGCCGCGATGTTAACCTCATGGTGGTTATTGAGGTAGCTATCGCAAATTAAATGCATGAAACCGGCCTAGCATATTAGCGAAAATTTAGCTCATTCCCACTAGAAAATGATAATTACAGCGACGATTTGTTGGTGTAGCTCTTTGGCAGAGCTCATGAGAAGCTTTTCGAATAGTTTCTGTCTAATTCGTGCCTCTTCTGCGTAGTTCTACAGGAAATATGAGCAAAAGTGAATATAGCTGAAGTCGCGTTACCAAGATAAGCTGCACGTTCTCAGTGTGAGTCTTAATCGAAGCGGAAAGCACCCAGAACTGCTCCTTGCAGATCTGCGCGAAGAAGGTTGCAAATTCGATATTCGAAAGGGTTGTATTGTATGCGTCCTTGTTGAGACTGACAATATGGAGGAAGATCCTCATGAAGCCCTGAGCGACTGGGGTAAGTTTGTTAGAAGAATATCTTTTCAAGGATTCTCTTGTGAGAAGCTCATCGATTCCACCAGAGACTGAGCGATCGGTTTTGCCAAGCTGTGAGTAGGTTCTTTCCTTTGATGGCTGGTCTTCGTCCTTATCAACGTTTTGGTAGTAATTGTAGATCGTGTTGATCTTCTCCATCATCCAATTCATGATTTTGGAGAGTCGCTGTGTGTCTTTGCTGTCGAGGAAGAATTCGATGTGCTCTGAAGTCGCGATCCATTCAAAGAAATGACCAATCTAGCAAATTTGTAATGCTATTGCTGGTTTAGACTGATATTATATGAGTACCTGCATGACCATAGCGACGACGGACTCGTGGATTTGAGTGTAGTCGCTCAACTTGTCGTATATGCTCATAAACAATTCCACGGCTTCCTCAATGCAGGTCTTCACGTCGGTGATTGTGACTCTACCTTTTCCTTCTAAAAAATTAATGGTTTAATATTAAGGGAAATATATAGTAGGGATAAATTTACGATTGTAGTAGTATTTGAGATAACTGATGAGATTGTTGCTGAACTGATCGATATTGCTAGCCAGGGCCTTCAATCTAGCGTCATTCAAGTTCCTCGTTTTCAATTTTCCAGCGAGAATGAAGCTTTGTATCTCTTGAATGACGAAGTCTTTGCTCGTGATGAAGAATTCTTGATTCTTAGCGAGTTTTTCTTGAATGATATCAAGATCCAGCTTCGGAGGCACTTCGAGATTGCGGTCTTTAAGCAGGGCCCGAATGCCTGGGGTATTTGACAGCATATCCACGAGTTCGGGTCTGCAATCATTGATGATCTTCTGGAAAATAGGAACGAGTTTCGGCGCAAGGACTTTGTTCTGTTTGAGCTCAACTCCTTTCATCTCGGTCACCAATGTCTTGCTAAGCACAGAGAATACATCCATGTAGCCTCCATTGAGTGCGCGGATCACGTTAAGAGGTCCGTTGGTCAAGTTCTCGAAGATTCTCAGCACTAATTCTTTGTTTTCGAGCAATTCGGCCTGCGTTTTCAGCATTGTAAACATGAGGCTGATCGTTGCTGGACTCTCGAAAATCTCAGCGATTTCTTTCACATATTTGCTGTTAATCTGCCTATTCAGCGCCGCATAGTCATATGACGAAGAAATCACCTTTGTCTGAGCGCTCTGGTCCCGCAGAGTCTGCTTTGTTAGCTGTGAAACCGAACCAATTGTTTTTAAATTCTGCTCTACGTTCTTCAACATTATATTCCTATCTACCGTGTTCAGGCTCATCAAATCGCGTTCAAAGCCACAGCTCGCCTCATAAAGGATCTCCAACAAATCGAATCTGATTGCTGGGTCAGTATACCCAAGGAATGGGATTAGTTTGGTTATAATCTTTGAATCCAGCACTAGCTTTATCTTATCAGTATGTCCAGTCTGCAATAAAGCTTTAATATGCTGACAAGCAAAGTTCAGATCTGATTTTCCTTTGCTAATACCAAAGAAACTGATCACTTCCAGGTCATAGGCGACTTGCATGACATCGTTGAAGTAATCTGATGATCGGTGGAAGTGGTTCGGACCCTTTCTGTTCTTTTCATCGACTCGGCTCTGAACATCAAACTCGAAACTATGGTTATTTTCTGATTCTTTCCTAATATAGTCTTGAATCACAGGGTAAGGACTTGCTCCAACACCCGCCTCACTTATCGAGTCTTTATACACAGGACCAACAACAGCGTATAACTCCGGTGTCCAATGGCTTTCGCTAAAGACGTAGGGCCTCGAGAACGTGTGTTTCGACCACGCTTCATCAGCTTCGTCGCGAACAGAGTCGTCTTTATTTCTAAAGAATGACTGATAGATTGGGTTTTTCTTGCTTTCATATTCCTTATAAGTGTTCTTCGTGGCAAAGTACGTCGTTACCGTTTCGCCTCGAAGGTCTACGCAGTCAGAGGCGAGCTTGTATTCCTCTCCCAGAACAAATTTGCAGAGGTTTTCGACCATGATATGCACAAACGGAGCACAAGTGCTCTCGAAGCTCGCCATATCGAAAATTATCGTGCGGAAGACCTCGCATAATCCTCTTACGAGTCTAACAGCGCTTTCTGGCTTGGTTCTCCCTTTCTTTTTGGTTTGCTCGTAGATGTGGCGGCTTTCACTGTGATGGCGAAGCGTCAAAAAGACCAAGAGGTCAAGGATGCCGTGCTCGAAGATAAATTTAACGAGTACGTGGTTCGGTGCGCGGGTCCTTTCGCTGAGTTTGCTGTCAGTGAGGCCAAAAATAGAGAGGTTTTGTGACTCGTCCTTCGCGCCTTTATAGGAGAAATCTGCTTGAGAATAATACTCCATCTTGCTGCTGTTGAAGGTTTTCGTGAGATTCTTCTTGAGGGTCTCTGTCTTCATCGATCGGCGTTCAGTGAGGCAGAGGTTCACGATGTCCATGATGGTTAAGAGCTCTTCTTCTAATCTGACAACATTCTTGCGTTTTTCGATAACAAGGGCCGATATTTTTCTCAAAGGAATCAGCACTCGGTCTCTTACATTCAATGATGGCGATTTATAGAATATCATGATCTCTCCGTACTGTTTCGAGATCATAGTTTCGTATTTATCAAGAGTGAAGATCGGGCTACTAAGCAGCGCGTGGATTGTGGGTCTGCTAGAAGGACTGTATGAAAGACAGGCGGCGATGATGTCAAGGTAACAGCCGATTTGGTTCAGCATTTCTTTGTTGCTTTTATCGAATTTGTCCTTGTGAAGCAGCGGATCAGAGTGGATCACGTTCTGGAACATCGAATTGTAGGTGACACCGGAGACCGCATCAACTGCTTTCAAGGTTGAGGCGTTTACGTCATCGAGCTCGTAGTCGCATTTGAGAATATCGTTGATCAGCTCATCAGGATAGAGGTTATGGTGGAAATAGTTCGATGGGTAGGTAAAGGAGCTGATGTCGTCTTTCACACTAGGGCATTCCTCAACAATGCGGCTGTAGAAGGACGCTGGTGGCTTTCCGAAGAGGATTTGGTAGAGCAAGCAGCCGAAAGTCCAGGAATCGACGGCTTGAGTCAGTTCAAATGGGTTCTATATGCATCATGGACAGGTAAGACTACAATTTTCAACGTGAAAAATTTTACGTTGAATATCATTTCTGGCGCTAAATAAGCATCGTTTCGATCAAGCGTGTCTTTGTCGGTTGAAATTGGCTCCTCTTTCGAGACATTGCTCATGTCGCCTTTCAAGTTAAGCTTGAAATCTGGGATAAGCGACAGCTAAGAGAAGAAAATTAGAACAAAGGACCTTGGTAAGAAATTTTACTTTTCCAATATCGTTGATCTTAGAAACACCTTTAAGACTCTTAAATTTGATCTTTTGGCCATCACGAGAGACATAAATGTTGTCAGGTCTCATCAAAACCAGCGCGCAGCCGAGGTCTTGAACTGTATTCATGATCCTCAGGATCTGAGAAGCCCAGTATCTACATTACGAAATATATATTTCAGTGATTGTCGCAAGCAATCAATCATTACTTGAGGATGAAAATAGTGGCTTTTGTCCTCGTAAGGAATGGGATTCTGAGCAGTCCTCCATTCTGAAGCATTAACTCCTCTATCGAAATCCATTTGGTAGGGTCGATGTATTCGTTGAGCAGGTAGACGTCTTTCTCTGTCACCTCAAGTCCGACTTTTTTCTCGAATTTCGCGAAGGTTTTAAAGAAATAGTCGCCTTTCTCACTGGCCATCTTGTGGATTTTAAGCTCGAACTCCAAGTGAGTCAGGAACTGGTTTCCATCGGCGCAAGTGGCCCTACGAGACAAACGTTATTCAGAAAAGCAGTTCAATCAGAGAGTTTTCATACATTATGACGTCCTTTTCGTATACTTGGATATCAATGGGCTGCTCGAGTCTGAAATAGTAGCCTTTGAACTTCTTGATGAATGGAGTCACGAATTCAATTGACTCATAGTCGATGTTGAAAGACTGGTTGTCGCCCAATTGGAAGATCTGAACTTGCTGAATAATCTGCTCGCAGAGACGTAATTGCTAAAAGAATATTGAAATAAGCCCTAAGAAAAAATATCGAAAAATTACATCCTTATCGACAGTAAGTGCGTTTATAGCCGGATCAATGTATTTGCTCATTGCCGATTTCACGATCAGTTCATTTGATTGTCTCAATGCGAGGTTCAGCCCTTTCTGCAAGGAAGTCATTATGAATTTAATCATATCATTTAGTCGAGTAAATATTTCCTTCAAGGCCAATAGTTTGAATCCTCTAATGGAGAACCTGCGCTGTCTGAGGTATTTCTCCATGTCTTTTGTGTTTTTCCTGACGTCGCCCATCACTTTGAACATGATGCTCAACCCCTCGTAGTGAGTCATCAGATACGTGAAAAGATTCTGCGACATTGAAGCAACGTCAAATTGATTTCCTCTCATATCTTGAATTCTGCTGGCGTAATCAAAGACCTCTTTCATTCTCTCGATTGACAAACGATTGTCCAAGTGCTTTGTTTGGAAGTTGTTTGCTAATCGTTGAAGCTGATTCTCCGAGAGGGTAGTCTTGAGGTTTTTAATGGCTTTATAGAACTCCTCGGGGGTAAGGAACCCATCGAAATCTGAATCGAACTTCGTGAAGTATTCTTGGTAGTGGGAACGAATCTCATGGGATAGTGCGAGCATAAGCTTCTTGAGGGATTTATCAATCCAGTTAATGCGATCTTTCACGCTCTCTTGGAAGATTTTCATTCCGTACTGCAGCAGTTTCGTCTCGAGGTCAGAGAATGCGATTCTTCTATCGGCGTTGGTGTCGATGAGTTTCATCAGCTGCTCGATTTTGTCTTCAGGGATGGTGAGACCGAGCTTATGGAGAAGGAAGCCAAAGTCTCTGTCGGTCATGTACCCTTTGTTTCCTGGATCGATCTCCAAGTAAAGATCGTATAAAGAAATCTAATTTCGCATCATTCAGCTGAGTTTAATGGAAAAGACAAGCGCTATTACCTCTCTCTGGTTGACTACCTTGGCCAGATGCTCGAAGATATCTCGCTCGAGGTTAGTCAGCTCGTTTTGTCGTTCTGGAGCTCTATTTCAAGAAGAAAAGAGTCGAAAGTTAGCGGGAGATTTTCAATGGGATGGTATTCTTACAAGTCATATACAGAGGCCGTTTGGTGCCAGAAATCGACAAATTCGAAGAAATCAACTCGTCCCTTCTGGTTATAGTCCATGAAGTTGAACAGCGAGGCCAGGTCGATCTTCGAAATGAATATTTTGAGCTCGATCAACGCTTTCCTAACATCTTCAATGGTAATATAACCGCGCTTGGCCTGGTCCATCTTCGCCCATGTGTATTCCAGCGAATATTTCCTCTTATCTTTAAGAGTGCTTAACACGAAAGCCACGACCTTTCGCTGGTATGTCTTTGCGTCTTTCAACCTATCAACTCCGTCTAAAAAGCCCTAATTATCAAAAATCCATTATAGAATCCACTTAGATGATAATCAGCTTACCGTCTCAGTGAAGGCTTTCCAGAATTTCTTCTTAAACTCATCTAACGCGACTCTTCCTTGTATTTGAGTGTACTGCGAGGTCAAGTAATTAAGCTCGCGGTTGGTGAAGGTTAACCCAAGGCTTTTGAAGAGCTGCTGGAACTCGTCATGAGTGATGAAACCGTTCTTGTCAATGTCCAACTGAGCAAACGCCTGCTCCACAGTCATATTTCGCTTTCTGAGCTCCTCGCCGATTCTTCTATAAATGCGAATCTCGGTTTGGTCTGAAAATTCGAGCACCGCCGCTTCGTTATCAACAGTCACTCCTGATGCGGTGAGCTCTTCCATTATCGCTGTGTTTCTGCTGCTGATGAGCAATTCGATCTGATTGTAAATGTTCTCGATGTCCAAAAAGTTGGCGTTGGATCGCAACGTGAACGCGCCCTTAACAATGGCCTTATCCTCTTCTGAAAGCGCCATGCTATATTCTTTTAGCAATTTGAAGAAATCCAATGTGTTTATGCCAGTCTTCGTTCGACTGAGCGCTCCGCCTTCCTGAGTATTGACAACCTTCTCGCATTTAACCAGATCGGTGAGGAAATAATTCGAATGGTCCTTTAATTTATCAACGACCTTCCTAAGAATGCCCATTGCTTGCGACATCTTGAACGTCTGCTGCATATCTAATTAACAAGAGGGTTAGCTAAACCAATAGTTATCAATGAATTTTTACTCTGAGGCACTGATTCATAAAGCGCTTGGACAAACTCTTCGATCTCGATGATGCCGTTGTCGTTCTTATCGAGGAAGTTCATCATGATACTCGCTTTGTCGAGCGGTATATTAATTCTCAAGGCTTTGAGTCCTTCCATAAAGTCCTCTCGACTGAGCATTCCATTGCCGTTTTTATCGAAAACCGCGATCATTTGCCGCTTATTGTACCGTTTTTCAAGCAAGGCGAAATAGATCTTCTGAAGCAATCCTATCACTTGCTGTTTCATCGACATTCGCTTGATATTCGCGGCTTCTTCCTTATCATTGTCAGATTGAGTCTGCAATCTATTGATGTTGATATAGGCAAATGCTTCAAACTTCTCTGAGAATGTCGAGGCGGAAATCTCTCCGAAGCCTTTCTCATCGAAAAATTCATAGAAGATGAGTAAATCTTCCTTAGTGAAGGAGATTCCCATCGACTGGATGACGTTAAAGAACGCTTTCTTCGGAATGCTCTCTCTTTCGCCTGCTGAGAAGTACCTGAAGGCAATACGAGGCGTGATTTGCACGTTTCGGAACACTAAATTCATTTTTTCGATGAAAATAGATATAGAGGGATGGATATGGTGGTGCTTCTTATCAAAGTTGATGACCTCGATTTGCTCTCGGAGTGCGAAGCTCTGGAAGTCTTCGAAGCTGATGACACCGCTATTTCTCGAGGAATTCTCGATTTTGTGGTAAAACAGCTCGAGTTCGTCCTTTTTCAGTGTCACTTGAATAGCAAAGAGCACCTTCTCGAGGTTCACTTTCGTAAGCACTTCATTAGGTTTGTAGCCGAGGTTATCGATGACTCTTTGCAGCGTGAGCTCATGCTTTTCGAGATTTTCTTTAATCGACATGTATATGTTGTTGAGTTTGTTTTCTTCCTCATTCTCTGACTCAACGTATTTTCCTCTTTGCGATTTAAGCGCCTGTTGTTGGATATTGCTCTCTTCCATGAAGTTACGGAACTCGTTCAAACTGATATAGCCTTTTCTATCGTAATCGATCGCGTCGAAGAGAGTTTTCAGCTGGTGCTTGCTGGCCAGGATCCTCAAGAACGCCACCATATTGCTCAATTGTCGTAATTCAAGGGTGCCGGTTTGGTTCTCGTCGAAATCAAAGAAGAGACGATCGAGTGGGATGCTTTCGCGGCTAATGGCTTCTTGAATTTGAGTCACCAATGAATGAATGAGCAAGTTCTTCTCGCGTGAGGCGCTTTCAACTTTCTTATGACTTTCTGCAAGTCTTGCCTCCCAAATGTCGAGTGGAATGACGTTCATTTCGAAAGAGTTGACCACAGCGTCGAGCTCTTCAGCAGTGAGTCCGAGTTTAAGGTTTCGGAGTAGAGGTTTAAGGTCGTTGAGAGTGACTTCTGCGGCTTTGGCTTTTGTTTCCTTCTTTGTAGTTTTGCCACCGGCGGAAGCTACTGGAGGACCATGGGTGAATTGCTGTTTCCATGAAATCTTCCGGTCTTTAGCAGTGGTGTAGATTCTGGAAAACACTTGGTCCTATAACCGAGAAAATCAATAAAAATCAATTCAACGAGTTACCGCCATCGCGACGTTCCTGAACTTGTAGAAGGTTCGTACGAACTGTCTATATGAGAAGCCTTTAATCTGTCCTCTCGCCCCGAGGTCTTCGGTAGCCTTATTACCTTGTTTATCTTCAGACTTGCAAATCGCGTTGAAGAGCTTCTCCGTTTCGTGAGCGAGGAGTCCGAGGTGAAGTCTATGGCATTGCTCTTTAAATTCTCCCATTGTGATATACCCAGAGCTTTTAGATGTAAAAAGTTCAGATATTGCGAATAGCGAGAAAAAATTACTTATTTTTATCAAATTTCCTGAAGGCCTCTTCATAGTTTCCAAGTTTCTGAATAATATTGAAGAATTTCTTCAGGAGGGTCTCGAGGGACTCATCGAACTTGATCACTTGAAGCGCGCCAGCGTCAATAAACAGCTTTAAGTAGCTTCCAAACCTGACTTTTAGGTTCTTCGTTTTAGGCAGCGCGTTCCAAATCATATTAAACTCATTCTCCTGCAAATTCACTCCTAGCGCCTGCAATCCGAGTTTGAACTCCAGCTTGGACACTGCATTTGAGTTATTAATATCGAAAAACACGAATGACTCGAAAAGCGACGATCCTTTTCCTTGGATCACCTTGAAAATCTTTCTCACTAAATCATGGGTTACTTCAATAACCATCTTTGAGTTTCTCTTAACTTCTTCCTATAAGAGGGAGAAATAAAAGTGATTAGAAAAGACTTAACGCTTTCAGATTCCTTACCATGAGGTTCTCAGTAAACTCTTTGTAGTAGACCTTGTACGAGGGATCTCGGAAATGGCCTGACCCTCTACGCGGTTGCTGTTGAAGCATAAGTCGCTTGTTTACAAGCACATCTTTTTCGCTCTTTTGACCTCTACGACTGCCACCTGAATCAAGGCCTCCGGACGCTGGATTTGCAGGATTAAACTTCAAAAGCGCGGTGATTTGGTAAGGGTGAAGCTTCTCTAACCCAAAGATCGAAAGGGCTTTCTTCAGACCTTCCATGTCAACCCATCCGTTGCGAAGATAATCTACTTCCTGGAATGCTTCAATGAGGTTCACTCCCTTGACTTCAGTAAGGTGCTTAATCTTCGCGTAAACGCTGAAAGAGAGATCTCTGCTCGGATCGATTGAGTATTTCTGGAAAAGCTCCTCAAGGGTCGACACGAATTCCACCCTTGTGATTTTGTCATCGGCGTCTTTATCGAAAATCTTCATCAACTGGTTGATTTCGAAGATACTGAGTCCTAAATCCAACTGCGCAATGCCGAATCTGAACTCGTTTGGTGAGATTTCCTGGGACTGGTCTAGATCGAATTGATCGAAAAGCTTCTTGAGTGACATATCGTTGAAGAAAAGCGAGATAGCGAATTTCTCAAGGACGGCCTTCAGCGCGCGTTCATTGAGTCCTTTTTCCTCTATCAAGTTAATAAAATGCTGAAGATCCACCTTCCCGGTCTTTTCAGGATCAACGATGCGGTAAAGCGTGATTTTCTCTCTGAGGGTGAGGTCCAAGTTGAGCGAATTCAATATGAGTTTAAATTCAGTCAAAGTGATCTTAGTTTGCTCGCTAATCGTCATGTTGCTATAGACAATTGCCTCCCAGATTGACACATCGCGGTCTTTAAGCATTCCTTTGATCTTTCCGATGACGTGGAGGTTCTCGATTTGGATTCTCTTCTCTTCCTGCGTTTGCTCTTGGATGTTTTGTGGTGCTGTCCGGGCAGTGAGTTCCATGTGTTTGCTGTATGTTTCCTCCAATGAGCGGATAAAATGACCGAAATGAACAATTTCAGTCGCGGGGTCGAGATGCTCAACCTCTTTAAGCTTCTTCATCGCTTCCTGTGGAGTCGGGCTGCTACCGATAACCGCATAGGTCATGAGATCTTCCGCCTCGCGAGAGGTAAATTCGAATTTAAGCTCTGAAAGCAATCTGTGGAGGTTCGAAGCGGAAATCAAAGGCATTGAGTAAGGGGTCTGCACAGCGCCTTGCTGGACGAGCTCGCCCATCATCCTCTCAACAAAGAATTTCACGTAGTCAGCATGAGTGCCGGCTTTAATAAGCAGCTCTTGGTTGATATGCTCAGCTGCGATTTCCCAAGGTTTGGAGTCATAGGTAGGGGACTATTGATTGAATTAATCAATAAAAAAAGACAAAGAAAGGTCGAATTACAGTGTTTTGAGAGGCAACTTCCAGAAGAGATACGAATTGGGCGTAGTCTATCGTATTTGAGATGTCTGGGCCCAAGAACCTGATGATATCATTCTCTTCTGATTCATCCAAGTTGCATTTCATCCACGCGAACAGCTTCCGAAGCTGCTCGATGTGTAACCTGCCAGTGCCTTTATCATCGAAGAATTTCAAGGCGTAGCTCATGTTCATCTTCGACGATTTCATTGCAGCGGCGATCTTGATCAGTAGCACATTAATGTTATGCTCTCTCTCTGCGGCGAGGCTTCTCATTCGGGACAGCAAATACTCCTCGAAGAAGCTTTGATATTCGATAGTTGGGTCTTTTTTCCTTCGTTCCCATTGAATTTGGAAATGCTATGTTATTTTATTAAGAAATTTCCCACGAATTAAAGTTACGTTAAGAATATCGTCTTCGATATCAGGAACGTTGAATTTGAGGATATTAACAAACGCAGAGACCCTTATCCTTCCACTAGCTTTAAAGTCGAAAGAAGAGCATAATTTCAAGAGATCCTGCACCTTCTCATAACCATGAATTCTAATCGCATTAGCCTATTATTTCGTAACAAATTCACGTTAAAGAGATGAAATATTAAACAGACTGCTTACCAAACGCTCAATGTACTCTTTGCTTTTGGTGTCCTTTGGGCTGCTGACTTCCTTTCTTGTTTTGAGAAGCTGGGAGACACTGAAAGAAGCCGGGTCTTTTCTCGTGGGACTTGATTCTCTTTCTTTCAATGGAGACCTCAGAGGAGATCTCAGCAGAGGCGATTTCGGTGACGTCATCGATTGAGTTTCGCTTGCCTCAACCATGATACTCGTGGCAATGCTCTTGACCATATGCTGATCTTTATCGCTCAGAATCGCGTAAGATTCAAGGAAGTTGCGCATTTTGTTGACGAAGACCTCGAATTTGATATCATCAGTATCGATGAATTTAACCAGCAACTCGTCGACCATATCAATATCGATTTTCATTTCATTGAGCAACCAACGCAGAGTAGGCATGTTGAACGTTTTTTTGTTAGTTGTGTTGTAGATCCTTCTCATCTCGTCCTCTCGAGATAGCAGATTGTTGACAGCGTCACAGAGGCGCTGGATATCCGAGGTCGACTGGTATTGGTACCTCAACTCAAGTTTTCTGAAGTAATGATTGAGCAAGTTCGCAGAGATATATGGCTGTTGCGTTGAAGGATTGATAAGGGCTAAAAACTCAGCCAATCGCTTAACTTCGGATTCCTGGAGTCCAGCAATATTTAACTCATTGATACGGGTAATGAAAGCTTGTTTTCCGATGCTTTGTAGAGGAGCTTTATTGTAGGACTTGGTCTCTGGGTTGTATTCAAGGAAGATAATCTGTGGATTTAGTCTCTTGAAGATGAGGCCAGACTTGAGTTTTCCCAGGATGTATTCCATTCGCATGATTTCGAAATTTTCTGTGGCAGAGAAGATCTTTTTGCAGAAGTAGTTAATTGACAAGAACTTCTTGTTCTATAATAGTGATGATATTAGGTCATCAGCTTGAAACTGGAATTCTTACATCTTTATTGGAGTACTGCTCGGCAATAAGTTCGAATAGCTCGATAAGCTCGAGTTTATTGTGTTCGATCTCAGCGTTCTGGAAAGCTTTGAGGAAGTCGTCCTTGCTGATATAGTTGTCATGAGTTAAGTTGCACTGTTGGAGAGGTGAGTTGTTAAAGTTGAATAAGTGAAAAGGCTTACCTCATTGAGAGCAAAGACCAATGCCATTTTCTGCTTCGCTGTAAGTTTGGTTACGAGGTTCTTGATGAGGATATTCGGTCGATTGTATAAATTGAGCTTGTACTCAAGAATATCGCTTCCAAACATATCCTCTATCGTTTGAAGAGTCACCTTGTTAGAGAAGTAAGGATCCAATTGGTTGAACAGCTCTTCGGCGTCTCTGTCATTGGTGTACACCTTTCAAAATGATTTCGATCAATTACAGATAATAAGAAATGCGTTACTTTCTTCTCTTGGAGGTACTGCTTGATTTCCTCTCTGGAAACGCAACGGTAATCGTCCATTTTGAACAGATCTATCCGGAAATCTATAATACCGGCTTTAATCCCAGCTGAAATCTTCAATGAGAGATTATTCTTTTGTCCTGCAATGGTTCCAAAGAGATTATTTTCTTGCGAACGCAGATTGATCTCAGTCATTGCGAGTTGGAACTCCTCCTTTGTAATGGACAAAGGATGAATCTGTCTCATCCGTTTCAGATAAAAGAAGAGCTCAGAGATAGACAGTTTATCTTTCAGTCCAGCTTCAGCGAGAAAACTCTCGAAGCCTGATCTGAATGGCAGATTTACGAAGGTCTTGAACAGCTCCTTGCAGTAGTTATCGAATTCCTTCGGGTCGAACGTCAGATCGAATTTCATGAGCGATAATTTCTTGAACATGTTGCTGATTTTCTTCATGTTGGAGTTTTGAAGCACAACTACAAGCATGAATGAGTATAAATACTGTTGAATTTCATCATACCTTTGACTTTAAGCGATTCGAGTGCCATGGGAAGCTGGGTTTGAAGATACACTAGCGCTTTCCTTCGTTTTTCAACGGCGAATTCCTCCAACTCTTTGTAGTATTTTCGCGGAATTACATCATCGACTCGACTTGTGGGTATCTCAATTTGCATTCTTTCGATAGAATACCCTCGGATGTAACCCGGGCTCTTCATAGCTTTGGCCATAAGCTGCGGCTTTGAGAGATTCATCGTGAGCAAGAGCTCATAATCGATCATTTTTCCACTAAATCCGGACTCTCCGCCCAAATTTGGGACTGGGACTTTCATCGCAAACGCATGCAATTTAGCGCAGACCTGCTCACCAGTGTAGATTCTCTTGATCTCGCCGAATGGCTCGTTTGATTGAGTGTATTCTTCCTCCTCGCCGGTGTGCTTGGACGATCCTGATGGTTTGGGGTGCGTTAATTTGTAGGGTCTGGCTACAGGATCCCAGATTTTGATAGTTTTGTCCATGCTTGAGGTCGCAATCAATTGACTCTCAGGTAAATAGGCAATGTCAAGCACGCTGTCATAATGCGCGTTTCGAATGATACGCGAAGGAGCCACTGCATTAATGAATTAGAGGCGAGAGAAAGAAAGTGATGTTACCTCGCCAAGGCGGGTTCACCTCACAAATTGACATCAAATCTCTTTGGAGGTTCCAAATCATGATATCAACTGAGAAATTCTTCGAGGTGTCGATATTAGCGTAGAAGCTGTTGTAATCTTTATTGCTCTGAGCGTCTATACATAAAATTAGGACATTGAAAAAGTCACAATGTAACGAAATTACTTGTATTTTTCCTGGTGGCGTCGAATTTGTGGTCAAGTTTATCAGCAGAGACCAGGCAGCCTGCTTCTTGGACATAGAAGATAGTAGGAGGGTTTGAGCTTCTATGGTTATCGAGTCTCGCTAAGAGCTTATTCCTAAAGACCTGACGAGAGTCTTTATTAATTCCAGCTTCGCTGGTCTGCTCACTGGTTGGTTGCACCTGAGTGTCTCTCCTGGCGCTTGCGATGAATATCGTCGATGTTTTTGGGACGGCGGTGGTATAGATGATAATATCGAAGTCATCAAGGTAGATGATCGATTCGACGATGATCTTCTGGGCCTCGAAGTAGTAATCATCGGCGTTTATCTTCTCAAGTAGATTCTGAATGTGTTTCTTTTCGATTTTGGGATCGTTAAGCTGCGCGATGAACTTCGCTTTTGTAAAGCGGGAGTTATTTATGATTTTGACGTAGTCGATGCGTCCGTTGTCCATGTACCCAACCTCGTGCTCAAGGATCTGCTGGATGTCGGAATCCAGCATTCCGAAAGGCATTTTCTTAAGAATCTCCTTAAAATCGGTAACGGTGACGCAGCCCTGTCTCAATTTGTCGCAGTCCATAAACAGCTGCTCGACGTCAATTCCAGCCATATAGGCTTTTTCAATGAGTAAGAAGATATCGGTTCGAGGGTTTCTGTTGGAGTCCATATCTTGAATTGTGTTATACTGCTCAATATCCTTGAAAAGCTCAAGGAATTCCTCAAATTCGATGGTACCGCTATGGTCCTTATCCGCAGCCTTGAGGAGACTCTCTCTGTGAGAAGAAAATATACGTTTAATGATAAAAAAAGAATAAATCATTACTTTTCTTCGTAGCTGATATCATCGAAGAGCTGATCAATGATTTCAAAGAATCGGACGGTTGAAACTCGTCCAAGATTATTCACGTCAAATATTTTGAAGGCGTCTCGGAGGTTCAGCTTTGATCTTCGGATGAAAGCACCAACTTTCTGCAAAGTCTATTTAAAAAGGTTATTAGCAAACAAATATAATAAAGCCTTTTTTCATTACCTGCACAGTCATTTCGTCGAGTCCTTGAAGTGAAATCGGAATGACATGATCGTCTTGGCGCTTCATTTTATTCGCGGCCGAAATTCTCACCAAATCAGCTAAGAAAGTCAACTCTTCGATATTAATCTCTCCGTCTGAGTTCTGGTCAAGGAACGAAAAGAGCTCTCTCACTAAAATACAAAGTTAAGCCAATGGGATTTGCATTATTGTATTAGCTTACAGTCATCTTGGGTCGCTTCAGGCATCTCGAATACACTTGAAAGCACTTTCACAAAGTCCTCTTCAATCACGAACAGATCATTCTTCTTCGCGATTAGGTACCCTTCGAATAGCTTCTCAAAGGAGACTTGGTTTTTCTGCATCTGCTCAATATGCGGCTTCAATGCGAATATCGTCTTTGACAAGTTAGGAGAAATCTTATAATCCTCTTGTCTGAGGAAAGACTGCGTCAACACTGACAACGAGACCGGATCGACGAGTACGATGGAATTGTTGACCGAAGTGCAGTTTATCACGAGCAGCTGATGCGAAGACTTCGACAGAGTGACAAAAGTAGGGAAGACGTCCATGTATCTCTTGAGATACGCGGTCATGAATCCATATTTATTCTCTTCATCAGCGATGATCTTAACTCTGCTCACAGGGACTGAAAGCTCTTGATGTATCTCCCACACTTCAAGCATCCAGGAATCCGTCAGGATGTACATTCTTCCGGACTTGTCATCGAAGAAGAAATCGATGACCTTGCTCTTTTTCAAAGGAACTTTGGATGCGAGGCTGATCGGCTTGAGTTTTTGTTTATTAGGAACATCGTATTCAAAGAATTTGCCTTCTTTATCCATGTAGCATAAACGGCCTGTTTGCGTCGAAAAATTGAGAGATCTAGGGAGAAGATCAAGGACTTCGAGCTCTAGCTCTTGCATCGTGACGAAAACGTCCTTGGTGACAGGGCGGCTTTGGAAGCGGCTCTGTATCTCCTTTGTTAAAATCGCAGAATCGCCTCTTTTAGTGACTTGATCAAGGATATTGTCAATAAGCCCTCTGCAAAAAGTAGCAATTCTGTCTCTCCTTTCTTTCTCTCTAGGGTCGAGAGGCGGCTCCTGCACAGTCTCGATTTGCGGCTTCTTCTTGCCCTTTCCTGGGGATTTGCTTGTGCCAGGACGTGTTCTTGTGCTTGCCGGACGAGACGCTTGGGTCTGAGCCTTATCAGAAAGCGGTTTTCTCTTCGATTCCATCTCGAAGAGCTCCTTTGGCTTCGTGCCACTGGGCTCATCGCCTTTCGCGACGGCCTGAGGCCGCTTGGTCGCCTTCTTCGGCGGACTCTTTTTCGTTTTTCTTCCCTTAGAAGACTTGCGAGCACCAACATCCTCCTCTTCTTCGGCTTCTTTTCTTAACTTCAACTCACGTTTTCTTCGCCAGTTTTTGATAAAGTGAATGAGTTTCAGTGCTGCGTTTTGCTGAATATTCGCGTCGATAGGGTTCGAATCGGGGATAATGACTTGCAGGAACCTCGGGTAGCGCACATACAGTCTATTTTGACGAGAAACAATGATATCTTCCTCTTTTAACAGTGCGAAATCTTTCTCTTCCAAGGGGATTCCGTTCAATGTAAACAATCCTTTGATCTCATTCAATGTGATTTCCCCAGTGCGTCCCTTATCTAAGATTTGGAACTCTTCCCAAAACAATTCTCTCAATTGGTCAAGCTCTAATTTGCAGATGGGGATTAGAAAATTATTCAAGGTTAGGGTTGCTGTTTACGTGTCTTGAATCTCTGTTTAAGTTTGATATAGATCGAGTTGCTCTTTTTCCCGATGAAAATAATATGCGAGAAGGTCTTGAAAGTCATTCTGATTAAAAACAGTCAGACTAACGCAAAGGACTTGGTTATTAGTTTACTTTTTAGGGTACCCTCGCACGAAGAGATTAAAGAAAGTCCTTGAGAATTTCTGATCAGCTTGGTTGTTGAGAATAAACATGCTCGCCTCGTAAAACTCATCAGGAGAGAGGTATCCATAGGATTCCTTCGAAAACATGTTGAACAAGTCTCTCAGGTTCTTTCCCTCCGTTTTTAAGATAAGCAGCGCAGAGTTGCTAAACTCGACCATGAACTTCTCCAGAAGTTCAGATATATGCAAGGCATTCGGATCGACAGTCGGAGCAGTGACTTGACCGGTAAGTCTATAAACCAATTTTTGGCGAGTGAGCGTGGCTAATTCAGCTTTCTTCGCTTCTTCCTCAGCCAGAGACTTCTTCAATGCCTCTTCCATCTCTGCCTGAATTCTGAGTTTTTCCTCCTCTTCTTTCTGCTTTTCTTCTTCCTCTTTCTTTTTGAGCTCCGTTAGCTTGATTGGCTTCTCCCAAAGCTCTTTTATTTCAACGGCATCCAAGTAGCCTTTCGCGTTTTTGTCAAGCAATCTGAACACCTAAAAAATCACCAAATAAACTATTTTATCTCACCAAATACTTACATCAGCCAACTGAAGTCTCGAATAGAACGGCGCTCCTGACAAGATAAATGTTTTAAACTCCTCCTCTAGCAGTTTCTTGGGGTCCTTATTTCCAAGAGCGTCCAAAAACTCCTCGTATTTATTGAAATTCGCTCGTAATATCTCCCTTATCTTATCGAGGTTTTCCTCAGCTTTGTCCAAGTATTGGAAGGCTTGTCCCTTGTCCCCTCCATAAATACACTCCATAAACTCAAGGTAAGTGATGCTTCCAGACTCATTCTCGTCGAATCGTCGGAAAACCTCCTTTAATACCTCATCATTGAATCGGATTCCCGTCTGAAGCATCGCTTCTTTAAACTCATCAAAGGTAATTCTTCCATCGCCGTTGATATCAAACACTTTGAAAACGTCGTTCAATGATTTAGACGTCGAAGAAATTTTTTCTCTCAGCAGCTGTAGAAGCTTTGTTGGGTCCTTCATGATCTCCGTAGCGTCAAATTGCTGATCAAAGTCTTTTTCTATTGCCGCCATCTCCTTTCTCTTTTTTTCCAGCTGCTTGGTTCTCAGCCTCTTAATGGTTTCGGATATATAATGAATGGAATCTTGGCGATTTTCAAATTTTTTGGGCTTACGGAAGCTCTCAAAAACGTTTTCCGTTGTGCTAAGATGGCGTTTTAGTCTGGTGGTCTGTCGAATTAACTTCATATAATATACTACGTCCTTGAGAGGGTTGTAGCAGCCGATGGTTGTAACGAGTTTTTTGATCTTCTCGCGGTCGAGGATCCGGAAATCGCATCTTCGGAGCACTTCAACGAGATCTTCAATCAGAAAATGCCCAAGCTTCACGACCGGAGATGGTTTTTCGTCCTGAAGGGTTCTGCCTCGTCTTTCAAGGACCTCTTGTTTTTCGAATCTTCTGCGTTTTACCTCTTGATCTTCGCAGAACTGCAGGAAATACAATCTTTTCTTCTTCACGACGTTTTTAAGGTCGATGAACATCTGTTCAAGGTCAACGCGCTCGGTGATGGCCTCAGCAAGAGTAATTTCGGTTTTAATTAGTCCGAGTCTGAGTCCAGATTTTGGTTCAGGAAGCTCTGGTTTGGTCTTGCCTGACTTGGGGATGATGTTGCTGTCTCTAGATAGTGAGCTCGTGTCTGAATATGAGTCATTGGACTCTTGATATCTGAAAAGAGATGGAAATAAATAAGAGAAGATCATTTTGAAAATACTTTGATTCCTCACGATTTCGTGGGTTTCCGTAGGCGGTTTTTCTCTCTTGGAGTTTTCTGAGAGTCTCTTCGAATTTGTTTGGATTGATCATCAATAGCTATGATGATTTCAAAACAAAACTAATAAATATTTTATTCAAAGTACCAATCTTTGAATTCAAATATCTTAATGTTACGAAATCCTATGCTAAAATATGAAACCTACGGAAACCTATCTCATGCTTCTAAAAGCGGAATATTGATATATATGTGAGAGTAAGGTCAGAAAAATGAAGAGCTATAAGTTGGGATGGTGTCTCGAGAGAGAGATGTAATATATACTAAGTGGTTTGAGATTCACTTTGGCGCCTGCCTCTGTGATTGAATATCCACTTTGGGAAAGCGAGTTGTTGAATTAGTGGGATGAGTTAGACCTCAGGTAGGCTGGGTTTGATGGAAATATTATGCGATTTGTGAGATTATGTTAGCGAAATTCTTCAGAGATTCATCTCAAGAAGAAGCCTTTCGATACGAGTTAAATATTTTTGTTGAAATTTGTTCGGAAAAAGATCTAATTTTCAGAATGGGTCTTGGTGCGTTTGAGAAACTTTTGAATCGATGATAAATCGCATTTTTTCGGTTTGTAAGCAATTGATCAAGATGGCAGCAATCATTGGTTGCTTTCAAAAATTGTCGAAACTAACAATCAAAAGTAGGGCAATTTATCAAACGTAACACTGTTTGGGGGCTCTAATTGAAATAGACAGATCTGAATTAGCAGCAAGAGCCCCCAAAATTTAAGAATCACTCTATGTAATCTGATAGAAATGCGCTTTTCTCCTTGTTTATAAGAATCATGGATAGAGGCAGTTGAATTCTGACTATTTTCGGATGTTTCTGGGTTGAAACTCAGTACTTACGACGAATATGGCCGATGGTGATTAAGGTAGAGACTATGAAAGATATATGATGATGTATATCAACAACTTTAGGAAAATAGAGCTTGTTTCCTGCTTACACACCTCTCAAAATGGGTGAAAAAGTACTCCAACATATGATCCTGAAAGCGCAAACTTGATATTCTATCAAATTGTTCTGGCACATAAACCGAGTTTGAAATATGCCCATTTATTTTTTTGAAATAAACTCTTTCGAATTTACTACTCTCTTCAGAAATCGTCAGAATTTGTAGGACCCTGATAAAACCTTTATTTGAATATTGAGTTGCCTCGCATCCTTCAAAAGCTGCTAAGAACTGTTGTCTCTTACCTCCTAAATTCCGAAATCAAAGTGACAAGGAAGTGATTCTCTAAGGTCCGAGCCAGCATAATAATTACAAATCCAAGTGTAATTGTAATAAATTGTATACGGAATTCATTGGGCTGTGAGATCCTGTGATTTTAACTCTTCAGCTGAGTCATTTTCAGATCGCACTCCATTGTCAATGTCCAAAAATAATAAAGGAAAATGACAAAATACGATAATTTATTTCATGATATGAAATAATCTTTAATGCAGAATCACTTCCGTAAGTCAGTGAATGGATTGAGCGGAAATTGTTATAATATGCAATCCCAAACTCACAAAATCGATCAGCATCTTAATTTATTTTTTTTTTGTTTTGTTTTGCTGACTTAAACTCGATTAATTTCGGTCCATCCATCGTTATTCCAAAGTTGATTTTTTCGGTTTCCTCGAAATCAGTAATTTCAATATTAGCTTTCAGAGAGGGAATCTATATACCAACATAACATTTCAATGGAGTTAATTCAATAGGAAGACCATGCAACTCAAGCATTTATCATTGAGGGCAATGGACTTCAGATCCAAGGCGGAGTGAATCATGTTTGATCATAATATATGATAATTCACACAGCTGAAATATTTTTAATTGTTTTCAGTAAAATTAGATTGATGGCTATAGGCTGAATATTCGAAAAAATTTTATCACAGCTCATGAGAAGAGAATAATAACAGACCAGAAAACATAACGTTAAAGATGATCTAGTTATTCTGAGAGCTTGGGATTATGAAAATCCTTAAAGAGAGAATGAGGAACCAGTGAATTTTAGTCCTCTTTCCAAAAACTAAAAATTCAAATATGAGGAATCAAATACAAGTCAGAAAAACCAAATTATTATTATAATAATTCAGGATAGGGTAACGATATCTGATGAGTTTGCATGAGTGTTGCTGACTATTGAGCTCGGATTCACTTCCAAAACACAATTTTATTGGTCGAACCCTTCGAACAGAAGCCAGCAAAGAATCACTTTAAATTTTGCTACTGATCCCAGAAAGCAAAATTTAAAGGGTTGAATAGTGATTCTTGGAGCAGTAAACAGGTTAGAAGGTTAGAGTTGATCGATACAGAGTTTATGGGTTTAAATTCGCACAAATATCACAATTATAAACCATAGACTGTTCAACTCAATTAATAATTACAACCCAGAAAATGACGAAGTCATTCATTCTTATACTCTTTCTCCTCGGAGTTATTGAATATTGTCAGTGCCTCGACCTTGCACCAGGAGCAGCATGCACAGAAGACTCTGAGTGCCCAAGGTTTTATTTGTGCCAAGGAACCACCAAGAAAGTCTGTACTCATAAGCCTCTACTTCCCAGTAGCAGTCCTCTTGAGCTTGGAGGCGCTTTCATATCACTGCTTATCAATGCGCTCGCAACTGCTGCAGGAGCGGGCATTGGAAGTTTTCTGGTTCCTTACCTCACACTGATCAACAACTTCACTCCTAACAGCGCAATCGTCATATCTTACGCAATCGTAATGGCTGGAGGTGTTGCCACTCTCGCAAACGTCAGAATAAAGAAGAACCCTGCAACACATCGCCCTTTCATCTGCTATAACATCTTGATGCTTTGTGTTCCTCCCTTGCTTGCAGGAGTACCCGTAGGAGTCCTATTGAATCGTATGTTTGCTCCTGTAGTGGTTTATATCCTAGTCTTTTGTCTCCTTATTTTCTTCACCGTGAAAAATGGCAAAAAATTATGGAGAATTGTCAAGAATGAACGAAAAGCCCGCAAGAAAAGTCCATCTGATAACAAGCCGGCTGTCATTGAAATTGAAACAAAAGTTAATCACACTACACCCACTAAGGTTTCATCATCGGTCGAAGAGAAAGTTGTGACAACTCAAGATGCTGCGACAACTGAAAAAGAGACATCACAGCAAAATATACCACAAAGTAAATCAGATACTCAGTCAACTCTGGATGAGAAGGACTCCATCCAACCAGCCCAAGACAAGCACCTTGACAAAGAAGAAGAGAAAGACAATTCTGACCAGCAGCAACAAGTGATGGGTCCAAAACTCGAATCTGCAGAAGCTACAGGCTCGACGCAAAACTACCTCCCAAAGCATGAAGGAGATGAGCATCAAGCTGACGAAGAAGACGAGTTGTATCAATTTCAGTTCAACAACATTCTCAGTCTGATGCTAGTAGATGACCCTCAAAAAGTTGCTGAGGAAGCTCGAGAAAGAGAGCAAAAGGAACTACTCGAAAGAATGAAACACAGTGAAGAAGCAGGAAAAGCCCAAGATATTGAAGCTAAACCGAGCGGCACAAATGAGGCGACAATGCCAAATAACGCAGCTCATGTTCTTGAGAAGCACAAAATACTCTTCAAGAGAGAATTTCATGGCTTCCCACTCCAAAAGGTGTGGGTTCCTGTGGCAAGCTTAACGATAGTCGTGGTAATGAATCTGATTATTGGAAACGCGAAATCCAAGTCAATAGCCGACGTCTCGTATTGTTCCAGCACTTATTGGGGGCTCTATGCGCTAATGATCTGCATGCAAGTGGCATTGTTCCTTATTGCTCTTGCATTGCAACTAAAATGGCAAAAACACAAGGATCAGCATGGTTGGGAATACCTCCCTGAAGACATCAGACTGACATTTCGAAGAGTTGTCACTATCTTTTGCGTTGTGTTTATAGCTGGGATACTAGCAGGTGTAGTTGCCATTGGAGGCGCTACTGTAATCGCTCCATTGATGCTATGGTATGGAGTGCCTCCTCAGCCGCTGGCTGCAACCACTGCTATTATTATTTGCTGCAGTCAATTTTCAGCTTTTTTCACTATAGCAATTTCACGGTCATATCATCCTACAGAGCTTGTTTTCCTATTGCTTATTGCGGCAGGAATCTCTTATCCGTTCTCAAGAGCGATCAAGTGGTTCGTTAAAAAGACTAAACGACAGTCGACCGCCCTCGCAATTTTCATGGTTGTTATTTCTATCTCTTTTGTGACAAGTATTACTTCTATTGGAGTCAGCCTGAGAACTGATAGAACTTTTCTCACTACTTTTAATTCACATTGTTAATAATGCATATATTAGTTCAACTTAAATGGTACACACAGCCAAGTTGTAGGTAGGCAATCTATTTTGTTCATTTTCTCTATAAATTTGAAAACTTGGATAGAATGAATTGCATAGTTAATTTCCCGAATATACCAACCACTTGCAATAGGATCGAGGAGAGGTATTCATCTCCTTGTAAATTGTATCAAAAACAATTATTTCAATCAGTTACCTCTTAAAAATCTTTTTTGTTTTAAGAAAGAAATTGATATAAATGGTCGAAGGACTCATTCATTAATGAGCTGATAAGCTGACTGCTAACTTATACATAATGACGATAACAAGAGAGAGAACCAGAAAATCTTTGTTCTCCACTCATAAAAAAATTATATATAATGACGACGAGAAACTAAAAAGAGGAAATCCTGTTAGATCTGTCCAATCACATTCAACTTGCTCCTCCTCATGCTCCAAAGTTGATTGCAGTTGAGCAATTTCAGCTGTGTAGATGTCTTCCTAGGACAAGCAGGCATTGGCTTCACAATAGAAATTTCAAGGGCATCCAGAAACGCAGAAGCTCCTTCGTAACAACTTTCATAGCTCAGCTCCTGAGTTTCTAGCATATTACGTTTTACCGATTTGAACACACGCTTTGTCTGGGCCACTGTAGGTTCCTTGAAGGAAGAGCACACTTTTAAATTCATCTTCTTGAATTAAAAGAATTATATATCAGCAATTTATATGGGTGTTTAAAGCAGCAGTTTCATAGAATAAAACATTTCAGATTTTCAACGGAAGAGATGCAAACATGATTTTCTTTACAAAAATTCCACAATCAAGGCAGAAATCCACAGGAGAGGACTCTTCTTGCTTCGCTACCCTCACAGAAAGCATCTTTGCCTCATTTTTGCAAGTGTTTGAGTAGGGAATACTTTTCACATTAGCGTTGAACGCATGAAACGCTAAAAGATTTGGACAATAAAAAATTAATAGAATGCGTGGAATTTTAAAAAGGTTTATTTAATTTTTTTGTTTGGTTTAACTATTTTGAATAAAACTATCTTCTAATCCAGATGCATTACCTAATTAACGTTTTGAAAACAACCGACTAATCAACGCATGTGCTTTAATCAACTTCTTGATTAAAAGGATACACTTAAATTATCGCAAATTCCTTCCTCAAACTTTCGCCCTCAATATCAAGCTCACTGAGAAGCATGTGTCTTATCAGTGTACGCTCTAACTTACCCCTGCCGAAGAAAGATGGAATATTGGGTCTGTAAAACTTATTGCATGACTCGTAGTGTCACCTTGAACTCATAATTTGCTAATTCTTGGGAACATTTGATTGCTTCTATCGCCTAAGAAAGGCTATTCAGCTTGCAGATAATCCCAAGCAAGTTTTTGTTGTGTTGAAACCAAATTATAAGCAATTCTTTCTGCTCTCAATCCTTATTTCCTTATTGATATGTTGACAAGAAGAGATCGAAATATAGATTTATCGATAATAAACCGACAGAAAAATCCAGGTATGACTCTTCATAATTTAACTGCGCTTTCTAAACTAAACATGCCTTGGTTGAGAAAGGAATTAATTGCTACTTTAACGTAGCTGTGTCTCATTTTCATTCATTCATCAGGACAACCTCCCTCCAAACCGGAAACTATAATATGGTATTCATGAAAAAAGAAACTGAGTCGTTGAACACTATTCTGTGATGTTTAGGGTTTTATTGAGAGCGATTTCATCAAGATTATATATTCATAAAAGTCTGCCACATTTGTAATAACTAGGGCAGGCTGGAGCCATTTCAACTTTTTTTTTTTTCTTTCCCTCTTCTCTCAGAAATTCTTGTTTATTTGCAATAAAATTGTAACTCTTTGTTTTTTTTTTGACTTTAAGCATCTCGAGAGCATCTTTGAATATCAAGGTGCCTCATATCATTGATGGTATCTGAGCGAATACACAAAGCTAGATTTGTATTTTCGAAAAAACCCTTTTAAACCTTGAAAATTGATTGGAATTTATTTCATTTCATTAAAAAGGATAAAAAATGGTTGAACCAATCCGCTCGACATGCGGCTCTTACATCATATTGCAAACGCTTGGCGAAGGCTCCTTTGGAACGTACTCAACATCTCTCGCGAATCTCATATTTATTGACTTTACCTAGAGTAAAGAAAGCCCTCAATATCGACACAGAAACTCTTGTAGCTCTAAAAGTGATGAAGCCAAACACTCTTGACACGAAACTCGAGAAAGAGATCTCAGCGCTGCAAATGCTCAAGCACCCAAACATAGCCAACATCATTGAAATCCTCTACAAAGCAAGCTACAAAAAGAAAAATGGCAAAGTAGTTACTCGCGATGTTATTGTTATGGAACTCGCAGATAAAGCAGACCTATTCGCTTTTCTGAAGCTTTCTTTCAATCTATCTCCCTCTGGATTTCCCGAGCCAATACTCCGTGGGCTTGTCCGTCAATTAGTGGAAGTGGTTGAATATTGTCATCAGAATGGCATCGTTCATAGAGATATCAAGCCGGAGAATATACTCCTAGACGCTGAATACAACATTAAACTCGCAGACTTTGGCTGGGCTGCGGTTATCGATAATAAATACCATAAAACTATCGCAGGGACAAAATAGTAATATGACGCCATTGTATCTTAATCACCTCTCATTGTAACTAGTTACGAGGCACCCGAGATGAGAACGGAAGAAGGATATGAGCTCGAGCCTATCGATATTTTTGCTTTAGGAGCGGTGTTATTCTCGATGAAATGCGGCCATCGTCCTTTCGGCACCTCGAAATCGGTCGACCCATTCTATAAACTGATCCTGAATGGACAATATGAGTCGTTTTGGGAGAAACACAGCAAAGTTAAAGGAGTCAAAGATTTTTTTAGTGACGATTTCAAAGAGCTAATCCAAGGAATGATCGATCCAGACCCGAAAAAGCGATTTACTATCAATGATATTAAATATTCGGCCTGGTACACTGGTGAAACAGCAGAAAAAAGCACAATAAGCACAGAATTAAGCAAGTTGGATAAAGGATTACAATTAATCTGCAGAATAGAGGAAGAGAAGCGCAAGATCGCGAAGCAAATTGCGAAATTAGAAGAAAATAGCATTGTTATCACGGACCCAGGAGATTATAAAGAATACCGTGGGAACCAAGCTGATGTAATAAAACAGTGTTTCTGGGTTAAATTATTTAATGTCTCATAACCTAGACGAGCAAGCTTGACGAACAATTAGCTGAACTTGACGTCAATTTGGACTCGGGTGTAAGAGCTATAACCCCTTTCAATCAAAAGCAAGGATCAGCGATATCGTTGAATGTAGCTTGTGATCTGGACTATTTTTTTAAGTGTCTTGTGCTGGCTGCCAAAGTATTACTTGAAGACGTAGAGGTGTCGGCGGCTACTTATAAGGTGAATGCTTTGCTTTGTGTGAAGTTTGTTCTAAGTATTCAATAGATAAAAGGGTCGGTGGATTTTCCAGGAAACCCCAGTAGTGCGCAAATTGCTATGAAAATGTTTAAATGTGGGACTGAAGGAGAATATATTGTGGAATTCTATAAGAAACAGGTATGAGATAGAAAATAGAAGTTTTCAATTAATGGTTACTAGGCTGACTATTGCGACTTTGTGGACTTTCTGTTTCAGAAATTCATTCCCGAGGTGAAGAAACTGATAGTCGAAGAAAAGCATTGAAAAAAACAACGATAGATTGGATGGATATCTTCAAATCTCACGAGTTCTCATATCTAAAGGATGTATACATTTATTTTTCAAAAACTTTAAGTCTTTTATGTTCGTAAATTTACTGAACTGATTTGCATGCATCATGAGCCACATTTCATTATGCAGTAAAAACTTCTCAGCTTTTTTAATCTTTCTCTTTCTCTCATTTTGATGTGGCAATTCCTGATGAAATGAAGATGAAAGATATAATATATATTTCCTGTTTTGCTCGATGATAGTCAGAACTTTGACTACAGAAAAGTTAATAATACAATTAGTGAAACAACAATTACATGCTAATAGAAAGCATGAAAATTATCAAAAGAACAATTAAACAGATATGTCTATACTGAAACCAAAGATGCAATTTTCAAAAGGCGGATCTGGATCTAAGTTGCCAATTCATCATGAATCTACATGATTTTTTAAATTAGAACTCCTAGCAGAAAATAAACAGATCTCAAGTAGTGATGTTATCAAATCAATCTATTAAGTATTCACATTATTTCAAAACACCGGCCAAAAAATGCGGTTATCTTATCGATTTTCTGTCCGATACATTCTCTTTATAAATTTTCTTTTTCTCTTGCAGTTTTCTTTTGAGCGCAAGATATTTCGCCAAATCTTCCTCCTCTTCATCTTCACTTGAACTGATATCGTGCAATATTTGCATCGATAATTTCCGGACTTTTCTTGCAGAGGAGTTTGCTATTACAGGAACTGTTACAACTCCACTCCCAAAGCACTATTGTTTACCTGTTTTTCTCATACTTATGCGGCTTGACTCTTTATTTTCAAAGGATAGTCCAGCGGCAGTCTTTTCGCCTTGGATTCACATAATCAGCTCCAATCAAAATGCGAAGCAAATTTACTTAAAATCTTTGACTTAAAATCCGTAATACTATCCTTGACGAACTGCAGTCGAGCTTCGATTTCACTCGCAACATCAGCAAATGGTTTTTTATCATTGGGTACTAGCTTTCCCTGACTTTCACGCCTCTCAGTTGCGTGAGAATACTGATTTTCCTTATTTTTGCTCAATGAAGTACCCTCAAAGTGTTTCTTTGTAATGTTGCTTTGCACATAAGGAGGAAGCGTTTTCTCTTTCAACCCATGTCTACTTTCATCTAAGACGACATTATATAAACAAGTACTAAATCAAAAAGGAACCTGCAAATGTAAAATTTCTGTTGCTTTGATAGAAACTGAGTTTCGATTCAATTTGTTGTTGAGACCGCTCTTTAATGTCTTTGATTTTTCGGTGAAGCTCCATCTCAGCGAATTTGAGTTGATTTTCGTATTCTTCTTTTAGTCTCTGTTTAGTTTTCTCAAATTCCTTAAAAAAAGCTTAGCATTTCTGCCATTAAATGATTCTCTGTACTTTGATAGCAGAGTTTATTTGATGATCAGCAAGTTGTAGCACTTCGACTCTAAGCCGCTCGAGCTCTTGCAAGGCATTGTCTGCTCTTTGTTGTGCTGCTCTCAATTCATTCATTTTTCCAGTCACAAGCAGATCTGTCTCTCCATTAGTTGAATAGTAGCTTTCTTCTGTATATTCAGATGTTTTTCGATTGCTAGTTTCTGTTTCATGTGAGTCTCTAGCTGCGGTTTTGGATATTATGCCCATTTTCTCTCTTGAGAATGCGATGTCTTCGTCAAGATGCTTTAGTTTGCTTTTAATCTCGAGCAATGCGCCACTTCTAGCAGCGGCTCTTTCAGAGTTGCGTCTATTTCTCAGAACCTCTGACATTTTTATTCAATTTTTAAATTTACTAACTGCTATGTTCCAAATCATATTACTTTGAGTACCAAAAAGGTGAGATTCTGATAACTAATTAGTTAAAAGAAGGCTAGATAATAAGCTGCTTCAAGAATTACAGTGCGCTGTGTAGGTGCGTCATAGAGTTGAGATACCATAAGTTATTCGTGATGTTATACACTTTTGCTAGGTTACATAGTTCCCGATATGAATGAGCTATTGTTGACTAATGCATGTGCTTTTAAATTAAAACAAAAAAAGAAACTAGGCTTCAAGCGAAATAATGAAAGAGCGAGCCCTATTTGATATTCGTTTAAACACAGTGTTATTAATTTTTCCACTAAAAGTAATTTTTCGTTTGCATGTATTAAGCAAAAAGGGAGACAGGCCACAAGACAATAAGATAAATCTAAATCATATCGCTAACGGTTCAGAATTTTGAAAAATCACTTTGTTGTGCTGAAAGAAAAAATATAGGTTATTCTCTCATCTCGTAACTAGGATCAAACAAAACAGGAATCAAAAAAGAGCATTTAAGGCACTGTTATTAAAGTTATAAGAGACTTTCTGCGGGTTCAAACATTATTATCAGGACACTCCACAATTTATTCCGGCAGATCGGTATATTAACCTAACCATCCTTACTAATAATCTTAGATATGAAAAACTTAGCATTGATCAATCGATGGCAGCTCTACAGGTATTCACCTGATAGTTGGAGTGTCCCTTTTATTAATATAACTATGTGTATGCATTGACACTCAATTCTCATTATGTTTTAATCCGACTCATTCATTTGAAATTGACAAGTTAATGAGTCTGATGTTCAAAACAGAGGAGAGATTAAATATTACATAGAACTACTCAACAAAGAAATTTTAGAGCTCGTGCTTTTCGCGTTAACGAAAGGATTGACTTTTTTAGTAATTAATAAAATTCATTAGCGGAATGAAAGGTCATCAGCGTGATGACCGAACCAGCTAGCTTTTTAGGTTTTAATTGCAAATAAGCTCATTTCTGAAGCAATGTTTAGGTAAGTTAAACTCCCTGACAGAAATATAACTCATATTTGGAAATTCTCTGTTTGCTCTCCCTTTCTCTCCACAAAAGGAGAGCGCTTCTGAAATCATTAATCTTCTAAAATCATAATTCTGTCATAGCTTGAATGGATCTGCAGCTCTTGAAAAATCAACGACTGATGCCACATACCAAAGTGAACAATGCAATACAAATTTTACGAATGTTACAGAAGCACCAAACATAAAATATGCATAAAAAAACTCTAAAAGCCATTCAAAGCTACATGACAGTCGTATTTATCTCCTTGATAAACTAGCATGCTTTTCATTTATAATGCTTTATGCTAATAGTGATAGAGTGTTTGCCTCCTTGAATCATCGTCTGCAGAGCCGATCTGATAAAGCGAGGTGTTCGTTCCAGAATCTTTATCTCCTCTAGGCCGCTCAAGTTCAATCGTTTCAGCCCGACTCGAATCTCTATCTATACTTTTTCGCTTATAGCACTTATCCCTCATTCCTTTGACGAAGAGCTCCCTCACACTTTGTCCATACACCACTGCATCCAGAATCCCTTGTAAATGAGCCAACCTAATGGCAATACCATTGAACAAATCAGATGGTGCAGAATCTTTAGCGAGTGTTATCAAGTGCATAACTAAGAAAGGCGTCCAAGAGAACACGAGAATTCCTGGATAAACGAGCAAGACATAGCTTTCTGTTTTATTCTCAACGACGTTGAGCGCATTCAGTTTGTTCAAAGCGAGTTTATACCAGATTAGACTTGCTATGATAGACAAAAATATCGGAAGGGTAATGCAGATTAAATAGTCGAAATCAGTGTCGACGTTTGCCACTCGGTGAATGCATGTTTTCTGATTCTCATCATAGTCCATAAAATCCGAAATAGCGCTGTATGTTACATTGATTGCAGACCAAATGGTCACAATCAGGATGAAATATTTCATTCTTGAGGAAACGATGTTGCTGTCTTGGGTTTTCAGGATAATATAGAAGGCATATGCGAAAAATCCGCCCCAGATGACAGATGCATTTAAACCAAGCACGCCGAATACGCCAAGGATTTTACAGTGCAGAGAGCTTGAAGGTTTCCAAATAAAATAGCTGAGCTTCGTGCAATAGAAAAGGAGGTCTGCAAGGCAGACTCCTAAGACCATTGCTGATAGTGGTCTTTGGTAGAGTTTCAGCGTCAATGAAGCAATTACAACTACTGTAGTTGAAATTACAGATAAGAGAATGAGAATGAAGAAATCCCAGCCATCGCTAAAGAAATATAAGTGAGTGTATCCGTCCTCCAGGTATCTTTCAGCATGAGGTTCGTTCATAATCGATCCAAGAGTTCAGCAGATAAAAATTAAATGATTTTAAATGATCGCAAGTTTAATTCAAGATATCTCCTCATTGTTCGTAAAGACTGTTACACTGCGATTTGACACCTTTGAAAATTATACATCAGTGGACTATAAAAGCCTCCCTAGTTGAGGAGATAAATACTGAGCTTAGTAGAGAGTGAGTAAGAGAATTTTTAGTGAATTCTTATAGGAATCGCGAGATCATACGAATTTTTTTTGTTGTTAATTTCTAACTATATACCAGATAATTCGCATTGGGAAGAAGCTAACGCCATTGGCAATGCGAATTTGGATTGAAATACGTGATTTGTCACTTTTTTTTTTTACTTTCTATTGACGCCTAATTTGAATTTTTCAGGCATAAAGTTGAAAAATGGAGAGTCTAAAGAGAGTTATAGGAAATTTGAAAGGAAGTAATTACAGGAGGTAAGTAAGGGGAGCTGCCAGATATATCTACAAGTCTTTTGGAGTTTATTTCGTGCCGCGATACAGTAGAAACTGTTTTAATGTGTTGTTGAAAGTTTTTTCAATGGATTATTCGCATTAACAGTAAACCTAATGAATTTCAATGGTACTTGCATGACACTGAGAATTAATCAAGGCATGAGTAATATAAACAGAAGAACGGTCTACCTATATCTTACTACGTGCAAAAGAAAAAAAAAATTTTCTCGCCTACTTACGTCATATCAAAATAAAATTTATTCGTGTATTATTAACAATAAGAGTGAAATGTCGTCATAAATGTTTTATCAGATGCTAGACTGACTCCCATTGATGTGATGTTCATAATAAAGGAGCTAGCAATGATAAATAAGAGAATTGCCAGGATAACCGACTGCCGTTGAGTTTTTTTAACGAACCACTTGGCTGCCCTGGATATTGGATATGAGATACTCGCAGCAACTAGTAAAAGAAAGACTAGTTCGAGAGAATTGAACATGTGGGACGATGTAATCGCAAAGAGACTTGAGAATTGACTACAGACAATGAGAATCGCAGTAGTTGCAGCCAATGGCTGAGGAGGGACTCCATACGATAGCATCAACGGAGCGATGAAAGAAGTGCCTCCTACGGCAACCGCTCCTGCAAGGATTCCAGCTCCAAAACAGACTAAAAAGATAGCCAAAGCTCTCCGAGGAGTTAATCGGACGTCCTCAGGGAGATACTCCCAGCCATTTTGATCTTTATGTTTTTGCCATTTGAACTGCAATCCAAGAGCTATGAAAAATAAGCTTAATTGCATGCAAATCATGAGTCCGTAGAGTCCCCAATAGGTAGGAGAGCAGTAGGCAACATTGGCTATTGAATGCAATTTATATTTTCCTATAATCAAATTCATCACAACAACTACCACCAGACTGAGAGCAGGCACCCAAATTTTTTGTATCGGAAAACACCTATACTCTCTCTTGAAGAGTTTTTTGTGCTCTTTCTGAAGATGCGGCGCTTGAGTTGGCGCTACCTCTTCCTTTTTCACATCACCCGGATGTGCTTCAATATCTTGGGCTTTTAAGTCTGTTTGAACGACCTTGTTTCTTTCAAGTGACTGTTTTTGTTCTCGTTCTCGAGCATCAGCGATAATTTTTTCAGGATCATCGACCAGCATTAGGCTGAGAATACTGCTGAATTGGAGTTCGTACAACTCGTTTTCTTCTTGAGAGTTATCGCCTTTGGGTACTGGAAGATAGTTCTGCGTTGAGGCTGTGGCTTGTCCAGATTTAACTCCTGGACCCATAGCATTTAGTGGGAGATGAGGAACATCTTTCTTCTCTGTATTCTTACGAGACCCTTCTTTTTGTACTGACTCTCTCTCATCCACTGTTGATTGAGTATTTGTTCTTTTTGGCAGTTCTTGCTGCGGTTGACCTTCTTCAGTAGTCACAGTGTCTTGAGCTTTCTCATTTGGAAGAGATGGATTTTTCGTGGGATTGCTCTCGGCTTTGATTTCAATTGCAATACCGGTTGGCTGCGGATTTGCAGAGCTTTTCGCCTTGTTGCCTTTACCGGCTGATTTTCGTTCCTTCTTGTAATGCATCCAGAATTTTTGACTGTTTTTGAGAGTGAAGTAAATAAGGATGCAGCAAATCAAGACGTAAATCACTACAGGAGCCAAAACACGATTCAATATGACTCCGATAGGAACTCCTGCAAACAAGCAAGGAACACATAGCATCAAGATGTTATAACAGATGAAAGGGCGATTGGTTGCAGGATTCTTCTTGGGTTTGATGTTTGCAAGAGAGGCAACGCCTCCTCCACAAACAATCGCATAAGTAACCAAGATGGCATTGTTAGGAGTAAAGTTATTCATCAATGTGAGATAAGGGACCACGAATCCACCAGCACCGACTCCTCCAGCAGTTCCAATCGCATTGATGATAACTGAAATAAGAGCGCCTCCAATCTCAAGAGCAGTGCTACTGGGAAGCAGTGGCTTATGAGTACACACTTTCTTGGTGGTTCCTTGGCACAAATAAAATTTTGGGCACTCAGAATCTGCTGTACATACTGCTCCTGGCGAAAGTTCTGCAGACTGGCATTGCGAAAGCACCGTTAGTAAGTAAAGTATTAGAATAAGACGTTTCGTCATTTTCTATTATTTAGTTAATATTCGATTAAAAAAAGAAATCGGAGGTATATAAGTGGGATATTTTCGCCAGTGTTGACACGATACTGAATTGGATTAACTCTCAGGCGTTTTCCTGTATGAAGAATCACTCACAAGACTATTTTACAATATATTTTAAGATTGTTTCAGTTAGTCTTGAGGTTCTTCCTTTACGTTAAGAAAATACATGAACTTTTAAAGGTAAAATTCCTGACTAAAATGCTTCGTTGAAAATAAGGTGTTTCGTTAGTGGATCTAGGGTTAAATGAACAAAAACAAGAACTGCTTCATAATGGAGAAGCTGAACTCTAAGAAAGCTATAATCAGAATAATGTTGCTGTTGATGCAAATAATCTTTTCTCCGCTTTCTAAAAGATTATTATTAAGATATGGGTTGATGCTCCCTGAATCATATCTTAGCTCTCAGAGTCCAGAAGGGATTTCAGAAATACTTTTACGAATTTGATTAATAGTCAGCATTTCGGTTCTGCTCCCATTCTTTTGATCAGATACCTGCGACTATTTTCTAATATTTGACTAAATACCCGCAATTTGATATTTACTGGCCAAATGAAAAAGATTATTCAAAACAAATACCAGCACAGAATTCACTCTTCTTAAGAACTTTTTTTTGCTGGCAAAATTAACTCCAGTTGGAATTATTAGGAGTTAACTAATCACTATTCTGAAGAACCCTCAAACTGATCCTGTGATCACGAGCTTTGATAAGCAATTCATAGAGAAATGACTTGCTATCACACTGAATGAAGAGAATGGATCGCTAGATGATTTAAGATAAATTAAAATCTCTGTAATTGTCAAAAGGAAACGCTAACCAATAGACCTAAAGTAGACAGCTTAGTTGAGCCTCAGAAAAACAGTTACCTTGTTATCGGCCTCACAGAAAACTGTAGCAATTCTGCAGGAATCAAATGAGGATCAAAGAAGCCAATGTTTGTAGACTCAGGTCAGAAGAAAAAAAAAAATGGAAATTGAGAATACTTCGTGAGTATTACCAATTAAGTAATCACCTTTCCTGCTTGATGGCAGCATAACCTTTCCTTCAACTATTCGATAAGATAAGCATTCTATTCTGTCGAGAAAAGAGACTTCTTCAATATTATTGGAAACTATACTTACTGTGTTCCAAAGCGCATGGCAATTATTCGTTTCCTTTAAGAAATAAGTGAGTCTACAGTCGAGATATCCAAAAATTCAATGTCTATTAAATCGGAGATATTTGGTATATTCCCAGCATTGTATGAGAAAACCGGTTGGACTCTTCTGTAAAACCGCCTTCTCATCAAATTCTTGGGGTAATAAAATCGTAGAGTCGAGAAAAGGATATGCCTCGTGAAAGATGAAAGATTCGTCATGATTTGATCAAAGGCATTCCGAAGACCTTCTAAAAGCATCTGATGATATCTGATTGCATTTGAGTTCGGAAGAATTTAATTCAACAATAAATGATTTCTAATTTCCAAGAGAGTCCTCTATGCCTGATATGTAACAAAATTCACCATGAGAACTGATCCTATACTTTGGAACAGCTATTTTTGGCTCAGATTAATATTGATATGATGACTTTGAATAAACAAAAACAATAAGAGCACAGTAACTCAACCCAGACGATCCACTAAATTAGTCTTAAACTCACTAAGGTAAAACAAATGGCAAATATTATAAAACACGTTCATACAGAATGAGTCTCACTGTTCAAATATCAACCTCTGAATCTTATGACTACTTTGCTTTCTCTTTCAGAGTAAGTTCTTTTATTCCCTTTGGTGCCAAACCTTTCTTCATCGACGTCAAGTATTCTCCCATGAAAGTTATACCGCCGATTATCAGCAGAGATTTTCGTCCCAAACTGATTAAAGCCATCATTTTAACATCTTTAGAATCGGTTACGAATTTTTTGAATTTAACTGGGCCGTCTACTCCTTTTTTCGCCAACTCTTTCAAATTATGCGCAACAATTTCCGCTGTATTTCGCAAGTTAGAGATGTTTTTCTCTTCGTTAGCTCGGGTAATGCAGCAGTCTCCGACAGCAAAAATATGTTTGATAGGATGGTATTTTTCATCACAAATCTGGAAAAATTCATTGACTCGCACTCTTCCTCTCTCATCTCGATAGTTCAAGAAGTTTTTATTCAAGATATTGTCTTCTATAGGGAAATGATTTCCAGTACAGTCGTAAACGAGGTCGAAGTCCTCGGCTGAAGGAGCCTCTTTTTTAGAATCAACGATTTTGACTCCAAGTTCCTCAAGGCACGGTCTTGTTTTTTGCTGCGCCTTAGGAATGAATCGAGGAAGAACTTCTCCTCTAGGACAGGCGAGAACGACTTGCTTTCCGATAAGAGCAAGCTCAGCGGCCACTTCAACACCGACAACTCCGGCTCCTCTGACCAGAACCTTTTTGGCATTGAGAACTTTCTCTTGAACCGCCTTGATTTTGACTCTGTGGTCACCAAGAGTCTTTAACTCGAAGTTAGGCTTCATTGAAGAGGGATACAAAGCTCCAGTTGCAATTAGACAGTAATCGAATTCAATGGTCTGAAGTCCATGTGCTGTTTGTACAACGACGGCATTTGCTTGAAGTTCGATAGCTTTTCCATGAATAAAGCTGTCTCTGAGGATAGAGTTTTCATAAAGTAATGACATAGTCTCATGTGCAGCTTGACCGGTGTAGTAGTAGTGCATGGCTGGTGCGACTTCGAGGAAGTCTTTGGCGTCGATGACTTTGATGTCGAAGACTTTGTGAAGAGCCTTGTAGGCTTCTAGTCCAGCGAAGCTTCCTCCAATGACAACAAGTCTTGGTCGAATTTCAGGGACATTTGAGCATGAGTTTCCCATTTAGGTTTCTTGAGTTGTGTGTGTGAGTTTATTGATTATTTGGTTTTGTTTATTTGTTGTTTTCTTTTCGTTCTTGAGGGTATAAAAAGCCCGCAGAAGTGACTCCTGAAAATATTTTTACAAGGTTCAGTTCATCAGGATTCACACTCCAGAACTCTGAATCACGTATTTCCCAATAGCATCGTAAGGTCAAGCTCTCGTAAGGCTACGACCCTTTTAAGACAATTGCTTCTGAAAAGCCGTTTTGGGAACGAAAATGCCTTTTGTAAGCGATTAAAAACTATTTTAGCGTCAGATAAATAACTAAATTACTAACCTGTTTTTAAAATTTAAATGGCGAGACTTGAAATTTAAGGCTCAAATTTCAAAAATACTTCGTTTTCTCAGCTGTAGCGATTGAAATGTGAAGAGACTAGCCCAATGTTGAGTTCACCTGCCACAACAACTTCCTAAATTAACTTTGTTGCTGACGAAGGGATGACGATGTGTCGGTTATGAATCACTCGTTATTAAACAAATTAAATAAACAGTCAAATAAATTAAGTAAATTCA
>ENA-UOTX01000327-UOTX01000327.1-compost-metagenome-genome-assembly--contig:-NODE-327-length-53707-cov-12.518478_pt1 | contig 53707 bp, 29 predicted proteins | sample MGYA00238143_ERZ746982 | MGnify/ENA primary metagenome ERZ746982 (study PRJEB28758, sample SAMN06268862) | compost metagenome | isolation source: single cell | place: USA: California, Emeryville, Joint... | reverse complement strand
TAAAAATATTACAGCAAATATCAGCCTCAAGATAGTTTGAAAAACTAAATTTTACAAGTGTCACTAACTTTAACTCCATCAAAACTTGCATAACTTTGCTTCGTGTTGAGGTTAAAAATGTCGATCTTATTGTCATATCGCGAACACCAAGCAAGGAAACTTGGAGAGCTCGTGGTTGTCTCTTCTACCCAAGGTTAGATAATTTTGGTAAATGAGCTGGCTTAGCCTGAAAATACTAGTATTAATGATATTCCTTTGAGGCATTGTGGCTTGTTCTCTTTTGCACGGGGCTTGTTTCACTTCTTCAATCTTTGGTTGAGATGAAACTTGTGTTTCAGGCTCTTTAATTTGTTTCGATTCTTCAGCGACTACGTCCACTTTCTTATCTGGATTGTGCAGCATAGCTCTTTCAAATTTATTACAAGCAGATCAGAGATGATAAATTTTATTTGATTATCAAAATCGATCTTGATTAAAAAGCTGAGAATTTAATTAGAATAAAGAAGTTTTCGCAAATGATAAAAGGATTTGGAATTTGATTTTGGATTTAGTGCTGATAATTAATCTCGAATAATCACGCCGTCTAAAGCTTATAAATTTCTTTGTTCTCTGAATCATTCCTTAATAATTTTGTTTCTAAAAAAAAGTTTCTCTTCTGTGATTTCGAAAGAGCATTAAGATCGATTCGAAGCCTCGAATTAATTTGCTGTTCTAAGTTTCTACAATGGACTCAAAGCGATTTAATTTTCCAAATTACGATAAAGCGCTACCCCTGACTGAAGAAACTCTCAGCTACAAAGAAGCCCTCTACTCAAAATGCATTTTCAAAAGCGTCCACATCCTCAAATATTAAATTAGACCCTAAACTTAAAATAAGATCGTCTGTCTTTAGAACTATAGCAAGAGAATCGGTGCGCTGAAGAACGTAATATCATATTTGGAGAGCCAATAACTTTTTGAGAGGGATCAAAAAATTTGGAAAATATACTGGATATATAACTATTGTAAAAAAATGCTGTGTATTGTGTTTATTTACTAACCTCAAATAAATCCACAAATCTCGCAAAAATCAGCCATCAATAAATCACCCAATGGAATCAAAGGGAGGGCAAGGGGAAGTCTTGTATGCTTTTAGAGGAGGGCGAAACCTTTTATTCGACGAACGTTTGCTCATCGTTCAGGATTCACTCCAACGAAAATAAAGATATGATGGCTTAAAGAAATCGCAATGCTAAATGAAAAGAGGTATTTCAATTTTTGATTGCAAACCAGGTAATTTTTTGTAAAGACGCTCAAGATCAGATCAGATTGAAAAGTATTCTGTGCTAGAAATCAGTTGAGGGATCAAACGATAAGAGCCCCCCCAAAAAAATAAATAAACGAAAACTTCAATGCTTTACTTGTAAGAAAAAATTCACAAGGATATAAAATTTGATGTTGAAATTCAGACTATATGCATTTATAGAATTATATATGTGCAGTCAAACTTTTATGGAATGAAATTCATTTTAGGATCTTTGAAAATGCCGGAATTGCCGAGCTACTTTTCGAAAGCTGGACGTCTTATGGAGTTCGTTTGGATGAATCGTTGTCCTGAAGCAAAGTCTCTTCTGCTGACGCATTCTTCAAATTGTTCGAGAGATTCTTACGCAATCATCAAAGGAATCCTGAAGATCCCAATCAAACTTCGCAAAAATGAGAGAGAGCCTTCTCTTATTTCTGAGGACGTGATGTTGTTTCGAACAGATTGTTGGTATTTCTCCAAACTCGAAAGAGGTTTCCTTCGAAATCACTATTTGTAGTTTCTCTTCTCCAAAACATACGGCTAGCCATCAAATCCCCTGGAGATGACTTAGAATGAAGTCTAGCAAGTTATTATATTTTTGGCCCCATTTATGAACCCGGGCCGCATCCTCAGGAATTCTTTTAGACGACAAAAACACCAAATCTGTACACAACAAATTATAAGCGTTTCTGGAAGTCCAGCTCTGTTGTTAGCAGCATACCCTTCTCTTCGGTTGATAATTTTGGTTTAGGAATCCTTTGACACTCTTCATCAGTTTCTTCTGTTGAAATGTTGCACATTCTTGCTCCTGAAACCAGAATCAAGCTTTTTCCAGTCGATAAGGCTCCTTGAGGAGAGGGCTAGATAACAGATGCTAACCAGATCCGTTTTTGGATAAATCCAAAGAGGAAAACTGCGCTTCGGCATCACATTAGATCCACGACTCGTGAAATAAAATTTGCTCAGTAATTTTTCTTCGATACTGAATCAGATCTAAACTAAATCAAAACTTGCTGAACCCACGCATTAAGATTCAGTAACCTTGTTCCTACAGTCGAGACCAGAAAACAAGAAGAAGCTTGACAAGGCACACAATGGAGCACATATCGATGAACCTAACAGTGCATTGCCCTTAATTACCATCAATAAATCTAATTTTCATCAAAGCTAGGTATATTAGAAATTCTTCTATATATACTCGTGTATCCAGCAAAATTATAATCTTTAAGAACCAAAATTACGTTCAAGTAAGTAATATGTCACACTCAGGTTCCAATCGTGAAGAAGCGGCCAGCTCACAGACCCATGTTGGAAGTTTCCAGAGACCTTCTGCGACTGTGATACTGAAAACCAAGCATCTAATGCCATTGAGGGACGTCAAAGGACAATGGGAAGAAATCCATCATATGCAGGAGAAACAGAAATTCTATTCGGTGCCACAAAACATGCAGAGGCCTATGCTGAAGAGATTATCTCGGGAATACGCCAAACAACCCAACAAGTTTTACAAAGAACTAAAAATCGTGAACCATCAGCAAAAAAAGGCCATCAACATCTAAAATTTCTAAGACTTAGTTAAAATCAGATCTGATTGATCATTGTTATTTATTGTTAGTAACTTGCATGAATTCCTATATTTTTCATTGCATATTAAGAAAAACTAATGAGATTAATTTAGTTAACAATCTAACACAACTTTAATAATGGATCTCAGAGAGGATTCAAATCAGCAAAAATTAGGTATAATGATACGACTTTTTTTGTTCTAGAGGTAGTAGTTTGAGCAGAGTCTGGTATAGCTTCTGAAAGCTTTATTTGAAAACTTCATCATGCTAATGCGTGGTAAAACTCATAGTATTCAACGGAAATATGAAGAATCTTCCTTCGTATTTCTGGTGTCAAAAGTTTGAGTAGGTTCGATCCAAATTTTGGGCTTGCAAATTTATTTTTGATTTACTGAATTTTGAAGCGCTAAAGACAGTTAATTTCAAGATTCACTCAGGACAGTTAGCTGTAAGCCAACCTCATGGGTTACGCTAGATCATACTGTTTTAACAAGAGTTCAAAGGAAAATTAATAGCACTCAAGAAAGAAAATTCCGGTATTGCTTGAGAGCGTCATTCTCGATCAATGATTTTAACGATCCTATAAGCAACTACAGAAATTCTGGAAAAAGAGTGAGAGGATGGTCATGCGAATACTCACTGGAATATAAAGAAGAACCATTTTATGGCAATGAGAATAGATAACAAAGTTTTCCACATGGATTAGGTGTCTAAAACATTTAGGATTTTTTTTCCAGAAATTTGGAAGGAAGGCGCTCGACGGCGATGAGAACAACAATGAAAAAAACGGAGAATCTATCCTTGCCAAATACAAACTCTGAGGCAAAATTCTTAAAATTGAGCTTGAAATCATTTTTATCACGAAGTTTATTTCGCTATACCCTACAAAGTGAAAGTAATTACTTTCCTATTCGATAATCTTTCCTATTGAAGTAAGCGCATACTCCTTTGGAATTTTCCAATAAGCTAGTTTCTGAGCATAAGAAAGAATTAGAAAGAGTTGTTCCTCAGAAAATCAGAAATAATAACGTCACAGTGTAGTTTTGTTGGTTACGAGAGCGCGAAGGATTAGGTCTAACATAAATAAGGTCAAAAAAATTTTTTAAACCTTCATTAAATTATATTCTTCTTGGATAATTCGACGTTTCGGCGTCGTCTTCTCCTTAGTTGTAATTGAGAAAGCACACTGATTTGGCAGTGTCTAATTTATAATGAAGTAATTATAAACTATATAAAATGTCTTAGTTATTTACTTTGATCAGAAGTACTCCCAGTATAAATCACTTTCTCAGCTTTAAAGTCTACCAGCTTCACTTTTTTGTCACCAGCGGCGCTCGCTATAAATTCTCCACTTAGATTCAATCGTACGCAATTTATCCACTCTAAATATTGACGCAGTATTAATAACTAAGAACGACAATGAATTTAAAAACAGAAAGAAGTAGTTCCTCAAGTCTAGCCATAAAGCAAGAATAGGAATTTCATTACCTGTATGACTCACATCGAAAATTTTGACAATCTTTAATTCTCGGCGATCAAAAACCTTAATCACCTTGTCGCCGCCCCCTGACACGAGCAGATTCCCGTCGCTCTGACAAGCATCCACCGATAATGTGTCGACTAGAACGGTATAGATTGCAGTTAAAAAGAGTGAAATGGCAAAAGATTATTCAAGTCAGAAGTACGTATTAGCTGATTCGAACTAAAAACATGAATAAATTTCCATAATTACATTGCTTTTCGAGCTCAATAGGGGTTTTCATTAAGAGAATTCTTTTCTCTGCATCAAAAATATTGAGTTGTTTTCCACTATATTTGATGAAGAGTAATGGTTCTCCAGCATTAGTACTCCACCGACAGCGGCTAAAGTCGTCTAAATTAGAAAGAAACGTGAGATATCAACCCGAGACAAGATTACCAAAGAAGCGGGTGGACATGGTCATTTCTAGATGCGATTTATAATTATTGGTGTTCGCATCTGAAAGTAAACACACTCCATGACTATCGATAGTGGCTATAACTTCTCCATTAGGATCAAAATCAAGTCCAGAAATAGAATTTTCTAAGGAGCAATGAATTAAAATGAACAAAAGGTAAGCTACTTTCAGAAGTGTTGAATTGAGAATGCCACTTGGTCTTTCGGCAAAGTTTAGCCGCAGTAGCTTCGATCTTTGAGGGACTCGCCTCGACACTCAGCAGATTGTAGGCTATTTTCCCTCCGACCGATAATGCAGCAAGAATGTTTCTTCGTGGATTATAAGTCAAATCCCCTTGTCCCGTGACTAAGTATAGCCAGCAACGTGTTTGAGAATATGAATTATGTGTGAAAATCAAGAGAATTTACCTCCATGAATTTCCTCAAAAGAAAAGACTTTTTTCGCTTGGGCTTTTTTTGAAATGTCAAAAATTTCCATATTTGCTGATGTGTAGGTACAATGATGCAGCGACACCAGCAAACTTGTGTTTGGGATTTCTCTCACATGTGTACATATGGGATTGCGCACTTGAGTGAGGTTAATAACCAGTAAAATTAAATTTCGAAATCACCATTTTTCTTTTTGAGAGGAACCCCATTAAAAATAGAGTGTCTATGTGTTGTCTGTAAATCGATAACATTGATCTTATTTTCTCTCGAACACCAGGCGAGAAGTCTCGAAAGTTTGTTCTCTGTCAATAACTGCTTGCTTTCCATTAATTATGTCTTTGCTCCTTTGTTGTTAAACAAAAATTTTGATCTGAAAAATAGAATAAGATTAAAATTCTAATCGATTTGAAAAAATAATACTTCTTTAGCTAGAGCTCAAATTTGGGTTCACAGCAATCCAACGTGTATCGTCTAGAAAGAACAGATATCAACTCAGAAAAGGCGCTTCCAAAATCAGGTTTTCTTTTCAACTTAAAGGATAATATTATATTTCATTTACAAGAGCCCTATCAATCTAACAAAATCGTGAAAAACGGGAGTTTTGTTTTGTAAAAGAAAACTTGTTTTCGTTTTTAAATTTAAAGTTTTTATGTTGCATGCCTTGCTTGCATTTTTTTAAAACCTCAACTGGAAATTCGGACGAGATTCGAAGGAAAGGTTTTTCAGTTCACATACATTGCTGAGAAAGATTCTCCATAGAAAACAAGAAAAGCAGTATTATTGCCCAAAAGACTAATAAATCAAAATTATCGGTAAAAGTCTTTTCTGTTCTCAGCTAAATATCTCTCGATATTTTCTCCTCATCATCACCCTAATTTAATTATAAATAATTTGTGAGTTTCTTGAGCGTGATGTCTTACTTGTTCATTTCTTCATTGAGTACTTCGTGAAGCTATGGCTTTCTCCAAAATACTTTTTGAAAATTTCTTGAGCTTCTTTTCGGTGCTGTAAATAGCCAGAAGTATCATCCATTTTCAAACAAGCAGCACTTATGTTTATCATTATAATCCCAATTAAGGGATGACTTGCCCTAAATTCTTGTTGGAGAGTCTCCAATGCTTGCTTGAGTAAACTCTCTTGCTGTTTATAGTTTTTCATGCGACCAAATGCAGTTGCGAGGTTGAAAGAAATTAAGGAACTAAGAGGATGTCGCTTCCCATAAATCTTTTCACACTCTTCTTGAACTTGGGTCAAAAACAGAATTTGTTCTTGATAGTTCTTGAAAAATCCATGCGCGTTTCCGATCATTACTCGGAAAAGAATCACCTTTTTGTTGGATGCATTGGTTTTGTTTAAATGGCTCTTTAATTTATCAGTCAGCCAATCTCTCCTTTGATAATGATTAGTTAATTGACTCGATGAGGAGTGTTGAGTGGATGAATTGTTTGCAGCTGTCATTGACCTTAAATGACTTGGAAATTTCCTACCATTTGCAATATATTCGTTTGAGTTTTTCAAAACTTTTTGAGCAGCTAAAACCTGAAGGTGATTACCAGGATAATATTTCTGATAAATTCTCAGTGCTTCTGAGGCTAATTCCTTCGATTTTAAGTACTCACCTAAAAAGAGCCAAGAAACAGCGAGATTGTAAGATACTAATCCAACACTAGGATGATCTGTTCCATAGTTTTTTTTGTATATTTGAATTGCTTGTATCAAATAATCTTTTTGTTTCTCATACCTGCCCAGCAAACCCCAAGCCGTTCCGAGATTATTTAATAATATTCCAGTCTCAATATGATCCTTACCCAGAAACTTTACAAAAAAGTCCAACGCTCGAGTCAAGAAATCCTTCTTTTTTTCATGATTTTTCAATTCACCCCATGCAATACCGAGATTGTTTAGTACTGCCCCGGTTTCAAGGGAGTTGTTTCCGTAATGTCTCTCATATATTTCGAGCGCCTTAGTTGAGTAAGCTATTACTTTCTTGAAGTCACTCAAAGATCTCCAGCATCTTCCCAAATTTTCTAGAGCAATACCTGTTTTGAGATGTTCCTTTCCATAGTGTTTTTCATAGATTTTTATTATTCGGATTGATAGTTCTTCGCACTTCATACGATCCCCTAATTTGCTGCATGCATCAGTGAGGTGAGTTAATACCTTTCCAGTTTCAGGGCGATCTTCTCCATAAGCTTTTTCAGCAATTTCTAATGCACGGAGAACAAACTCTTTCTGTTTCTCATACTTACCTCTAGATTTCCAGATTCTTGCGAGAGATATCAAAACTTGTACAGTATCAGGATGGTCAATGCCAGAATGTTTTTTGGTAATCTCCAGTGCCTTTGTCAAAAGAACCTCTTGATTCTCATGATCGCCTAAGTAGCCCATTGCAACACCAAGGCCTGTCAATGCCTTTACAGTTTCAAGATGATCTGCTCCATAGGCACGTTCAAATATTCTATGGGCCTGAATGAAGGCATCCTTCATTTTCTCATAGTTACCTAATTCTCCCCATACTCGACCGAGAGTATGTAATATTTCCCCTGTTTCAGGATGATCCTTGCCATAATGCTTTTCAAATATCTCCAGCGCTTGAGTTAAGAGGTCTATCGATTCTTCATGATTGTCGCATGCGTTCGCTAGACAGCTTAAAGTATAACCCGTAGATGGATGATTTTTCCCATAGTTTTTCTCGTTAATCCTCAGTGCTTTATTCAAGATAGCCTTCTGCTCCTCATGATTACCCAGAAATCCCCATGCTTGTCCGAGATTATTTAAAATTATTCCGGCTTCAGGATAATCTATTCCATAATGTTTTTCCACAATTTCCAACGCTCGTGTTGAGTACTCCTTCATTTGCTCGTAATTACCCAACCTTCCCCATATGCCTCCGAGACTATTTAATGTCATTGCGAGATGAGAAGGTTCAGTACTACTGCACTTCTCTTCAATACCCAGCACTCGAGTTAGAAGGTCTTTTTGGATGGAATATATTCCCATAGAGCCATATGCTTCCGCGAGGCAGTGTAGTGCTTCCGCCACGTTCAGATGATTACTGCCGTAATGTTTTTCATAAATTTCTACTGTTCGCGTGCAAAAAACTTTCTTTTTTTCATTATTGCCTAAATGTCCCCATGCAACTCCAAGACTCATTAATACAACAGCTGTCTGAGGATGATCATTGCCATAATGTCTCTCATATATTTCAAGAGCTTGATTGAGAATATTTTTTCCTTTTTCATACTCACCCAATCCTGTCAATGCTTTTCCGAGGCCTACCAGACCAAATCCTGTTTGTGGGTGCTGCTCGCCATAGTGTTTTTTAAATATTTCAATTGCTCTCATTGAAAATTTCTTTTGCTCTTCATAGTTTCCCAAACTTCCATATGCATTTCCAAGATTACCCAAAATGCCACCAACTTGAACATGATCTTTCCCATAATATTTTTCATCAATTGCTAATGCTTGCGTCAGAAGGTCTATTTTTTGCTGGTACTTAAGTAAGTTTCCCCATGCAATTCCTAGTTGATGTAACACAAATCCGTAGTGTATGTGGTCTTTGCCATAGTATTTTGCTGTAATTTCTAACGATTGAGTTAGGAGGTCCTTCTGATTCTCATAATTGCCCAAGTCACCCCATGCGCTGCCGAGAGAAGCGAGTATATCGGCTGTGTAGGGATGGTCTCTGCCATAGCATTTTTCGGAAATTGCGAATGCTAGAGTAAGATAATCCTTCTGTTTCTCATAAAAACCTAAATCGCCCCATGCATATCCAAGTTCCTGAAGAGCGTCAGCTGTTATAGGGTGACACTTCCCATAGTTTTTTTCCAAGATCTTCACCGATCGACTTAAGATATCTTTCTGTTTCTCATAATTGCCTAAATCTCCCCATGCAGTCCCGAGATTTTTCAACAACTTTCCAATTTTTGGATGATCTCTTCCTTGGTATTTTTCTATAATAGCTAATGCTTTTTCATAGTAATTTTTCGCTACGTCGTATTTTCCAAGAAAACTTTGATTAGACCCAATCCTCACAAACATCTCTGACATATTTTGTTCTTCTATATTACCTGAAAGCTTCTCCAATTGCATTCCATGAGTAACAAAGCGGCTCGCTCGTTGAGCATCTTTCATATCATTAGAGTTGTAACCCAAGCTAACAAGCACCCAAGCGAATACTTTGTTATAGCATTTGTTATAGATTCCGCTTTTTTCATGATTAAGTCGGATCACTTGCTGTGTTAGTCGATGTATTTTAATTTCCATTCCATAATCCTCGTTATTCGGGGCGTTCTCGGGTTCTTTAACTGTGTTTTGTTCGATTTTGTTCACAATAGAATAAGAAGCTAAGAGGTCCAAAACGTTGTTAAATTCCTTAGTATTGCTTTCTTTGTTTTCTTTATGGTATAGCATCCAACCTTCATGGAGAAGCTTTTCATTGATATCTTCTGGAGAGAGATACGCTATTAAATCCAAAAGATACTCTACCTTTTGATTTTTTGACCTTATTTCTGCCAAAGCCAGAGTCAAGGTAGGTGAGATAAACTCCAAATTTTCGAGTGGCTTTTCAGACTCTTTTGTGCTGATCTTGCTGTGTGTGTTGGACTCGCTTACAAGGTCACAAAATCTCGAAATATTCATTCTCTTCTGCTGAATATAAGCCAGTGCTTGAGAAATTGCTAAGGGATGCCCTCCAAGTAACTCATTAAATCGAACTATTTCCTTTGATATTCCTTCTTTCGAGTGGCCCATCTCAACATTTAAGAGGACTTTGCTGATGTAATTCTGAGTTTCTGCTATTTCAAATCCCTTAACTTCAATCTTTGTGTAGAACGGAGCTTCCCACTTCTGGTAACGAGAAGTAATAATGATGTCAATGTTCAACCCAGGGAAGATTTCAGGCTCAGGAAGGAACTCAGCAATTTGTGTCATGCTTTTCGCATTATCAAAAACGACACAATACCTCCCGCGATTTTTCTTGTTAGGGTCAGCAGAGGCCGTGTTAAGAATCTGATAAAATCTTTTAATTATCGCTTCTTTATTCTTTTTTTCAGAGCAAGGTTTGTCCGCAAAGCAGGTCTGCAAATAAATTTGAATTTGATCGGATATTAATTCGGTATGTTCAGAATGCAGCCATATGACCTGAGAATAAAAACTTTCGTGGTTTCTATTCAGATATTCAGCAGCTAATTGCGATTTTCCCAAACCAGGACCACCGACAATAGCGCATGCAATGACTCCATGATTATTGGCAAATATTTTCTTGATTTGTTCGAGTTCGTGAATTCTTCCAACAAAGTATTGATTTTTCTCAATATTTATTGCTCTGAGCCGGGAATTTTCCAAGATCAAGTCAGCCTTTTCTCTCACTTCTTGGCGAGCATATGGTTCCGTAGACTGGCCCCATTTCGTGCTTATAACATCTGCTTCTTGTAATTCCAATGCCTTCATCTGAATCATAATCAACGTTCTGACTTCTGGAGAAAAAGCACTTAATAGATCTTTCTTTCGCTTCAGTAACTCATCCAAAATGATTCTAAACCTGTAATCAAGGACCAGAAATTCTTGGAAAACCTCCTCGATTTTTGAATCCGGCATCTTGAGAATCTCTTTTGCTGCTTGTAGAAGCTCGTTTTGGTCATCTTGTGTGAGCTCAGAATATTTGAGTCGGGTCCCATTTGTACTAATCAAAGCCTCTCGGTTTTTAACAGGATTATTAAGGTCTTCAGCAAGGCTCATGTCATCAGCGAAAGATAATGCTTCTCCTGGGTCAATTTTCGCGATTTCTGCGTATTTTTTCTCGTAATTTGGTATAAAACCCATATTTCCTCCAGAATTCCCAACGCAATCAAAATCATGGAGGAGAATAGTCACAATTATCACTTTGCCAAAGCCTCTTAATGGCAAATTCTGCTGTTCGCGTTCGCTAAGAGGGTAATGCGTTTTGTTCTTATAGGAATTGATAAATTCATTTCCAAGCTCTTGAAATTCATCTAAATATTTTGACATAATGTGAATTCTGGGTTTATCAAGGTCTTCGAAATAGCCAGAAAATTGCTTTAGATCTTGTGGATGTAAGTCTTGAAGACTTAACACGGTTTCAGGAGTTGTAATGCCAAACAAAGAGTAAAGTTTCATTGCTAAGTGTTCCTTGTAATCACTAAAATTAGCTGTGTAGTAATGTTTTCCGAAAAAGGGTGCAGAATCGAGAGTCGCTAGTGAGCATTTTCCGAGCCATTTATGACCGTTTTCATCAAGAAACCATCTTCTAATAGGTGATGATCCATTTTTAGGGACTTGATCAGTCGGTACGAACTTTTTCTTCGAAATAAGTGGTGGATTGTCTTTTAAATCTCTATTCATCATCTTTTTGATCTCTGTCTATAGTTTTTAGGGTTGAAGACTCCTTCTGGCAATGTTTTTTCTCGTTTTGTGTTGTTTTATTCGGAAAATAAAATTTCGATCTCTAGGTGATTGATAACTCAAAGAACCAGGCTCTGAAAAAAAAGACCCGAGTTTGTGTTTTTTTTGCAATAAAGGACCTGAAAAATTCCTATGACTTCGTGAGATCAACATCTGCAATTACACTCGTTCTCAAAGAGATCACAAATTTGTCTAATCTTTCTAAAGATTATCATATTTCATTGGTTTCGAATTAAATGGCGACTACAAAGGTGATTTGTTTCTCAAAATTTATGATATTCTCTGTTTTTGTTTTCTCTCCCCTCTTTTCTAAGGAATTGTATAGACGTTGCACATTGAACTATTGCGTCCTCTTGAATCTGTCTATTTTAACTAATTATTAGGAAGACTTCTTTTCTAGGCAGATTTCATTATTCGATCTCTTCATTGAAAACAGAGAGTAGAGTATCAGGTTTTTACAGCCAGTCTTCGTTTAGCAAGCAGAGCTTTCATTCTGGGATAAAATGAATAATTAAATCACTAATGCTAAGTCAACACTCGAAAAAAACTAAAATTATATGTTCCAATCACGCGTTAAATTGTTAAATTGGGTGAGTCTTCAGGCATCTAATTCCATCGTTTATGTTTTTCAGCGTTTAACTTAAAAAGATCTTCGACGAAAAACATATCGGTTCTTCATTATCTCGTTGGACTGAGTTCAGAAAAAGCAATAATGTGAAGTGCAGTTACTTCCTGAATTTAAAAGCATTTCTAGAGAACGATTTTTGATCAAATATTCTAAATGAAGAAATTACGCCGCCAATATCGTTATTATTAAAGGCTGGTCAAGTATGAATTAATCGAAAATCTTTTCAATGATAACCTCCCAAATTTCCTCTTCAACCACACTAGAACCATATTACCTATGAAGAATTCAGAGAAAACCTCGCTAAATTTGAAAGGTCCAATCTGATCTCATCATTTGACACAGAAATACAACAAAATTTCTCGGCCAATTTTATTATCGTTTTGTCCAGATACAATCAGAACAGCTCAGAAATTTACACACTAACTTTGATTATTTAAGTACTCGTTTTCAACGAAATCGAGGATAATTTTTTAAAAAATTCCTTTGAGAAGGGTCTTGTTTTAAATTCAGAAAGACACATCAGTATGACTTGTCGATTTACTCAACCATTAGTCATCAATACAGAAGCGACTCCTCGCAGTAGCAGTATGAACAGAACAGAGATTACCCCAAACAAGCCAACTGTGAGGAACGTAAAACCTCATCGACATCTATTTTGCAAAGTGTGTCATTTGACACCGAATAGCTCCAACTTAATAAATGCGTCTTCAAGACACACTGAACTGAAAAAGAGAGTTATTACGCTCCCAGAGTTGAAGGTGCCTAATCTGGATAGTCGAAACTCTCGTTTTCTCAACAATAGTTTGATATCTCTCAAGTCATCTGAATCAAAACGACCGAGCTCCTCGATAAAGAAGCAGAAAGAAGAGAAAGTCAACGAAATCGGAATCCCAAAGGACCGCACATCATCATCTGATGGATCACGTAGCTTACTGATGCCGCGAAGACCATTACAAATTAAAACTAATACTTCACGTGACAATTCTTTGGATAACATCAGAATCAATCAAAAGAGCGCGCGAGCTACGTTCACTCCTCAACCGTCTCTTAAAAGAGCTCTTGCCCAGGCTTTCATGCCGAAAACTGTGCAAAGCCGTCCGACCTCGATTTTAAAAAAGGGAAATAGTCAGAATGCCTCCTTCTCTTCTCAAAACAGAAGCTTCTCGGTTGAAAAGAGCGTCCAATTCATGTTATAAAGAACCTACATCTGTGTGTATGTGTGTATGAAAAAGATTTTTTTGTCTGATCCGTAAATTACTTTGCTTCATTATAATGAAATACTAATGTATGTATGTTATGTGTGTGTGTCTCTGTCAAACTCTATATCATTTAGGCAAGTACTTATATATGTTTATAATAGCTTGCATTATGGTTATTGCATGTATCAAAGCAGATAATAAATGATTTGAAAAACAAAAATAAGCTTTTCTGATCCCTCATATAGATGCCTTGTTTTATGTAATTTAAATTTCTCACATGCAACGAAGAAGTTTATCCAATTTCCTTTTTTCCGTTTTACCGGTAATCACTCAAATATTTCTGCCTCGGAAATACACAAAAATTAAGCTCTGAATTAACAAAAAGACGTTTCCTGAACTCTATTGGCAAGAAATTAAATGTAGGAGGAGATCAAAAGTGAAAACTAATGTAAGGCAAGATACATATCTAAGACATTCCAATTAAGGTTGTACGTTATTAAACTCCAATCCTGAGCAGACATTAAGAATTTTTCGCGCCAAATAGCTTCAAATTTTGAAACTCTGCTTTTGAACTTTCATCCAGACCGAAGTTATCACTCGAATTTATTGGTATCTAAGCTTTTATGACAGCTCCAGCAAAGTATCTAAAGTCTGTTTTTCAATTCTGATCAGAAATGGTAACCCAGAATTCAGCTGTAATGTAAAAAAAGTGACTCAAGATGAACTTCATGCTTGGAAACTGTGAATACAACATGAGGGTTGAATCAAACCAACCTTTTGTTTCTTATGTGATGTGATATACATATATTTAATATGAATTGTTATACAATAAGACAAAAAGACACATTTAATCTTTTCTTCCACCTTCACCTGATTCATTCATTACTTCATATTCAGAACTGAATGACCATCCAATCGATCCGCCACCAGTTCTCTCAATTTTCTTTAAGAAAACAAGCTCCTCGCCACCCTTCGGCACTTTCAAAACAAAACTTTTACCATCTTGTGAGAAGCGTTTTGAGATCCGTATATTCTCAGATTTGGTTATTTCAACGTTGAGATTCAAATTCCCGCTTCCATTGTTCTTAACATAACAGTACATATACGGCGAAATCCATCCACTGGAGAAAATACATTCATTTCCGATATCATTCTTCTCTTTATCCTCTCGAGCAGCCGGTAGCATATACGTCCTTAAAAATTGCTTACATGTCTCCCTGTCCACCCTCTGAATTTTCACTTTCTTCTGCGAGTTGCAGGCCAACGTAAACTTACCAGCTCCATCCTTTCTCCAAAACACCTTCACTCTCAGTAAATAACTTCCTGCTTCAAGAGGTAAGTAATTGCTTGTTTTTTCTCTCAAACAATAGTTTCTTTTCCCCCAATAACCTTGATTCTCGCCTAGTAATAAAACGATAACTCATGAGAAAAGTAAATACCAAAATTATCTTACTAATCAAATTGAACTCATTTCCTTCTTTCTTAACAAGCATTATCTCCACAGGGCTGTAATCATAGCCAGCACTTTCGGGGAAATGCCGTTTATCTTTTTGCAACACTTCGATGTTTAGCAAACTCGCTTCCTCTAACTCGAATTCAAAATACTCAGGATGGCGAGCCTGCGACTCGATTTCCATATGGCACCGATGATAATCATCTTTGTAGTAGCAAACGGTGTAATAATCCATGTGCTTTACGAAATCTTCCACAGTCATGCAGAAAACTCCATCATCCGCGTTAGTGTAGGCCACAGCCATCTTATACTCAACCGTCCAAAGCGGAGAATTATCAGAGAAATCCCCTTTCCATTCGAACTTTCCCCATGGATTCCTCAGCTTCAAGAGGCGGTGACTACCCAATTCATAAACTCCGAGCACAGTATACGCGTGTCCTCCCACCAGACCTGTTTTCTCTTGGTCAATATCTCCTTTAGTCGCACAACAGAGCACATATTCCTCCTTTTCCCATGAAATGAAGTCAGCCCATACTTTATCCGTTGTTGTGTCTTTGTCGATATGCACTAACTCTGTCGGAGCCCCAAGCAGAGCGTCTAACGCGTCGCTCATTAATCCAGCCTCCGTGACGCAATAGTTTCCAAATAATTTAGCCCAAGCCTTCTCAAGGACGAGAACCCAAAGCTCATCGCCTTTGGGTTTCGAAAAAAGAGGACCTCCTCCGTTCTCATAGCAAGGGAATCTGTCATCTACTATGATTTCAGTCGGGATGCCCGTGCTGTAGAAGGTGACTGAGTAGACGCCGTAAGGATTCGATTCCTTCGTGTTAAATATTTTTTGGAGTCGGGGAGGGTTTTCTGCAATTGACGACATTGAGCTGAGGAGATAACAAACACCCAATAATCCTTGGCTAACGTCATTAGGATTGATATTGTCAAAGAGTTTTATCTGTGAATAATCATCCTTTTTGAGTAATTCATGAGGGCGCATCCAAACTGCTGTTTTGAAATACTTCTCGTAATATTTGTGACTCGTATCGTTGCAAAGAGACTTGATAATAGGAGGAAAATCTGGGTCTTGGAAATATACTTGAAAAGGATTTCTTCCGTGATACCTCGCCAGAATCTCAGGGTACCGGAACTGAAGCGCGCCAGAGGGCTCTTTTTGGAGAGCTCTCGGGGTTTTTACAATGTCTTTGGAAGGCTTTTGTGTCATTTCTGGCTGATTCTGATTTTGTCCCAGTATTTCTAATGCTTCAAGTCGCGCACTCTCAAGGTCAGCTTGCCTTTTAGCTTCCTTCTCTTGCTCAATTCGTAGTCTCTCAAGTTCAGCTGCCTTCTGCGCTTCAATCTCCTGTTGACGGAGGGCTTCCAACCGTGCTCTCTCAAGCTCAGCTGCCTGCTGCGCCTGCAATTCTTGTTCTAATCGCTCTTTTTCTTTTTGAGCTCTTTCGGCTTCTAGTCTATGAGCTTCTTCCTGTTGTCTGAACATTTCCTCTTGCTGTCTCCTCATCTCTTCTTGCTGTCGAAGCATTTCCGCTTCTTTCGCTTTCTGGTCTTGAATCATTTGTACGTCAATATCCATGTTCTTATTGGCAATGCCATTCAGAAGGTTCAAGCAAGCCAAGCTATATTTCTTGCCAACCTCCTGTATCGTCATGTTTTTTTTGTTTCTTTGGTTGAATTCGAAATGCTCTTTATACTCTAAGAACACAGTGAAAGCGTCAGGTGAATCGTGATACATGCAGACCATGGGTGGGCTATTGCCATCCGAGTCCGCAAGTCTGAGGTAGAAAGTCAATTTATCTGGTTGGTTCGCTTTGATGAACTCAAGGATAGCTCTCATTGAATTGTCACCGTTATATTTAGCTGCGATGTGAAGCGCTGTTTGGTCATATCCAATCATTCCGATGCTTTCAGTGAGACCGATTTCTCGCTTTTCGAGTATCTGAGTGACCAACCGAGGGTCATTCTTTTTAATTGCAGTGTGAAGTTGAACTTTGAGGTATGGATCGACGTCATCGGTGATCTCATTATCGAATTTAACTCGTTTTTCGAGCTGTGGAAGAGCTTTTGCAGCGTCTGATTCGTCTACGAGGGTGATTATCTTGGATTGAGTAGAGTTTACGCATTTTGAGCAACGGTTTCCCATTATTTTATTTCGGAGAACTAACAAATTGGGACTGAGTCTGATTAAATAAAAGATTATTGTTTTGTATGGTATTACTTTGTAGCTAAGGAAAATGTTAAAATTTTGCATTTCTTAGTTCAGGGAAACAACTAAGCGAGAGAAGCCCCTTTTAGTGGGACTATGACAGAGCAGCTGACTTTGAATTTTTTTTTTGGAGTAAGACACATTCACAAGTCTCCAACAAATATCAACATAATAAATAAAGTACAACAATCATTCGAAGAATTGAAATGTCTCGTATTCTTGAGAAATCGCAATGCCTTTGCTTATGAACCAGACCATACTCATCTCTATATTATTGGGAAAGCGTGAGAGTTGTTTCAGCTAAGCTCCAAGTTCTTCAGTCTTAACGGTGATCTGGATCTGAGGTTGCACTCTCTCATTCTCAAGTGCTTCAATTAGCGGTTTTGAAGAATCGATTGCTTTGTCCTTGAAATAATATACCAGTTTTTTTGCGAATAGATTCACACCTAAAAACCTTCCAAAGGTGAGCTTCATGTCTGCTAATAATGCGCGTTTCGGGATATCCATCTCGATAATTTTAGAATATTGGTTAAAGACAAATTTGCAGGATTGCATCTGATCGTCCTTATAGTTATTTGAGTTATTGTTTGTTTTGTCTTATTTGGAAACTATAGATTCACTTCGCAATTTAAGCTCTCAATGCCAATGTGAACTATTTTAAAAGTTCAATCTACAAAATGAGATTTTATAGTAGCCGGACAATTGAATTTAAATTGAAGAAAACGCACTTAGAGATGCAATTTACACTTATTGTTTGTTCTGATAACTTGCAAACGATGAAGATCCATCATGTTATGGATCGCTAAATCAATTAGTTATAGAATCGTAGTGGATAATTATGTCGATACTAGCATAAATTTAACAAAATTAATTACTATAAACTTCAATATTACTCCATTTTGAGAAAAGCTATGCATAAGAATCTTATGCCGACTATAAAAAAATTCGAAAATTGGGAATCTTTCAACTAGAAGTTGTTAACAAATTTATAGATTTAGTCCTTGGAGATCAGATTGTAATCTGCATTGAGAATAATTAAGGTAATGTTCAAAGAATGCTCTGAGTCGATCAAAAATAACAATACAAAAAAAGCTATGATGATGCATCGCAAAATCGAGGCATTATTTTAAAGAAATCACTACTAACACAAGACGAATACATTTTCTGCTATAACTATAGTTATTATAGCAAATTTTGCTCAATCCGTTTGATTTTTTCTTTATAAGTATTCAACTTCATGCTCTGAACGCGCACGTGCTCTCCCTTATGCTTTGCGCTATATTTCAATTCAATTTCACTCCTCGCCTTAATTTCAAACACGCATTGTTAGAATATATTATCAGCATAGTCTATGGTTACGTTATATGGATTGAAAGCTTTTAACATCTGAGGTTTAAAATTGCTTTGCTTCGACGGCGAGGATGGACTTGTTGTCGATTTGAATTCTCTTTCTGTAGTCAAATGCTCCAACTCTTTCTGAAGCTTCTCCTGATTATTCTTTCTGAGCCTTTCAAGGTCCTTGAGTCTATCCAAGGCTTTTAATTGATTCGCTCTCCTCTCTTCAAGCCTTTTCTGCTCATTCTCCGATCTTTCAATATAGCCTTTGGCATGAGTTGCGCTATTTCCTTTCCCTATTCGAACCCGTAAAATATTATTCGAGCGTTCATCACTAAAGTAAACTAACCTCTGATTCTAATACTCAGCTCAGTTTTTGTAATCTGAGGCAATTTGATTTCAGACCGTTGAGAATTTAGTGTTGATCCTGGGATGATCCTGCCGGTATGAAGTAGATCATTTGTGTGAGAGCTTCGCAGAGATTTCAGGTCGGATAGCATAGAGTCTCGTGATTCAGGGAGAGGGGCAAATTTTTCAGAGTCTGCACCTGGAGTTCTCATGTCCTTTAAATCGTTAATATTCTCATTCAAAAAGCAGGAAACGAGAAAGCTTACGGTCTGTCTAGAAGTCTGTAAGGGCCTTGAACTTATTAGAGGCATTTTTTCGCTAGTGGCCTGCGAAAAATTATCAAGTGCGCTTTAAAAAACGATTGAATCAGCTGGTGAAAATGATATGGCTTACAGAGGTGTGATTAAATTTGAAGGAGATAGCAAATTGCTCGCACCAAAATTCGTTTTTATTGTAAGTCCTTCGTGAAATTCTCTATAAGAAACATCATGGGAATGACCTTGATCAGCGTCTCCAATGTGACTGGCGTCTTGACTTGTTGTAATTTTGAGTCTTTGGAGTTCTTGTTTCATTCTGCGGTTTTCTTGTAAAAGCATTTCGACTTCCTCCACAGAAACTCTGTTTTGACGCAATCGATCATTTTCTTCCTTAAGTATGAGAAGTTTATTATGCACTTCTCCAATTGCTGAAATTCCCTGTCTTCGCATCATCAAAATCTCTCTGAGATAATCGATCTGTTTCAATTCGGATGATGAGAGGTAATACTCAATGATTATTTACCTCTTTTTTGAGTTTCTTAACGAGCACGTCATCAGTTGCAGCTATCTGATTCGGCTTAATCTGTGTAATGATCTGATTAGAGTAAGAGATTAGTGAACTAACATTTGAGTAATTATTTCTTACATGGCTCGCTCTCTCAGCGAATTTAATGGTGCTCAAACTTTCCTCAACACATTCCCTATTTTCCCAAAAGGATGAGATTAATATTGCAAAACATTAATCCAAACTGATTTACGCTGTTGGCGAAAGAGTAGCTATCAAGCAAGTTTGCGTGTTTCCTCCCAAGCTATCTTGCAACAACCTCGTCAGCTTTGACTCACGATAAGGGACCGGGATCTTTGCACCAGTCGACAAGTTATGTATTACTTTGCCTATTCACCCCATGCACAATTAGTCAAACTCATTGTTGGTCAGCTATTAAAACCTAGAGTTGTAAGAGAAAGATTAATTCCTTTGAGTTCTTGGAGATGTGCAAGTTCAATTTCATCTTGCTTTCGAAGTTTCTCCGAGCCTGCTAAATCGCACAAATTTAGCTTCGATTTCTAACACTCATATTTAAATTTTCTCATTGATTTCCAAAGCGCTACCTGCAATCTTCCTTTCTCATCGGCGACAGTCGATTCGATTAAAATCTGAAAAATTGTATGAGATCTGCTGCTCTTCACATTTTGAGAGGTCTGTCTAATATTTCTGTTATTTTCTCCTCTTTGCATCAGTCTCACACACTCCTCGAATGAGGAGACGCTATATTCGGTCAATCCTTCCACATATATCCCATCATATTGATTCTCTCTAATTTGAAGTGCCTGCGCGATTTTTTTATCCTGAAAAATGAAGCTTACACTTAGCCTCTTGAAACCGATTATTTACCTGCAGGAGATCAAAAATCTTCTCATTGTAAATCTGCAAGAACGAACAATATATTGAAAATTTCCTCGCAGCATTTTCTGGTGCTGCAGCATCTTGAAAAATCTTAAAAATCGTCCGAGGGATGATCCCAGAGTAATGTTTATCATTGCCAATGTCTTCTATGTAAGTCTTTTGCTTTATCTTCCTCTGGCTGGATTTTGAAAAGATATTCTCCCAATCCGAACCAAACATTGAATAAGTTTTGCCTAAACGCACGCATTTTAGTCATTCACGGTTGAATTTTCGATTACCTGAGCCAGTCTGCCCATAAGCAAAGATAGTGGAATTATAGCCTTTGAATACTTGAGGAATTAGGACTTGAATTTGCTCAAAAACTTGCAATTGTGTAGCATTCGTATCAAAAACGCGATCGAATTTGGTTTGAACGATATCGGTTCGGGTATTGAGAACCACGGTGTTAGTCTATAAGAAGAGGAGAATAATTACAACTGCTGCCTTGAGAGAATGATATATTACTTCCTTGTCAGCGCTGACTGCAATTTCTTTTTGATATTCAGAACTAAGGATTGGTCTGACTCGGATATAGACCATGATATTGCAACTGCTAGTTAGGGTCTTGGTTGAGTGTAAATCAACACTGGTGTGGTATTTTCGATGTGATTTTTGTGGGGTGGCTTTCATTTTGACAGAAAATTAGTTCCACTATGAATAAAATTTAATCAAAGTTCCTGCTGGCAGATATAAAACCTAAATGCTCTGACTTGGATTGTTTAAGTTAAAATTTTAGTTTAAAAACCTGTGCGTTATGAATGTCAGAAAAAGATTAATTCCCTCAATGCTTGCGGTAAATAGCTCAAACGTAATAGTCATAATGATAATCCACCTGTTTTCTTCTCCAAAAAGAGATGGTCTTCAGTTTTCCGTTTGCGGCTTTCGTGGCACTGTAATTTAGTAATACGATTATAGACAATTGGAGCAAAACTCGGAAATTGCAATCCTGTCTTCGCTCTGAAGTCAGAAAAAAGATGCTGACATTGTCCAAGGAAGGCTAGCTGAAAAATATGCAGTTACTTCAACTTGGTCATAGAGATTGCCAGAACTGATTCGAAAACAAATAGCCTCAAAACCGAATTTTGTGTTTGCAATATGAATTGAAAGTAAAGTAATATAAGTAAATGAACAAGATAATTCAGTCATTAGCTCCCTGTTATAAAAGCACATTGAATTAACATAACGTAAAAAATATTGTCTGTACACACACTTTAAACACCAAGTGTTTCATAGGACTATTATTTCTATTCATAACTCACATAATCTTTCATGAATTCTCATTTTACAAGTCAAGCCTGGTGCAACTTCCGATCAGGGCAAAGCGTAATCGAAAAACTCAATTCTATCAGGCGAAGTCGTCCCTTCTTTCAGCGAATCTGCAATTTCTGGCTGTATTTGAGCAATTAGTCCCAAATGGTTCCATAGTTCCCCCTTATCCCCTTGACTTCTCTCAATATCCGACTGGATTTCCTTGACATATAGTCCCTTAATGGCATTTTTATCTTCCAGGGAATTTTCATTAATTACAGAAATCATCTGATAAGCCAAACGAGGATCAAACTTTTTCAGTTTCTTAAGTGCCCTTTCTTTGAACCTGTACTTCTCTTCAAGTACGTCCAATTCGTAACGAAGAATAACCTTCAAATCGTCGTATATCTTAGAATTGAGGAAAGTGTCCCAGTTCTCAATTGAAGATGCATTTGTTTGATCCTTGAGCATGTCATAAAGGGATTTTAGGCCCTCGTAGGCTTCTTTTGCGAATATGTACGATACGTAAACGCTCAAATCTCTTTTTTTCAGATTAACGTCTTCTGCCACATACGCAAGGCGGACGTTTTTGTTTCTTTCTGACAGAATCACCGTAATTGCTTGCTTGATCGCATTGTACCTCTTCTCTGAGAGGTTTTCAGTTTTTGTAACAACAGTCCAATCATCTTCTTGAATAATTTCTTTTTCATCCAAATGCGAGATGAATATGTTCCCAACGCCTTGCAGCTGGCCTGCATCTGAAATATTCATTATTTCGCGAACTTTCTCATCGATATTCTCAAAGGTCAGCTCAGCTTCCAATCCTAGCTCTTTCTCCATCATTGCAGTGTTAGGCGTCTCCACTTCTTTTATCATAGACCCAATCGCCATTGCGCTCGTCGTGGAAAGCGAGCTTTTCGCCATCAAGACTTTTAGAGTGAGGGTCTTAGAGATTGGAACTGGATCATCTTCAAGTACGCATTTGAATATCTCCTCCCAAGAAGCTCGCTTGTAAGGGTCTTGTTCTAGCATCCTCCTTATAAGCTCTTTAGATTTCGACGATATGGGAATGTCTTGAGGAAACTCGACGCCTTTCTTTTGTTTTTCAGCCAGCTCGAACCGATTCGACGCTGCAAAAGGGTGCTTTCCATAAAGAAACTGATAAAATACTATTCCTAACGCCCATACATCGACTTTATTTGTATATGACGCTGCTAGAAATGTCTCGGGCGCTCTGTTTAGTGGCGTTCCCACAGAAGAGGTCGCCATGTTTTCGCAATCGAGGAGCTTAGAGAGGCCAAAGTCGCCTATTTTGATAATTTTATCATGCTTGAGGATATTTTCGAGCTTGAGATCACGATGGATGATGTTGTGCTTCGATAACACCTTGAAAGCCTCTACAAGCTGCCTGAGAAATTCTATGGCCTCTGTCTCATCCAAACGGCCGCGCTTCGCCAAATATTGACTCATGTCCTTCTCATTACAGTACTCCAGCACGAGGTAGATGTATTCTGAGGTCTTGTTGTACTCATAGAGCTTGACAATATGAGGGCTATCGCATTTTTGAAGGATAAGGATTTCATTTTGCATGTGTTCGAGGCCTTTTTTGTTTCCAATGCTCTTAATACTCACAACTTTTATGGCAACCTCTCGGTTATTGATCGGGTCGGTGGCGAGGTAGACCTTCCCGAAGGAGCCCTTGCCAATTTTGCTGGTGATTTGATATCGAGGGTTGGCTTCGGAGGAGGGGTTGCTTGATATCATGTTTTTTTCTGACTTTATTTTTTAAGTTATTTGGTCAGGTAAATGCCTCTCCCAGTTTGTGTGTTGCAGATAGATTATTCTAAATCGGTATGTAGAATAGGTCCTGACAGTCCGATTCGTCAATTAACTGGGAGTTGAAGAGTACTGGTCTGATGAAATTTCTATATAGGAGTAATTTTGTTTCAATATCAATTTCAGTAAAGAGTTTCGAAGTAGTAAGAGTTGAACACAATTAGGTGTTTCAGAAAAATTATTGCATTGTTCGAAAAATAGAGGATTTGCATCTTGGGCGGCGGCGATGGAATCTGCGCATGAGTGAAGATGAGAAAGGTGAGGTTCTGATGTGGTTAGCGGTGAATGAGGATTTTCTTTGAATTCGATTGCGAATGGTAGAATTAATTACTTAATTAAAACGAATATTTACTGATTTCGAGAAATAGCCTCTACATCAGTCGATTCTTGTTCCATTAGCTGTTGAGATTTCAAATTTGATTAGAACTGATCGGCTGACAAATACGAAGCTTCTTTTCTTTGAATTTACATAGTTTTCAACTGCTTTCCAAGTAAAACTGCCTCAACTTTCAATGATGCACTCTTTCAAATAGAGCAATGCTATTAAGTTTTTGTGGACATATGGGAGTGTAATACACATGTTGCGGAAGTACTCTAATTTTCTTGTCTTGTGAAAGAACTGTTTTTAGAGGAATTGTAACTAAATTTGATATGATGTTAAGCAGAAAGTAGACAGGTCAATATATCAAAGGCAACTAGAAATGCACGATGAACAAAAGGAAGTTACTGCAAACACATAATATGATCTGGAATGCTGCCTTATTCGATATTCAAAGAATTTCCATTTTCTGCTAGCGTTTCTTGATTGCTGTTACGCTATATACCTCACTTTTCTGGACTCTCGTCAAGCCATCTCGTTCTCTTTCCTTCAAACCATTCACCTTCTCGCTCACCGCCTTTAGAGCTGGTGTAGAATCCTCTGCCGTGTTGTTTGCCATTAAGCCAGTTACCTCTAAATTTACTTCCATCTGGCCACGTGAAAGTACCATTGCCCTGCTTTTTGTCATCTACATACTCACCCTCATATCTTCGACCGTCAACCCAGGTAAACACCCCACGGCCTTCCATTTTATTATCCTTCCAGTCACCTTCATACTTTCTTCCATCAAACCAAATATAAGTTCCAAAGCCTTCGATGTTATTATCCTTGAATTGCCCTTCATAGCTGGAGCCATCCGCCCATGAGAATTTGCCTCGTCCATGTTTCTTCCCTTGGAAATATTGTCCTTCGTATTTGGCGCCGTCTGGCCAGATTTCACTTCCGATCCCATGTTGCTTATCTTCAATCCAGTCTCCGTCATAAACCGCGCCATCCAAGTGAACATATCTTCCTTTGCCATGTGCCTTATCCATGTACCAATCGCCTTCATAGACGTCTCCATCGGCATGAATTAATCTGCCTTTGCCATTGGCTTTGTCATTTCTCCAGTATCCTTCATAAATTGAACCATCAGACCAGTATTGCTTGCCACGGCCGTGTCTTTGGCCGTTCTTCCATTGTCCCTCGTATATCGCGCCGGTTGTGAGCTCATAAGGTCCGAGAGTCGGTAAAAGCGCATCTTCGGGTTCGTCATTTCGGAAATGATAGGGTCCAAAGTTCTGCTGAGCCGCTAAGGTCTTCGCATTGGCAAAGTTTGGAACGGAATCAATACGTCTCGCAAAATCTGGCGATGGAGCGTGGTTTTCAGGTCCATCATCCCTTCGGACTGCTCTCACTTCTTTATGTGCCCTCTGATCGACTTCTTTGCCTTGGAAAGCTTCTTCCTCGTAAGCAGTGCGACTGATGTCTGGACGTGGATTTGCTGAGATTTGTCCAGTTTCTTGATGAGTACTGCAGCAGCCTCCCATGTTAAATAACTCTAATTTATTTATTGTACTGCTTTTGAAAAATGCGCTTAAATAGATATGCTGTCTATTTCGTAATCTAAATCTACGAAATGAAGGGTTGATTGACAGGAATATTGGGGGTTGATGCTTATGAAAAGAGACTGGAGATGGGATTCAATTGTATGAGGGTTGTGTGCGTTTGTTTGGGAATTATAATATGAATTAAACTTCCATGATAAAAATAGGATCGATTTTGAATTCTATCATTTGTTAATTTTTATCAATGATGTGCTGCTGCTGATCTTCTTTTGGAGTTGACCTTCAGAAATGCAAATGTATGTATGATTAAATGATCTCTCTCACTTTACTTTGAGTTCAAAAGGACAGGAGTAAATTTTTTTGTCATTACTTGAACATTGTGGAGGCAGCTGCATATATTATTAATGTATTTATGAAAGAACAATCTGAGTTGAATGCTTCACCTATTACCATCAAGACAGTGTATAAAACTAGAGCAAAAGCAAACTTTTGAATAAAGCTCATGATAGGTCTGAATTTAGATGACATTGAAAACATGAACTTTCATTATGTAATGAAAAAGTATTTGGTATTTTATTTTGTTGTTAATTTAGTATCTTTAACAAATGTTTCTATTTAGCGTCACCCGAAAGACCATGTTGACTTTAAGCTTGCTTTATAACTTCTTTAATCGTGAATTTTTGTAATCAGCGGATTATCTCCTCTCTCTTATCTCACGGGTATTCATAACGGGAAATGTACACAAAATAGTTCAGATCAAGAAATTGTTAATCCTCCTATAATTATCTAGAATTATGAAGGCTAATTTCTTCGGCCAATTAGCTTTTTGTTAAATTTGTCATGCAAAGGAGAGGCTACGATGAAAAACTAAACAAGCATTAATCTTCCATCGAAATAAAATAACAACTTAAATATCTCACGAATCACGGGAGTCTTCTCGCCTGCAACTAATTTGCGACATTAGTCATTTTACTTTAATATTTAAACTAAGTCATAACAAGCGCATCCAATTTCTTCAAATGCTGCTTAATATCGTCTATCGTCAATTGTATGCTCTCCAGCTCTCTTTCAAGGTTCGCCTTTTTCTTTTTCTCCACTAACGTTCGACCGTGCAATGGCATCTTAATCAGCTGTCCTTCAATCTAAAAGAAAAAAACTTATGAGCTTCCCTCACTAACCATCGAATCAATACAGTTTGCTTTTGAGCGCCTAACTCAGTTAATTTTTGGTGCAATGCCTCTATTTCATTCAGATTATCCTCATACTTCTGCTGCGATGGGAAAGTAATTCTGGATCGTCCAGTTTGCTTCTTGGCGCCAGGTTCTTCAAATAAATCCGGCGACCTTTTCCTCTGCATTTCTTTAATATCTTTTGCTGTAAAATCTTTAATCTGTTCTTTGGTCTGTTTCTGATTTTGTGGTTCAAACTCGATTTTTCCCAGCGACTCATTGACTTTTGAATCGTAATAGGCCTCGTCAGGTTTGCGTCTGAATTCATTGAAGCGGTTCGCTCTGTAGGACAAATTGTCTTCTTCGTGGCTTTCCTTTGAAGGAGAGTAGTTTTTGAAGTGGGTAGCATATTCTGTTGGCCGTTCATTGGTTTCGATGAGGCGTCGACTGTCTGGTTTATTAACTTGCCAAGAAAGTATGTCTTTCATATGGTCTTCATTATAACTATATGATGGGATTAAGTGATATAATAGAGCGCGAATTCATTTACCGATTTCTCCTAGGCACTTCTCTTTGGTAAACTACGTTTTCCGCTGCGTTGTGGACTGGAATTCTTTTTTCGAGGAGTCGACGACGCTCAGCGATTAAGTCATTCTGGTCGATTGCAGGGTCTTGTATGTTGATCTGCTGTTGCTGCTGCTGTTGGGTTTGAGGAGTCGGTTCTATTCCATTAAATTCAGTTCAATTATAAAAGCAATGCTTCAAGGGAATTACTAGTTGTCTGTGCTGTCTGAGTGCCTGGCTGAACGAGATTACGGCTTAGATCTTGAATTTCTCGAGTCAGTTTCTCAAGCTTATCGATATCCCTATATTGCATTAGAATCTTTTCCAAAATTATTTTTACCTCTCACGAGAGTTAGCATTGTGGAGTGAGTCCAAGTCCTGGCGAGTTTTTTCATATCCTTGAATCATGTCTCTGTTCATTTTATCCAACCTCGCCTTGAGAGAGAAATGCTGTGAACATTGAATTTGAATTGCAACTTACGTAGTTGTCTTTATAGCCTTGAAGGGCTTTCTGCAGCTGCTCTTGTCGGGCAGTTACATTGGTGCTTGCTTGAACGTCTTCTTGATACGCTTGCTCTAATTCCTAAGCGTGCAAAATGTTATTATTATTAATTCGTTTAACTCTCCAAATAATTACTCTGATTTGCTGTTCAAGCTTTGATTTCGCTTGCGAAAGTTCTCTTATCAGCTCCTTATGTGACTCGAGATCTCGTTTTATATGACTGATTTCGTGAGCTAGTGCAATAGATCCAGTCTCTGAGACATGAGAGCGACGATCATCCTAAATTGAATAATGTTCAGTGATTTACAAAATCAATCAGTCGTTCATACTTCAATGCGATTGGAGATATTATCCATATTTTTCTTGAATCCCGTGAGCTAATTTTATCAATTTACATATTGCAATTGGACTTCAAAATTACTTCGCCCATATTTTTCTCGTATTTCTTCTCAAGTTCTTGGTACCTCTTCTGATGCTCTTGGAATTGCTCTGAAAGAAATAAAATTATTCGTCAAATTAACCAATAAGTATCCGCCATACCTTGTACAATGCCTTCGAGAGTACTAATCTTCGATATGAACATATTTTCGTTATCAGCAAATTGATGGATTTTCTGAGTTTGCTGGCTGAGGACTTCGTTTTGATTGACAATGATGTTCTTCATATTATTTAGGTGATATTCATAGAAATTCATTATTAGTTGCATGTAGTTCTTTGCGTCTTCTGGAAGCATCTGTGGAGGATTAGCTCGAAGTTGGTTAAAATAGTCCCAAGGGATTCCTGCTTGGTTTTGAGGCAACTGATTGGAGAAACCCTGTGGAACACCTTGTGGGAAACCCTGAGGGAAAGGTGGTTGCTGGAAACCTTGTGGGAAATTTTGTGGAAACCCTTGCGGAAAACTTTGAGGGAAACCCTGTGGAAAACCTTGAGGGAAACCTTGTTGGCTATTGGCAGGAGCTCTTAAGAACTAAACAAAATCATTGCAATGGAGAGTATAGGGTCCAACTTACCTGCGAATTCGTCGGAAGCTCAATGGATTGCGGAGGAGTCCCCGTGCTTTTCTTGGTATATTCTTTAAAGACACCTCCTTGGTCTAAGTTTGGTCTCTCGTTTAGCGACATGCGCTCTTCATCTATCAGCCAAAAGAAATCAATGTAAGGAAATTTAGCCAGCAAGGTCTGATTACAAATAGCCTGAGACTGAGCGGTAGGCTGATTTACGTTCCTCTGATTTATTGGTCCGTTTCTAAATGAATATACGTCATCCACTCTTCCAGTTTCAGGTGACTGCTCTCTGATAGGCTCTTTATGACTGGAAGCGTTCTGAGTGTGAGGCTGGATATTGCTTGAATCTCTCGGGATTTCTTTGGTTGCGCTTAATGTCTGCGGGTCTGATGGTTTCTTTTGGAGAGGAGAATACTGAGTCGAAGTTGGCCCCGCTTCTTTGGGACGTTCGTTAAGTTTCGTTCTATCCACAACAGAGGGATTTTGGATGCTTTGAAGACTTTGTGAACGGAAGTCACCAGTCTTCTGCGAATTATTCATTGGTGAACGACCATCTTGAGAGTCATGCGGGTCAAGGAATGGTCGCTCTTCCAAGTTATTCCCTCTCTGGGCTTGAGAGCGCTGATATTCCAAGTACTGTTTATGAACTGCCTTTACAAATTCGATCCCTTGCCGATTCTCTGGCGACAGCGACCTCTGAAACTGCTCTGATAGTCTATCTGATCTATCAAAGGACTTTTGAGAAATCTCGTCGCGCTGTGCCTGCTGTGGCAACTTTTCTAGCCGAGGTCTGTCCGTCTCAGGGCCTAATGTAACACTTCCTGTGTGGGAAGTATTCAGCCCCCTGCTCTGAGAAGAGCTGCGTGCTCTGTTGAGGTTTTTCGATAAATCAGGAGGCTCTTGCCTTCCTCTGGTAGGAATCTCCTGCCTGCCTCTTCCTTGAGCCTCGTTTTTCAGAATGGGATTTGGCTTGTCCCAGTCAGTTGCTTGGATCACAATGTGAGACTTATTTCCAGGCGAATAGGTCTGCTGCTTTAACGAACTACCTCCCAAATCATCAATAGGTTCATCCCCGGCCGCCTGGTCTCCTGTGATCCTATCTGGAGTCTTGCTCTGTGGAAGGTTTTTCGGTTGATTTTCTGGAGCTGGAATCATCGTTCTTTGTTCGCGCTCTGCCTGAGGGTCTCTGACTTGAGAAGTATTGACAATACTCGAATAAAATGATGGTTTAAACTGATTGTCGATAGTTGAAGGAGACAGCGATTGGTTAATAGGGAACCTAAAATGACTGCCGCCTTCAGGGTATCCTATTGTTGACCCTGGCGATTTATAATTCGATGAAGTTAGAGGATTTACGAACTGCTTAGTGTTGTTTAGGATTGTGGCAAGGTCCTTCTTAATCGCCGTGATATTTTCGTCTAACGACGCTGCTAACGGCGAAGGAACAGGATTCAATGCGCGGTTCATTCGGGTTTTAGACTGCGAAGGCGATACGAACGAACTTTCATCTTTAATTGGAGTAAAGTTGTTGACGTTTGCGTTCAGAGGGCGTGGATGCGAGCTCATGCCAATTTTCTGCTTTATATCTTCTACATCTTCTCTTATTTTCTCGACTTCCTGCCGCGTTTCTTGAATCTCTCGCTCAGGTGAATGCTCCGCGGCAGCATTTGGATTATTTAAATTATTATTTTCCCATTGTCCCACAGTTCGAGATGAAGGGTCCGTCTGAGGATTGTAAAATGCGGTCTGCGTTCCGCGAAGACTGTCCACCTTATTGGAGTAGGTTTCAATATTAAAATTTGGGTCCCTGCGAAATATTTTATCCAAGTTGAGAGGCGAAGCTTGTTCATTTGTGATAATATCTCCTAATTTTCGACCAGCAGGGTCCTCGTTGCGTATAGTAAGAGGTTCTTTAAATTGGTTGAGTCTTGGGTGACCCTGAGGATAAAGATTGCTTTTAATTTCTGAGAGTTTTTGCAGGATATCAGTGCGGGCTTCTCCACCGAATCGTTCGGATTCAGGTTTTTGAGTGACTTGTCCGCTGGTGAGGTAGGTTTTTCTTTTGTCACGATATGAAGTGATCTCGAAGGTTTGAGGTGTTGGATTTACGTTTTCCATTTGAAATCTAAGAGTTGCTTTTTATTCCTGTGTTTAACGTATATGAGTATTTAGTTGGAATTTGTGAAGTGTAGTATTCTAATATAAGCAGTTAATTCAAATCGAAAATTTAAAATTTGTTGTTCAAATGAAATATCTTTCTCTTTCAGCAATTCTCTTTGGCTACGCTCTCCTCATCTCAATGAGCTTTCTCCAGAAGTCTTGAAATAAATTATTGATTGCTAAGTACAAAAGACAAATATCAACCGGACCATTTTTTTGTTTTTAAGAACTAGGAATCTTTTGCTCGTGAGAGTTTGATTAGCTGATGAGATATTAAAAAGGCTGCTGTTAAGTCTCATTGAGTGATGGAGAAAAATACATGCACGGCTGTTCGAAAAAAAAACAGAAGCTGGCGGGATTTGAACCTCGCGACCCCGGCGTCCCAAACACCGTGCTCTTCCAACTAAGCCACAGCTTCTTCTTTAGGTTTCTTCAAATAATACACTACATAAGTACGAATCTCACCAAAGCAGCAAATAGTTAATGTGGTAGCGCTCAAACAGCACAACCTCAACAGCGACAACACCATGCTCTTCTAACCAAATTCTAGTTTCATTCCCTCCTCTTTCTATGAGAAAGAGAGAAGTTCTAATTTATTTTTTGGGGGTGGGAGAGGGGTTAGAGAATATAAAAATGCATTTGGTAAATAAATAAAAAAACAGAAGCTGGCGGGATTTGAACCACGCGACCCCGGCGTCCCAAACACCGTGCTCTTCCAACTAAGCCACAGCTTCTTTATGCATGCTTTTGTAAATATGAAAATGCTCTTGCTAGCTTCCTCTTGGAATTGTAGGACTTGGACTTATTATCCGAATACCAAATCAACTTCACAGAAATTAAAATTATTGCTGATACCATAAATACATCTAATATGGAGAACCTTGGAGCGCCTTACAAATATCTCTTCAAATATATCATTATAGGCGATATGGGTAATACTACATCTAAGCAGGCCTCATCAATGCTTTTTCCTTCTCACAGCCACCGGAAAATCTTGTATCAATTCCCAATTTTTGTATGGGCAGACTCGAGAAACCCATGATATCACGATTGGCGTCGAATTTGGGGCTACAATTGTTAAATGCCAAGACCGCAGCGTCAAACTTCAGATCTGGGACACAGTACATTCTAGCATCTACGTTTTACATTCGGATTAACCGCCTTTGAAAATTAGGCCGGCCAAGAGAATTTTAGATCGCTCACAAGATCTTACTACAAATCTGCAATCGGAGCGCTCGTGGTGTATGATATTACAAGGTAAGCTCATTGCTGCAAATGGATTGTGAAGGTAGGATAGGTGGGAAACTTTTAAATCATTGACCTCTTGGCTTGAAGAGATACAGCAAAACTGCAATTCGGCCATAAGGTTGCTGCTTATAGGAAACAAATCTGACCTGGAGAGCAGGTAATAACCCTTGAGATAAGAGATGTATGAGTAATCACTGGTCATGAATTGAATAGTCGGCAGGTTTCAACAGAAGAAGGACAGAAATTTGCTGATGAGCATAAAATGATGTTCATAGAGACGTCAGCGAAAGAAGCGAAAAATATAAAAGAAGTAAAGGAATTTGCGTCGATTTGGGGTTAATAGCTACAAGGCGTTTATGACACTTACGAATGAAATATATACAAGCGTTGAAAACGGAAGTATCCAAATCAATAGCGACGTATGATTCTGTAGTTTGAGCGAAACTTAAATTTTGTTTGTTTTTTATAGTTTGGAGGAGTCAAGTTGGGAACTGAAGGATTAAGTGTAGACCAAGAGGAAAAAAAACCTGAAGAAGTGAATGACTCTGGATGCTCTTGCTAGGATTCGCAGCGCTTCTTTTTGTTCATAGAGTTGTTCTCAAAGACAATGGGTATGAGGATTTTTCTATGAATTCTCTGTTATATAAAGTTGATTTCTATCACGTATTCCCGTGGATAATCGATATCGAGCTTTTAATTCAAATGGAGAAGTTAAGAGCCTTCTTCTTAGGAGAATGTAAGGCAACCCTCAAAAGTAGGCGACTTTTTGAATTACTCTTAAGTATTGTTCAGTGATGGATGAGTTTAGAGATATCTCATCCTCAATATTCCATTTTACTCTCAATTCGATAAGAAGATTGCAAGTAGGCGAATTTTCAATCCAGGAATTTGCAAATTTTCTATCATCTGCTCTCATTAATGTTTATTCCAACAAAACTGTGAGATGTATATGAGTCGCAATTCATTTATTAGCTGTAAAGGGCACATAATGACAACTGCCATCAAGTATATTGTTACTTTACGTAGCATTTCTTTTGAATAACCGGAGGAGAATGTGCGAACTAATAAAGATTTGGAGTCCCAAAATACCAGAACTGATTTAACAGCAATAAATAACACCTTGAATATTATTTTGATATATTTATTCCTGCAACAAGTCCTAACCTAAAAACGTGATTCGCCAATAATGTATACAACAGCCTACACTCATATTCTGACTGCCGAACAACGGGCGCTTAACGCAAAGTTTGCAAAGATCAACCAGCAAAAATCGATCGTTTGTCTGCCAGACAACAAAATTTTCATCTCGTTCGCAGACGGCCATTGGTTCTATTACGATGAAATTAAAGACAAGCTGACTCAAGGAGAAGTTCCTGGTCCCTGTAAAGAAGGCGCTCGTTCCGTGATCAAAAGCCCAAAAGCACTTGATTCTAACACCATAGTTTATGCTGATTTTGCAAAGTTCAAACTCCAAGCACTTGATCTAGCACGTGGCCAGCAAGATCCACTGTGGGATTCTGACGTCCCTACTACAAATGCTCTTCGTGAAATCGATAGGCTGCATGCTGACATGGTTGAGCCTGTTTTTAACAATCTTGAAATAGAAGTTTTGCGAAAATCAAGAACTGTTGCGGTATTAGAATACGAGCGTTATATGAGACAGTGGTCGATAGTTATCTTCGAACAGAGGGACCCTCAGCAGAAAGCTTGGACATGCTGGCGAATACCGCACAAACACGGCGATGAGCCCATAGAACTGAAGGCTTTCAATGACTATGACAAATTCACGTATTACTCTAAAACACAAGGCATCAATTTTGAATTTTACATTATTGATGTCATAAAACATGAGTCCCCTAAGTATGTGATCAGCAGGGAGATGAAATGTACGATCTTGAACCTCTTTCCGCTGGAAAATGACCAAATTCTCATGTTTGGAAATCCTGATGCGGGTGGCACTCCGCTAGCAATACGTCATCAATTGGGATCTGAGGAGTTAGAAATCATTAAAATGGATTTAACGGAGTCCAAGGCTAAGAGTGTCACCCTCAGTAGAGTCATAGCTGCAGATATTCCAAACAAACTGTTTGTGTTTAAGGAGTTTGGAGCTGCTTCACCTGAAGTCTCAATCTGGAGTCTCACCTCGAATGCTCTAGTCGCACCTAAACGGAGTAGTGAGGCGAAAGAGTATTTTGGAAGTTATGACGGAAAATATTTTATAGAAGTCCCTAGGAAGGTGGACAGTGATCAAGGGGCATGGAAGGTTAACTTGTGCAAAGTGATAAGTAAGAAATTTTGGGTGTTATTACTGCTCAAATATGGAAGAACCAACAAAGGTAAAGGGCAAAGGCTTCAGGAAATTTACAACGATGATGAACGGATTCAAAGAGATATCGTAGATATGCTGACTCGCCGTGTGCCTCAGGAGAGAATAAAGGTGTCAAAAGGACCTCAAAAAGGACCAATAAACCTCAAGGAGAAGCTCGAGGAGCAGAAATACGAGAAGGCGAAGAAATCGTTTGAGGAGGAGGAAATGATTAACGGAAAGCAAGAGATTAATGTTGATGGAGTAGACAGATCAAATAACGGTTTTGATGAGGCTGAGATCATGGATGTTGACGAAAAGTATTCAGGTGAACAGGATCTTGATGAGCAAGATATCCCAGATATCAATATTGAAGTACAAAGCTATGGGGCGAACTCTGGAGTGTATATCGTTGGAGACCAAAGCATCGAGGATATTCCAGACCCCCATGGCGAAGCACAGATCGAATAAGATAATAAGTGCATATAACCTTGTAGCATCGTTTGGTGAGGCTATTTTGTTTCGTTTGCATAGCCGATTAAATTAATTTGCATTTGGTATTAAGTTGATCAGTTAGAAAAGGCTCTTGAAGTGTAAGACAAAGGAATTTCCTTGAGCATGATGATAAATTTAATTTCAGAGAGTTATGTTTGGAGAAGTTTCATTATTAATTCTCAGATGAAGGAATTAATTTGAAATATGACCATCAGGAATAGTGCAGGTCAGAATATAAAATATTTGAAATCATATGATCTCTTTAGCATAGCAACACCATGGAAAATCTATTGTTTAAAAAAAAGTACACAACATTATGGATTCTCGTCCTAATGGATCTAAATCTAATTTATCCTGGCAATTAATGAAGCCAACAGCTAGCTTTTTTCGTCACTGAAGACAGCGTTTTACACGATTAACTATATTACATACCAGATTCAACCCTCTCTATGCAAGAGCTGTACGTAATTTCTCAATAGATGGTGTGAATTTTCGAGTCGGGGTTGGTTCTTCACCATCACTGGAATGACGTTCTGTATTGATCGTGGAACATGCTGCTCGCTTCAAGTCTTGAGCCTTAGAGGCTTTCATAGAGCAAGGCTTGGTCTGGAAAGGCGAATCACACTTTGGGACTTGGATTTCACAGTTGGCTTCTATCGTTGTGCTCGGGACAGTAAAAGAGTTTGAGTTTGTTGAGGTTAAGGAGAGGAAATCTGCTGTGACTTGTTGCTTTGGTAAGCTCAGACGGAATAGACTGGAAGATATAGATTCTTCGTCGCTCTAGTCACAGTGCTATTTAGAACCATTTTTCACAAAAATTCACTACCTTGGATGGAGATCCAGCTCGTGAAATTCTAATCAGGGCAGTCCCGTCAGCCTCGAACTCTTTTTGAAGGGTTGAAATCGACTGGCAGTTGAACCTGTACAAAAGGTCATCGATGTTCGGAGAAAAACCTGCTTACCTTGGAGTAGAAACAGTTTGTGCATCCATTTTTTTTTTAACAATTCATGAAATTATAATCTATCAGGCTCCTTTTAAATCCGAAATTGGAGCATGTTTATTCCAGATTTATTTGAGTTAAATAAATTAATAACAGATGGAGATTGCTTTTTCATTACGCTTTTTGATTCCTTATAGCTAAACCAATTAATTTAGTTTGATATCATTCCTAATTAACACCAGAAAATTCATGCGTTTATTTTGAAAGTGGAATTCCAAATAGTGGGTTTTATCAACAAATTTCAAGAGGTTGAGTACAAGCGCTGAATCAACTTAGGATTCCTAATATCATACCTACAAACTACTATTTAGAGAACCAAGCGCAAAAAAACCCAACTGATTAATTTAATATGATGATTGGAGAAACTCCCTGGGAAAAATCTTATTTTGCTTCTTTTCTCTTGAATAAATAAAAAGATACCGGATTCAGCTTGCTACCGAAAAGAAGTTTTCGTGAACGAGGCGGTTTTAGACCTTATACGAGTTCTTAGCATACTCCTGAAGCCATATGACTCTGATGATGTCATTGATTGGACACCATCCAAACACTTTTTTTAGGAAAAACGCTTGATTCGTGGAACTTAGCTATTAATAAAGAGAACGTTTTCAAAACTTCTTCTGTATTTGAAAAAAATTAATAAAGACGAGCTGCTTTGTATACCACAATTGATTATAAAAGCAATTTATTGGTAATTAAAAATTGGAGGGAGGTATTTTCTTTTGTAATTAATAAAGTTCGAGTTCCAGGAAACATTTTGAATTTTTCTTCATACTCTTGTTTCAAGATTCTGCATATAATTCTTGAGGGATCTCGATTTTTGCCCACCCTAGCTGTGTTGCGCCTTTTCTACGCATTTTGAAAGCCTTCGGACTAGTAACAACTGCGTCCAATTTCAAAATGCTCGAGGGTCGTGGTTTGTTGATAGTATGTCTTGCTTACTTACTTATGAATGCAAAAGAAAATGGTGGTATGAGGGTCAGATCATTCAGGCAATGCATTTCAGAGAAAATACTCTGGTATCTTTATTCCAGAGGCCACAAGAAGTTCCCTAATAGGTAATTTATCCTGTTGGGACTTGCAACGTGGATGTTCTCTAACCAGTTGCTAGTGTGGGCTCATGTTAGTTCTAACAAAAAAAAAAAACGTTATAAGCAGACCCAGCAATTAGGGGGTTGAAGCCACAAAATTTTGTTCAGTTATTTACAATCTCTTATCGATAGTCAGCTCTTTCTCCTCTAATTTTCAATTCATTACACGAATATTATGATCCGAAACGAGTATCGTTTTGAAGAAGAAAAAAAAAAAACCCATATTAACAGTTCTTCTCATGACTTGTTTTATCTCATAACATGAATTGGTTCGGTAAGGACACAATAAATTTCATTTCTTTTTAAAGAGTCTAAAACAACGCAAAGCATTTTCAAAAAGCTTCTCGGCGAGATCTTTTGGTTCTCTTTTCAGGATTTTGCTGAGCCTTTCGATCATGAGCTGCATGTGGCGAGGCTCACAATAGTCATTCTCATACCACATTTCTTCTGTGAAATTTTTATTACAGAATTTACCTTTTCGACTAAATTTGTCCCAGCCCGCATCTTTGACAAGGTCTGAATAATATTGATATGGGCTGTCTGTCTCGATCACCAGCCTTTCAAGCGGAATCACGTCAAATAGCCCTTCTTTCTAATTCCACATACATCACGTCAGCTTTAAGCTAATACACAGCTGCTTACCTTCAGCGCCAAGAGCGAAAAAGAGAAATATATATTCGCATCGAGTTCAAGCAGCGCCTTTGTTATTTCATTCGATCCAGCGTATGAATGTAGCAAAATGTTCATTTTCTTCCCAGAATCCTCAGACTTCATAGTTTTAATTAAAGTTAGTCGCTTGAATCAGTAGCAGTACGATTTTCGCTTCCTCTCCCTCTGGGATTTTTGTTTTCTTGTTGATATATTTCTTCATTATCTGGTACATTACACCATGCGCTTTGACACAATGGATCGAGACAGGTCTGTCGATTTCTATTCAGTATTGAATGAGAATATGAGAGTATCATTCCGTACCTGCCGCGAGAGCAAACTGTTTCTCGAATATTTCCTTTTGTATAGGTTCTACGACAGATCTGATTCAAAATAAATAAACATTTAGAATTACTCGGTATCTTTTTTGCCCAATCTAATCCAATCTCACCAACAAGCGCATCTGGATGCTCTTTAAGATTAGCTGAAAGTGTCTCAAACCATTTGTCACTGACTACTTCAGTGTACCTGAGACGGACATGAAATTACGGCCTCTCTGTCTTATTATTTTTACCAAGGATGAATTCCAAAGCATGGGATAACTACGTCTTTGAACTTCTTTGAGAGCTCAATAACCGAGCTGAAGTCTCTCTCGGAAGTTGAATTACAAATCAAGTATTTCACACCACTTTCGATCGATTCTTTAATAATCTGGTCTTGTACGGAGTCTTCGTAGTCTTGCAAATGAACATGAGAGTCTTTTGAATGGCGAGTTAGATTTTTGATGCAGATTTCGTTACCTAAAAGCGGATATGGGCTTTTTAATGGCTCAGTGTCAACTCTTTCCATTCGTAAATCTTTATTGATTCGATTCTCTTGATACTCTTATTCAGATAGATTAGATTTAAAGGTTTAAATGAGAGAACCAGATGATCTAGCTTCTCGTCATCTACCAGATATACATATTTGAGGAGTTATTTCATATACTATTGGAAACAGAATCTTAGGCTGTGGGTAACATACACCCAATTATAAATATGGCGTCTTCTGATCATAAATTACAAAATTTATGAAAAGATATTCACAAAACAGAAGACTTTTTGAAACATGATCGCTGTTATTTCTATGAAAAAAAAGAAATTGTTTCTCAAGACTGCGAGAGCTTAAATTCCAGTATTGGATCAATAAAAAACCTTTTATTGTTATAGTGAATTGGAACGCTTTCGTATGATGATGCACCATTTTCGAAAGTTTCAGAGCTGACAACGTTCGAATTTTCTGCGTTTCCAGTATTGATAGGTCCTCTTTGGAAATTCGGCTCTGCTCTTCTATCTTCACTTCAAAAGGTTTGGAAATTTTTAGATCGTGATTTTCTACGGATTCTATAATTATTTCTCGATTATCAATTTCTTTTCGACAAGGTTCACTGTTATTGAGATCGGATTTTGGCTTCTCTAGTGAAACCTCAATGTCTTTTTGAGGAATCTCAGATTCTCTGAAGTCAAGCAAAATATTTTGATGTATGAGACTCGGCTCTGTGTTGGCAAGGCGAAGATTGATAAAATTGCTCTCAGATTGGCTATGAGCTGGATTGCGTAGGGTTTCCAAGATAGCCATCGCACTGCTATTTATTTTAAAGGGTTGCAAATGAATTTGCTGAGCAAATAACATGCGCTTTCGAGAGAATCCATCAGCCTTTCTCTCGCCACTATCCAGGAATTGCTTAAAATCAGTAGATTTGGATGTATGGAATCTATCAAGAGCAGTATTGTTTTGATTTGATCCTTGAATATCCTTGAGAATTCTTTCTTTGAATATTTTAGACTCTTCATTATGCTTATTCGAGGTAATGGAGCCTGCCAATATATTATTTACGTTATACAGTCCTTTAGCGAAGTTGGCGAGCAACTGTTTGTTTCCACTTTGAGAGTTTATTTTATTTTCTCTGTTGTTCACAGGAACTTTCTTTTTCATCCGCTCGTGAATCAATTCTCTTTGAATATGCTTTAGTCTTTGCTTTTTTGCATTGCGTCTGATTTGTTTGTGCCCTTGTTCTTGAGTGGGTTTCTCTTTAAGGCTTTTTCCGGTGCTCCGTTCAATATTCTGCAGTTTGTTACTGTGGTTTTTCTTAGGGATCATGTACTTGTGTTTGAAACTCTCCATAGTTATTGAAAAGCAGAATGAGATTTGGCTTACACGTGGTCAACACGGGTCAGATAACAGATATTCAAAATAATCAATTTTACACGCACTAAAATCTTCGCGGCTTTTGAGCTGTGAATTAATTTATGATAGAAAGAGAAAGTCCTTTTCATGAAATCAGTAATATTAAAAGGATAATCTCTGTGCACTGGATAACCAACCTACCGACTTGAAATTTGGTAGCAATGCTGTCAGAAGAAGCTAATTATTATTTCCCAGGTCTGGTTCTTGAATTCTTAGACCTAACGATTCTATTTTCTATTTAAGTCGATTGCTGAAAAAATCGAATGAAATGGAGAGTATCATTCAAGCAATCATCAATCGTCGAAAAAAATCATACTATTCCGGTCTTGACTCTCGTTAGTGGAAACGCTCATATGTATTGATATTGAAAGTGTGAGGACAGGTTTATTCTACCTTTATTCGAGGAAGAGACAAACATTTTCTTAGATCGGAGCCAATTACATTTGCTTAGCAATCACCATCTTATTACTTTTCACGTTGTCATCCATGTGCTCGAAAGTTGCAATTCTATTGTTTTTTCAATTTCAACAATCAGCGACTTCAATTTCAGCTTCTAATATCGCTCCAACTTGTCCTTAAGCTCATTCGTTCCTATTTCTGAGCAGAATACCCTTCTCATCGTCTTTCGAAGCATTTTCATAATCCTTTATGAATGATTACTTTTTTTCTCTTTATCCGCTTTGCTGAGGGTGTTCATTAAGAGATCAATTGAGAATGACGATGTAAATTATTATTTTCATCATCCAGCCTCATTTTTCTACACTAGTAATGAAAATCTCTGAATCAAATTTAAATCAACTGAGCCACTGTATTTTGAAACGAAATGACCAGCTGTTATCTTCAGAATTTTGTATCTTACTTGCTTTCTGATACAATATGAACTTCTTAAGGCTCCGATATACAATTAGAAATCAGAGTGCAACACTGAAGACTGCATCCTCGAAGTTAAGTTGTTCAAATTTGAATTCTAAATTTAGAACGGTCTGTAATTACGCTTTTATCGCTGCACGATTTATAAATTCTCTCTCATCATTCATCTCATAAAAAACTAAAAGAATCTTTTTTAAATGAGGTCTTTCCTTCCGATCTGTTTGCTCCTCGCTCTTTTCTTGAACACGGTCTCTGCGAGCTCAGAAAATCTCTGCTCAACAGGCGATTACGATACTCAGAGCAGACAAAGCACCATGGATGCGCTCCAAAAATTTATCCCAGGGAGCAACCAAGGCACCTACACAGCAACTTCGATGATGTCCCAATATCCACCGAGTATCAGCACATTCGTTAAAGATCTCTCGAGCTCAACCACATCCATGGTGTATGCATTAGGAATCACCATGACTATTTTCGTGTTCGTGTTCGTCAATATCAGCTGTCTCTACGGCAAGGACAAGTGCTGTAGAAAGCATTTCGCAATTTGCAAGCGTCTAGAAAATCCAAGCCAAAAACGAATTAAGATATATTCTTTTCTAAGTCTGGGATTGATGCCGATGATAATCGTTTGCTCTACACTTGGGATACTCCAAGTAAAGGAACTTCAGGCAGCAACAGAGAATCTCAGTTGCAATATGAACTCTCTGTCAAAGAATAGTAATTTGAGCAGTGACGGTGTTAGCGGCTGGCAAGGAACAAGTTACACTCTGGACAGTCTAGATACCTTCAGCACCGATCAATTCTTCTCTGAAACAAAAACCAACCTCTCTAGTTACATTTCTTCACTCGATTCGGCAATGATTAATTACAACACTGCCGTATCAAATGTTGGAGCAAATTTTCAAAATATACAAGTGAGGTCTGCAGATCCTCAGATGCCAACAACAAATTTCAAGATCCCGAAATGCTCTGAAGCAGATCTCTCAGCCAGCACATCATATCTAAATACCTGGAGCAAGTCAAGAAACGAATTCTATGAATCACTCAAAGATGCGATTGGTTCGATGGATTTGGCGATGTCTAAGTTCATAGACTTGCAAACGCAGATTATCTCGAACGGCGGAGCCGCGTATAACTTACTTTATACATTCAATCAGTTTGGCGCGTATTGGGACGAACTAATACTCACCAGCTATCAAAAGCACTCCGGACAGGCTCGAACTTCAGCCGTTAATATATTTTTCATTACAACTATCTCATTTGGTTGTGGTTATCTACTTCTAATCGGCATTGGCTTAAAAAGAAAAAAGCTTCACGATTGCTATTTATCAGTAGCATGGTTCCTATGGACAGGATTGCATGCAGTCTCATTTTTCTTGCTGGTGCTCTTTTCGAGCAGTTTGATCGGAATCAGAGACGTGTGCACGCAAATGCAGATTGATGATCAAACGTTTTGGAAGAATTTAGGTATGTTTTCAAACTCTGACACGGCTTATCTTCTTGGAAACTGCTCGTTGGACTCTTCGTACTATTCAAGTTTTTATACCTTTTCTCTATCGAGCGACGCATTCACGGATCTCCAAAGCGTCGCGGAGGAAATGGCTAGCTTGGCAGCTCAATATACCACGGAGCAAGTTCCTCTTGGCACATCAGGGAACATGTGGACTTCGACTTGGAATTCATACGAAAGCCTTACCATCCCTGTTGATACCAGCCTGAGTTCGCCTTCTCCGATGTATTCTCTGGAAGAATTAAACAAGCGGATTAACCCTCTACGTTCTGATACCCTCATATCCCCCACAACCTGCTACCCTCCTTCGCCACAAAAGCCAGACACTGCTGTTTACGACGCAGCAGACTGCCCTCAAAGCACGAACGTCATTCTCGAAACACAGAGTTTCACGACACAGGATCTCAACAATAACGCTTGCTATCCAATGAATTACCAGACTGCCGGTTGGTATGATTTCTTTGGAAGGTACATTGGACTGTCCTCAGCAATTTGCGATGGCACTTCCCCTTCCATCGGAGCTATTTTCAGCTATGGAAATCAGTTACTCACTCATATACAGGATGTAAAAATCAAGTTGAGTCCTATCATAGGCTACATGAATACATTAAACAGTAATGACAATGCGCTGAGTTCTGTTTTCTCTACAGTCGCTACTGAGTTCAGCGACGTGGCTGATACTATCACAAGTAAACAGGAGCTGTGGAAAAATCAAACCGATGCGATATTAAACTCTGATTTTTGTAAACTTTTCCTGAATCAGGCTATCAAAAATATCAAGAACGACCTCTGTTATGGCGAGCAGTACGCAATAACACAAATCGGAGTTAATCTCATATGCGTGGTGATTGCCACGTTCTTGCTCTCAGCTCTGTCGTTCTTGCTCATGAGACATCATATCTCGATTCGCTTGCCACCCCAAACGGTTACAGACCTTCAAGTTTCGGTTATATCTCCAAAAATTTCTCTAAGTCAAGTTGTCCCAATTTCTGAGAAGAACACTTTGCTCGATTTATCAAAGAGGAGCCCATAATTTGATATATAATTAATTGATTTTTGCTCCTGTATGCGTTTTGAAAGGGCTGCACTCCTTAAAGAACCAATGTAAATAATTGCCATGATAAACATCATGGTCTTCATACAAAATTTGTCTTCCCTGAACTTTCCCTTGTAAAATTTACTTGTAAACAGCATTAATCTATTTATACTACTTGAAATGAATCAAACTGCTGATTAACACAGTGAGTAGAGTAGTTTCGGTTCTCTTCTAATTAACAAATCGATGTTATTATCTTCTTTATAGTCGAGGTCTATTTTAGCCGATATTCAATCAAATAAGAAGCTTCAATAGCAAAAACAAATATAAATTCATGATCAAAAAAGCCATACTTTAAACCTCATACCATAAAAAGATGTTATAACTTTATTTCTAAGCCCTTTACTGAACCACTTGGTTTCATGAGTATCTTATTAAATTTATTATTACTTCTTTTCTAACAACTTCAATGCTTGCTTGTATTTCAACCGGTAATAGTCCAAATCTGTGCAAACCTGCGCCGCTTTCACCCTCGCTTCCGCTGCCATAATCTCTGCTAACTCATTCTCTTCCTTCAGGAAGGCAACTTCATCTTCCCACTGTTTTTTAGTAGACTTTAGGTTCGCTTCCAGTTTTGCATTCTCAGCTTTAAGGGTCTCAAGCGTCGCAAGTATATTATCATCTTTTTCTTTGTTTTCCGTGTTTTCTTGCTTCGGAGTGTTATTAGAGCTGGCATTTTTCAATTCTTCTTCATGCTGCTTCTTTATCTCAGCTATTTCCTTCTCGTGCTTATATTTCAAATCTTCGATCTGGTCTTCTAAATCCTCGATCTTCTCTTGCAGCTCTGCCACTTGTTCTTCCACCTCATTAATTTGTACGCCATTCATGCTTCCGGCGCCTCCGAAGCTGATAGTTTCTTTTTCGAGCAATTCGCTAAGCTCTTGTGACAGAGCCTCGGCTTTGCCTTCGGACCCTTCAAAGAAAATTGACAGACTCTGTGCAACCTTCTGCTTGACTGTTTCTCGCTATGGAAAGGGAAAAGAATTACTAATGGCTTTGATAATGAGAAATACTCTTTGCACTAACTGTTGCTCTACGCTTTGAAGTCGTTGGACTTGAATCTCAAGAGCCTTTTTCTCATTTTCGAACTGTTCTTGTACCTCTTTCACCTTCTCATCGGTCTGTCGATGCGCTTCCTCGAGTTTCGCCGTCGTTTCTCTCAATTCAAGCTCTTGCTTAGCTAACTTTTCTTTGAGAGTGTTGTTTTGCTCTACTAGTCTCTTATTATCCCCTTCAAGCGTCATCTTCGCTTTCAACTGAGCGTCTCTGACAGACTCGCTATGAGCTAACGACTCCTCCAGCTGTTTTATTTTACTTCTCGAACTCGCTTTCGCTTCCTGCAATTCAGCATCCAGCTTCTTATTCGTCTCTTTCAGGTCCGTAACCATGAGTTTAAGAACATCTAATTCTTCTAATTTGCTTTCGTTCTGTTTCATTTCACTGATAAGTTTCTTTTCTTTCTCATTAAATTTCTTCTCCATCTCAGCTACGATTGTTTCATGTTTCGCGATTTTTTCTTCAGCTTTCTGCAGTTCCTCCAACAGCCCTGCCCTCACATCAGTGTTGTTTGCAAGCTGCTCTCTTATCCTTTCTTTCTCTAAAGTTCTCTCATGAATCTCAGTTTGTAGCGCTTCAATTCGAGCCTCGTACTGAGAGTTTTGAACCTCTATTTCACTGAACATCTGCGCGAATTTCGCTCGAAGCTCAACTCTTTCAGCCTCGGCCTCTTGATATTTTTCCATGATTTCTGCCAAAGCTTGCTTTTGAAGGTCACAAATAGCATAAAGTAACAGTAGAGTACTTTTAATTCCAATGCTTCATCATTACGGGAGTAAAATGAGTCGCTTTGGTTGAAGGACGGGGCCTGTTGCTTTTCAAGGGAATAAACTTTTTCTTCGAGTTCTTTGATTTCTGCAGCAGAAGTTTCAATTTGCTTCTCAAAGAGCACTTTCAGCTCGCTTATTTTTTCTCTTTGCTCTTCAATCACAGCGTCCTTCTCTCCAAGAGCAGCAATCGCCAGCTCCTTCATTTGATTTAACTTATCTTCGAGGGCTTCTTTCTCTGCCTTAAGGCTAGCATATTCGTTTTTAACCTGCTCGATATCTGAGTCAGCGGCTCCCGATTCAGCACCAGCCTTTAGTTTGTGGTTCTCTTCTCGCAGTCGCAGAACTTCTTCTTCGAGTTCGCTAGCCCGCTTCAGCGATTCGTTCTCTCGTAGAGATTTTTCCAACATTTCAGCTCGCGCCTTTTCTGATTCATACATTGATTCAAGCTATTGAGAGTTAGACCGTATTAGTTCGGATGGCTGGAGCGTATTTGTTACCTTGGCTAATTCTTGCTTGCTGCCAAATTCAAAATGACGGAACTTTTTCTGAAGATCTTGATATTCGAGGTCTTTTTCTTGCAATTTCTTGCTTAACTAGAGATACATCCACAGAAAGTTGAGTATTAGCATAGCTAAGGTGAGTACATCATAATCTGGGTCATCAATTTTGCCAGGAGACACCATGAGTTTTATGCTTTTTTGAACTTATAAAATGAGCCCAGGACTTATCTTTTATTCGGTTGTTAATAATTAGAATCTGCTTAATAAAATGGTTTAATAGTTGATTAATTAGGTCAAATTCGGCTGCCACGTGCAGTGAGAAGCAATTGCGAAACGAAATCCTCACAGAAACGATCGTATGATGATTTCAAGGACTATTTTGGAAAAGAAGTAACGTATATTGTGAATCAAACAAATTGACTCTCCACATGCTCAGGATATCGAGCAAATTCAACAAGGAGTTGTTTTCGTTGACCACCTAAACCAGAATTTGAAGCCTAACATCGGAAACGTGGAATTCAATGAACAATTTCTTTAAAACAGAGGAACTCCGATGCTGGCGTTATTTATGTGATTTTGAAATCTAAAGGGTCTCAGTTGTGAGAGAGAGAAGCTAAAAGGATCTTCACATTTTCGTCAGATCACAAAATTTAACATTTCTATTCAGCGACAAACTTCATGTGCGAAAAACAAAAAATAATATAAATACGATATCATCTTTCAATTAGCTCTTTGCTGAACGCTTCAATTAGGTTTTCTTAGCCATAAGAATGGGATGCATTTTTTCGAGGTAGTAAGTTAGAAGTCACATTAAATTCCACTTACTGACTTTTTAAAATCTTCTTTATGACATAATTTTTTTTAATTAAAGCCCACTCTTCACGGTAGAAAGGTCACAGTCAGCAATCAACTCAGTGCTGATGTTCTAATACTATTTTTTTTTTTGGCGGGATTACTCAACAAAAATTTTCTTAGTGCCATCATCTCTTTAGCAGAATGCTATAAGCATCTCCTCTACAATGTTCAACTCATGGAAATTAATTCATTATGTTGATATGTTAAAGGTTGTTTAACGGAAAACTCTTGGAAGGTGAATTCTGCCATCGGAAGCTTCTTTGATTCTATTTGTAAAATAAAATTGAGATTGTATTGTATTAACTGGATTCGTATTAGCTGGATCGATTAAGCTGACACTCTAATCGGGCTGATTAATCGAGAAAAACAGGATAAACTGAACTGGATATTTGCAAATTCTACAATAAAAAAGAATTAATATTATCATGGAATCTCCCAAACATAAAGGTAACTTCCATTCGCCACTTCATCGCCCATTCACACTATAAATCTCATCAGACTCTTTCACAATCGAAGGCATTAGCTTAGACCCACCAGAAGAAGTCATCGAAGAGGTCCCTCAAGAAGATTTCGAAGGATCTCCATCGATTGAAGCAAAAAGAGTGAATAATAGATTGCCTATCGCCTCCGCAAGGTGATTATTGTTTTATCTAGGTGCCCGCTGACATATCCACTAGTGAATCAACAGTCAGCTCTCGAAGTCACAGTCTGGACCCTCCGAACATACCTTACCCGAATATCCTGTTGAACCACTTGAGTAAAAGCCATACCACACAAAGAAAAGGTTCTTTGCAGCTCACAAGTCCGGTTTCAGCTGTATTAGAGGAAGAATGTGAAGGAAAAGACGATGTACACAAATTTTCAATCACATGATTTTTTTGACTATTTGACCAAGGAGAATAAAACCGTGAAAATAAAACAGATCAAGAATTTTGTCGACCTTGGTGAGTTCAATACTCAAGACCAACGCGATCAGCGTAAGGGTCGTACACTGGACAAAGCCCAATTCGAGCCGCGAGCGAGATCATTTACTCCGCCGCTTGAGAAAGTACAAGAGATGAAAAATGAGGAAGAGAGACTTGCTGGCACCCATTTAGCGGAGCGGAAGTGGATGGAGCTAAAAGACCAAGATGAGTTCAATACCAAAGATAAGAAAAATAAAAGCAAGCCTTCCATTGAAGCCGAGAAGCTGATTTCTGAACAAAAAGCCGTTGTGGAGCACACACACAAATCTAGAACATGCTCGCTTAATTTAGATGAAGATCCAATTCCCGAAGAGGACGCGAAAGAGGGCAGAGGAAGGGCTGGACATTTCCTGCCAATTCATATCTCTAGCCCAAAAATCAATAAACTGAAAGTCGATGAGATTGATTTTGAAAGGAACAAAAGCGAATTTGATCAATATATGCCTGAAATAGACCAAGAACAAATGGTTATCCCTGAAAACGACGTTATCACAGAAGAAGCCTCCGAATATGGCCAGGCCATGCATGGTGAAGAAATTTTAGAGAAAGGTACCCTACGAAGCTTGTAGATGATTAAATTATGCCATTTTCAATAGCTAAGCATAAAATGCAGGAGGAGAAAGAATTCATTAAGAAATTCGTCAGGTAACTGGTTTATTATGGCCATCATAACGCTTACTATGAATAAATAGAAATGAGACGAGCAATGAGATGGATGCGACGAGGACGACGTTAGAAAGAAAGTTATCTTCGCAAAGCAAAAACGAGAATTTTGTTATTACTGAAGAACACGTCGACTTTGAGACTCAAGACTTATAGGTCATGAGGCGCTGGGGAAGGGTTTGTGATGAAATGCGAATTCAACTACAGACATCAGAAAAATTTTGATAATTACTGTAGATCAATTAGATTGAGAATTTTAATTCATATAATCCAGTTATTTTGTGCATTCGAGCAAACTGGGGGTTAGTTGAGTATTATGAATGATGTAATTCGAGTAGGATTGAACGCATTAGAATTAAGCACGAAAACAAGCTATGCATAACTATATATAATCGCTCTGCATGAATTAAATATCAGAACCAACCTTATATCATCCCATTTTCTATTAAACCAGTATTATTTGTAGAGTTATTACTGCTCGGTCAGGGTGATGGTGAGAAAAAAATAACAATTGATTATGTTAGAAGTGAAATATGCAGAAGTTTCTAAGTTATCTAATTCATAAATTTATCTGATTTACAGAAAGAAACAAAAAAAGGATAGCCAACAATCTAATGAATTGTTAGAATATTAATAAAAATCCTCCTCCTCATCCAAATTGAAAATTTTGATCTCATTTCTAGCAGACATGTGTCCTTAAATAAAGAAGCAAGTAATCCCACAAAGAGACTGCTTTTTAGTCTAAGTTCAAGAGCTGCTTAACTTCAGAGGCTACATAAACGCATGGAATGAGAATTTTTGTGTGTACTGAACTAAATTACCTTGTAGCGTTTCCTTTTGAATGAGTTCGTTTGCAAGTTTCTTGAGCTTATCTTCGTTTTGTTTCAGTGTACTTTTCACTCGATTATAGGACTCCTAGTGACATTTTTTTAAGGATTGCAGTTCGAAAAGGGAGCTAAGCAATACCTTGAGAATTCTTTGGACTTCTTGGTCGACAAGGTAATTGTATTCATCACTTGAGTTTTCTTTTTCGGTCACAATAAATGTGCCTTTTTCAGACATTCCCATTCTTCGGACGTAAGCGTAGGCCATTCGTGTGGCGTTGTTTAAATCGCTGCTGCAACCAGTAGTCAGTTCAAATTCTCCTATCATAAGTTCCTCAGCTGCTCTGCCGCCCATCGCCACGTCAATCTGAGCCAGCGCGCCTTTTCGAGTCATTTGGAGATCGTCGTCGCTTTCGGGAAGCATAGCCGTCTTTATAGCAAAAAAACATTGTAAGAAACGGTTTGGTGGTTAGTAAAGCTGGTTTACGTGTCCCAGAGAACCTCCTCTTGGAAGAATGGTCACTTTATGCAAAGGCATTGCTCCTTCTGTCAGCAACGATATTAATGCATGGCCTCCCTCGTGGAAAGCAGTAATTCGTTTTTGTTTCTCACTAATAATCATATTCTTCCTCCCAATGCCCATATTAATTCTATCCTGAGCAAACTCAAAGTCCTCTTTGGTGGCCTTCTTCCGATCTAATAAATAATTAAACAGAATATAACACTAACTCGGCGGCGGCTCAGCTTACTGCTTTTAACGGCATTAAGGATGGCAAGATTCACAACGTTTTGGATGTCCGCACCGGTGTAGCCAGGACTCTTTCTTGCGAGTATATTTTTATCGATATCTGATTCGTGCGGTATTTTCTTGAGATAGTAATCATATATTTCTTCCCTTCCTCGAATATCTGGCAGAGGCACATTTATCGTCTTGTCGAATCTACCTGGACGCTTGATTGCTGGATCGAGCCCTTCGTCCAAATTTGTCGCGCCAATTACAATAACGGGTTGCGATTGTTTGAACCTAGAAATTTAAAATTGCAATGTTGAACTTAAAATTTGAGCAAAATACCCGTCCATTTCACTGAGAAGCTGATTGATTGTATCTCGTGCATAGGCGTGGTCTCCGGCCCTTCGTTTCCCAGCCACTGAATCGATTTCATCGATGAATATTATCGCTGGGGAGTTCTTTCTTGCGAGTTTAAAGAGATCTCTGACTCTTTTTGCGCCTAGGCAAAAACTCACATTGAATGAATTGAATTACAAGGCGGCTTACCGAGTCCCACGAACATTTCATCGAACTCTGAGCCTGATTTGTAAATAAACGCGCATTTGGCCTCTCCTGCCAACGCTCTGGCCAGTAAGGTCTTTCCTGTGCCAGGCGGTCCGCAGAGGAGGATCCCTTTTGGGATTTTTGCGCCTGCGTCGATATACTTCTGTGGATTTTTCAAGTAGTCAACCAACTCCACAAGCTCCTCCTTAAACTCATCAATACCCTAGATAACAAACATTGAATGCGTCTGCAAAAGCGACAACGTTACCAAAACATCAGAGAATTTTGTTTGAACATTGGTCTCTAACATGTTTTCATTCTTCCCGAAACCTACCCTCCACATACTTCATCAAAGAGCTCTTCGTAAGCTTCATAATTCAATATAAATATCTTACCTATCTGAACCCGATGCAGCAGCTTCCTTTGAAGGTTCATCGGGACTCCCAAAGAAATAGCCTATTATTACACCATTCATTATTCATGACGCTGCCATTATGTTTACCATAAGTAAGATAAGCCAATACGCCAGCAAGAAGAAAATTAAATCTGGAAAGCGAAGGCGAGATATAATTCCTGTCTGATGCAATAAATCCATTTTTCGCGTATTGATACTGTCCTTTGACCTTGTCGATGTCAGTTTGGTTGGTAGTACTTGCAATTAACTCCTGCTCGAATGTTTCGTAGAGCTGAAGCACGAGAGCATACTTTTGCTGACGATTAAGCTCCTGGATCATGATTTAGCGGCACTAAGGAGTTATTTTATTACTCTGAAATACACATAAGCTGTCTTTGCTGTTCTGTTTGCATAAAAATTTTGCTGAGCTGTTTGGAGCTTCAGGAAACTATAGAACGTTTGAAAGACTTTTAATTTCGACAGATCGGCTTTGAATATCGCTTCTGCGGGCACCTTATCGATTACATTTCCCCTTGGTCTTGAAGAGTCTCTAACCGGACTGGGCTTGTTTCCCTCAAAAGATCCTTTCTCTTCAATAAAAGTCTCGTCTGCACTGATGTTAGAACATTAAGGGAGGTAATGCAGTGTTACAGCGAGGAGAGGAAATCATTGGACTACTATTCTGCAGAGCCAGTGAGACAATCGGTTTTAAAGTGCCTGACGCTCTCTAGAGATTTAAATAAGAGAAAAAGAAAGGATGGTTTGCTTAAACCTTGAGCTGATTCACTATCATCTTTAGAAGAAAAAATTTTATTCTATACTTCTTCAGATAAATCCAAAATCCAGAAAATAATAAGCCAGACAAGTTTGGAGGATTAATACTATCTTGCATATCAAACTGATCGGTAAATCGAAGAGGATAAAGCTTGCTAGCTAAGGGCATCGAAGCAGAGGGATTAAATTTTCGAGCAGGAGGGATTCCGCTGCCTTTGAGGACTACAGAAATGCTGAATAAAATTTGTTGGTTTAACCAGAGTCTTCGAAACGAAATAGAAAGAGAACTAATAAGATTCTAAAGAAAGATTATTTGTATCTCAATGAAGGATTCATGCAGAAGGCTACCAGATTGTTGGATTCCGTTTGCAAAATATATTTTATGTTTTTACAGCAACAACAGTCAACAACTTAGCATTAAGATTCCGCAGTACGATGGAGACAAACAAAGAGATGTTTTGCAAAATCGATTTGAATTACCCAAAATTAACAGTAGCTTCCGACAGAACTTTCTAAGGGAACATAATATTCGCAAATTGCCTTCAGCAAATAAACACTAAAGGCTATTTAAATGTTGCTTTTCAAACCATTTGCTCAAAAGATCCTCTCTTCCTTGATGATTTCCATGCTTTTTTTATCCCTCGTAATCATGTCTATCCTCTCCAAGGTCCACTTATCCGTCTTCTCATCGAGACTGCCTTTTATTCTAAAAGACACCTTCTTCTTTGATCCATACGCGTCGATCTCGAAATCAGCCTTACCCTGCTTCGCTTCTCCACGAATCTGTCCCATAATATTAAAATTCCTGCCCAATTCCTTCGTCACGGCCTCATTTTTCTTTATTATCTCCATTGCGGAGAGATGCAAGAAACTATTTCTCAAATTTATGCCTCTAAATCTTCGATACACGAAATAGCTCACCACTCCGAGAGCACCAACACCCAACATCGTGAAAAACAGAGGGCCATTCATGTTACGTAGTCTCTCACGCTGTCTGAACCTCTGCATTTTCTCAATTTCTTTCTCAGATTTACCCTCTGTCTCGAGGGCCCTCGGAATCAGCTGCTGCTGCTCTTCTTGCAAATCCTTTAACGTGCTTTTATTGACGTTTGCCTTAGCATCAATAACGAAAGAACGGACATCTTTCCCAGAGGAGGTTTTATCGCTTATCGTCCTTGGGATGAGTACAACCTTTCTTGTATCTATATCTGCAAATAGATAGCCAATCCCCCAAAATAACGAGTCAGATGGGATCTTTATCTCCTCGAGCTTTGCATCGCTGCTCTTGATATTACTCTCGTAAAAGGATTTTGTTTTGGGATCTAATATATAAAAACCTTCAAGTTTATTCTTCTCACTCAATTTAAGTGGAGCATCCTGGACTGGAGTCTCTTGTAACTCTTTACTGAGACTCTCATACTCAGCTTGAATGCTCTCAAGAGGGAGACACTCAGCGCCGACTCGAAGAAATAGCTTTCCCTTTGGTCCCTCGATGAAGAACTCTGCGTTGTAGAGTTTTTCGGACTTATCTACAAAATTTCTTGCGTTGGAACTCCATGTAATGGGAAATCCAATGATACCGGAAATTTGGTCATCGTTTTCAGCGAGTCGCAGAGCTTCTGAGACTACAGGATGGTGTAATTTCCTTTCGTTGTTGTACTTGGTTGCAAGATAAGCTGACCCTGTAGTGAAGAAGGTGAATAGAGAAAAGTTTGCTAGATTTTTGAACACCCAAAATTTCCTCAAGCCTTCCATGTGAAAACCGCAAAATAAAAATTTCCTCTAATAAATTTGAAAAAAGATATTGAATTGGAATGTAATAGATTCTCAGATTGCCTGCTCAGTGAATTCTCAAACTCATCGAGCTAAACATTCCTGAGTGGAGTATTTCGATATGGTTAAGTGATTAGAATTAGTCTCAAGGGTTGCGTTGCGATTCGTATGCCTGATTTATATCGTGAATTACGATAAGATTGCAACCTATAAAGCCAGGGTAAATTATCATTTGTAATGATCTATCAAGATTAAACGATTGTGACTTTCTTTGTTGGTTTCTTTCGCTTTACCTTTTGCATATTTTCCAGATTTGTTCCTCAAACAAGCCGATCAGATTAGAGGTTCATTCAATTTTTAAAATTTAATCGTCTAATACACCCGCGACTCAGAATTTCTTCCTTGATGCCCTCTATTCCTCTGAAATAGCGCATGATAAAAGACGTTGCTCACATGAGAAAATTTCAGAGGAAAGGTGAATTGAAGAGATATCTAATGAGAAAAACT
>ENA-UOTX01000325-UOTX01000325.1-compost-metagenome-genome-assembly--contig:-NODE-325-length-53906-cov-15.252522_pt1 | contig 53906 bp, 30 predicted proteins | sample MGYA00238143_ERZ746982 | MGnify/ENA primary metagenome ERZ746982 (study PRJEB28758, sample SAMN06268862) | compost metagenome | isolation source: single cell | place: USA: California, Emeryville, Joint... | reverse complement strand
GAGATCAAGATTTGCATGATATCATCAACGGTAAGTGGTTTCTCTTCCTGCTGTTGCTGTTCTTCTTCTTCGTGTTCGCTTCCATCACTGTCATCGTAGTCGTACATTTCTTGACTTGTCAGTTCTGCTAAGAATTTTGCTCCCAAAGGACAATAAATCAATAATAATTGAAACTTATTTGCAAATTAACTAGTCAGCTATTATAGCCAGCAATGGAACCAATTTTCAACGGTTAATATACAATTCAAAGGAATGCGAAGAAATACCGACTTTATATTCTATCCTCATTAGGAATGATATTATCCAACGGGTAAGCTTTATATAGTCAGAAAGATGTATTGAAGAAAAAAATGATGTCAAAAGAGGGTAGCTTTTCGATATAGTAAGATAATTTTTATATATTCTTGATCTATTCCTCTAAAAATGCTTCAAATTATCCTCAAAGATGCGCTAAAAGGTCAAAGCACCTGATGTGTTAAAACATAGTGAGTTTGTTCAATGCAGAAGCGATCTGAGGAAGAAAAAAAAACAACTAAAATTCCGCAATTCTGACATTCCAGTATTAAATAGCCTATTCATTTCATAGCAGGGACTTCTCAATCTTTCAAGAAACAAATTGCAAAAGACAAGGAATATGATCACTTCCTACGACGCGTCTGAATTATTGTAAGTGCTTCTGATGGTGTCAAGTGAGATATGTCATCTTTGCTGTATCCTAGCGCTGCAAGATCTAGCCTCATTTGTCTTGTCATCTGTAAAGCACATGAGAAAAGATTGGCTTATGTGAATCGAATAATGTAATAAATTACCATGAATGCAACAGAACCAGATGTATTTTCAGTTGATTGTTGAGTCTCAGCATTAACTTTAGGTGTTTCTTCTTTTGGTTTAGCTTCCATGGGTTTTTGAACTTCTTCTGAGGTAGGTTGCTTCTCAGTAGATTTTTTCGAAATTTCTTCTTCCCCTTCTGATTCAGTTTCCGACTTTCCGTCGTATAAATAGTCTGCAAAGCTCGTTACTCGATCGTCAAAGCCTTTTTGTTTCTGCTTGTTGCGATGCGAAAGCGCATTTAACAGCTTAAACCCGCTTCTAAAATATCTTAGCATGTTAATTTCTTAATAGCTGTGATTTCGCTTCGAACAAGTTTTATTGTGTTTATACTTAAGATATTGTACGACTCTCGGTTTCATATTCAACAGTAACTCAGAAAAAGGGGAGGAATACGACAAAGTTAGCAGCTGTTGAGAAAAATGATGCTAGCGCCAAACACTAGAACAAAAAATTTTTTGTTGTGGGCTATCTATGCGTGCTCTTCTCAAAACATGGTTTGTTACAAGCTTCCCTTTTCAATTTGTTAGTGAAAGCTTTAATAATATTAGACTAGTCATCGGGATTAACTAATCTTCCAACTTTCACAAGCTTTCTTCTATGATGCCATTAACCAGCGCTATATTATGAAAAGCGACGTCATATTCTAATAAAAATTAAATGAAAAATTTATTTCAATAATTAGGAGTAAAATACGTTTATTTTTAGTTCCTAAGTACAACAAGACTCTCGCATCTCTTTGGAGCAATAGTTGAAGAAAGCATGAAGTTTAATACGAGCATATTACATCTCTCTGCTATCCGAGCAAAACTGACTAACACAACTTCTAAGAATTGATTTTCTTTTTATATCAATACTTATAGTTAGAACTTAATCATGCTGCCAGCCTTTCGTTAAACTATGAGGCTCCTGAACAATTTTAATGAATTTTCTATGAGAGACTCTACTCTCTGCAAATTTCAAGGATGAGTCGCAAACTTACAGAAGGTTCGTGAAGTTGTTGAGAGCATCTGGAGTACATGCACTCCTGAAGGCAGAACGCATCCTTTATTCGCGAAATGTCCTATCATCAGGACAATTCATCTAACTTGGTAATAGATGGCACATTCGATATCAATCTCGAGTCGATTTTATTGTACTTTAGATTCTTAGAAGCAAGTAATAATTTTAATTTACTACTTTAGACCAAAGGACCAATTCCAATAATTATTTATTCAACAATCTCATCTGGGAAATGGGCTGTTAGAACCATAAATTCTTAATTAATTACTTATTTCAAATAAATAAGGATCTGACTCAATAGCTTAATTTTTATTGCTAGCCAAAGGAGTTATCTCTTGCAAATCTGAGTTGTTTTAGACTTCAGTTGTCTATAAATTAAATAAATCTTTCCACAGGATCAAGAGATGGGTTGCGCAGTGCCTGTACAATCGAAAGCAAAATTCGAGAGAACCATTCTCTCTTCACCAAGGCTGAAACAGTTAGATGGTCATTCGCTATTATTATCCAACGGGAGAGCTTCATGTTCTCTCCATAACCTCAGCCAAGATTTCAGAAAAGGATCTCTGATTCCTTTAGAATCACAGGAAATCCACCGCTCAACACAGTCCACAAAGTCAACACTACTCGAGGCAAGCGATCTGAGACAGCTTAGGAAAGAGGATGACCTACAACCTGAAGTTGGCAATGTTCTCTATTATCTCGACGAGAACAATTTCAAACTTTACTTCCTTCACGTTGCCACCATGGAATGGCGATGCAACGACCTTAAAAAGGCTGAAGTGGTCACCCCGCTCCTTGGCAGAACGAAAATGTCGAAGGTGTTCTTGAATATGCTCCATCTGCAAAGCGCAGCTTTCGTGAGCACCACGACGATGAGGTTCATCGGAACCAACCACTTCGACTATGATACAGAAGAAAACTGCTTCTATAAGCGAGATCAAATGAACAATCCAACTATTAAGCCGCTCTTGGCTTTTTCTACTAATAAAATTTATGCGATTTCAGGAAAAATTTCTGACGACGAGCTCAGTAATAACTTTGAAGAATATGACTTGCAAACAGGAATTTGGACAACTCTACCCAACCTACCTGGACCTCACTTCGGTGGAAGTTGCACGTTTGCGAAAACCTCAAGCTCAATCATCGTAATGGGAGGCTTTCAGTCCTTTGCACCTGAGAGTTACAATCCGTTTATTAGTGTCTTTGACACTATCAATAAGAAGTGGAGCAGGATTCCTCTTGAAGAGCTGGCTATCAGAGTACCGAAGCTTATGATGAATACTCAAATCCTTGAATATAATGACGGCAAATTTCTATTATTTGGAACTGAGTCTCGCTACAAATACTACAAACTTGACTTGAAGCGAAAGAAGCTTGTCGCAAAAGGCAACTTACCTATAACGACTCCAAACGAAGGAGTTAATTTCCAAATAACTAAAGATCCGGTTTCTAATGACTTCATCTTGTCTGTTTTTCAAGAACCGATAAGATGTAGCCAAGGAAGCGAGGAATATGGCGTGATTTACAGAACGAGGAAGCCTTATGCAAAATGGCATCGTTCAGAAAACTAAGGAATTTATTTGTCCGACGAATTATTAGTAGAGAGGACGTCTCGTTCTCTCGTCTATAAATCATTTTTCAGTCTTTCAGACTCTTTCAGTTTCCTTTTAGTATCACTATTTATTTTAGTTTCCATGTTTTTTAGTATTCATTATAACTCCTTATGGTAACTTCCCTATGCGTTTCTATATTAATCTAAAGTATTACGTTTCACCCAGAATTGCTGGTGCGTTTTAATGCTCTATGGTGATTGAAACCTATTTAGAATTGACGTTTATAACTTTGGTTTTAATAAAAAATGCAAAGTTTAGCAGAGAAAGATGGCTACTCTCAGTGATAGAAATTTGTGTGTTTTATATATAAATTTAATAAAGACAATAAATAAAAAGTTTTTTAGAACCAGTTTAAGTACGAATTTATTTCGCATTAAGGATAGAGCTCTCGAACGAAGCTTGCCACTCATCATGGAATTTAATTACCCTCATCACCCAGGCTTTCAGTGCTTGTAACAGGCCGCTATAAGGGTTTTTCTTTTCGTCTTCCAGCCTAACAGTCTCAATCGCTGCTTTAATCCGTCTAAATTCTCTATCGTCTATTCTTTTCGCCACGAGGCTGATCTTATCGAACGTGTCCAGCTCTTCTAAGAAATATTTGCCTCGTAATTTGAGTTCAAATTCTAACTTTTGCCACGTAGGGATCAATTTGTCATAGATTATAAAGAAGCAAGCCTCGAGTATTGCAAAGGCATCCTTCGTTACTTGCTGTGATACAGTCGTTTGTTGAACCAACCCCATGAGCTGGTCGATATTCTGTTTCGTCCCGAGAACGATGTTTGAGCTAGCCGAAAGCTCCCCTTGCGCTTTATCAACGACTCCTTTTCCTCGAGTTTCTCTGGAATATTTATCGTACATGATCTTTGTATCAGCGCCCTGAACAAGGTGACGCTCAGAGCCATTGGTTCGTCCAAGAGTCTGCTTGTCCTTTATCAAGGATCTTTTGTCTATTGAGCGGGCTCTAATGACAGTTGCTTTATTGCTTGAGGATTCCATTTCAGAATAAGGCTCTGTTCTGATTTTCTGCTTCGTTTTTCTTTAATTTGGATTCTAATTATTAAAAACGAAGGGTAGCTTTTATAGATTTGACTTTTTCAGTGCAAGGTTTACTGGTTCTGTCTCGAGTCTGATCGAACAGAAAACTAATGATCTGGAAGGAATGGACAAATGGTGGTTCTGAAATCGCCTCTGAGAAATTTCTTAAGCGCTGGGGTGAGCCGTTGGATAAGTTCATGAGCATGAAATTATTATACGAAAAGAATGGGAAAAAGAGAGTTTAGGGATATGGTTCATACTATATTTCTGATGCAGGAAAAGATAAATTTAAATCAGGGCTTTTTTCAAAAAAATCCTTCACGAGAAAACTCAATCCCGCCAATGATTAAGCTATTTTTGCAGCTGGCAGCTAATTATGATGGCAATACGTGAAGAATGTACCTTCTTTCATGAAACTGCTCAAAAGTTCAAATTTCAGAGCTGTTTCAAGTAGTTTCAAAGACATTTTTTGAAAAACTGAGCGTAAATATCTCATTATCAATAAATTCTTCTACGTTGTTACAGTACAATGATTTAGATGTTTCCTTCATAGTTGAACCTTATATTATGAAAAAAATAAACCTGCTTAAATTCCTTTCTACATTAATATTCGTATTTAATGTGACTCGGATTCTTCTTTTACAATTCCCTCACAAGCGATTCAGGTTATGAGGTGAATTTTCCTTGAGAAGGAATCAGTCACTTTGCTTAATTAATGCTCTTTTTTTAGATCTTTTACTTCCGTCAGAACATCTTTGATTTCGGAATTATTCTCATTTTAAAAACTCAAAAAGCCCGTCCAGTGCTCACAATATAGCATAATTTCGAAGATTTGGTTAATAAATTATATACTATGACATTCGTCATACTCTGACTAGATCTCTCCCAATACAGACTAATTAGATCATTCATGAGAATTCATAAGATTTCTGAATTGAGAGAAAGAGTACCTTCGTGGAAGATATAATGCTTTCTCAATCGTAATTTCGAGTTATAAAGATTCAATTTGACATTTCACTTAAGAATCAATAATCAAAAAGTGATTCATTCCCTTTACTTATCTTGAATCGGAAGAGAATGGCCCAAGAGCTGTTTGTCTTCTGTGTCTCCATTAATTTAAATAATTGGTGCTGCCAGTATAACTTCAATACAATACATTAATAGCTTTGGATTCTTCAGATCTGATGGCAAGCTAGAGAAGAACAACAACAAAATTGATAAAGTAAATTTTCAATTATTTTCAAGAATGACCAGAAAGAAGAACTGTTACAATTTTCTATATTATTTCTGACGGAAGTTGTGAAACAATGACTGATACACCATTAATATGGTCCCAAAATATTGAAATACTTAAATATGAGATAAGAGACTATTGGTATCGACATTCTAACTTCGAAAAAATTACTATAATGCGCAAGAGATAATCTATTTGTAAGTTTATTACAAGCAGATTACCGTATAAGATTGTCTTTGATTTTCTCCTTAATCGCAGCTATATTTATTGGTTTTGTACAGAAATCATCCATTCCTGCTTCCCTTGCTCGTTTTTCGTCAGCCTCTTGAATAAAAGCAGTACATCCGACTATCCTCAGTCTGTCGATTTCTCTCTCATTCATCATTTGTTTTAATAATGCCGCTGTCTCAAATCCATTGAGGATTGGCATTTGACAATCTAAAAACATCATTTTGTATTGCTTACAAGCATCTCCACAGCGACTAACCTGCCTTGCTTTAATTTTCTCAACAGCCTCTTTGCCATTGAGGGCCCAATCACACATATATTTTAGTTTAGAAAGTATTTGGTCCAGGGCAGTAAGATTAAACGTGTCATCATCAACGATCAAGATCTTTGGACACTTACAGTTTGTTGGATTTTTGGGCTTATAATATTTGCGCGCTGGACTCATATTCGTTGGGCTAAACGTACATGTGTCTAGTAATTCTTTATACACGTCGTTCTTTCTTAAAGGAACTTCTCTCCCTAGTTCTTCAAGGCACAGAAGCCCTAGCCCTGTGTCTGAGCAAACACTCAAGTCGTTCGGATTATTGATGTGTTCACTCGATCTCTCTCCACGATCCAATACTTCAAAACAGAAAGTGGTCCCAAAGTTCTCTTCTGAGATAAACTTGATGACTTCACATCCTTCTAGAGTGTCTTGGGGATTGAGTCTCTGCACGAGGTTATTAGCTATCACCAGTCCTAATCCAGCTCCTGTCGAATTAATTGTCAGCGGCTTATTTCCTAATTCAAACTTTTCAAATGCTTGGAAGAGTTTCTTCTGATTCTCAGAGTTAATTCCAATGCCAGTGTCCTTGCAAGTTACCCTAATTCCTTTAGGAATAAAGCCATTCGTTGAAGCACGAGAGAATCGCTGATGATTGTAGGAAGGCCTCAGGGGAGTTTGCGGTGAGATCAGCTCCGATGAGATCGGGTCAAGAATCAAGCTCACTGATCCTTCAAATGTAAACTTCACAGCATTGCTTAACAAATTCAACATAATTTGTTTGAGTCGATTATGGTCTGTGTTTATTATCTCTTCATTTTCGACTAAATTGTTTTGGAGCTCAAGCTTTAGTTTCTTCTTTCTCGCTTGTATTTCAACGAGTTCAAGGCAACTTTTTGCTGTCTCAACGACGCTCTTTGGCTCAAAAACTAATCTGAGCTTTCCTGCATGCATTTGAGAAAAATCGAGAATATCATTCACCAAAGACAGCAAGAGTTGATTGCTTCTGAGAGCAGGCAAGAGCCATTTTTCTTTTATCTCTTTTGGGACCAAAGGTTCGCTGAGAGCTTGTTCAGTGAAATTGATACTTCCATTGAGAGGAGTTCTGAGTTCGTGAGATACTGAAGAAAGAAGACGGGTCTTATACTCATTGCTTGCATTGGCAGCAATCAGTAAGTCACGATCGGTATGGTCAGTGATGTTAGCAACTAACACTTGTTTCTCCATGAAGAGAGATTTTGTAAACTTGATCGACAGATGAGTTGTACTGTCTTCTTTTGTGAGGATGGTCTCAAACATGATCGAGTTATGATATGGATTCGCTTCAAAGAGCATATTTTTAACCCTTTCCAAATAATCATTGATTGTACGGACATTATCATTTAACTAATTCAAATTTATTAGAAAAATAATGAATCAATAAACATTTTACATTTATTCCTTCATTTTCATTGGGCGCCGAGATTAAGTCATCTAAGTTCGGAAACATCGATTCTACCTGCAACTGAGAGAACATGTTGGTCAATGTTGATCTTTCTTGGTTTTGAGTGTCATTAAACAATAAATGTACTGCACGATTTGAATAGAAAATTTGGTTTCCTTTGTCAAATATCATGATGCCTTGGCTGATATCATCAAAGATATTCATTATCGCCTCGTAGTTATCATATACTTTCCTTTTCTCGAAGAAGCCCCATCTTTCGTATCTCTCATTGAAATATGTCAATATTAAATAGAAAAGGATGGCTTGGACTGCCATTAGGATGATTGGAACAGCGTAAGGGTCTCTTAGACCTACAAAAACCATGAAATAGGTGATTTGAATCACCATCATGGCAAATTTCATCCACCAGTTAGATAGGAGATAATTCATTGAAATTTCAATGCTGCAAGCTGACCATGCCCATGTATACACTCCTAACTTACTAAACATGTCAACGGACAAGGTTCCAACCGCCGGATAAAAAGCGAAAGGGATGAATCCCAGAACCAAGTCGAGAACAAGGTTAATCACAAAAGCATATCTTTGAACTCTTTGTAAGTGTCGTCTCATAAGGAACATTCCTATTAAAGCGAGGATTTGGGCAATGCATCGAGCAAGAGTGAGTAGCGTTGAACTGAGAGACCCAGCACTCGGATACAGCGAGTACGAGATGATGGTTGCTACTATAAATATCAACCCTTCAACCAGCAGCATGACGCATTTTTTCTGAAGCTGGAGGTCTAAGCCAAGTGAGTAAGCCTCAGCGTGTTTTTTGGATTTGAATCTGAGGAAGATGTCCATAGATTTGGATAGCTAATGTATCTTCTTGGATTTTGATAAATATATTTAATAATCCGAATAATCAGAAAAATGGATAGGTCAGATTTATTTGAGCCAGCCATTCCTATTGATATCATGAATAAACTGTTCAGGATTTCATTAAAAAAATAAAGCGCAAATTAGGAGTTGCAATCAATTTGGGTGAATGGGGAGCCTGCCAAGCGATAGACTGAGTGATACCAAAAGTAGCAATCTTTTATCATTTAGCTCTCTATACGTTTCTTAGCTCTTTATCCATCCATTTTTTTTCAAAAATAAATTATTCGCAGCCTGGTATAGATGGCGATTAATTATTCTTGAAGGATCTAATGAAGGTGGGTGTATAATAAATTATAAGTCGATCACTAAAAAGCAAGTACCCATGCAATCTTTAATTGGTAATTTATGCGGAAGAATTATTTTGTTGATTTGTGGACTAGAGTTCTGAATTTCTTATATAAGTTAGATATTTATCAACGAAGTACCCTGATAAATTTATTTAAGGAGTTTTGGGCTAATTCTAAAATGGAATTCTACGTATAATTCTTTAATCGTATCAAATTTGCTTGCTTTTCGCTTCAATGTGTCGGAGGCTTCTTAGGTAGCTACCAAGAGAATCCCATTTTTTTTCACATCTCATAGTTATATTGAAGGGTATTCTGAGGTGAGAAAGCAAACCATTATTGTTTGACGGGAGGAAATCTAAGAAATACTCCTAATCAGCGCAAGCAGCAGCTATTACCATAAGAAACTTTGATTTATAAAATAAACTGCTTTTAGATATATCTCATTTCTTAACATCGAGAGAAAGAATCGGATATCGATTCTCTGATGAATATTGACTCATATTTTATCAAAAAAGGCGGACCGAATCCATTTAGAGCTTTATACATTTATATATGAGACGTAAGGGCAATTAGATAATTCTAAAGTTGAAATGACAGATCGGTCGGTTTGGAAAAGGAACAAGTTAAGATACCACCACTAAATAACATGAAAATTTGCTATATTCTTTACAGTACGAGCATAAGAAAAATTCCACGAACAAAAATTAGCATCTAATTTTGTTATCTAAGAGAATTTTACGACTTTACACCTCCCGAAGGTTAATAAATGTTGGAGTTTACTGCCTGTCTAATCGCAGTTACATTTATTGGTTTTGTACAGAAATCATCCATTCCTGCTTCTCTTGCTCGTTTTTCATCAGCCTCTTGAATAAAAGCAGTACATCCTACTATCCTCAGTCTGTCGATGTCTCTCTCATTCATCATTTGTTTTAATAATGCCGCCGTTTCAAATCCATTGAGGATTGGCATTTGGCAATCCAAAAACATCATTTTGTATTGTTTACAAGCATCTCCACAGCGATTAACCTGTCTTGCCTTGATTTTCTCAATAGCTTCTTTGCCATTGAGGGCCCAATCACAAGTGAGCCTCAACTTAGAGAGTATCTGCTCCAGGGCAGTGAGGTTAAATGTATCATCGTCTACGATCAAGATTTTTGGGCACTTGCAGCTGACTGGATTTTTCGATTCGATAAGGCTCGAATAGTTGCGCAATGGACTCATTATCGTTGGACTCATTATACATGTGTCGAGTAATTCCTTATATAAGTCATTTCTTCTCAAAGGAACTTCTCTCTTGAGCTCTTCAAGATACAAAAGTCCCAAACCTGTGTCTGAGCAAATACTTAAGTCTTTGTTGTCATTCAACATGTCAAGAACACTACCGGATCTTTCTCCACGATTGTAGATTTCAAAATAAAAGGTACTTCCAACGTTTTCTTCAGATACGAATTTGAGAGCTTCGCGGCCATGGAGATTAAGATCTTTAGGATTCAATCTTTGGACAAGATTGTTAGAAATCATAAGCCCTAAACCAGCTCCTGTAGAATTAATAGTCAATGGTTTATTTCCTAATTCAAGCTTTTCAAATGCTTTAAAGAGTTTCTTCTGATTCTCGGGACTGATTCCGATACCAGTGTCTCTGCAAGTTATCCTAATACCTTTCTGAAAGCAGCTCGTTGTTGAAGAAAGAGACAATTTTTTGAAATTTATCTGCAGCGTCGACTGAGGAGAAAAGGAAACTGATGAGATTGGATCGAGAGTCAAGCTCACTGATCCTTCAAACGTAAATTTTACGGCATTGCTTAATAAATTCAGCATAATTTGTTTTAGGCGATTATGATCTGTGTTTATTATCTCTTCATTTTGAAGTAAATTGTTCTGGAGCTCCAGCTTTAGTTTCTTCTTTCTCGCTTGAAGTTCGACAAGTTCAATACATTCTTTTGCTGTCTGAACAACACTTTTTGGCTCAAAAACCAGTCTCAGCTTTCCTGCGTGCATTTGAGAAAAATCAAGAATATCATTCACCAATGAGAGCAAGAGTTGATTGCTCCTGAGAGCAGGCAAGAGCCATTTTTCCTTTATATCTTTTGGGACTAGAGGCTCACTGAGAGCTTGCTCAGTAAAATTGATACTTCCATTGAGAGGAGTTCTGAGTTCATGAGAGACTGAAGAAAGAAGGCGACTCTTATATTCATTGCTTGCATTAGCAGCAACCAACAAATCACGATCGGTGTTGTCGGTGATGTTAGCAACTAACACTTGTTTCTCCATGAAGAGAGATTTTGTAAACTTGATCGAGAGATGAGTCTTTTTGATTTTCCCGGTAAGGACAGTTTCAAAGACGATCGAATTATGGTGAGGACTTGCTTCAAAGAGTGTATCTTTAATTCTTTCTAGGTAGTTGCTGAGTGTATTGGTATACTAATTTAGCAAATTGAAGTCGTTAGGAAAAAACGAGAATGAATTGGTGAATTTACATGTACTTCTTCTCGAGTCGACACAATTTGCTCAGTGATTAAAGTTTCTATATTGGGAAACATTGATTTTACTTTAACCAGTGAGAATAAACTATTCACAGAAAGGTTTTGCCCTTCTGACCCATTGAACAATTGATGCACTGCTTGATTCGAATAGACTATTTGGTTGTTCGTGTCCACAATCATGATTGCCTGGCTAATATCATCAAAAATCTTCTTTATCGCTTCGTAGTTGTCGTACATCTTCCTTTTCTCAAAGAAGTCTAGTCGTTCATATCTTTCCTGAATATAATTCATACTTAAGAATAAAAGAAATCCTTCGATGGCCAATAGCAGGATCGGGACTGGAGAAGGCTCTCTTTCCATTACAAACACCAGGAAAAAGCTCATTTGCGTAATCAGCATTACAATCCTCATCCACCAATGTGCTAGCAAGTAGCTTACAAAGCATACAGCATAGCAAGTGGACCATGCAATCACATAAACTCCAAGTTTAGAGAAACCATCAACACCCACGTTTCCAAGTAAAGGGTAGAAAGCGAAAGATATGAAAATCAAGAGAATATCGAGCACAATGTTAATGAAGAATGCGTATCTTTGGAATCTATTTGCTTTTCGTTTCATCAGACATATTCCCAAGAGCGCGATGAGTCCTGTGATAATTCGTGAAACAACTAGCATTTTTGAACCGAGACTGCCGGCATTGGGGTATATTGCATATGAGATTATGTTAATCAATATGAAAAGCACAGCCAATACTGTCATAGTGACGCATCTTTTCCGTAGCTGAAGTTCCAGACCTTGTGAATAAGCTTCTCGATGACTTTTAGATTTGAATCGGAGGAAAATATCCATTGGTTAGTAGCAAAATTTGTTTGATAATCTTACAAGGATTTATATAATTCTTCAGTCACAGGTACTTTGTATTTCAATTGTTTTATTTATAGTTCATTTATATTAGGAAAAACATAGGGTAAATTATTTACTCTCACTCTATCGAATCAATCAACAACCCACGCATGGAGTCTTTACAATGATGACAATTTTAATTAGCAAACATCTATATTCAAGCGTTTCTACCTTAACAATCAATTAAGTCGTCGTATGATTCTAACTACATCGCACCCTTCTTTTGGAAGACTCTTGCTACCATCCGCTTGGGTGTTTTGCTAACGCTTTGAGCTATGAATTGACCGAATCAAGCTAAAAAATAGCAATATTGTTCTGGCATTCGAAATGCCCGCTTGGTATCAAAGTCAAAATTTTAACGGTTATTATTGATTGAGTCTACTCAATTAAAATAATTACTTTTTATCAGGGCTTTTATGGGAATAAAACCTTAATAAAAATATTTCCTTACGTCGTGCAACTCTTTAAAATTGAACCCTAAAGTAGAGAAGCGGTGATTACTAATGAATAGACTGAATTTCATTCTGCTAGTTTACAAGCCTCTATGATAACTGCTTCTCTTCATCCTTCCATCTCAGAGAATGGCAATGAAACTAAGAAAATTGATTAAAACGCTCGTTTATGGCACAAAACTAATTGAAGCACGATTACTTATTTATCTCACAACTTTATGAGATATTGCCTTTGTTCATGACTTAACTTTAGTAGTATAATTCATCAAACTATTAACATTTGTGTATCAACAAATGGTTTTGTTTAACAAAACCCATTGCTTTAGTTGTAATATAGAACAGCCCAATAAAGAAACAGAGAAGCTAGGAATGCGTTTTACCTCGTATTAATTTCATGAGCTGCACACCCTTTAATTCTCTTCAACAAAGTTAAATTCTAGTGTAGAAATTTGAATGCGAGTTATATATATATGAATGATTTGATTGGAAATTATTAAAAAGATGGCTCTTTCAAAATCTCATTAATTAATTTTAATTAGCATAGTCGGAATCTTCAAGAAAAAACAATGGAGTTCTCTATTTACTCGATGATTATCCATAGATTAATATCAATTCTCAATACTGATCGATTTGCTCTTGAAAGAATGAAATTTGTACGATAATCTTTCATCTATTGCTTGCGTGTATCGTTTAGATAGTAAAATGAACTAAAATGATGGAGAACGATAACAAATTATTGTGAATAAATCATTCTCTGAAAACAAACGATTGGTTCAAGTTCGCCTTTATTTTCTCTTTGACCACAGTGGTATTTATCAGCTTTGTACAAAAATCATCCATTCCTGCTTCCCTTGCTTGTTTTACATCAGCCTCTTGAACAGAAGCAGTGCACCCGACTATCCTCAACCTGTCAATTTCCCCTTCATTCATCGTTTGTTTGAGTAACGTCGCCATCTCAAATCCATTGAGGATAGGCATTTGGCAATCCAAGAACAATCCACAGCGATTAAATTGTCTTGCTTTTATTTTCTCAATTGTTTCTTTGCCATAGCGAGCCCATTCACATCGAAATTTGAGTTTTGAAAGAATTTGTTCCAAGGCATTAAAACATCATCATCATTAACTATCAACATTGGAGGGCATTTGCAGCTTGATTTTTCGTTTCGATAAGATTCGAATATTTACGCACTTGACTCAAAACCTTTGGACTCAATGTACTTGTATCTACGTTCTTTTTCAAAGAGACTCCTCTCCTTAGTTCTTCAAGGCGCAAAGTCCTAGCTCTGTGTATGAGCAAACACTCAGATCATTCAGAATGTTGAGGAGATCGTTTGGTTTCTCTCCATGATCTAATACTTCACAATAGAAAGTAGTCCCAACGTTTTCTTCTAAGATAAACTTGATGACTTCACATCTTTGTCGAGAGGGGTCTTGGGGATTGAGTCTTTGCACAAGATTATTGGAAATCACTCCTAATCCAGCCCCTGTCGAATTGATAGTCAATGGTGTGCTTCCTAATTCAAACTTTTCAAATGCTCGGAAGAGTTTCTTTTGATTCTCAGAGCTAATTTTAATGCCAGTTCCTTGCAAGCTACCCTAATTCCTTTGGGAACGAAGCTATCAGTTGAATTAACAGATAATTGCTGGTGATTGTCGGAAGGCCTCAGGGGAGTTTGTGGCGAAATTAGCTCTGATGAGATCGGGTCTATCCTATTGTATGATGTATGTTCTTAACCAAGATGCCTTGAGCTGGACTATGATTTCACAGATTCTCTAGATTATGAGCCAAAAACAGTGATTTAGCTCGGAAACCTAAGAAATTTCTCTGAAGCTTCGAGGAGCGCTTACAAACCATTTTACTGCCTTAGAGAATTGCCCAAATCTTCCTGAAGTTTGTAATTCAACGAATTTTTTCCGTGAAAGAGTTCATTCTACGGAGGTTATCCAAAAATTCGATATATTAGATTGCTTGTGCCTGGAAATTCTGCTCGAGGGATGTTTAGCTGTATGAGGAGATTCAACAGCATGGATTACAAAGTCAGGGAATTTTATGACCTCATGATCGAACAAGGGAGAGATACTTTGTCTTGATTTAAGTAATATGAGAACATTGAAACCAGCTACTCTTTACTAGGAGGATATGATTCCAAAAACCTAAAATTTAACAAATCTGATTGGATCGTTTTTATAGAGTTGAGAGCAAGAATTGCACTTGCATTTTATGCACATTAAAAAATTAGAAAATTAATCGAGCTTGATAATGAATTGGATAGAAATCCTTTGCCTGTTCTTTTTATTTAAGCACTAATTACCTTATATATTTTACGACATTTAATATATTATTTATTTCAAACTTTTCTAGCTCGAACACAGCCTTTTAGTCCTGGTCTGTTGTCTCTAAAGTGTTGCTAAACCTGGAATCCTGCTTTTGATAGCTTCTCTTTCACAGTCATTAGGTTTATCGGCTTAGTGCAAAATTCATCCATGCCAGCAGCTCGAGCCTTGTCTTCATCTGCCTGTTGAACAAAAGCAGTACAAGCAATTATTCTTAAATCATCTATCTCTCCACGCCTTATCATCTGCCTCAACAACTTCGAAGTGTCGAAACCATCTAAAATAGGCATGCTACAATCCAAGAAAACTACCCTGTACTGCTGACAACAGGGGCTACATCCGTTGTTCTGTCGTTTCACAATTTTCTCGATAGCTTGTTGTCCATTATAGGCTGCATGGCAGGGAATCTCTAATTTGGAGAGGATTTGCTCTAACGCTATTACATTGAAGCTGTCATCGTCTACGATTAGAACTTTTGGGCAGTTACATTCTTGGGGATTTTTGATTGAGTAGAGAGATCGAAATTGCTTTGAGGGCTGACTTAGTAAAGGAGATCGATTGAGAATAGGGAATACAGAACAGCTTGATGACTGGATGAGTCTGTTAGGGATGATGATGATACGTTTCGGATTGTGATCTGTAAAATTTTGAGGCATCTCTCTGTTTAATTCTTCAATACAATGACTTTCAATCCCTCTTTCCGATGAGAACTCTTGTTCCTGGGTTTCTTCAATTCTTTCAGTAAGAGTTATTTTGATTTCTTCTTGTTCAAAAACATTTAAGAAAAATGTTGTACCGACATTCTCAACTGAATGGAATTTAATCGATTCGACTTTTCTTGTCTGCAAATTTGGCGGATTGAGTCTCTGAACAATGTTGTTTGAGATTACTAGACCTAATCCAGCCCCCGTTGGATTAATCTGAGCACGCATATTATGATTATTATTAAAATCTATCTTTTCAAAAGCTTTAAAAAGCTTCTTTTGATTCTCCGAGCTTAATCCAATGCCAGTGTCCTTACAAGAAATTTTCACACCTTTTATAATTGAGCTTGAATCATCAGTGTCAAGAAGAGTTGAAATGTTCTCAAGAATGAGAGTAATCTTTCCTTCAAAGGTGAATTTGACAGCATTACTCAGCAAATTCAGCATCACTTGTTTCAAGCGGTTGTGATCAGATGAGAAAGTTTCTGATCCATCAGCCAAATTATTTTGAAGTTCTAACTTCAGATGTTTTTTGGCAGCTTGTAATTGAAGCAATTCGATGCTCTCTTGAGCAGTCTTGACAATATTTCTGGGCTCAAATACCAGCCGAAGTTTTCCAGCTTGCATCTGTGAAAAGTCGAGAATGTCGTTTACAAGAGAGAGTAAGAGATAGTTGCATCTGATGGCCGGTGTGAGCCATTTCTCCTTGATCTCATCTGGAACAGTAGAGTTGTTGAGTGCTTGTTCTATGAAATTGATACTTCCATTTAGAGGTGTTCGTAGCTCATGAGAAACGGAAGAGAGAAGAAACGTCTTATGTTTGTTGCTAGCTTCCGCTTCGATGAGTGAGTCTCGGTCTGTCATATCTGTGACATTTATGACTATAACTTGCTGATTCATAAAAAGCGATTTCGAAAACTTGATCGAAAAGTGTTTTTTGTTTTCTTGATTCATTGGGTTGACCCATAAAATTTCAGTTGTGACGGATGCTTCTGAGGTCATACTATAGAAGAGATAGTCTTTTATTCCTCCTAAATACTCCTCGAGTGTATGTCTGGGATTCATGTCCTAGCAAATAAGTTAGTTAACGATGAAGCAAAATTGATGTACCTCCGTATTCTCTATGGAATCTAGAACTCTTGGGGTCGCCATCACCACTTCAACTGGTGGGAAAACTGATTTGACTTGAAGCTCTGAGAATAAACCTTCAGCTCGCCAATCCTCCTTTAAGTCTTTTTCAAACATCACATTCATTGTCCGATTCGCATACACTTTGTGATATTGCTGGTCAATAATGATGATCCCTTGACTAATATCATCAAATATCTTCATCAACGCTTCATAATTTTCGTAGATCTTCCGCTTTTCAAGAAAATGTATCCTTTCGAATTTTTCATTGATATAAATCCCAAAGAGGTACAAAGCGAGTCCTTGCAGTGCTAGTCCCGCGATAGGGATCGGATTTTCCAGATCTCTTATTATAAAGTGTAGGAAAAAGAATATCTGAGCGGCCGCAGTGAACATTTTCATCCACCAATGAGCAAATAGAAAATAAATCGCCACTGAGCAAAGAGAGTTTGAGTATGCCCACATATAAACACCGAATTTATCGAGATCATTGACTGATGTACCGCCAGTCAATGGATAGAAAGTTGCTGCTGAAATCATTACACACAGGTCAAAGATGAGATTCAATTTTCCAAGAAATCGTTTCAGCTTTTGATTGAACTTCATAATCAAGAAAAGACCCACAACGCCCAGTACAACCATAGCGGCTCTAAAATAGACAAGAGCTTTGGACGCGGAATCGATTGAAGTTGATCTTGTAGCAAGCATTATTACGTAAACCACTATAAAATCTACACCCATGAAAAAGATCATGAGCACTCTTTTGCGGAGTTGGAGGACAAGGTCATGTGAGTACGCCTCGAAGTGATTCTTGTTTCTGAATTGAAGTAAACAGTTCATTTGGAATATTAAAAAAATAAGTGCGAAATAACTTTATTTATTTCGGAATATCCCATTGGGTTGAACCTCATTAAATAATTAATTTAATTGACTGGACTCTAACAATTTAAGTTCATGCTTTCCGTCCTCTGTAATAGAAAAGGATCATATTATAAGAAAATATATCTTGTATCGGCTGTGTGTCTTTTCGGACGCGTTGTCATGAGTTATTAGATGCATGACAACTATATTGCTCTAGCGATATTTGGTTCAATAAGTCTCTTTAACTTTAGAATAACATATTCCGTGCATTAATTGCTATTTCAATTGAAGTAATTCACCGGTGCCAGTCAGAAAAGCACGATAAAATGAAGGTTTTTAGTGTCCTTTGATTTTTTACATCTTACTTGAATTAATTAAGAATTAAAAATTTTTTCACTCGAATTTAATTATGAAAACTTCGCAAGGAACAAATTTCCTTAATTGGATTTTAAAAATTGATTTTCCTTAGGTATCAAGTACCCATCACTAAAAAACACAATCCAGGAGGAATTTATGTTGAAAACAACTTTTGATGTTGATTTGGCAAAGTTTGGCTTTTATGCTCTAATTTCAATACAGAATCTATGAAAAGTTTGTTTAAGGTCTATTGCGGTCACTGTAAAAGACAGCACTTGACATCCTTGCCTGCAATGTCATTAATTTTATCAATTTCGTGTAAAATTCATCCTTCCCAGTGGCTCTGGCTTGTTTTCATCTCCCTATTGAACAAAAGCATCACAAGCAGTTATTCTCAAATCATGGATCACTCCCAAGAAATTATTTATTTCTTGCATGCTTAGTAGTTGAACTCTGCCAATGAGAAATCTACTAATTTAAACTTTCAAAGTACTTCGATGGAATTCGAGTTGCTAATATCTCAGTCCAGACCGAGATAATAAGAGAACAAATCAGGAGTTAACTTTGAGGTATTCGCTCAATATTCAAAAATTCGGCTGTGTTGGATCCAGTTTTTCCAGCAGAAATGAGTTGTGTAATCTACAAGCTGGATATGGCCTTGACCTTGACGAACAGATGAAACGGAATGCACTCCGAAAACTCTTCAATCCAAGCTAAATTTAGAGAGTTTTTAGTATTTATCAATTGTTTCTCTGACGATGACCAACATCACGAGAAAATTGCTTCAATTTCATACTCTTCTTGTCTATTCGACAGTTTTTGAGTAAAAATAATTTCTGAGATTACCTTGACCGTTTGCTCTAAGATTCATGATTAAAACTGCAATTAAGACTGGGCATTAATAAAATTTGGAATCGTGAATAGGTCTGCTACTTCTCCTTTAAAATTTTATCCTTCTAAATTCAAACTCGATTAACTTGAGGGATTCCCATAATCTGATAGCTTCCAAAATATTTAAAAGAAAAAGCATGACTAGCTGAAGAAAATTGTTGTGTAATCTGTTAATGATGAAATACTAGTAAGGGCTTCTGGTGAGTTTTTTTTTTACACTCTATTAAAAATAAACTCCTCTAGAGTATGAAGAAATATTTTCGTGTTGGTTTATATGAGAAGGAATCATCATAGAAATAAATTGCAAAAGACAGTATTTTCAACAAAATTTTCCTAATTCTTTTATGGGAAACTCAAATTTCTATAGAGAGATAGTTACCTTTATGTTGTGGTTTAGTTTTAAATCTTGGTAGATTGCCTCAAGCTGACAATTATTTTGTTATGCAGATCCAAGTTAATTCTGTAATTTATCCGACATAATGGGTGCTGTTATCCACCTCGTTCCAATTGACCTGTCTCATTGATATCAAGCCCCTAAAATCTTGGCCAGTTAAATAACTCAAATGACTCTTTAACACTCGTGACACAATAACAAGTGAACAATTTTTTGGGATCGAATCTGATGAATATAAGACAAATATAAGATCTATTATCAATTCTCGATTAACAATTCTATAGTTGTTGAAAGATTTTTACGAAAAATTAGAGGGGACCTTGAAATGACTCTCGGCTAAATACTTTGTTGAGTGCATTTCATAGGGTTTTATTCTTCCTTAATGAAATATCCATTCTTTTTTATTGATATTTACCAAAATCTTTCTTTACCCCTAAGAGGTTTATGATTACAGAAAGAAGTCAGCACCGGAAAGCCTTGTTCTCATAGTCATTAAATTGGTTAGTTTAGTGCAAACTCATCCAATCCAGCGATTCGAGCCTTGTCCTCAATTACTTGTTAGACGAAGCAGTACACGCGATTTCCCTCAGAGCTGACAAAAATTTTCAAAGATAAGTATCATTAGCAAAGGAACAATTTTTTTCAACTTCTTTTAATGATGAAATAGGGTTAAGGTTTTCGATTGATGAAATTGTAAACTCTTCCCACATCAAAAATTTCTTGAAAGTATAAGAACAAAGAGCTCAGATTCAATAATTGTAGAAGACTATCATAGAATTGAATTTTTTAGTTTTTTCTAATTTTCTGATAAGGAAATAGCATACGTTATGGATGCTGTTAGTCACTACTCTTGAGCTAACCCGTCACTCTGACATCCAGTGCCTAACAACCTTGAATTATTCGTTAACACTTGAGATATAATAACAACTGAGCCATTTTTTGGAGTCTAGTCGTATGAATATATGAATATGGTATGATAACTTAAAACAATTCTCAACTCACAAAAATAACTTGTTGTCAAAAATCTTTGCAAAAAATTACATAAGACCCTAGAATAATTAAATATTTATCAACTGATTTATTCCTTCTGAAATTCTGTTTAACTCATATTTCTTAACATCTCTCTTTTGGTCTTTAAAATTTTGTGATTACTGAAAGAAGCCAGTACTTGATAACTTCGCTTTCACAGTCATTAAGTTTATTGGCTTAGTACAAAACTCATCCATACCAGCAGCTCGAGCCTTGTCTTCATCTGCCTGTTGAACAAAAGCAGTACAAGCAATGATTCTTAAATCATCGATCTCTCCACGCTTTATCATCTGCCTCAACTGTTTCGCAGTTTCGAAGCCATCTAAAATAGGCATACTGCAATCCAAAAACATTGCCTTGTACTGTTGGCAAGAGAAACTGCATCGGTCGTTCTGCCGTTTCACAATTTTATCGATGGCTTGTTGTCCATTGTACGCTTGATCACATGGAATTTTTAATTTGGAGAGGAGTTGTTCGAGAGCGATCAAATTGAAGCTATCATCGTCTACGATAAGGAGTTTTGGACAGCTGCATCCTGCAGGGGTTGTTGTCGTAACAGTAGGTCGAAGAGAACTTGAAAGTAGCTTTTGAGTGGGAGATTGATTAAGCAAATCTGATTGGACAGAGTTTGATAATGGAAGGAGGGTTTTGCTCGATTTGAAACTGCGTCTGTAATTCTGTTCTCTGAAATTAGGTGAAATTTCTCTACATATATCTGCCAGGTTTTGGATATCAATTCCTCGTTCCCAAGAGCACTCCTCATAACTTTCTGCCAGTTTTCCTTGACTGAAGATGTCAGCTGATTCTTGTTCATACACGTTAAAGTAAAAAGTTGTTCCAACATTCTCGACAGACTGGAATTGAATTGATTCGACTTTTCTTTCATGTACACTTGCCGGGTTAAGTCTGTGAACAATGCTGTTAGAGATCACCAAACCCAGACCAGCTCCTGTTGGATTTATTTGGGCGTGGAGATCGATCTTCTCAAAGGCTTTAAACAGGTTCTTTTGATTCTCCGAGCTTATTCCGATGCCAGTGTCCTGACAAGAAATTTTCACGCCTCTTATAACAGAGCTTGGATCATCAGGGTCAAGAAGCACAGAAATGTTCTCAAGAATGAGAGTAATCTGTCCTTCAAAGGTGAATTTGACAGCATTACTAAGTAGATTCAGCATCACCTGTTTCAAACGGTTGTGATCAGATGAGAAAACTTCTGATCCATCAGCCAAATTATTTTGAAGTTCTAACTTCAGATGTTTTTTGGCAGCTTGCAATTGAAGCAATTCGATGCTCTCTTGAGCAGTCTTGACAATATTTCTGGGCTCAAACACCAGCCGAAGTTTTCCAGCTTGCATCTGTGAAAAGTCAAGAATGTCGTTTACAAGTGAGAGTAAGAGATAGTTGCATCTGATGGCCGGTGTGAGCCATTTCTCCTTGATCTCATCTGGAATAGTAGAGTTGTTGAGTGCTTGTTCTATGAAATTGATACTTCCATTCAGAGGTGTTCTAAGCTCATGGGAAACAGAGGAGAGAATAAGAGACTTATGCCTATTGCTTGCCTCAGCTTCGATGAGTGCATCTCGATCTGTCATATCCGTTATGTTAACAACGATAACAGGCTGATTCATAAAGAGCGATTTCGAGAATTTAACAGAGAAATTCTTTTTGTTTCGTTGAGTCACCGGATTGCTCCAAGAAATTTCAGCTGTGACGGATGCTTCTGAGGTCGTACTTTGAAAAAGGTAATTCTTTATCCCTCCTAAATATTCATCTAGTGTCTGTCTAGGGTTCGATTGCTAATTATTATATTAATATTATTTCATGAATATGAATATATACCATCATGTTCTCATGTGATTCATGCATTCTCGCCCCAGTAACTACGTCAACGACCGGAAATATCGATTTGACCTGAAACTCCGAGAGCAAATCTTCTGTTTGCCAGTTCTCCTCGGCCTGTTTCTCAAACATCGCATTTATCGTTCTATTCGAGTAAACTTTGTGATATTGCTGGTCAATAATGACGATCCCTTGACTAATGTCATCAAATATCTTCATCAATGCTTCATAGTTTTCGTAGATTTTTCTCTTTTCAAGAAAATGTATCCTCTCAAATTTTTCATTGATATAGATCGCAAATAGATAGAGAGCGAGACCTTGCCATGCTACTCCCACAATCGGAATCGGATTTTCCTGGTCTCTTATGATAAAATAGAGGAAAAAGCCAATTTGAGCAGTTGCTGTCAACATCTTCATCCACCAATGAGCTATTAGAAAATAAATCGCTACTGCACACAGAGAGGTCGAGTATGCCCACATATAAACGCCGAATTTATCGAGCTCTTCGACTGATATATTGCCAACTATCGGGTAGAAAGTCGCTGACGCTATCATTACAGCCACGTCAAAAATGAGATTCAAAAGGCCAAGATGCCTTCTCAGCCTTTTGTTGTACTTCATGGATAAGAAAAATCCCACAACACCCACTCCAACCATAACGCCTCTCAAAGTGATAAGAGTTTTTGACTTCGGATCAATTGTGACTGAATTTGTAGCATACATAGTGGTGTAAACGATTGCAAAGTCTACAGCCATGAAAAAGACCATGAACGCTCTTTTTCGGATCTGGAGGACGAGGTCATGTGAGTACGCCTCGAAGTGATTTTTGTTTCTGAATTGAAGTAGGCAGTTCATTTCAAAAAATAAAAGGAGTTGATGATTGATTTTAATTAAAATTTCCCGATCGCTTGAGAGATCGCTCGAAGAACAAATTAAAATTACGTAATCCAATTATTTCCGAATGAATTGATTTTTGCTATCCTTAATGAAATATTCATTATTCTATGAAATCTTGATTTGCTTTCCCATTCCGAAGAAGTTAATTTTGAATAGTCTTTGAAAAAGCTCTCTATTCTCTACACGATAAACTCAAAGCAAAAGGAGAGACAACATCTGAACTGGTACTTGTACCCAGAACCCGTTGAAATAGATTTAGAACCTAGCATTGCTTTTCTCTCAATGAAGAATCGTTCAGAGAGTAGTCATCAAATTTCATTGCTGGAAACTTGCTTTGTAAATGAGAAATCTAAAACTCAAAGAAGATGAACGCAAAGTATTTATTATTCTTGCAGCCGAAGCAAGAGAAATAAAAAATTAATTGCGGAATTCCTTTAATAAAATTTGAAATCAGGTACTTGCAGTTTTTCAAGATCGATCGCGGTCCAATGAGTTTTAGAATTAGCAGTAGTACTTGTTTTCAAAAAAAAAATAATTTAAAAATAAAGTCATCTCTTGCATCGCAATAGCAGCATGACAAATGCCTCACAGATCTGCAACATTTTCGCAAAGCCGTGACATTTTTCTCTAAGGGGTGAATTACTTTATGTAGATCTGACACGGAAATTGCAGCAAAACCAAGAAAAGACACAAGTGATGCTAAGTAATTCAATTCTCTGAAGAAAGTCATTGCTTGTAAACTCATCGTCCAACAAAACTGTCTACTTGTTCAAATATTTCGTGTTGTAGGTCAGTTGAAGAATAATTCAACGAGACTCTGACTTCACATTGTCGATCTTTTTGAAGGAAAATATATAAGTGCGTTCTACGTTGTTTAGAAGCTCTAACCGACTACCTTATTGCCTAATTTGACTGCAAGGGTTCGTCGAAACCCGTACCAAGCAGAGAATTGTCGATGTAGATTAATTTCAAGATGTATGTTCTCTCTCTCTTTAAAAAAGGCAAAATGAAAACTTAAAAAATTATAGATAGGCAAGCGTTTTATCTTACATGAACTCGAGATAAAATGCAATCCTCTTAATGATAACCTCCCAAAATTCACTAGCATGCATGACATAAAACTCGTTGGATAGAATCGGGTGAAAGCATATTCAATTCCTCCATTGGGCTATACTCTCTCTAAAAAACCAACAGCATAAAGTTGTTGCTTGATGGCTTTGAAATTTATCGGCTTCGTGCAGAATTCATCCATACCAGCTTCTTTTGCTCGGTCTTCATCTGCTTGTTGGATGAACGCTGTACATGCGATTATCTTCAAATCGTCGATCTCGCCATTCTGAATCATCTGTCTCAACCTTCTCGCTGTTTCAAACCCGTCCATTACTGGCATGCTAATATCAAGGAATATCACTTTAAACTGCTGACATACTGCACAGCATCGATTCGAATGACGATTTAGCACCTTTGTGATAGCTTCGACTCCATTAAAAGCCCAGGAACAAGAAATACGCAGTTTGCTTAGAATCTGCTCTAAAGCAGTTAAATTGAACGGATCATCGTCAACAATCAATATTTTAGGACACTTGCAGTTAATATCAAGCGAAGGAAGCGACGCGTGTGTAGTGGGTTGCTGAGTCGGAACGCTCAGTCGCTTTGTCTCAATCGAATCCATGCTTTTCGCTACTCGTTCTCTAATGTTTCCTCCGAAACTGAATTGCCTAGAAAGCTGCTCTACCTTTAGATTCTCTAATCCCTTTTCGAAGGAAACAGCTAATTCATCACCGCTCTTGTACTCTTCTAGGTCAACATATTGATGCGTGTAATTTGTCTTTGTTTCTCCTTTGTCGAAAACTTCGAAAAAGAAGCATGAACCTTCATTTTCCTTAGAAATAAACCTTATTTTTGATTGGTGAAAATCACTGCCTTCAGAGTTCAGTCTCCGGACTAGATTATTTGAGATGAGCAACCCTAGTCCGATTCCAGGAGCGTTTATCGGAATCTTCTTTCCGAATTCGATTTCTTCAATTGCTTGAGCAATTCTCTTCTGATTCTGTTCATTGATTCCGACTCCACTGTCTCGACAAGTTACTCTAACTCCTTTCAATTCAGATTCAGTTCCTTGTTGATCCTGAGGAGCGATTTTCACGGTGGCTGGATCCAAGGTCAGAGACACGACACCCTTAAAGGTGAATTTGATAGCGTTACTCAAGAGGTTTAGTATCACCTGCCGAAGTCTATTATGATCCGTCACCAAGGTCTCTGATTCTGGGGTCAAATTGCTCCTTAGCACAAGTTTCAGGCCTTTCTTATTCGCCTGTATTTCAAGCAATTCAGTGCATTCTTTGGCGGCTGCGTACACGTTGCCGGAGCCAAATACTAAGCGCAATTTCCCCGCATGCATTTGAGAAAAATCAAGAATATCGTTGACTAATGAAAGCAGCAATCGATTGCTTCTAAGGGCAGGAAGCAACCATTTTTCTTTAGGTGTGTTGGGGATTGTGGGGTCACAGAGGGTCTGCTCAATGAAATTGATGCTTCCGTTGAGAGGGGTCCTCAGCTCATGAGAAATCGAAGAGAGAAGGCGGCTTTTGTACTCACTGCTGGCTTGAGCTAGAAGCAGAGCGTCTCTGTCGGTTGTGTCTGTGATATTGAGAATGATCACTTGCTTATCCATGAAGAGAGACGTCGTGAACTTCATAAAAAAATTGCGCTTCTTCTGAGGGCGCTGTTGCTGCGGAAGTAAACAGAGCTGAAGGGGGTTACACCAATAGGTTTCTGCTGTGACCGATGGCTCTGAAAAGGTTGGATGAAAGAGAATTTTTGATATTAATGGCAAAACCTCATCCAGTTTGCGTTCACGATCCTAGCATTTCAAAAATTAGTATCAACTAGGTCAAAGAACTATCTATTACCATGCCTCCTTCCTGTAGGCAGATATTTTCCTCACCTGCAACCGTTTCTAGTCGTGAAGAGACCGCTTTGACGATAATTTCAGAAAAAAGACCTTCAAAGGAGGAGCAAGGTTCCATTTGTGTTTTCGGTCTATTAAACATGGTGTTTATCGCTTGGTTAGCGTAGATTATTTTATATTTCTGGTCAATTATCACGACGCCTTGTATGATATCCTCGAAGATTTTCTTCATTGCCTCGTGATTTTCATAAGCCTTTCTCTTTTCGAGGAAATCCCTTCTCAAGTATTTTTCATGGAAATAAATACATAACGAAAAGAGACACACAGCGAGCAATGAAAATACGTAGACTGGAGCTGGTAACACATCATTTTTAGGTAAAAACACAAAGAAGTAAATAGCCTGGACCACTGGAGCAAGTGCCCTTAGCCACCAATTAATAACAATGAAATAAATTGCACAGCACCCAAGAGCCGTGGCCCAACCCATTACGTAAACTCCGAACTTTCCATGTGTTTCAATTACAGCGACCTCCACTGCGGGATAGAAAATGAATTGGATTAATATTAGCAATAGGTCAATCGTTAAGTTTAGCAGATAAACCCTAGTTTGGCTCACTTTGAGGATGTTTTGTCTGAGATAGCAGAGGGTGATCAGAGAGATAATGATTATCAGGATCCTAATGCTCATAAAAATCTTGGGGAGAGATGAACTCGGATTTCTGGAGATAGCCACCAAGATAACAAGGCCTGTCACCATCGTGATAGCGGATAAGCAAAGCATGGTAATTTGCTTCTGAACTTGAAGTAGAAGGCTATGCGAGTATCCTTCCAAATGAGTTTTTCTTTTGAACCGGAGGAAGACGTTCATTTTTGAAAATACAAATTTTTTATTAATCTACAGATTTTACTGAAAAATTGTTATTAACTAAAGCTCCTTAATGTTTTGTTCTTATTATTAGAAGAATTTTGTCTTCCAATTGGATATTTATCCATTTTCTTGAATTCACTCAAAGTTAGGGGGCTGAAGTAATTGTATGTACCCATCAGAGAGTTCTTCGTATGAAAGGCTCTTATTTGATGTAGCTTTATCTGTGATTGGCAATCGATAAATATTCAGTAGTCCTTCTTTCCTTTTGTTTCGCTACCTCAATTTTATTGAATATCAAATATTATTTCAGTAAAAATAAACCTTACTGATGCTCTCAAAAATTCAAGCAGCCACAATTTAATGAAAGCTAAAAACGAAGTCCAACACGCATTCTGTTTAACAGTTTGCCTTATCTATTACATAGTTTAATAGAAAGCGGTCTCATTACATCGAAGCTCATCCTCGTTTTTTCCAAAGAGACAACCAAAGATTCCGTCAACAATTTTATTAATTCCTAAAATAATTGAAGAAAGGTTATCCGGACGAGCCGAAATGAGAGCTTATCATTATTTTCTATAAGAACCCCTTTTGCTGAAAAGAAATTCTCATCTGTAGGAGTACAGTATTCCAAATCACCCCCCCCCCCCAAAAAAATCAGTAATTTTTCGAAATTAAATAAGCCAATGGCTCATAAAATTCATTGGATGAGCTTCAGTATGCCATATCTATCAATTCCTCTTTCAATGCACTTTCTCAATCTCGGAGAGCTTTCGTTTTGATACAGTTGTGAAAACATGGTGCCCCAGAAACCATCGTTGTTATCAATGAAACTGAAAATCTAAATAACAAGATTCACTCAGTGAACTGGAAATGAAATAATAAATTTTTTTGGGACCAAAATATGTCCAATCAAGTGGAAAGAATAATATCCTCAGCTGATTGTATGTAAACAAATGTCTTTGCTTTTCCAACACAAAGAAGAATGAAACGAAGCTCATACTGTAGTGAAAGGCTGACAATAATTACAGGAAATTAACTTTTTACTATCAGTGAAGACTTATTTACTGAGATTCAGTCTACTGATCCTGGCAAAAACTCATGGCAAAAAGTGATGCCTTCTTGAGGTTGAAAAGTCAGTCAAGAGGTCGATAGAAAGTTCTATTAGTATCAATATAGCTAATTTTAAATCAGATATTTTTTAATTTTCCTTTTAGAACTACTGAAAATTTAAATCTACAAATTTTTCAGCAACAATGTTAGGTCCAGAGATGAGGTGCACAATCTTCAATTCCTGCGGCTCCATTCGCTATATTTAAAAGCAGAAACATGGCAGAGAGTGATTATTGCTCCATCAAAAATCATACTAGTAGAAAATCTCAGAGATAGGTTAATAATTAGAAGCAATGGACTTATTAAGACGAAAATTAATAGCAAAAAGCCTTAAGGTAGGTTTTTTACATCAACAATCGTTTATTGTTTTGTGTAATCCCAAGCTTTCTTCTTGATACCATGCTATTATTCGGAAAATTACTTTAAAGATACCCTCTCCATATAATACTTAGTAAAATCAGCTGAGAGCTTCTTTGCACTACTGTCATTGCCATCATTCGAAAATAAACTTCAACGCAAATCTTATCAAAGCAATTCTATTGGTATTTGAATTGAGGTGTTACCTACAAGAAAAAACTGCTCATCAAAAAATATTTTCTCTGTAATGATTTGCGAATTCATATAGATGACGCACAAGTCAAGTCCAATACAACATACACCTGTTCATATTTTTAAGTACTTTTAAAGTTGAAAATGAAGTGATTGATTTACAAAGGATTCGTATTTATTCTTACAAACACGATGCAACCTTCATTCTATTTATTACGTTTAAAAAGTAATTAGCAGATAGAATTTATTCTAACTTATGATAGTTTTGGGCTCTTCCCTTGATCAAGTTGTCAATGGCTTCCAGAACTGTCATAACCTCTGGATGAAAATCTCCACAGCATTTCCTGTATATTTCAAGGCTTTCATCATATTTCTCCAACGCTTTTTCAATTTCCCCTTGGCTTTTTAAATTTATCGCCATATTATACAAACAGTCAGCTACTTTAGTGTTCCACTCCCCATAGCATTTCGTGTAAATCTCTAGACTCTCCTCGTATTTTTTCAATGAATCTTTCATTCGACCCATTTTCTTCAACACAACTCCGATGTTATTGAGAGTCATCGCTACCTGATGGTGTATCTCACCATAATAGTTTTTATAAATCGATAAGCTCTCCTCATAACTGTTCAATGCCTCGGTATAAAGCTCCTTTCTCTTCAAAATATCCGCAATTTTCGAAAAACAATCGGCGTTATCCGGATGAAAATCTCTACATTTTTGTTTTTTCAAATCTAAAGCCTCAGTATACTTCTTTAGAGCCTCGTCTTGCTTTCCTTGAATGTAGTATACATCTCCGATCCCAATTAGGCAGTCTGCTACCCTGCTGCTTCTTGTCCCATAAGTCGCCGAATAAACCACCATGCTTTCTTCAAAATAACAGATTGCTTCTATATAACGGCCTTGTTTCATATAGACCGTTGCTTTGTTGAATAAGCAGGTAGCGACATCAGTATGATATCTCCCCAGTCTTCGTTTAAATATCCCCTGAGCCTCTGTATATCTTTGAATTGCATCATCAAGTCTCCCTTGGCTATTAAACACGTTGCCGATGCCGACTAAGCAGTGAGCTAGAATTGGCTGCTCGGTAAAACTCTTCACGTCGGTCAGAGCTCTCAGACAGTTTTCGTAGATTTCGAGAGATTTCATGTAATTTTTTTCGTTGAAAGCAGCATGAGCTGACTGAAGCAGCGCATCGAACTTGTTTTGAACCTCAAGGTCCTCTTCGAGCTTTTCGCATTCAACTGCAAAAAACTCAAGTTTCTCTTTTAAAGTATCAAGCGAAATTCGGTCTTGTGGGTGTTTTGCGAGCATATCCATGAGGATAATTTTCAACTGCCGAGCCTGACCGAAGCCTTCCTCAGACTTCAAGGTTTCTGATACAACAGATGATACTTCTCTTGAAGAGGATCGTAATGATTTAAGCTTTATCTCTGGAATTCCTCGCGAAAAAAGGAAGATCAGACCAAGCGCGTAAACGTCTGTCTTGCTCATATCCATATATTTTAACGAACAGGATTCTTTCGTCATTTCTGGCGCTCGGAAAGAGGAGTCATTGAAGCATAACATCTCTCGTGTGAGTCTCTTTTCCTGATCTTGGGGCGTAAGACTACGCTCCCACCCACATAGGTACTCAACACCGTTTATATAAACGATATTTGAAGGTTTTAGGTTATTATGAGATATATTTAGGGACTGTTTTGCATTACAAAGGGCGTTTACTATATTTTTCAGGAGCTGAATGGACCGAGCGATGCTCAACGGTGCCCCGATGTTCAGAGTGTCCGAGAGCGTCTTCCCCAGCTTTGTGGTGTAACATATTTGGTGCTTTTTGTCGTCAAAGAAAACTTTCTCAATTTTCAAGATATTTTCGTTATTTGCGAGTTTCATTCCATGGGAAATCCCATTTTTGAACAATTCGTAGGTCGAGCTGCGGCTGACTTTCGTTACCTGCAGAAGCACTTGCTGATTTGTGGTTTTATCTTTCGCCTTATAAGCAGTGGAGAGATCGTTCTCATGTAAAGTTATTAAATCAATAAAATTTTCAGTTATCCATTTGTCAATAGGCTTGCTGCTGGGGTTCGGGAGGCTCCGAAACTTTGAGTTATCGGCTGATTTATCCATTTGTACGGGCTTAAGCTTAGCGTTAATTCCGAGTTCTTCCTTTATTAATTTGATTTCAAATTTTAAATTGCTATTAATAAATGAAATAACCTCTTTATCAGGACTCTTTTACGCGAAATTTTGTGGAGCTATTCGCATTCTCATTCGCTAACAAAATCGAAGAACGAATAAAACCAAGATATTTAAATACAAGAATCATAAGATCGACGAAAAAAAAAGAGGATGGTGATGTCGAAGAGGCAAATTTTCAGTTCATTGCTCCAGAAGGATGAAATCTGTGAATTTAATTGAAATCGACTGAAAAAAAATTACTTTTGGATACTTCCTAGTCCTTTTCCACCTCAAATAGATAAATTTTCTTTCAATTAGATGAGGATATTCTAATTTAATCTCCAAAACAATGTTATTTATGTGAATCATTTGGGTTCCAAGCAGATTATTCTTCTTATTCTCATAAAGAACTAATTTTATAGGCAGGTAATTGAGAGCACTGAAGTTAATTAGGAAGATCTTTGAAAGACGAGAATTCGAGAAAATAGTGTTGCATGAATCATAAGTGATGTTATAAAAACGTAACTTTTTTTTTTAATTCCTAAGAAAAAATTACTGAAATGAATTTATGTTCAATGGAAAAAATTCATCATTGGAACTTAGAGTTCCTTTCCTGCGATCTATTACTCTAATGTGTGTGTGTGACTTCAGATTTTTTTTGTGGTAGTAGGAGTATTTTTCAACTATTCTGTAAACTAAAGAAACCATGTCAGAAAAATACAAATGCAATTTAGTTTTACGCATAAACTGGCATCGGTATTATTATTTGTTGGGGGACCCAAAACAGTCAGTTATCAATGTGTAGCTCTCATTTAAATGAGTTTCCCTCCCTGATCAGCATGAACTCTAACGTCCGAAGAAAAAAATTAGTGGTACTTCGATAGACTTTGCTACCTCATCATTAGAAGTTAGATGTTCTCATAAATTACATATACGCACATCTGTAATGTAAAACGAGTCAAATAACTCATAATGTGTTTAATAACGATAATAATAAAAAGTATATGATTGAAGAGATAATAATATTTGTTACACACAAAAAACTTTGTAAAATCATAATGTGGGTCCAGGGACATGCTGAAGCAAAGGAATTGTATTCGCGTTGTTGTAGTGAGTCAGCGCTGGTGATGTAGAGTTATTAACCGATGTTGCAGTCCCATTCCTGAAAACTCGCTTACATATTGGACAAGTGTTATTATTCTTACTAGTCCAATATTCGATGCACTTGTGATGGAAGACATGACGACACTCACTCCAATACACAACCTTTTGACCTTGCTCAAAATGTTCGATACAAATCACGCATAACCCTTCTTTTTTAAATGAAGATGTATGATCTCGAGGATTGAAATCGCTGATTTCTAGACGGATCAGAGGCAGCTCGATCTGAACTTCATCTTCGGACTCTTCGAAAACTTCAGACAGCATGCCTGGGCAGAGGATCCAATAGACTCCATAGCAAATTCCGAAAACTATACCGGTTCCTATGAGAAAAACTACTGAAATCCCTATCGTAATGCCCAACACTCCAAACCACCCTTCAATGAGCAATTGAACCGCAGTAGCTCCCATAAATTCTCCACAGGTCCCAAAACTGCGCTCTGAAACCAGATCGAAACCATAATAAAAGAGCCAATACGCATTGGTGATCAGCAAAACAACAACTCCAGTTATAGCAATCCCCCACATGATTTTCCGCTTGAGAGTCAGCTCATCTCCCTCAAAAATGAAAGCAATTATAAGCCCCATGAGTATTGGATATTTAATATCCATTCTAAGCCAAAAATCCTTAACCAAATTGCATTCAGAGGAACTTTGGTGAGTTAATAAATTCAAGAGAAAGACAGAGAATAAAAGTAGAGAGACTGCTGCGCAAATTCTCAGATATATCTTCCTTTTGAAGTAATCTGAGTCATATCGGATATTCACAAGAGAGATTAAGCATGTGACTATCAAAATTAGTAAAGAGTAGTTCATTACAGCTGCAAAAATTATCAAATAGGCCGCTTCCATTGGAAAGATTAAGATTTCGTTGATTAGATAGAGCTCCATGAGGTATGCTGAAGAGCAGAAACTGGTCAAGAAAAGACCAGTGCCTCCGAACGTTATATAAGCGTCGACTTTTTCGTTTGGTTCGTCTGAGGAATTAGTGATAATTTCGCCACCAAACCAAAAGATGAGATGAAGACAATTTATCACAGAGTTAGCCAGTATCCAAACCGGAATTGCTCCATCGATTCCATGAATGAATATTGTAAGAGCGGGCCAGCCAACGAGTGCAAAGAGAATCAGTATTAGTAGAAAGATAAGTATTCCACGAAACATGCGGCGCACTTAAAATTTATTGAGTGTTGTTCCAATAAGCCAAAGATCAAAAGTCCTAGCTATTAAAAAGCGTTTCATAGTTTAAAATTTATAGCGTTGCTTTCACCTCTATCACAAGGTTGCTCTGATATAGTTTTACAGCATTCTCAAATTCATGGGATTCCTTTGAAATTAGAGTGGCAGCGATTATTTAGAACTTGGGACAACACCAATCTCTAATCATATTACAGATCTAACAAAATAATGAATTTACAAGCCTACTCATTAAAAAAGGGTGGTAGATATCAGCACTCAAACTGTGGACCTGATTGACATGCATTGAATATTCTTCTTAGGTTCAATAGATAAGTATAGCGAAGTTATAAAGAAAAACCTAGCAAATCTCCATTCAAGAAAGTAAGAGAATAAATTGCAAGTAATTCTTAATTATTATTATCAACACCATCTCGATTTGGAAGAGCTGTATATACTATTTGATCAAAAGGAAAGACCGCATAGAGATCATTCTAATTATACACAATTCGAGATATGATACAAAAAGAAAAAGGAGGTTCTAGAAGTTCAAATGTTCCAACAAAATGCCAGCAAACACTTCTGTAACATCTAATCAAGCAACTAGAAATGAATAGACCATCTAGAGCCTGATGTGAGTCATGATACTGGATATAGTTATCCGAAAGTCTCGGGATATATGTGGAAGCACCCCAAACCAACAGCTAATTATAGGACAATTATATATAAAAGAAAAACAAGGCTCGATTGAGGAAATTTCTTCAAAGACTGCTTGTGGTGAACCGATCGCACATAGTTCCGAAACAGTTATTGTATGATAAACTCATCTTGACCTAGGTAGATGTGCAATAAAGCTTTTTAACCTCCAAACACAGACTGAGATATTCAAATTCAGATACATCGAGATGAGTTCATTTTTCTTTAGAGGTCGCCGATAGTCTTTAACTTGAGCGATGGCGATCAAACCAAGACTCTGAAATCCAACTACTAGAGTGACAACTTTGCTGGAGAACAGAAGCATAAAATTCACACGTTGGTCAACGTTTAGGACAAATCTACATTTTGTAAAGAATCTTCAGAGCGGAAATTGAGTGTTTAGCATAGAAGAGGTCAAAACCCATAGACGAACTGAAAGAATACGTTTCTTGGAGAAGAGGCTAGAGCACTATGTAATTGGATTAGCCTTCTTATTTGTAAGGAATAATATACGAGATCATACTTGATAGGATCTACAGTTTATTAATGCTAATTGTTTTAAATTATACCGTGCTATTGAGAAAAAACTTAATATAGATGTGAAAAACATAGTATCCACATTTTTGGGTTGTTCTCGGAAATTTACATAAGCGCGGATTTGCAATGTACAACGAATAAATAACTCATGTGATTAGTAATAAGGATTTGGTACAAGAGAACGACAGTAGCATTACACACACACAAAGTTTGTAAATTATAATGTGGGTCCAGGGACATGCTGAAGCAAAGGAATTGTATTCTCGTTGTTGTTGTAGTGAGCCAGTGCTGGTGATGCAGAGTTATTAACTGATGATGCAGTCCCATTCCTGAAAACTCGCTTACATATTGGACAAGTGTTATTATTCTTACTAGTCCAATATTCGATGCACTTGTGATGGAAGACATGACGACACTCACTCCAATACACAACCTTTTGACCTTGCTCAAAATGTTCGATACAAATCACGCATAACCCTTCTTTTTTAAATGAAGATGTATGATCTCGAGGATTGAAATCGCTGATTTCTAGACGGATCAGAGGCAGCTCGATCTGAACTTCATCTTCGGACTCTCCAAAAACTTCAGGCAGTAAACCTGGACAGAAAATCCAATAGAAACCATAACAAATTATGAAGACTATGCCGGTAGCTAGTAGAAACACCACTGAAATCACAATCGTGATGCTCAGCACCCAAAACCACCCTTCCATGAGCAATTGTACGGCAGTAGCTCCCATGAACTTTTCGCAAGTAACAAAACTGCGCTCTGCAACCAAATTGTAACCATAATACAACAGCCAAACCGCGTTGGTGACCAATAAGATGGAGACCCCAGTCACTGCAACACTCCACATGATTTTCCGCTTGAGAGTCAGTTCACCTCTCTCAAAAATCAAAGCACCAATGAATCCCATGAGTACGGGGTATTTAATATCCATTTTGAGCCAAAAATTCTTGACTAGATTGCACTCAGAGGAGCTTTGGTTCGTGAAGAAATTCAACAATAGGACAGAGAATAACAATAGAGACACAGTTGCCCAAATCCTGAGATATATCTTCCTTTTAAAGTCACTTGAGTCATATCGTGTTTCCACAAGAGAGATTAAGCATATGACTATCATTAGCAGAAGTGAGTAGTTCATTACTGCTGCAAACACAATCGTATAGGCAGCTTCCATAGGGAAGATTATGACTTCGTTGATTAGATAGAGCTCCATGAGGTGTGCTGAGGAGCAGAAACTTGTCAAGAAAAGACCAGTACCTCCAAACGTTATATATGCGTCGATTTTTTGGCTTGGCTCGTCTTCGGGTTGATCGATTAGTCCGCCGCCGAACCAAAAGATGAGATGAAGACAATTTATCACAGAGTTGACGAATATCCAAACTGGTATTGCACCATCGATTCCATGATTGAGTATTGTAAGAACGGGCCAACCCACAAGTGCGAATAGGATGAAAGTTAAGAAGCACATGAGTATTCCTTGAAGCATGTAATGAACTTAGATTTATTGAGTATTGTTCCAATAAGCTAAAAATCAAAAGTCTTAACTATTAAATAGCGTTTCACAGTTTAAAACTTTAGTGATGTATTCATCGCTATCATATGGTTCTCTGACATAGTACTCATTCGAATAGTTAGAAGTTCTTGAGTAGATATGTCTGAGGAGTATTCTAGACTTATTTATTTGGCACTAATAAAGTTGAGGAGTAACTCCTTTTAACATGTCTTTAGGTAAATGAGCAAAGAGATTTCTTCACTCCTGTGGCATGATTAGATGGAAATGAAATTATATGGTGGGAAATTGGTATCTAGTTGTGTTTTAATTCGGTTGTGCAAAATGGGAACATTCACTGATAAATCCTTGTAAAATCAAGTTAACTGCCCTTGAGTTAATTTTTTTTGGTTGACGAAATCTGAGATGTCAGACCTAATATCTAAAACACATTGCCACATGCGAATGAAACAATCAATGGTTCAAAATATTTCTAATTTTGTTTTCCGAAAGTTCTTGCTGATTCGGATTGATAGACAGATAAACTTTTTACAGTCTAGGATCGACTGAAAAGAAATTAAATACTTCCAGTTGGTTTTTCGATTACCTTATAACTTTGGCTTTTGCACATGACGATTTTTAACAATCTGCGTTTTTTCTTGTGTGAAGAATTCTTTTATCTATGAGCCATTGATTTTTTGGTTGTTTCTATCTCATAAATCCACTGAGTAAGTACGTTGAGACTTCAACTCTGATTGCGCTTTGAGAACACGAAAACTTATCATTAGCAATGTGGCATATTCAAGCTGATTTGAGAGGCAAGTACTACATAGAAACTCATATATACTTCAAACACACGAAAAAAGATCAAATATCACACTACTCATTAGAATAGAAATACATTTCTCAACCTTGCTCTATTGAGGAGAATTCAATGTGTCAACTGAAATTGCGTCACAAGATTCCAACAAACTCGTAGTGGTAGGCTGAGTCACTGCATTATATCAAAAGCCAAATAGGAATATGGGCATATTGTTCTTCGATTGTCTTGTTTAATCTTCTGAGTGCTCCAAAATCAATGTAACATGAATTCTTCTCAACAGAATATAACAAATAGAGCTGAAACCGAAGAAGATTTTCATCAAGAACAGCTTGTTCCCATTAACAATTTGCTGTGAATTTTCTTTCGCTCTTTACTTACAGCTAAGCATACTGTTGAGACGCCTCAAATATTTGAACATGAAGACTATCTGTCTATGCTGGTTTGAAATTCATTGCCTTCAAATTCACCTCAACTATCCGAAGTCACAACTCTTGCGGAAACTCATAAGCTACTCGCAAATGTTAAGAGACTAATTTGTCAAAATTAGTTTTTAATGTATCTACGTTAGGGCAGAGAGTACCAAAGTAAAATAGAAGGTTTGGGAACAAATCATTGTAAAATGGAATTTTGAAATTCTGGAATAAGGAAAATATTCAGGAATAAATTAATGAATTACTATGGATGATAACAATAGCTTCAAAAAATATAAAATTCAGAAAAGCTTTGTATTGAATCGTTTTTTTATGGAACAATTTTACGATTTCTCTCAGCGCATTGGATCTCTAAGACCATTCATATAGAAAGATCTAACAAATATCGACTACAGCTCAATCTTGAAACTTTAAGAACACATTGAGATTAAAGAAACGACCTTAACACTGAAATCATCCATCCAATCTAAAGCTAATTTAGTTATATTTCCAGCACTGGACCATTGTAGTAAGAAAGGAACAATAGTTATCAAGCCTGAGAGCGGACTAATATTCTAATGTGAGCAAACGAAGCGATCTGACCTAAGAGAAAACTAAAGGACGGTAGTCCCACTTATCAAAACTACTCTAACTCGAGTTTCCGTAAGTGATGAAACAAACTCCTTAGAATAAATCCACATTTTGGATATTTACTGCAATAATAAATAATTTTAGAAAACATATGTTATGTGCTGCCTGAGAAGACAAGCTTTTCAATGTTGCAGAATGAGTTGTACTCTCATTGCTTAGACATGAGCTTTATTTTTCGACGACCATTCATACGTGATTTGGCTTTTTTAATAAGTTAATTTTTTACGGATTGGCAATAATTGCCAAATACCATGTTCTAAAAATTATAAAAATTGAACTAATCGAGGGAATTTTCCTGTATGAACATCTTCCTCCAATTTAAAAAGAAAAGCCATGCAGAAGCTTTTTCTCACGATCTCCAGCTGCAAGTCACTAAGCGTTTGATTATGGTGTCAATATGGGCAGGGATAACTCTCGTGGGAACAATCGTGAGCTTCATTCTTGCTAAAAGAATTTCAATGACAGCGTTAGTTCTCGCTAAAAATTTGGTGTTGCTCTTTGCTCTCTGTGTTCTCTGCTTCGTCAGACGCTATATCCAGCAGGTTAAAAAGTACATGACCTGGATCAACCTTTTGCTTGATATCTGCCTTATATTCGTTCAGGTGGTATTGTATCCACTCATTGGGAGCAAAGGAACCAACTCTTTTGATAAAACAAGCATTTTTGTATTGGGCTGGTGTTTATGTCTTGGCTGTTATTCGATTTATTATGCCGTGGTAAACTGGTGGCTGAAAGCAATATTTCCTGTGCTACAGGTCGCTTTCTTTCTAATTTTCGTCATTGGCAATCAGAAATACTCTTGGGCAGTAGCAGTCGTTGCTGCTCAGTGCGTGGCTATGTATCTGATCTACTCATACATCTATGAAAGGTATCAGCGATACGATTTCCTGGAGAAATGGAAGATATATGAGAATTACGAAGCAACGAGAAAAATTTTTGATGATATCATTCAAGGCATTATGATTGTCGATGAAAATTACAAAATCATTTATTCGAACCGCACTATCGATTTGATGTTCAACCGACCAAAATTCTCCTCTGTGGATAAGCTACTCTCTCAAATTCATGTGAAAACGATCACTCCTCGACTTGAAATACTCGCAACAGAACCCATCTTGACTTCCAACGAGAGCGGTGAAGAATCAGTAAACTTTTCTCTTTAATTTCAACGACTTAACCCATTTTCCTTTAGAATTATCCAAATACACTGAACGAATTGCTTGAAGGCATTAAACGAATCCTCTACCACCCTATTTCACCAGAGTCCTCAGTGACAGCCGAAACTTGCTGGTGGGACCCAGTACATGATTCCTGGCACCATGACAAAAGGAATTTCTTCTTTAAATTCACGACAGCCACCTTCATGCACAAAAAGGTCATGGTGATCAACGTAACAGACACAACGGACCGAGATTCTCTTATTACCGCTCAAGCAAGCAGTGATTACAAAAGCAAACTACTGTCCTCGGTTTCCCATGAGTTACGAACCCCGCTCAATGGCAGCATCAACTTCATTGAGCAGACCCTCAACGATGAAACCATATCGACCCACGCAAAAGAAAAATGGTTGGTCCCTGCGCTAAGAAGTAACCGACTGCTTTTATCGCTTGTGAATGATATTCTCGATTTCTCTCAAATGCATGCGGGGAAACTTCGCTTGGTTTTTGAGCCAGGGAACATCGTCTCAACCGCCAAAGAATGCATGGAACTCCTCGAAATCCAAGCCGCTAAGAAGGGCCTGAACTTCACATTACAGAATAATCTAACCACTGACCGGGAAATCGTTATCACTGATCATAACCGACTTCGGCAGGTGATACTCAATTTGCTAAGCAATGCTGTCAAATTCACCTTCAAAGGTAGTGTGAAACTGACCTTAGCCCCGACCCCTCTTCAATCATTTCGTGAGTCAATGTCTTCAATTGAAAGAGACTCTGATGTAAACGGAGTCAGGGTCATATGCCAAGACACTGGAATCGGTATCAGTAAAGAAAACCAAAAGCGACTCTTTCAGGCGTTCGAAAAGCTTGATTTAGGAAATCGGGCTACAATCAATGCTACAGGCGCTGGGCTAGGATTGATAATCTCAAATAATCTGGTCCAGAGGTTGAGTCCCGAGTCACTCTTCAAAGAATCAAGAGTCATTAGATTCGAATCTAAGGAAGAGGTGGGAACAACCTTCTACTTTGACGTGTATAGTCAAAAAGCGACGTCTGCGACCAAACTGCATGCTTCTGATTCAGAAGAGTTTAAATGTGAAAATTCCAAAGACAATTTCTTCGAAAAAGGAATCCGGCTGAAAAATATCGAACTGCTGAATCGAGAAATAACCCCTAGATTGGTTTTGAAAAAAGGATTACCAAAAGATCCCTATGAGATATCCCCATATTCGAAGGTTCAGAAGTTTTTGAGTACAGATTTTGAAGTCCATACACAAACCTCGACAACCGCTAACCTTGGCTGCAAATGTCCTCCTGTTCTCATTGTGGATGATGATCCATTTAATCTTACTGCGCTAGAACAGATACTGGCCAAACTGCAGGTAAAATGCCATTGGGCTTTCAACGGAAGAGAAGCGCTCGAAAAAATTCAAACTCGGCAGGTCGAGGCGTGTTCTTCGTCTTGCCAGCAGTATAAAATAGTGTTTTTGGATTGTAGTATGCCGATTCTGGACGGGTTCGAGACGTCGAAACTGCTGAGGCAGATGATCAAGAAAGGCGAGATTAGCGATATGAAGATTATAGCGTGCACTGCGTTTGTTCAGCAGTCGGATGAAGATAAAGCGAAAGCGGCTGGTATGGATGCGTTTTGTACAAAGCCGATAAAATTGGAAGCGATTAGAGAGAAACTTAAGTTAGTAGGCCATTTCGAATAAAAATCCCAGTTTTTTTTTTGGGAGTATCTTACACTATCGGATATTATATGTGACTTTCGAAATTATCATTGTAAAGGTTTTTATGTATTTAGATATTTAGCTAGGACCCATTTGACACGAACTCTCATATAGGATATTAAAATTTATGAGCAATTGTCTCTTAAAAAGTTGAGTTTCATTGACTGGTTTAATTCATTTTGGTACTGATATTGAATGTGAATAGTGAGTTTTCTTGAGGAATCCGTTGATGATCTATCAAGAGTGATAATTAAAATTACTTCAGAACCTGTGTTATGCTAGTGTATTCCTATAGAATATTGAATAGCAAAGAAAGAGTTACCAATTCTCTCTATCTTTCTTTTCAACCCAAAGAACTCTCAAAAAAAAGAGAAAAACACAAGAATTTTTAATCCAAATCACTTGGTTAGAATTGGAGTTGTGATGTAGTCAATCAAGAAAAGAAAATGTCCTTCTAATGCAAGAAAGCAAGCCTTAGAACAAAACTTTATGAAATCTTACAATTATTTATTCTCCTTACAATCGACATGAAAGTGAAGATCTCGCGTTTCATTTTTATTTATTTATTTTTTGTATGCCTCTACTTGCTCCGCTTTGAATAAGATTCCTTCTTAATAACTTAGAATTTTATTATGAACAGATATTTTAAGTTTCATACGATATCTTTTGATAAAACAAGCTGTTGAGCATCTTAGAACTGTATTATTGTTCTAATTCATCCAAAAAACGGGACAATCAAGTTTGAGTACTTTGCATAATTTTGTACCTCTTGCACATTCTATCTAGATTAAGAAATAGATATAAATTTCTTCAATAATTGTCTTTATCTTTAACTAGATGTTAGTGATGGCAACAGACAACCGCAACCGCACTTCAGAACAATATCAGCAAACGTTTCATTCGTACTGTTTTGTTTTTTTTTTTGTTTACATTCGCTTTTTCTTTCATAATTTTATCTATGAAACAAAAATTGAAAAAAAGAGATATTCGAAATTATTTGTTCAAAACCAGTATGGCCAGAAAGTAACTTTCTTTAATACTCGTTAAAGATATACTTGCAACAGTTTAAGAAAAGTCTAAACGAGTTTTCACTTCCCGTTTGCCTTCCAAATTTCTTTCTTCAAATTCCCAAGCGATTGAATTGATTTTGCATTGCATTCCAGAGTAAGTTTGCTCTTCATTCATAGAATGACCTTTAGATCTCATAAATGCCTGAAGAAGTATCACTAATCTCAAATGGAATTATTCAAATCGATCGTACTTGAAAAGAAATAGTCAAGAAATTCTAACAGCTGTCTGTGGTGTTTTAGAGCTTAGATAGAAAAAAGATCAAACTCGTCTCTAGTGTTGGTCATCGTAGAAAAGAAGGGTGGCTAGTAGATCAATATATTCTATCATCAATAATATCCTTTGAAACTTTTATTCAAAACTAAACAATATATTGCTCGTTATCAAGTTGTGATTCATAGTTGATTGATCCATTAACCCCTCAATCAAAGTAATGTCAGCATCTCTAGGCGCACTGTGATTACATTAGTCAGAAAAACTGCTAAAAACCCGAGCAATCTTAAACTTTGGATATTCTACCAAAAATTATACGTTAAACTGGTTTTAATTTCGTCTATCAAGTAAATAGAAAAAGGAAAATTTTTTCGAAACCGTTATCTAACACTCTCACACAGGATCCGAAAATAACAATGAACTGACGAGCCAGTGCGCTTTCTTCAGTCAGTTACCATTCGTTACAATCCCCTCCAAGTTCAAAATCCAACTGCTCCAAGTCCATAGTTCAGACAACCACTCTCTTAGCTGCATATCGAGGAAGTTGCTTTTCAATGAAATACTCAACAGGTTTTTGGCAATCTTAAAACGGTTTGAACTTGCTTCGAGTAACCGCGTTATCAAAAATTCTCCAAAAAAGTTACCGGCTAAACGATTTATCGATTTATTCGTGAAAAAATTGAACTAGTTGACAAAGAAGGATACTCAAGATTATTTCTAGAAAGAATAAAGATATGGGTTAATACTAACTCCAATGCAATCAATAAGTCAAAACTCCTTTCAAGAAAATTATTTGCTTACCTCCGCATCTCCTATATCTCTGAAATAACTCCGGATGAATGTTAAACCGACTTTTGAGCCGGAGAAAATCCTTCGAAGCTTTGACCCACTAAACGATCGCCAAAAATCCCTCCGAGCTAAACCGTTCTTGCATACGCAAGACTCTAAGCCAAATGCCTTTGAAAGAGTTTCTCATCCTCGTCGTGCTGAATATGCTATATCTGTTCATAGAGACCGAGAAAATAATATTACTCATGTGCATAAGAACTTTCTAATGAAACCTGAAGATCTTCAGTCACTAACCTATACCTATGAAGGGATAGAGTCTCATCCGATCGGAAGAGGCCTTCTTCCTATTAGTTCTAACAATTCAATTAAAAGTTTTAACCTCGGCATGGAGGACTGTAAAAACATTACGTCGGCAGTGCTGCCACGGAACGTTGCACCTGAAGAGCTCTATTTAAAAATGTCAAAGGTTCAAGTAAACGGACAATTCGGAAGACGGTTAGTAAGTTTCATGCGTCGCAATCGCAATAATCTTAAATGGTTGAAATTGACTGTAAAAGAGAGCAAGATAAGTAAAATAAAAAAATATTTTGATTGAAATCTAACAAATATAAAAACAGCTGAAAATGTCAATCTATTGGAGGAGAACCCTTTCGATGAGAGTGAAATGCAGATAGAAAGTGCTGAAGACGTCAAAGTTTTATGTGTTGAGCAGCCCAGAAGGTAAGCTATCGTTAAAAACTCAATGGATTATTCATAAGCTATTTTGCTATATTCAAATAGTCTTTTGAAGTACATCGCAGATGGGATGAATAATCTAACCAAACTGAGATCATTTGTGATCACGCTATCTCAGCAAGGAGCCTGTGATCTTGGAATGTATGAATTATACAACAGATTAAGCAATTGCCGCTACCTCGAAAACCTCTCACTCGGATTCGGCAAGGATATGATAAATAAAGAGCACATGACTGCACTGTCTCAGCTGTTACGCAAACTCATGGCATTGAAATCACTTTTTATCTACCTCTCGGAATTAAACGTCGAATTCGAATCTATGTGTCCTTTGGACTTCTCCGAACTGGATTCCCTTGACACGCTCTGGGTACGCGTCCAGAGCGTAAGCATCTCAGAAATAGATATGCTAAGGTTTTTCTGGCTATGGACCCAAGCAAAACATCTTACGGAAATTAACCTGGAGGCTTCTAATGTCATGTTTACTGCCAACAACAGTGAGGATGTTGCAAAATTGAAAGAGAAAGCGCTGCCTCCAATCACTACAACCAACCAAGGACTAAAGAAGATTAGAATTAAACTTGACATGTGTGAGAAAAGCGCGAAATTTCTTTACAAGCTCGGGAAAAACTTCTCCCAATGGACTAACCTAACCGAGCTCTCTATTTCTATAGAAGACAAGAAATTTATCACAGGTGGCTATCGTGCGCTTGGACGAGACCTTCCTTACCTAGTCCGATTGAGATCGTTCACGCTGAACCTCCCAGAGCTCTCTGAAGGGCCGCATCGGAACAGAGAAGGCTGCTTTGAAATCGCAAATGCAATTCAGCATTTCGAAGACTTGGAAGAATTGAATATCTCAATTAACAGCTCGTACGCTTGGGATAAAACCGTTGATACGTATCTATTCATAAAAGGCTTGAGCCTAAGCTTCTCGAAGACGAGAAATTTGAAGAAACTCTCCATCTCAGCTAAAGGAAACAGAGAAATATGTTCGCGCTCTATTGAAGCTATTTCAGAAGGACTCCTTTGCTTGCAGGGTCTGAAAGAGCTGTCATTGAAATTTAATGATCTGAATATAAAAGATAAAGACTTCCAGCTGCTGTCTAAGGCGATTGGACAACTAAAAGAACTTGAGATTGTATTTATAGAATATAAAAACTCCGCAGAATTCACCGACCAATCGCTCAGTAACCTGCTGCTACTCCTGCAACATTGCCATCAGTTGAAGGGAGGAGCGTTTTTCGTTGACGGAAACCATGTTACTCGTGAAGGGCTTGTGGAATTTTTGATTTGTTTGTCGCAGATGAAGCTAGCTTCGTACCTGTTTATTTCCTTGACCCGCTCGAAGAACATTAACTCTCAGGATCTTCTGAGTATCAAGAAAAAAGCTCGGGATAAGCTGTTTTTTGATAAGTCTGTTAGGGTAAAAATCTGATTGTAACTTATTGCTGATTGTCGACAATCTATGTTTAACATGCTATTATGTAAACCTCCTCGAAGAAAAACAATTTTTATTGGATTATCAATACTTTTTCTACTGGTACCTGAATTTCTTTCTGTAAAAGTTATACTCAGTGGAAAAGAGAACATCATACATGCATACTCAAAATTTAACTGCTTGAAGTGAAATATTAAACTTCTTCTGAAGTAAGAATGCTTTGATTTCAAGTTGACCATGAGAAACCCTAAGGGACCATCTTTAGAGGTTAAGTAACAAATGAATAAATGTCAGAGGTCACTGAGAGTTGACTTACTTTGAAAATGATAACTACACTAAGTTTGAACTTACCCTGCTTAATTTTTATTGGAAGTGAAGTAATCTTGTGAAAACCACTCAAGGCAAAGCGTTCAGAAAGATTTTTATATGGAAATGAAAACGAAACAAACTAAATAAACTAAAATCAATCGTATTATTTCTGAATTAACGTCGTCGATGAGTAATCATGTCAAGTAGCTGGTAAATATCAAGTTTATTGCTGCCATAAACAAGCTTAAAATTCTCGATATTGACATAAGGCGTTTCATTCGAAATGATCCCTGTGAGCGTCCAATTCTCAAGGATCGCATCATAAATTCCAGACTGCTTGTTTGGAGGTAACTCGCTCTCAATTTCCTTACAGAGGAATCTCAGCGTTGCCTTTACACTGCTGGCAGTCAAAAGGTAATCGTTGAGCTTGAAAAACTAAGCGAAAAAAAGGGGAAATTAACTTCCAAAAGAAAGGAGTAATAAAATAATACCTTGAGAATGAATTTTGTGAGCTCTGTCCTGGGAGCTTCATATTGAATAGCAACCTTTGCGAACTTTAAGTACATCTCCCAGTCTATTTTATGAAATTCTCTATCCGGATTGATGTTCAAAGCCAGTAAAATGCGATCTCCTATCATTTTGCGGTCTTTGAACATATCCTGATACTGCTCTTTCAGCACACAGAGGTAAATGAACTTGCTCTTGATATGCTTCTGCATCTCTACAAATTGGACAATGCCAGAAAATTAGAGAATAGTAATGCAAATATTACCTTTCAAGTCTGGAAATAAATCACTTGGTGAGTTCACTTTGCTCGTTTTGAGAATATTTTCCTTTTGAAGGTCCAAATCCAATTCGTTTAATGACCCTGCATTTTTAATATCGTCCTTGCTTTCATCTCCCAGAGTTTTCGCCATTTGGATTTCATCGGTAAGCTTTGCCAAATTCACAAAATCGAGGATATATTTCATAAAAACTCCTTTATCATAGCTAAACGCATGAGGATGGGTAGTTTTCGAATTATTTTTAGGATTCTTTGCTTTTATAACGAGCTTTCCCTGGATTTTAGAAGTGTCACCCTCGTCTGCTTCTTGTCCATCGCTGCCTTGATGAATTCCAGCCTTTCCTTTATTATCACCCTGCTTTGACTCTGTAGGAATTGCCGTTGCCCTATTTTCCAACGGCTGCGACAAAGACTTCGTTGCTGGCCTGGTCAGACTGTCCAGTCTTTTAGTTCTTTCATTAAACCTTGTAAACGACGACTTTTGATAGATAGATAACGGCGAGACCCACAGTCTCTTACTGCTGTTATTATTGCTCTGTTCATTCTGATGCCTCACTTTTGTAGAGAGTTCATTCAGTATTTCCTGTCTTCTTCTGCTCAGCACATCAAATTGTTCAAAAACCTTTCCCGAGTTGATGACCTTATTCAAGAATCTCTCTCGGTTTTCTTTTTTAGATTTCTCAAAGAAGGCGCCTTGATATTCCTCACTAAGCTCTTGAAGGATATTTTGCACATGTTCTTTGTTCGGTGGGAAAATAACTTGATTATCAGTGTTTTCAAAAGGATATAGCTCCCGCGTGCTGCTATTTTTCGATAAAGAGTATGATTGAATGTGTCTCTTTGCAGCAGATGGCCGTGAGCTTGTACTAACCGACATTACCGAAGCATTAATATCATTGCTCTGGCCCAGACCAGAACCAGTTGCCCTCTCTTCATGGAGGACAGTTCCTCGCATAACTGAGCTTCGAATGTTCTTCTGAGAAGCCTGAACAACTGAAGATCTACCGGAAGGACTGAGCATTTGGTGGGGACTCTTGTTTGATGGAGAATCTATTATTTCTGTATTATTGCTGTTTGTATTGTGATTTGATGTTTTTGTGAGTGAAGGAAGTTCGCTTGTGCTTTTCATGCTTCTCAACTAACAGAATGAAGGGTAATTGAAGAGATAATGGAGAGGCCATTTACCTTTTGAAGTTGTTTTTGTCCTTGATAAATCATTTTGATATTTTTCGGAACCGATCTGTCTCGTGTGTGAGTAGCGAGTCGTTCTAAAGGAAGTTCGCTTTTAGGTTTTTTCACCAATGTCTCATTCCGTAAGAGAGCAGATAATACTCTGAAATGTTCTAACTCAACCATAAGTTTTATTTAATTCTCTCTTGAGTTGTTACGCTTTGATTATTTTTTTATTTGAGTTTCTCACGAGTACATCAAAATCTTTAATTTGTATAGCATTTATCCTACAATGTGATTGCTGATTATTGGAACACTCATTTGCGTCCAGATGACAAAAAAACATATGGTCCTTATCTTACATCATATATTCATTTTTCTCTGTTCTTCAGCCTATTATTCCGGCTAGAAATAACTATACTACGCTTTTTTAATGTTTCATTCAGGGTTTCAAAGTTTTAGAATTTAGATACATTCATATATCTTTCTCATTGTATTCACAATAATGTTTTCGTTGCTACATTTCAAGGATGAAGAAAATTACGTCATTATATAACTTCATTTTCGAGTCTTTGGAAAGAAACTCCATTCTCTCCAAGCCTGCTAAACCTGTTGGCTTCAGCCTCAGGAACAACGATCTTTTTCTTTTGGATGTAAACATACACAAACACGCCTCCGCCTATCAGCAGTCCTGCCGTCAATATACACAGGACAACGAACACCCAAGGAGCCATGTCATACTCACACTTCCCTGATTTGGATTTGAATGACATGAGGAACTTGCATCTCGTGCATGTCCCAGACTCGCACTCGAGACAATTCAAAGGACATTTATCACAAGCACCAGTGATTTCATTTAAGAAGAACTGGCCTTTGCATGTTTGACATTGTGTCGTGAGGTTTGGTCCTGAACACTGAGCGCAGTTTTCTATGCAAGCGACACATAACCTCGTCGTCTCATTCAGCCCATGACTTTCCTCACAACTCGAGCAAACTGTTGAACTTGAGCACTCTTGACAGTTCGCAGGGCAAGCATCACATTGGCTCTGGGAGTTAAGAGCGTGCTTCGATACGCAATTTTGGCACAGTGTGTGATTATATTGAGTGCATTTCTGGCAGTTTGGTAGTTCGCACAATGCAACCTCGCATTTACTCAGCGAGTTCAGCCGGTAATTTGGATTGCATTTGGTACATTTATCATTTCGATCGATGCACTCCAGGCAATTTATCGAGCAAGAATCGCAGAATCTACTACCAGACGAATCAGGAGTTACCAAATAGTTTCCTGGAGCACATTTCGTACAATTCGATGGACCTTTCGTGCATTCAACACAATTTGAAGAGCATTTTTCACAAGTGCTTGTGTTATTTGCAAAGTCCTGTAAGAAGTAGCCAGAAGCGCAGCTGCTACAGTTATGTGCAGCCCCGTAACACTCCAAACACCCTTCCGAGCATTTGTTACAATAACCCATATTGTCGGAAATATTCAGGAAAAAGCCCGAAGAGCAGCTAGTACAGTTGGTTCCGAAGGTGTCGTCATTGCTTGTACAGGTCTTACAGTCATTTGTGCAGGCATGGCAGAGATTTGATGATTTATTGAGGAAATAGCCTTCGCTGCATGACGTGCAGACTGAGTTATTCACGCAGCTAACGCAGTGAGAAGGACAGCTCGCGCATTTCATGGTGCTGGGCTCCACATAGTAATAAGGATCACAGATTTGACATTGTGTGGCATTATACTTCATGCATTGCTTGCAGTTGGAGAGAGGGCAGTAAGACACCTCGCACTCGTTGTCTTCGTTTAACTTGTAATAATTCGGGCATTTAGTACAATAGTTGGCTTTTCCAACGCATTCAAGACAGTTTTGTGAGCATTTAGGGCAGGCTCCTGTATTATCGGTCATATTCAAGAAATATCCTGGACTGCAGCTTGTACAATTCGACCCAAAAGTGTCATCGAGGCTGGTACAAGTTTTACAGTCATTGGTACATCTGCTGCAAAGATTCGTTCTTTTGTCGACGAAATAGTTCGGTTCACACTCTTGGCAGCTGTTATTGTCGATACAGGTCAAACAGTTCTGCGAGCACCGCGCGCATTTCATGGTGCTGGGCTCCACATAGTAATAAGGATCACAGATTTGACATTGCGTGGCATTATACTTCATGCATTGCTGACAGTTGGTGGCTTGGCAATATTGCACCTCGCACTCGTTGTCTTCGTTTAACTTGTAATAATTCGGGCATTTGGTGCAGTAGGTTGCTGTTCCGTAACATTCCAGGCAGTTTTCTGAGCATTTCGGACAAGAGCCCAGGTCTCCAGTTATTCTCAAGTAGTTTCCTGCATTGCAACTTGTGCAATTCGACCCGTAAGTCTCATCGAAGCTTGAACATGTTTTACAGCCATTAATACAAGGGCTACAAAGACTCGTTCTTTTGTCGACGAAATAAGCTTCCTCGCATTCTTGGCAACTCGAGCTGTCCAAACAAGAAAGACAGTGTGAGGAGCACTCATTGCAGCGTTTAGAGTTTTGGTCGATGAAATAGTGAGGATCGCACACTGCACACTGAGAGTCGTTCAGTCTCATACACTGCGTACAATGTGAAACTCTACAAAAGATTACTTCGCATTCGTTCTGAGCATTTAACTTGTAATTAGATGGACATTTTGTACAGTTATTCCTTGATCCATAACATTCGGCGCAATTTTCTGAGCACTGGAGGCAGTATCCCATCTCGCTCGATACAGCCAGGAACGTCCCAGGGTTGCAGCTCGTGCAATTCGCACCGAAAGTGTCGTCAAAGCTTGCACAGGTTTTACAATTGCTGGTACAAGCGCTGCAGCTACCCGTATTTCGATTTACAAAGTATCCTGCAGTACATTCTGTACAATTTGTCGCATTTTCACAGGAAATGCAATTAGAGCTGCATTTATTGCACTTCTTGGACACTGGATCGACGTAGTACCCTTGGTTGCAAGTCTCGCATTGAGTCGCATTGTATTTCGTACACTGCTGACAGTTAGCGAGTGGACAATAAGACACTTCGCACTTGTTCTCAGAGTTGAGTTTATAGTTCGTTGCGCATTGAGTGCAGTAGTCACTTCTTTCTGTGCATTCAAGGCAGTTGTCGGAGCATTTAGCACAATACCATGTTTGGTTGGACTTATTGACGAAATAGCCCGTAGAGCAGCTCGTGCAATTCTTTCCGGCTGTATTGTCGTAACTTGTACACGTTTTGCAGCTACTTGAGCAAGGCTGGCAAAGATGTGTGCTGTTGGTAGTAAAGTATCGAGGACTGCAAACCTCGCACTGTGTAGCATTATACTTCATGCATTGCTGACAGTTGGTGGCTTGGCAATATTGCACCTCGCATTTATTCTCAGAATTAAGCCTATAATTGTAAGGGCATTTCGTACAGTAAGTGCTTGAGCCAGAGCATTCAGCGCAGTTATCCGAGCATTTTTCGCAAGATCCCTTGCGATTGTATATCTCGACGAAGTAACCAGCCTGACAGCTTGTACAATTCGTACCGTAAGTGTCATCATTGCTTGAGCACGTTACACAGTCGCTTGAGCACCGTTTGCATATCCCTGACCACTTGTCGACGTAGTAGCCCGAGGTACAGTTATTACAAGTTGACCTATCTGAGCAGTTCAGACAGTACGAGGGACAAGAATAGCATTTTTTCGTATTTTTGTCCGCGTAGTAGCCTTGAGAGCAGAGCTGACATCGAGTCGCGTTGTATTTTTCGCATTGCTGGCAATTCGAGAGCGGACAGTAAGATACCTCGCATTCGTATCGGCTATTCAGTCGATAGTATGAAGGACAACTGGTGCAGCGGTCGAAATGGTCCTTGCATTCAAGGCAATTGACTGAGCAAGGTTCACATGAACCGTATCTGTTCACGAAACTCAAGAAGGTGCCAGAAGAGCAACTCGTGCAATTTGTTGCGTTATAAAGGCAAGTTTTGCAGTCGTGGCTACAATCATAGCAAAGACCGGTCGAATTTTTAGCAAAGTATCCATCATAGCAGACCAGGCAATGACTTGAATTTGTTTGGTTGTAAGTTTTGCAGTTTGGGACATAGCAGTTACCGGTGGGTAAACCTATGATCACAAGGCTGAGGACGATTAAGGTAAAGGAGAAAAGCGTTTCTTTTTTCATGAAAATAATTTGAGATTCTGGTTTTAGATTAATCTAAGCAGTATTTAAATTAGATTCTTTACACTAATTCACCCCCGATAAAGCTTCACAAGTTTAATTTATGCTGCCTAATAATATATAAACTCATTGCAATGAGCACTGTGATGAGCTGGTTGGTACTCTTTAAGACTTCCTTTTCAATAGAGAGTGTTTCTGGGAAGGTTAGTTCCCTTTCTCTGAGATCAAACCATAATTTAGAAAATAAGGTGGCTTTTTCTCATTCTATATTGTTTCTAACCGAATCCTCTTTTTGGATTTAATTTATCGAAAAATTTTGTAGAAAGCCATAACAATTTTGTAAAAAACATATCCGATCAGGTGTCACTTAAGTACGTCTCGAGAATTGTATGTAAGGAAACAACCAAGCGGAAATTTTGGTTTATTCATTCTGATTATGATAGATATAGTTCATAAATGAAGGGTGTCGCTCGACAATGTTATTAGAAATGAAATTAAATTTCAGATTGTTAAAGATAGATATCTACTGATTTTGAGAAAATGAACCATAGGAAGAAAACTTCGAAAAATCTGAATAAAATGCTCTTATCTTTCTGCCAAGGCAGCTCTATTCCTTTCAGAAGCAACAAGAGAGACTACGGGAACTCATTTTGACCAAAAGCTCAGAACATCCAAGAATCCGAATTAGGATAGATGTAAACAAAATTTTTTTTCAGCATATGTCCTTCGATATCATGAAATTCAAAGTAAATCCTTTGATTAGCTCTTTCTTTGCTGGGCTCTATCTTGAATTTCGTGTTGTATTTCAAAAGACCAAAAAAAAAACACAACGTAATCAAACGTAAATTTCCGATATTTGAAAAAATTACTTTTTTTCACTTATCACTGATCGTACTATCATCTCTTCCCATACATGTTGATGTTGATTATTCTTTCATAAGTTGAGACCGCTGGTATTCTATGGATTTTCAAGGAGAAATGACTTTCAGTTTCAAAGCCAAGCAGACAGGCACGTACACGCCGCAGAAATTCCCAAAACAAGCCACTTCCCATTAAAATCTCTTCGGCCTTTGCAACGAAATGAATATTCATTTAACATTTGAAAACACATATTATTCTTCTGTGAAAATTTGCTCAAGCACTGTTCGCTTTCTTTTGGGGGTGGAGGGAAATCGGGTTTTTATTGGCAATGGTACATCTGACAAGACCTCTCAATAGAATCAAAATTTCTGACGTTGGTAAAGTCTAGCAATCAAACTACATACTGTACTCCTTTAGTTAAATTCATGAATTTATTTCAAGCTAATTCTGTTGCCAAATTACTATATTATCAAATTTTGATTGTAGAGTAAGTACAAGCGACAACTTGTCTCCAATGTCGTATTTTGAATCTAACTCCCTTGGAAGCGCATCACCTTTTGCAGAGTTGCAGGGCAACTCTTCAGCAACCTGCTATGATCCAAAAGCCGCAGACATCTTCATTCCTTACCCTGGAGTTTTGATTATGTTCTCTCTCGTATCATGGATCGGTTCTTTCCTTCTAATCATTGGATTCATCGTCTTCAAAAGCCTAAGAAAGCCACCAGGAGATATCATCTTTGGAATCTCAGTAGCAGAATTTATCCTCAACACCCATTGGATCGTTAGCTCGATATTTGTGAAATCTGCGAATAACTGCACTTTTTGTGTGGGCAATGCTGTCTTCTCAGTGACAGCAGGATTCTTGGAGTACTTCTACAACATATCACTCTGTGTTTTCCTTATCCAATCGTTGCGAAATGCGATCAAACCTTCAAGAGTGTTCAAAAAGACATTTCATATTGTCTCAATATCGATTGCACTGTTGGGACTTATCTTCTTAGCAAGCTCTGGAAAGCTTGGAAAGACGCTCTTTGGAACCTGCTCAATAAAATGGTCTTCTACTAGTGGCGCGATCGCATATTTCGGTCCTGCTATTGTAGGTGTCTATGCAATTATTAGCGGCTCAGCCTCGTATCATATAAAGAAGAGGTTACCTCAGTGCCCTCAGTCGAAGCAGAGTGTCTCTCACTTCCTCAGTAACTATAACAACTACCTGCTCTGTTCGACAGTTCTTTGGTTCATCTTTGCCATCTGTAACATTTATGTGGCTGTGCTTGCAACAACGATCACAGAAGGTGAGGCTGAGCCGCCGTATATCAAAATAATCAGTATAATTGGCAACATCGCAAAACTAGGAAATCCACTTGCACTCACGTTCATCCGATACAAAGACAAAACTATTAAGAGTACGATGAGACGGCTTATCTTCTTCTGGCGAAAGAATAGAAACAGTCTTGGTATGTCAGTGGAAGCAAAGAGCAACAGATCTTCTGTAGGCATTCCTCTACTGGAACAGAAAAACAGCTACGATCTCGAAGAAGATATGCCTAGACGGACTTCAACCATTCACGAAGAGCACACTGCTGAAGTCGTCACCAAATATCTCAGAATCCAAACTGCTTATTCAATTCTGTCTGGTATCCTCTACACCTACAAAGTAGTCAAACTGGACAATGTTTCTATCAAACCAAAAGAAGTTGCTCAAGACCCCACTGGATATCTGGATCATAAAGAGTGTCAAGTTTCCAAAGAAATCATCCAAGAATATCTGCCCAACCTGAACTTTTCTGGTTCTGAGACATT
>ENA-UOTX01000323-UOTX01000323.1-compost-metagenome-genome-assembly--contig:-NODE-323-length-53958-cov-8.560866_pt1 | contig 53958 bp, 26 predicted proteins | sample MGYA00238143_ERZ746982 | MGnify/ENA primary metagenome ERZ746982 (study PRJEB28758, sample SAMN06268862) | compost metagenome | isolation source: single cell | place: USA: California, Emeryville, Joint... | reverse complement strand
CTTTATAAATTATTTGGAACTGTCAGACACATTTTTTATATGTAAATGCATGAAAATATCGAGCTCATGTTCCAATGCACACAAACGCGGATGCTCCTAACAAAAAATTATGAGTTTTGTTGAAAAAATTCTATTATACCATAATTTGAATTTCGATCATATGCTAAATCACGCAGAATGTTTAATTTATGCTGCCGGTTCACGATTCATTAAAGCTCATTTTCCCACTTATTCGAATAATATTTTTCAAATTCACAGCGCCGTATTTCAGATACGAAAGACTATTCCGGTGATGTATGATTGGCATATTCTAGAACGGAAAGTGCCTAATCTTTTGTTTAGTTTAGGTCGGCATTAAGTAAATGAAGAGAAATCAATTGGGTGCGGAAAAAAAGATGTTGTGACGGAAATGTTTAAATCAAGATCATGCATACTTATTGTAGTTATAGAGAACAAACAGATATTTATCTATTGATTTTCAAAGTTTAATATCAACTGCTTCGAATTCAAATAGATCTATTACTTTTTCATAGCTGTACTATTCAAAAAATTTTCTTATATCCTACAGATTTATTCAATTATTATTTTTTTCTCTCCCTCTTTTCCACATCGTCAGTAAAATTGTGTTGATCATTATCGCTGATTTTCAACTGTTCTTTCGAACAGGATTATACCTTCATAAGTAGTGACTTGAACAGGTGAGTTAGATAACTCATCATTCATTTTTTATACTAATTACATGAAGCTTGGCTAAAAGATTGCTTGTGGATTTGGGTCAAGGAATTTGGTGGCTGACGCGTAGCAAAATCCTTCTTGAGTTAGACTCCATTTAGCAGGTGAGTAGTGACTCTCAGAATCCGAGGTCTGAGCATCCATCAAGACCTTATCACTCTGTACGATCTTAAACCCTGAAATCTCCACTTCCAGCTCGGCTTCTGAGGCCATCGTGGAGTATGGAGAGTTGCTCTTCTTGAAGGTAAATTGCCTTGGTTTCCAATTTGATTCTCTAGAGTTGAACTGGTATATTTTTTTCGCATCGTCATTGTTGTAGGCAAAGACAGAAATATATGAACAGTTAGATTGAGTAAATTGCAACTCAAAACTCTGTTTTACTTCATAGTGGGGTTTTTCATAGTCTTTTGTACAATAATAGGCAGATTTTCTGCTCTCATGAGCGAACTGGTGTTTCCTCCCCAAAGGTGTTGGCTCTAGAGTAGTAGACTGAGGAGGTCATCTTAACTTCCGAGAAAGGGTAAATCTGAGATAATCAAGGTATTTTTTTTGTTTTTTGCTTTTTGTTAAATAGTACTCAAGTGTTTTAGACTAAATCGTGACGTATTGGAATTTTTGAATAAATCCAGTACCGATAATTTGACAACTCTAATAAAAAGCACGTATTGATAACTTCAAATTTCAGTCTCTTTCTCTCTCTGAGCAAGCAAGTAGATTCCCTCTTTCGACTTAGAATCTGTCCGAGATTATAGAAAAGAATAAGTTTTATCAGTTACATGGGGTGGTGCAGATAGCCCAGTCTTGAATAATCCAATTCGAGTGAGTGTATTTGAGGCCATAAGCACAAATTTAATCAACAGCCTTTTGGTTAGCACTATGAGTTACTCTATATTTTGGTTACTTACCCTAGTAAGCAGCGCCATCAGTTCAGCGATTTTAGAAAAAATAGGTGCAGTGATTGCATTGTTCGTGGTCGCAAAACTGTGATAAAGAGTCTTAACAGTAGAGAACAAATAATGAAGATAAATAAGCACATGTTGCTAATAGACAGCAACGTTACATTTAGCACTCGAAAATTCACAAATTTTCAAAAGCATATGCACCCACAATAAATACTTTTGGTTTGGTATTAGTAGATTAAATATCGAAATTTCATGATGTAAAAAAAAATCCAGCAAGATATTTTCAATAAACAGCGTAATTATTAGGTTATCGGATCGAGTGTTGCTGCTGAGTGAGTAAACAAAGCACTCTTTTTCAGCAAATTGTTTGTTCTCATTAACTATGGATCAATTCAGCGACTGGAATGTAATATCCGACCAAATCTCTCGAACATGCTGTTGATATATATATTCCTTAAGCGTAATTGGAGCAAGAGAGAGAGAAAAAAAAAATCTCTTCTTTATTCGCTGGTTGAGGCAATCGTTGCAATATTTATGAACTCACATAGGAAAGCTCAACATGTAAATCAATTCTCAGTTGATGACTGGAAGCAACCCAACGCCATTCAATTAATAATACGATTCTAAACAACAGTTTTCAAATTATGCAAGAGTGTACCCCGAATGCTAGTAAAACTCATATCGATGTTAGTGTGCGGGTAATCATCGTCATATTCTGCTCGAAGATCATCACAGTCAAGAAGTTTTATCACAATAAAATGGCCCGAAAACCTATTAGTTTTCGGCATGACCAAATTGCAAATTTTTCGTGTGAGTTTATTGAATCGCACCCAACAAATTGGACGAAGTTTAGAAAGCACTTGTGGTCCTCGGTTTTTAAAAATGCAAGCATCAAAATCACCAACAATTTTCTCTTGGTGATAAATTCGACTCATTTCTTTCAATGTCTGTATATTAGTATATTCCACTGGAGGCAACTGGTCCCTGTGAGTCATCAAAATCTCTTTCAATTTGTCTTTGCTATTGGCAATTGAAAATAAGTTCAACATAGCATCGCCTTTAAACTCCACTCTCTCGTCTGAAACAAAAACCATTAGAGTCTTTACTGGGCATGTATAATGACCCGCTCGGGATATATGAATCTCACTTATTATTGGCACAAATTCTTTCAGGAGTAAGAATGAGGATTCGATTTGATAAAGCTCTCTCTCGACATTCAATAGTATTTTCTCGGGTGCCTGCTTGCCATTTTGAAGATGCTCAGTGTAATTCAATAAAAGCTCTTGCTCTTTTGCAAAGTTATCGGGAAGCAGCGACGACAGGCTCTTCTCATCAAAATAATCAACAGCCAAAGCTCCTTCAATATGAAAATTTTTACCATCTCTCGTGCAGACAGCCTGCAGCTTTTTTCCTGCGGAAAGTTTGAAACAATGATCAAAAAAATATAATGGTGAGTTTTGATCACATCCTCCATCTGTTTTAAAGCCATGATAGGGCAATTCTTCGTACTTTTCTTCAGTTTTTCTTATCAGTTTCTGTAAATCCTTTAAGAGTTTTGCCCCTGTAGCTTGGCCAAGATACAGATCAAGCTGGTGCGTGGGATTACAGATCGTATAGAAACAATTTCGAACAATATTTGCATCGTTACTCACTAAGTTGTGCCAGGAGTGATTCAGTACATTCACCTTTGTAAATACTTCATTGAGTGTGAGAAAGCTGACTATTCTAGTGCACATGGTGCTTTCTAAAGGACCTAAAAGCTTTTCCGATTCTATCTCCATGTGTCAAATCTGGTGATATTTGATATTATTTAATTCTCTTATAATTTGCAATGTCAAATGAGAAATAAAGATATTGGCGATAATAAAAGTACTTCATTTAATTTCAATGCAGATACTGTAGCGTCAGAGAGTTATCGGTGAATTTTGGCAAATTATTTTGAGCAATGCAGAGACAGATAATATAATGCTACTAAAGCCAAATAAAAATCATGGAAATATACTCATTTTTCTGAATTCTAGAGCAAACATTATCCATGATCGAGCGAAGAAGATACTAAGTCAATCGTATTTGAGTATCTTCGACTTGTAAACACCTTTGCTGTAATAATTTTGATTGGCAGTATCAACAGCTACGACAGATTCTTTGTTTGCAATTTTTATTCGTGTGGCAAAAAACCTTGAGTTTCCCTCTGATTGTCCATGCGATGGAGTTCCTTATGAAATTTTTTGTAAGCAAAAGCTGCCAATAGACAAGATATCATGCCATAAACCCCGAGACTCACAAATAGGATTCTTACAAGATTATTCTCCGAATTCACGGTATCGGTAGAATCATTCAAAGATCTCATCGATAATCCAAATGTCAATGCCCAGGCCATTCCTGGAAGAGATCCCACGATCGTCGCTGGATACAATTTCGCTAGCGGCAAACCAAGAAGTGGTATTCCATAGTGTTGCAGCATCCTTGGAAGAGGTGCAAGTTTCATTAACAATGACATTATCCATGGACGGTGATGACAAATCAGCTTGAGATCCTTATAGTAGGAGATGTTATTCATCCATTCAGTAACCAAGTTCCGAAAGCAAGTATAAGCGAGGATGTATGTTAAGAAAAAACCTGCCGTTCTACCAAATAAGCACATCCAGACCGCCTGCTTTACATCTTTGAGACTAAAAGCAATAAGTATTTCAACCCCTGTGCCAGAAAATCCAACTGCAATATATAAACTTTCTGAAATAATCATCATCAACATATTTTTCAAGGTAAGATCTTGGAAGTTGACCAAAAATTCCACAGTTTTAGCTCTGAATGTAGAGTCAATCGTCAGAAATACACAAATCGTGATGATAGTGGTTCCAAAAAGTATACTTATCGCTGTCGAAAGCCAGTACCAGCAGCTTTTCTTAGGCTTTGAAGTGGTTATGAAAGGAGACTCGTATTCAAAATTTGTGATTGTCTGGTTTGCTGGATTAACTTCTAAGTTTAGATGTTTTTCGTTCATTTTTCTTTGATAAATGATTACTGGAAACTCTTTTTAAAGTTAGTAATACTGGCTATTTAGAGAAATCTAACGATATCACATACAAACAGAGTTTTCTGAAAAATTAGAGAAACCTTTCACAAACTGACTCAATGAGATAGATTAGTTGCTGGTGTTTATAAGGATCTCTCATCTCGCTATGAATACACTGGAAGAAACATGACATGAGCAATCACTTCAAAATATCAGAATGCTTTAAATTTATGAGTCCAATCATCATTTGGATTCTCCCAACCAAAAGAAGTTTCTTTTTGCTAGCATAACCATAATAAAAAAATTATAATGAATTGTTTTTCAATCTGAAAAAAACTAATCTCGAAATATTGAAAATAGAGGTAACCTATATTTTAACATCAACAACTACAACAGACAAAAATACACGCAAAAAACGAGATTCAAACGCATATTTCACAAATTTGCTCCAGTGTAACTCGAGAATTGCAGGCACACACTCAGATAATTTCAGAAGTTTGGTGACAATAAGTTTGATTTGTTCTCGTAGACGGAAACACTCTTTCGAGACAAAACACCCATTTGAGGCAGCTCTGTTGAATCTTCTTCAATCCTAATTGCATGTCAGAATACGTTAAAAAAAAAAATGGTGGTAATAATGAAATGATTACTCTGAGTAAGATTTTTGGAGAGCACTTTGACTCTTTCTAATTTTGGATTTTTTAATTGGGTCGAACTCAGTGTCATCATCTGACTCATCTTCACTCGATGAGCTTCCAGCTTCTTGTACACCAACACGCTCCCGATAAGATTTCATCATTTGCTCAATTTCCAGTTGAACTTCTTGTCTATGATATACAGAATTTTGATCATCAATTGACGAAAATGTTTCATAATTACTTGACTTGCTCGGCTTTCCGTTTATTTCTTTCATCAAGCAGATCAAATCTGTGAGACTCAAACCCGCTTTCCTCATCTTTTTTCAAATGCCTAAGGATTGTAGTCCATTCTTCATTGGACATTTTCGGAGCATCTTTATTCATACTGGACATCGCATTCAGTATGCTCTCTTCAGCCTTTGCTGTAGCTTGTGGTATTATTGGCTTCTTTTCAGGAATAATAGGAGCTTGCATTTTCCTGAGGTTGGCCCAGTCGATACCCTTGAACCATGGATGCTTTTTGATCTCCGCAGCACCGTTGGCTCCCAGTCTTTTCTCAGGATTAATCACTAATAGCTTTGAAATAAGGTCAGCCGCATCGGGATGAATTTCATTTTCGCCAGTCCCTGATTAGCGCGAGATATATCATGGAAAAGACATAAAATTCGATTTACCAATCGTGAGCTGATCCCATGGAATCTTAAGTCCAAGTATATTATCAAATATCTTGTCAACAGTATCATCATTGAAAGGTGGAATGCCTGTTAAAAACTCGAACATCATTACTCCCAAACTCCACCAATCTAATTCAGGATTTTTTATTGAAATTCCTTGAATAATTTCAGGCGCCATATAATCTGGTGTTCCAATTAATCTCGCTTTTTTCTTGTAAGTGCTTTTTCTAGCATTACCATCCTGCTTCTCCTCTTCATCATCATTATCGTCATTATCATCTCTCGTTTCATTCTTCACATCTCCTTTTTCATTAGAAATGTTGTTAGGTATCTTTATGTCTGCGGACAAGATATCCGCTGAGTTATTGCCGGAATATGCCGATTTGTCTAATGTACTTCGGTTCGTAATCGATGTGGTGGTAGTCGGCTGTACTATCGTCTCTCGAAGTTTGATTTGAAGTCCTGAGTCCGATAGCCCGAAATCTGTCAGCTTTACATGTCCTTCGGAATCCAGGAGCAGATTATCTGGTTTTAAATCCCTGTGGATGATTCCGAGACTATGTAAATACTCTATTGCGAGAACAACTTCGGCGATATAGAACTTGGCTTCGTAGTCTTCGAGACATCCACGCTCTTCGATTGCATGAGCAAAATCTCCGCCCATCATATATTCCATAATGAAGCAAATGAACTGCTCGTGTAAGAAGGTGAACACAGCTTTGACGACGAAATCGCCTCTAAGCATATCTAACACTTTCTTTTCTTTCTTTAAATTCTCAATATTTTGGAATTTTTTATTTTGCTACAATGACAATGTGTGAGTTTTGAGTTCTTCGTTTTTGAGATTTTACTTTTTCCGCCACGTTAATGACCTTCATTGCGTATCTCTCCCCTGTCTTGATCCTCTTCACTAAAAATACTCGAGCAAAACCACCTTTTCCTATTTGCTTGATCAACTCAAAATCACTCAAACTGATAAATTGTTCAGCTCTGCACAAACATAACTATGGTGAGGCAAAAACAAAAAAATTAATTTTACTCTTTCTTGTTTGTTGATTCCCAATATCTATATTTCACATGGGAATCACTGTAGTAGCCCTTTTCGAGCTGTGTAGTAGATTCCTCAAAATCAGGATTTTCCAGCGATTCGTCATGTGGTGAGAAATCTGTAAAGACTAGCTGAGTGACTTGTCTTGATCTTCCAGGTCTATCTGTGAGTAATCCACCTCGAGGGCTCTCCTCGCTCTCATCATCGCTTTTCGGAGAATTGCTCTTGCTAAAGCCTTTCATCACAAAAATCCCAGTTCTCTTGCGTCCTTTGATTCCATTTCTCCCAAGTTTACGTTCTCCAGTGACGTTTAACTGAGGCACAGTTAGAAGATTCGGGACTTTTAAAAAATTATCTTGTTGAATACTTTGATCGACATTAATAGCGACGCTTCCTCCCAGAGTTGGAGTAGTAAATCCATGGCAGCCTTGATCACTTTTATCTTCTGACGTTCTGTAATAGTCTTGCTCCTCCACTTTGATATTTGCTTCTTTCTGCGGCACGCTCTCCTGAATATTGAGAGTTAATTTAGGCACATTCAAAGTTTGATTTCTGGGAGGAGCCTGAATCGCAATCTTGAATTTCGTAGTGGCATCTGGATTTAGTGACATATCAGTGAGATCTGCTGAGTCCTTAGTCAACTTTTGATTTATCGTGTTCCACTTGTTGGATTCGTTTGGTGAAGCATCTGAATTTTCTATCAAAATTTTTCCTATTGATAGAGAGCCGAGAAATATTGTAGATTCTTCGGAGATTTGTTGCAAGGATTTCTGACTCCCTCCTTTGAAACTTTCAGGTTGCTGCTGGTATGGAGAGGTGTCTAGTTGTCGGCAATGGGACATATCTTGCCAATCAGTAATGGCCACCCCCACGTTTCTATCAACTTCTGAAATTGATTCGACTCTCTGCATGCCTTGGCTAACTTGACTAGAGTTACTTAAGGATGGCTTTTCATCTTCGTCTGTGATCGTGATTCGTGGCAATATGCTCAACCCTGTCCCCTGTGAAACCTGCTTAGTGTGATTTATCTGCTGAGAGCTGTTCCAATCCAGAGAATCGGAGATTTTAATTGAAGGTGTTAACTCTGCTCCAGCTATGAAATCATTTCCGCGTGCTGGCAGCTGCATACCAAAAGAATGTTCTTTCGTGAGTTCTAAATCACCTGTTAAGTTGAAATCGTCTCTTCCTTCTTTTGCTGATCCTTCTGAGCCGGAGTCAGGACTTTTATTGTCTTCGTCGTCTGCGAATGAAACTTTAATTTCATAGGTAGGTGCTTTTCTTGATGTTCTATAATGAGGATGGGTTTGAGATGATGGATCTAGGTATTCCTCTTTTAGAGAATAGAATAATGAATGAGTATTTGTCTTTTGTTTGCTTCGTAAAAGGGGAGAGTCAAAAGTGAAAGCATTAGCAAACCTTGGATCAGAGGTTTTAAGTGGTGAGTGATGCATCTCAAAAGAGTTTTCGCTGTCTTCAGAATTTTGTGATGAAGTAGTTAGCTTTTTCGAAGACCCTGGTGAAGAGCCAGCTCTTTCGAGCATGATTTTGGCCGTCTCAATGTCAATCTTTGGGCTCTTTGATGGAGTTTTTCTTTTGAAAGAGTACGATTTTCTGTCTTTAATTGATAGGTGGTGTTGATGAGTGTGCTTTGTCTCAACTGCCTCAAGTTGCTCCAGTCTTTTTTGAATGTCTGCTAATTCTTTAGCTTTCATTATCAGATCCTATACGGAAATAAACGAAAGGAAAGCCATCAAAACTCACCTCCACATGATTAAAAAATAGAACAAGCTCCATACACTCACCTATGCTTGGGTTCTTGTAGCGCTTGGAAATCTCTTCAACTTTTTCTTTTGCCTCTAAATACAACATCTCCATTTCTTCGAATCCCAAATAAGCAAAGTTAAATAGTAGTATAATTACTAATGCATGAAATTTCTTGAGATGTGAATTCTTTCCCTTCTGTTTTAATGAGATTGCTTACATCCATCTTGGCATGGCTCTCAGCTGAGCATTTCCTCAAATCTTTCATCTTAGCAATGATCAGCTTTCGACGATCGCTTACTGAAAGTTCTTTCTTAGGAGTTTCTTCATGCAGTAAGTTCTGTATCAATTGTCTATTTTCAAGAGAGAGAGAATTGAGCATTTTAGTCTCCGACCTTGACATAAGATCTGGGTGATCGTGAAAATTTTCCTTGAATTGCCTTGAAAATTGGCTAAATCCAGGTTTATTTTCCACGTAAAAGCGTGATTTAAGAGGACTTTTATTGTTTTCATTCGAATTTATCTGTGTTATCGAAAGGTCATCGTATTCATCAAGGTCATCTGACTGCATCTGATCGGGCTGCTGCTGAGGGTGATGGTGTGGATGATGCTGATGAGAAGTATGAATTGCTTTCTCGTCATATGAGAGAACTTTTGTATGTATATGATGTGTATCCGATCGGACAGTACTTTCACGCCCTCTTTTATTGTCTGATGAATCTAATTTTTCTGATACATGCTGCTCGATTTGCAACGAAGTGGCGTCACCTTGGTGTATACGATGGTCAATAATAGAATCAATTTTTCCTGACGGGATGTCTTGCGATTCTGGTTCGTTTGCTTCAGGTTCCAAAAGTCTTCGTGGCATGGGTGACTCGGATCTTGGAAATAATAATCCTTCAGCTTCCTCGTCGAAACGCATGTGGAAGAACTTCGTATACTTACCAGAAAGTTTTTTCTTCCCAGACCGAAGAAGCGATTCTTGTTTTTGAATCCAGGGTTCATTCTGCTCTTCCTCAGGACTTTTTGAGTTCAGCTCGGAATGGAGCAAAATAGATGTTGAATTGGGATCCTCTTTTTCTGCAAGCAAGGGTGTCGGCATGCTTGTATTCATGGTGCTCGCTCTTGGAAGCTTTTTGCTGGCAGGTTTGGATTGAGTCGAACTCTCCAAAAGAGTCGAACTCAGATCCATTTCACTCGAAAAGCTTGAGAGTTCCCTAAATGATGGTCGATCGCTTTGAGTATGTTTGAGTTTTTGATCAAAGCTCAGATGAGAACTTTCAAGGAGATTAGTGAAGTTATCCCCATTATTTCTGTTGCTTTTGCTGTTGACAGGAGAAAAAGTTGATTCCAATTTAGTCTCGTATTTTTGATACTCTTTCCTACAAAGGAAGAAGCAGAATTACTATGAGAAATAACTTCGTATGTTATACTTCAAAATTCTGCATTTGATGCTCATTTCTCGAAAATTTTGCACAGCATTGAAAATATCGTTTCCAATCGCTGCTGTTGAGTTACCAATCTCCTTCATTAACTCCATTCTTCTCCTACAATTAGTTGAATGTTCTGCTAGAATTTCTGCAGCGAGTTGTTTCGCACATATAGAACACACCAACTGTTGGTCTTTCAATTTCTTCGTTGCTGTTCGCTCGAGTTCTTTTCTTTTCTGCTCAATGCACATCCTGATGGGTAGTTGGGATTATAAGTTCAGACGTATTGAAACATACTTTTTATATTGCGAAATCCACTTCCTAGCCTTGGCTGCCAAGAAAGAAGTTAAAGTTTTTTCTTTTTCAATCAAAATTTGCTCAGATCTTTGCTCTTCAAAAACGTTGAAATTTTTATCCAAGAATGTTACAATTTTCGAGGCCTTTCCAACGGCTTCTATATCTGCAGTCAATAGAAATTCCAAGTCTACATCGAATGCATGAAAAGGTGAGTCACTCGATACATTAGTGGAAATTGCACCTGAGATGGAACTTTTCAATTCCTCACTTCCTCGTGGTTCTGAATATGATCCTCGTGCTCCTCGCGATTTTATCGTTGTGGGACTACTCCCGTGAATCAATGGATTCTTGACAAATTTCTCGATGTCCTTCTGATCGCTGCCATAAATACAATTATCTAAATCATAGAAATTAATCAATCACACTAAAGTGACAAGAAATTCACTCATTTGAACATAATTGATTGTGTGGCCAATCTTGCAGAAGATATACTGCGCTTTTAAAAAGAGCTTTCTATATTTGCTGCAAAATATTTATGATAACGCTTAGATATTTGGGTGGAAGTACTTGTAGTTCGTGTTATACGTTTGCGATAATGTTCTTTGTTTCTGCTTGTTATTGCGCGGGCTGGGAATCAGAGTGGTGAGGCTTCTATGAAATTCAGGAAGTTGGAGTTGTTCACTTCTGGCTCCCATTGTACTAGAATGGTTGAACGTTTTCGTAGGATGCAAGTTTGGAGTCTGAGTTGATGCTTTGCTGTAGAAATAAGTTTCGAGTTTATCTACTTCCTCGATCATCATTTTGCATCTGTTATACTTCAAATCCTGGACCTTTGAGATTAAAAACGTCACTAATAAGCGCCCAAACGATGTCAACATTCTTTTCTAAATTCAAAAATCATGCTTCAATTAATATATTCGTGGTTACCATATTGTCTCGGGATTCGTCGGCATACAGCTCATGGATATGTTCAATTAAGATACTCACATTATAATCACCCTGCATTCCAAAACAAAATTAATTTAGCAATTCACATTAGCATTACCCATTTCTTTTCTTCAATGAGAAGCTTCTCCATGACTTCAGTGTTGACGAGATCTTTAATCAAATATCGAGTCAGGGAAGAGTGCCGCATTGTGCGGCTTCCAAAGCTTTTTAGTTGTTTGGATGCAAATTTCTTATCAACAAAGTTCTTAACGTAGGTCGTGTTAATTTTTCTTTTTAGAATGTGATTGATCTCGTCATCTTCAAGAAATTTCTTGCTGGAAGAAACTTTCCGTTCTGAAGGTATTTCAGTGAAATTTATTTTGTCCTTCGTGTAATTTTTCGGAAAAATTTCTTCTCGCTGAAGAATGAGTGTCGGCCACTCCTCATCACTGCTTAAATGACAGGTAGGAAGTTGCTTGAGGTTTCTTAAAAACTTCTGGAATTCGTGTTTCCTATTCATTAGGAGTTGGTCACTTTTATTTTGTTGAGAGTTCTTTAAATTAATACCACAGCAAAAGAATTCTTAATTTCAGTATTACTTTACCGCACTTGAGAATAAATGTTTAACTTAAGACCCGGTAAAAAGCTTGTATTTTTGTTTTTGAGTGCTTGCTCAGTGGTGACGGATCATTTGCAAGTTTTGGGCGGTTCGAATTAATGGTGTAGTCAGTCTTGCGGTTTCACTTGAGTTGGATGGTGTGCCGTGGTTAGAATAATTCAGATATAAATTTCTAACAATTGTCAGAATGTTATTTTTTTGGGAACCTTTTGATTGAGTAAGAAATCATTTATCCATTTTTCCATTCTCGCACGGAGAAAATAGAAAAGTTCAAATTATACAATTCCAATCAACAAAAGGGTTTTTTATTTCATATATATTCATGTTTTTCATTATGCATATTTCATTGGATGAACCCTTAGATTCCCAATATTTCGCAATGTTAATCTGTTATTTCGCTACTGTTTAATGATGAATTTACGTTTGAGAAAAAAATTACTAATATATCTATCTTTTTTTTCAAAAAAGCTTAAATCTTCAAATTGTCAGTGTCTGAAAATACAAGCTTATACCAATAAAATTCTTCCTGTCAAACTCCAACTTTACCTTTTACTGCTTTGAGAAGCAAATCAGATGAAGAACGCTAGAATTAGCAAGCAGAGCGTCTGCGTCTATTATTGGTCTAATAATACCATATTACTTTTAATAGAGCTGAATTGATAATCAAAACGAATTTGTATATTAACTGTTCAGTAATGAGAAAAATATAAAAGATTATAAATTTTTTGAATTATCAATTCATTAATTACTCTTTTCTTCTAATAGATACTTACTACCTTTGACTAATCTTATGATTCAAAGAAAGTATATTATTGCCTCAATAAGTACGAAGTAGCTTTCGATTATAGGTGACTTCTATCTCTCACACATAAATAATGAAAAAAGCACTTGCTGCCGAGACGCTACAACAGTACTTCTAGGCATAGACCTATGTTACTACCAGTTTTGAAAATTTCAACAGCAATATTTACTACAGAGTTAATGAATCTCACGAACAAATTGGAAACACTATCCCACACTAGCTATAGAAGGTAAATCGAGAAATCTAAATGATCGACAGTGATTATCTTATTGTAATACAACGGTTTCTGGGAGAAGCATTTGTTTTCTGCTTAGATGTCTGCTTAGATGTGTCGGTTTTCAAATGAGTCATTTGTTATGCAGTTTTCTAAGATTCTTCTCGTGTTTCAAATGACTCGCTCGTATTTCTCTCACCTTAGTTTTTTTTTTATACCACATCTGAGGTTCCCAATCTCTCCAAGAATCATGCATATAGAACTATTGATGTTTCCATAATTAGGACAAATGTTGGTAAATACATCTTGATGAGAAGCGAACCATCAAAAATGCGTAACCCTTACATTCAGATAGATAACTTCCACTAGAATCAGCTTTTTGTGAACGTTTTTTTTTTTGGAGATATTGTATTGATGCCCACATATGAATCCCGAGAAAGAGCCCTCTGGCTTTCCATGCTTGTCCTTATGGCTGGTGAGTTTCTGTTTTTCTTGAGTGCTCTGTATTTTGAATATTCCGATGATTTCACAAATATCTTTGTTTGAAAAAGTAAGGCAATGCTGGGTTAAGTCCTGATTTTTTGGGCATAGAACCCGCTCTTTTCTGTATGCCCTCTTTTTTGTGAAATGTTAAGGTATTCTTATTTCCAGATTGATTTCCAATGGGATTTGTAATCCCTGTTTTGCTGTTTTGATAGCTTCTTTTTTTCTCTATCAAGAGTCTCGAGAGGCTGTGGACTGCGGGGAGTTTGATTGGAGTTAGGTGCCCTTAGTTCGTTTGTCTATAGCTACTTTCTTCAATCAGCGTATTCGTTCTTGAGACTACTATCTCTTCACAAATATGAGTTTTATTCGATTGTTTAGAATTCAGCCAGCATTGTGGTAACTTGTCCTTTTTTTGAAGTAAATTTCATTGGTTTTTCAGTCTTTGTGAGTTTTTTCTTTTCAAATGTTGTCATGGCGTGATTCGCCATCGCTCTCTTTTGTTGAGATGAAGCATCAGGATCCATTAAGAATGAAGCATCAGGATCCATTAAGAATGAAGCATCTATAAGGACGGACTACATTGGATATACACAGGTTTTGATGCTCTTCTTTAAGACAGAAAGTGGAGAATTCTGTCTTGAAACTGAAATGGTTTTCCAAATTGAAATCAATGTTGAGGTTTGTGAGATTGGTTTTAGGTTGACTGAATAACTAATTCTTCTGTTCCCTAGCTTTGGAAGTGGACAGGATTCTTAAATTTTGCTTGAAACAAATAGAAAAAGAATTGAACTGCTAGATGGGCAATCAATAACTTCTTACGCTTAGTTATCGTGCAGGAGTTTTCAAAAATATATATGACTTGTTGGTGCAATTTTCAAATAGAAATATCAACTCATATGTTCCAGTGTTTAGCTTTTCCCTCACAGGTAAGCTTTGCGCTTGGGAAATTTGTCTGATAAGCTGTAACATGTTCGTTAATCCATTCAGAATTAAATTACAGAAGCAAATTTTAGTTGGAATCAGAGCGATAATTTTCTATAATTCATAGTTAATTTAGTCAAAAAATATTAAATTGGATGATTTATTGACTGGTAAAGGTATGTATGTTCATCGCAACCTTTTTATCGGAAGCGAAATCTCATTTCTTCCTTGTTGAAAACAGTTAAGTTTCGAAAACAGAGTTCTTTACAGACGTAGCATTGGTAAATTAGGTAACTTTGTCGTGGGCAAGCTGATAAAGTTATACTCAAGCTGAAGGTAACTAACATATTCTGTAAAATAAAAACATACAGAAAGACACAAAATTTTCAAAATGAAATTTTCATGTAGATATTCAAGTTAAATAATTTATTCTTTATCAAAATACTCCAGTGCTGTAATTCATTTTAGATTTTTCTTATTATCGTTGCTTTCACTGAGCCATAGTAGATCGCCATTTTCTAATTAAATTCTGTGTTGAATTGAAGTCTCACAAATGTTTCTTGATTGATAGCATTGACCTAGTAATAGATAGATATTAATTGGCTTAAGCATTAGCCTACACCTCTCATCTTTCCAACAATGAAAAATAATGCAAGCTGTAAGAAAGTTTGCTAAGCGCCAAAGTCCATACCCGTTGTTAAATTAGCAAGAAAAAACTTATTTTGGCAGACACCTAGAATCCTGCTGTTGAAATGGAGAACAAATACGCCCATAGAGTTCGGCAGACACCAATCAGGTGGAAATCTGGCCACAATTAGAGGGTTCGAGAATAACAAATGATTAGTTAAGAATATTTATGATCATCAAAAAGGATGGTTAAGGTTATTTTCAGTACAGATCAATTTAAGCAACCACATTTGATATCTGAAGAGCAATGAAATTTGAAATGAGGAAGGACATAAAGTGAAGCCGAACAACAAACACAATTCATTGAGACTATCAATTCATTTTTATTGATGGAGGTGTTGAAAACCTCGAATCTTTAAACCTTTCAAGAGTGTTTGGGACTCTCCAAGATTTCTTTTTCTCAAACATAATAGGTGTCAACGATTAATTTATTACCGATTATTTTCAATGATCCTTTAGCGTCTGAGTGCCTAACTCACATCCACGGCACTAAAACTATGAACAGAGACTCATGAGAGAGAAAAAAAAAATTTTCTTTGTTATTTTTTAACCAAGAGGTGTTTTCTCTTACTTTAAGTTGTTTTTTTTTTGGAAAAGAGTTTTAAAGTTTGCTGAATATTATTCCATATGGGTGAACTTAAAAGGCCTTCGGGTTTTGGGCAATATAAGCACCAAGCTCACACAAGATCAGAAATTTTCAACCATTGCAATATTTTTAACATTGAATTGTTTTGGATATATTGTATTTTTTATGGACCACTTACGAGGACCACTTATGAGTATTGTTAAAGAGCATATGAGAATAGATTTCTTTGGAATATTAAGCAAGGAATATTGAGAGCAAGGTGAATCTGATGATAAAATTATTACGCAGTTGACTGAAAACTGCCATATGATAGAACTCAAAATCAAATATTTACGATGATGATGAATAAATATCATGATGAAATTCCAGAAAAGCAGCTGCTCTCAATAGTTACAGTTCAGAATGTTTAGTAGAGGATTTGTTCTGATCACATGTTTCCTCAAGAACAAGATTAATTTCCAATTTGTCCTTCCATTGACGAAATTTGGGATCATTAAGGAATCTAAAGTGTGGAAAGAACAAAACAGCCGCTCAAAGCGTTATAAGGTGCTTTGGAGGTTGGAAATACCCAATTAGAAAAACATTCCAGAAATAGGCAGTCAGTGGCCAGAAAACTCAACTATTTCTAATTCTTCCCTTATTTGAAATAGGATAAGCTCGTAGAAAGGTGTTTACTCACATATTCTGTTCTCTACAATGGTTGAGCTGGCTCTAATTGATAAAAGAATTTAAATTTCTGCTCTACAATGTAATACCACTAAACTGACCGGAAGACCTATGCAAGCTTATAGAAATATTTTTTATTCTTCAGGTCGTTTAGATTACGATACCGTTTCCTACTGCAGACAAATCACTATTTAAGGAAATTCAGTTTCCATAAATTAATATTTATCTTCCACTTCTTGTATTTTCTACAGTATCTTCTGAGTCAAAATCTCACTTCTGGCTCCTAGAGTCGACCACAAGCTCTGGTGTTCCTTTTTCAAGAGAATTTATCTCACATCAGTTGAAACTAGGAAATAACTTCTCTTTTTTTTTGTTGTTTGTCAGAAAGTAATTTTCACTCTTGCTTTCTAAATTTTCAGGTCAGACTTCTCTCTCTTTCTCATTTTTTGAGTCTTCTGATAGAATTAAATTATGTTCATCAACATTAATTGTTTTGGTCTAGGCTCATTCAGGACTCATCTGAAAATATCTGCAAATCATTTTTTTTGGTGAGGATGTGCTTTAGTAGTTCTCAACAAGTTAGTAGCTAATCAAGTATTCAAAAACTCTTGAGATTCCAATTTGATTAATTTAACAGTGCAATGATGAAAATCTGTTTTAAGCTAAATTCTGATCGAATGGGCCCTTGAGTTATCTGACCAGACTGTATATAAATAAAAAGTTATACCCTCGAAAGATGAAAAATTAATACATTTCCACATAAACACAACAGAATTAATCCAGCAGCGCAAAGCTATTTCCCCCAGTTCGACCTAAAAACACAATTTTATAAGACTTGGATCCGCCATAAACGAATAAATCAGCAAAATGTCGTTTGATTCTTTAACCAATCAATTAATTGCATATACGCTTGAATTTCTCGATTGGCAAGACTTTGTCACACTCAAACAGGTGTGCAGAAGGTTCGCAGAGATTACAATATATCATGAGGGCATTTGGGCAAGAGCATGTATGCGAAATTTTTTTTCATTCGATTTGGAGATGATATCGTAATCTTTTTCTGGCAAACTGGGGTCTAAATCAATCCAAATAGAGAGTTTTATGAGTCCACTGAGTATAAAAACCCATTAAAGGAGAAGATGGGTATGATGGGAGGCAAAAATTGGAAATTATTACTCGAAAACACAAAAAGGACAAAAAAGAATATGTTCAAATGTTTTAAGGGCATCATATCGGAGGAATGCGCCGAGTCATTGGTACAATTTATATATAAACAGTTAAAAGGTAAGCATTCGTACAAAATTGGTTCTGAGTCAGAATCTGTTTGTTCCATAGAGCCTATGCTTCCTCCTCTGAAACTCAAGCGGGAATCGATAATGTGTTCAACGAAAACTATCTTTCAAGACAAACTCTCGCAAGTCCTTTATGAGGATTTTGACAAACCTTATTCTGAAGGAAATGTTGATCTTTCAATCAAAAGTGCCGTTTCAGAACTTAGAGAGAAAGAAAGTCAATTTATCGCGCAGGTAAATGCGCTCATTGTAAGGATGAGAACAGGATGACACATGTATATTCTAGATTATCAGCAAGAGCGATAGAGAAGATTTATTCAAAGCAAGATGGTACAACAACGAGATTGAATCGAGGTATTTGAGGCCACCAATAATTTCAATTGTGTTCATTTTTTTTCTCTCTCTCTTCAATAGCAACATAGCATTGGAAAAAAAGGCTGGTGTCTATCACGATAAAGAGGACCTTCTGTGGGAGATGCCTGATTTAGACTTGGCTTCACAAGGATTTCAGCCTCAATCAGCACAGCCAGCTTCTTTGCTGGCGATATATTCAATGATTCACGCTGCAATAAAGAATCAATGCCATCTGACTTTCGAATATTTGAGTAATTTTAGCAATGTCTACGATTTGGTGGCAGAGTACACGACCAGAGTAATTCCAAATATGGAGTAGGAATTGACTTATTCGTTTTAGTGGAACACCTATGTGGCAACCATGATGCAGTTGGAAGAAAATTTTCGAGTGCTTGCAGATCTTATCAACAAAGCCTACGAGACATGCTTTCCTGGTTACCCGAGTTTCCCAAAATTCTCTATCTGGAGGTTAATGGTAACAGTGAAATATTGAGCAGATTTATATTCATTATGTTGCAATTTTGTGACTAGGTAAAAACCTGGCTGAAGGAGGTTTATGAAAAATGCCATCTATCAGCCGCGCTCAACCAATCATTCCTTCGGATAATGAACAATCATCGAGAAAGAATTTTGAAAAGTGCCATAAATTCGAATTTTCTGCTCATTGAAGAGAATTCGATGATACAAGAATTTGGACCAGAAATTCCGAAAGAACTCTTTGTGACTCTCAATACTAAAAGGTACTTTCAATACTAAACTCATTCTGTTGTTACAAACTACTTCCATCCATATATAGACAGCGCAGCGTCATTCAGAAAGGAATTATCACCCGGATGATCGAAAACGCACCTCACCCCTATTTTGGCACAATTGAAACAGAAAGATCACTTCTTTTCAGGTAACAACACTTTCATCAATGTGACTTATCTTAAAACCTCCATAGTTATTTGCAATCTATTGTTGACCTCAGCTTCAATGAAGTTTCCATCCACTATCTCGATTGTACAATTGTAAGAATTTTTACTCTTCATTCTTTATTTTCTCATTCTTCATCTCCTGATTGGTCTCTTTTCGCCCTTTATCTCTCTCAGCACGTTAGCTTTTATCATATTGTTCTCCTCATACCTTCCTAACCAAACTAAACAGATGCCAACGAATTACCCCTACTGCGATCTCGAGCAACGATTCCTCGAGAATAGTTAGTAAGTCATGTCAATTAGCATTTTCTGAAAATGAATCCCTTCTTAGTGAGTTTTGCGAGGAACACATGAAGATGTTTTATGCTTCGCCGAACTACTACTACAAATTTTTAAAATCTGATCTCTCATTCCTGGCGGACGTCTTAATCAATCGTACCAGCGCCAAGCTTGAAAAGATTCAAGTTGAAAAATCCTGTCAGCTGCTTCAAGAAGTCGTTTATGGCGTAATTGCCAGCACGACCGCAGAAGTCTTTGAGCAAACAGAAGTGCCAAAGCAACTTCAAACCTGCATAAGTACCTTGTTTTGCTTTTGAAACAATTGTTTAACCACAAATTCTACAGTTGATGAAGACCTCCAGGATTTTTTAGAAAAAACTTGCATGCTGGCAAAATCCAAAGGAGATTGTAAAGAATCTTTCATCAATCAAATCGACATGAGTGCGAATCAGCTGAACTATAGGAAGCTGATAGCTTTGATTGAATCCAGTACTCATTCAGACTTCCGATCCAACTTTGATTATTTGGTATGAAAGTGTTCTTCTGCGATTTCAGCTTATCTCTTTGGTATTAGAGCAAAAAACATTCCAGTTTAACAGAAATTAGTGCTCGTGATCAACACATCATTATGTATAATAAATCCAAGAATATTCCTGCAGAAATCGGAGATGTGGACTCCTTGTTCTACGATATCGATAAGAATGTTGACTTTGTACTAGTTGACCGTTTGTATGAGAATTACAAGCAGCAAATGAAAGCACAAGAAGAAAATTCTGAGAGCAACAAATTGAAAACAGAAGAAGAAAAAAAGGAAGAAGCTCTAGACGATATTGTGATGCTTGAGGAAAATGAGTTGATCATTGCAGCTTCAAATAAAAGGGGAAAAACGCTCGAACCGCCTAAATTAGATATGGATATCGAGGATGAGGAATTAAATTTTGACGACATTGATATTGAAGATCTTCCAACTTTAGATATGTTAAGCCTGAAAAAGTGATTGCTCTCCTTTCTTTTCTTCTTTTTTGTTTTTCGGTTCGTGATTTTACATGGAATTCATGAAATTATCAGTAATCTATACTTGCATTCTGAGAAAAACTATGCCAATATCCATCGGCTGTTACTCGGTGCTTGGATATTGGCGAATTCGATAATATTTTGTCACGGAATGTAGCGAGCAATTTAATCATCATTATTTATTCCAAACATAAATCAAATGAGGGACGATTTGTAGAAGCCTAGGTGTTTAACTCTTATCAGAGAAAAAATCGAGCTCATATGGAATTTCAATGCATGAGCTATAGAATAGAACAACATACATAACAAGAGCAAAACATGAAAAGCATTAAGTCAAGGAAATTTTTTTCGTTAACAAGGTGGTTTCTATGATTATGAAAAGAACGTCCCTTCCACTCATTCAATAATAGATAAATTTCATTAATACTAAAAGCTTCTCAAATGGCGAAATTTTTCATAGCCCCAACAATGATCGTTCTCACAATTTATTTTTTTTTCCTCAAAGAAGTAGTAATTTACAATGAACTATGTAATGTAAGTTCGTTAGAACGCGTCCTATGAGATCTTATTATTCATAAAGAGAAGCGATATCACAGAGAGCCTAGAAATCAGTAAGATAAAAAAGTCATTGAGGTGCTTACAAGTTGATATTTAGAGCTATTGAGCAATCTTTTCCCAAGAACGATTCCCTTGGACATCAATTGCATCGGTGTCGGAGGATTAGGGATCGAATCCACAATACTTGAGAAAACGTAATCGTAGATTGGCGCGATGGAAGTTTCACCCAGAGCGCTATGCAAACACAAATATATGAGTATGTTGATTTAACCAAGAGATTTACCATGCTTCGAAATATTCCATACCGTATTTACGAGCTAAACTGATTGCTTCACTCTTCGAAATTGAATTCTTTGTGTTTGCTGCTAAATCAATCTAGCACAGCAGGCTATTGCCATAGAAAGAGATTTTAAAGGGGTACCTTGTTTCCAACGAGCACTTTCACGGCAATTTCGCTTTTTTCATTTTCAGAGATCCACTGTTCTACTTTTTCAAAAGATGACCTTTTCGAAGCTGGAAAGAAGTGAGTCCAACAAAATAGCAGGCAAAAGTTACCATCGAAAATGTAAATCGCAGCAGACGCTCCAAGGCAATATCGGAAGAAATACCCTGAGGTTTTGAGATTGCCCATAATTTCCCAGTAATGTATTTGGAAGAGCGTATTATCGTCGGTATACCCTACAACCTAAGTATAGAAACGTTTAACATTTGAGTTCCTCATAGCAATGATTGCTACTCTCGTGTTCAATTCGTCAGACTGTTCAGATTCAGTCACTTTGCCAAAATTAGACGTGATGGCTTTGAAGAAAATCAGTCATTTCAGAATTGAAAAGTAATGTGCGTGTTTACAGTCTAATAATGTCGTCTTCCCAACACCCTTGTCACCTAAAGAGAATGAGGTCCGCTTTCTAAATATTGTTTTTACCAATAACGACAATCTTCAATTTAAAATGGTAGTCCTCTGATTCCATAGCTACTTATAGTTCAGTTGCAAAAGTTAAAAAACAAATAATTCTGTTTCTGTGAATTAGTTGCAAATTAAACAATTTATACACATTGGATCGTATGGAGGCTCTCTTTATAAAAGTTGCTAATGCCGAATTCACTGTCAATAAGGATTTCGGTAAAAGGATGGACCCTTACATCGTTATCAAATATAATCTACAGCAAAAACAGACTAAAATTGCCAAGGAAGCCGGAAAATATCCACACTTCAATGAGGACTTTACGTTTCCCATCGGTGCTGATAACGTTGTCGTCTTCGAAGCGTTTGATGATGACATTGGAAGAGATGATTTTCTAGGTAAGGGAACTCTGACCGTAGATGACATCAAAAAAAACGGAGGAAATCCTATGAAAGTTGAGTTTGAAGATAAAGATACAAACATAATTGGATTTCTCAACATTCAGGCAAGTCTCATAGGAAAAGAAGAAAGGAAAGAGGCCAATTTTCAGCAAGACTACAATCTTGATGAAAAGCTCGTTCAAATACCAAAGCATGTATCTAATAAACAAGGGGCGAGCTTTCAGTCGTTGAATGCTGAAGCTGATGTATCAAAATCGCAGAAGATTCCTGTTTCGATGTACAGTGACGAATTAACAAAAACCTATGAACAATCAGGACTGAATGAAGCTCTTGCTAGAGGTCTTCAAGAAATTGGCGAAAAAAAACCTGATAAACCTGTTCAATACCTTGCAAATTTTCTTTTAAATTATACAAGGTAGTCATGCTGCATTTTCATTTTTGGCATGAGTAAAGAAAATAGCGAGTTTACTCAGCTATTGTCGAGCTATGTGTGTGTGCTTCTGCCTACAATTTGATTTTCGTGATACTTACAAATCTTAGTACATAATTGAGAATGAAAAGAAAGAACCTCCAAAGGAATTGCTGACGGCCATATCAGTAGGCTTGCAGTTAATGCGAGTTGCGCTGATTGAAATCTATCAACAAAAAGCATTTTATGCATGTATCGTTTCATGTGTTGATTCATTTTAACGAAAACCTAATAAGCTACAGCAAGAAATTGCTCTTAAGAAAATTTGGCTTTTTCCTACATTCAACAAAGTGTCTAACTGTGCAGCTGTTTTTATCACTATAATTAGTAAACACCAGTTATCTTGCCTATCTCTTCTACATCTACAAAAATGATAAACATATCAAAAGTGAGAAGTTGTGAAACAAGTTCCTATTTGGATGATACATTTGTTTTTCTATCTAATTTGAAGAAGATCTGCTGTTTTTGTGGTTTTCTCTGATTCAAACCCGTCTGCATATTTTTTTCAAAAGTTTTAAAATCTGTTTGCATCCTCGTTTTCAGTGCGTTGTCGAGCAATTTCCCTTCTTCGGACACTAATAAATCTGACATCGCCTTTTCAAGTTTAATCTTAAAATCGCTCTCAAAGGCCGATGCGATGTTCTCCATTTTAGAAAATTCATGTAGATTTTGAGCGAACTGACCTGAGTTTTTAAGTAATTTGTTTTCTATAAGGGCTCGAACCAAATGTTTTTCTTTCTGTCGGATTTCGAAGTTTTTTTGCATATTGGAATACAATATTCCTAGCGGTCTGATTTGTATAGAATCCACATGATTTTTTACATGCTCAATCAGTGATCGCCACAGCTTAGGATTCAAGCCGTGTTTCAACGAATATAGAGAAGCAAGTCTGGCAACTCGATTTGGATGAATTGATTCAAAGGTCGCAGCGATTTTATCTTCCAAAAGGTTCCAAATCGAATTATCGCCCTTTTTACGATTAGCCAAGTTCATTGCAATAAGATAGAGTTCGTCACCATTCAGATTTTCTTGTTCAAGAATAACCTTACTACGGGCCATACATGCATTCCAAAACTCGGAAGGCCCTTGCTTCGATTCGATGTACACATGCATGATCTTAAAAAATATTTTTTTTGAAGCATTCTCTAGGCAAGCTGTGTTCCATTCATCTAACTGATTTATGAACTTTGGTCCTCCCACATTAGACTCAACCATTTTTGCAAGCAGCTCGCCTATAAATTCTAGATTAACTAAGTCAGAATGCCTTTCTTGGAAAACCAAGGCTATTTCCTTCCAAATTTTTGGGAACTGCTCATGATATCTCACCAAGCCGAGCCCAATCTTAGCAACACTATGGGACTTGAAGTTTTTCAGAATTTTCGAGCAATAATTATCATAGTCCAGAAGCACTTCGGATGAAAATTTATCTTTTTGCTTTCCAATAACGGCTGAAAGAAAAACGAAGGCATCTTCATTCAATTTAGGCAGCTCTTTCAGAAAAATTCTATTTAATACTGTCCAAAACTCAGTTTCAACAATAGGATCGTCATCATCGATTCTCGCAAGTGAATAAGCTGCGAGATGCAAATCTTTGGGATCCAACTCAATTCCTTTCACAACTTTTCGTTTCAGTTTCCTTGTGAGCTCTTTCGAAAGTTCGTCTATGGGTGTTCTACCCAGACACCAGAATAAATGTCTGAGATCATCTCCGGATAGTTGGTCTATTTTTAACGAAAGGACTTCACGAATTTGGTTAGAAATTTGAGGCTCAAGTTGATCTGTCTTTACAAGAGCCCAGAATAAGGTAGACACATTAGAAATCGGTAGACTGACAACATTTTCTATGGCAAAACGTTTGACTTCATTCCAAAACTCATTTGATCCAGAATCATTGGAGCTGAAACTCCATAGGATGGAAGAAGTGGACTTCTCGTCGCCGTTATGAATCATTTGCAGCGCTAATTTCTCTACTAATCCCCTGAGTTGCCCCTTGAGCCTTTTCGTTCGGCATACACCATCTACAAGCATCAGTAAATGTTCCTTGTCAAGCTGCGAAAGTTGATTTTTGCTATCCAGGATTCTTTTTTCAACAAGCTGCCAAACCTCATCACTCATCATATTTATTTTTCCGAAACTGTATACCAGAAGAGAAATTGTAGGCAGGCTGACCTTGATTTCCCCTTGCTCATTGAGGACAACTCGAATCTGATCGGTGAGAAAATGCTTAATCTCATGGGATCCGATGCCTAACTTGGTAAAACAATACAGGAAGCTCGCCAATTCGTGTAAGTCGAGATTGTTTTGCTGCATTATGTTTTTTTCAATACGATCAATTTTAAATGGAGGAATGTTCCTGTAGGCATAAGACCATAGATAGGCAATGAGAGAGTTAGTGTTGATATGGTCAAACAATTGCTCAATCGCTTGTTCAAAACCATCCCATAATCGCTTTGTGCCCTTTCCTGCTAGTGCGAAGGACCAAATAAAAATTACGAGATTTTCTGATGACTTTGCATCATGTATCCATTTATGTATTTCTATCTCTATTGGATCCCAGACTCGATCTAAATAGATTCGTTGTTTCGCTAAACTCCAGGCTATGCGTGCTAATTCCTTTTGTGGAATATTTGAAGTAATATCGATGTTTTTTGTGATTGTTTTCCACAGTTCAGGGTCATTGATACCGGCTTTATTCAGGCTCCACATAATGATCGCTTGCTGACTTTGTGAAACTCGATGGAAATTATCCAGAAGAAATGATTGAATAGAATCGGCAAGAGAGCCCTTCAAAAGTTTGAGATTTGCGATTGACCAAACAACCTCACCAACATTATTTATATCTAAATCTTGTATTCCATCAGTGAAAGCTTTGCTGAGCTCGTTTAATTCTTCAGAAGAAGCAGGTTTCTCTGAAAGAATGATTTTCCGAGCTTGCTGTAAAGTTTTTGTGATTAGATCGTGCGTTGGGGATAAATGTTGATTGCTATCATCAGTAAGGATATCTTTAGGCGCATATTCAACCGCCAAATCCAATATCTCATAAAAATGCAAATTCCTTTTGTGTTTCGTTACTGACTGCAGATTCTCGGAAAAATGCGCAAGAAAGAGCTGCTTTTTCATACATCCACCGATTTGATACTTGGAGAAATTGATATATTTTGCTGCATTGCGAGCACTGGATTTGGATAGTAGCATCATCTCTGAAAAAGTCCTTCAATTCAGTTTAGATATATTTTTAAAAATTGCTTAAGTCGGTAAATTATATTAATTTGGAATTTCGAGTAGTTCTTGATCTTTAGTCGGAGAGCTTACAATTGCAAGGAGTTTCTCTGAGAGAGCGTTCAACCAAATTAAGGTAATTCTAATCATTTACACATAGTATGAGACTTTGGGCTGTTGTACATCCATGCAGAACAGTCATCAATCGATATTGTAAATTCAAAGAAGAAATTGCTATAATTTATTTAAGTATATACACCTCTCTGCTCAGACAATTTATTATCATTGTGGAACTGGAGAAGAAACGGAATGTTGAGGATTGGAAACATTGCTTATTCACCAAAATAATAATATATAATAAAGGAACCAAGGCGAATTCGAAAAGGACCAAGCTAGTTTACATTAATCTTCTCTACATTCTAGCATGAAACTATTAATAATATTATACTAATGAAAGCTCTCAAGATTGTTGCGACGCTTTTTGTTTTTCTGGAGAAAATTTATGCTCCGATATTTCAGTTAAAAATAATCCTCTTAACTAACATGTTAAAAATTGACGCCAAATACTATGAAAAGGTGTTTCAGGGTAAAGTTTTTCAACCTGGGATGCATATAGTAGGTGCATCTGTCAAGAACGCTGCTCCTCCAACAAATCTTATTGAGTTCTGTGTCATTTATCCCAGACATGCAATTTACATCGGAAAAGATCCATTGCATGAAGTCGTATATTTTACGCGAGAGAAAGATAACACAATCACAGCTAATTACACCACGCTCTTCAAATTTGCAAACCATAAACCCTTGCTTATCGCCGAATACAATAGTGGGCCACCAACAGATCTCTTTACTGATGGCTTTGTGTATGAGGATATACCAGCTCCAAGGTTAGAAACCGTGAGACTGGCAATTTCTCTTGCTGAAGAGAAGAAAGTAAAAGGTTGCTGGTTTTTTGGCAACCATAGCGAATCCATTGCTCACGCGTGCGTCATTGGCAGTGGAAAGCTAAAGACCATATTTCTATACAGATCCCTTCTTGATGGTGCTATTGAGGTGAAATCAGACCATGGGCTTCAAATCCTCTGGGGAAATCTTTGTGTCAATTATATTAGTCTCATCAACAGTGAACCAGAAGCCTTGTGGAAAGCAGGACATTTAATCGGTAATTTTATTAGGTTTAGTGAGGATTTCTGCGCATTTCATAAAATTGATGAGGTGTTGGCTTGGGTGCTGACAAGAGACTTTCAGGAATTTATTGGCAAAAAAGACGACACAAGAGTATTTGGCGAACATTTGAAAAGAGTAAAGAAGACTGCAGCTCGTCTCAACTGCCTTCCTTTAGTCTTTTTTGAGAGGATAGCTGAAGGCATCAGTGATATGAGCTTTCTTGCTCAGTATATTAACGAAACATTGTTGGGAGTTAAAGAAAAGCTTGATCTTAAAATGCAAGTTGTTCATTTCTTGCTCACATTGTCTGTTTTGCTATTGGTGACCTATTACGACAAGAAAAATTCTTATCCAAGCACCAAATTCAAGAAACCAACCCAAACCGACACTTTTCCTGAATTTCCTAAAATGACTTTGCGAGAGGTATTCCCGTTCAAAGCTTTTAGCGGATACATTGAAGAAATTGACCGTAGAAAATCCCGATCGCCTTTGAGATCACCTTCAAGAACATCTTCAAGATCTCCTACTAAATCAACTCCATCTGAGTTTCTGTCAAAATCCAGAGCGTATTAAATCAGCATAATCAGGATTGTTGGCATACGTATACACATTTTCTAGTGAATTACCATAAATTTCCTTAATTTGTCTTCGTGCTTTGGAATTTCTATATCTAGCAATCTAAAATTAGACACTTAAAGCTCAAGGAAATTCTCTAACTTCATACTTTAAAAATTTTTCGCTGTTTAGACTTGCCACTAGCTACAGCAGAATTACTCCAAAAAAACTTAAAATTTCAGGAATTCGATACTGCCAACTGAACAGATAACTTTGAAAGAAATACATATTTCCTGACCTTGCTTGCTTTGAAAGTAGGTGTGTCATGATGATATTGAAAGTTCTTTTGGAGTCTAGAAAGAAGAAAATTTGCCCATTTAATCTCATTAATATTGAGAAATTTCTTGAAGATTTCATCAAATCTAAACCAGGAACGTTTTAGAAAGTTTTTTTTTTTACAGAAAACCTGAAACTCTTCAATCGATAAAACGATTTTGTTGGAACTTGACATGAAAATGGAAAGTCTATCTGCTCTCAACATACAAGAGTGAGAGATAGAGAGAATTAAAATAAAATTTTGTTTTGGATATTCGCTGGATGACTGGTTGCGTCATCATCATCCAGAAGTTTTCAACTTGCAAGGGAGAAAAGAAGAAAAGAAATACTTACTCTAAATTTTTTTTTTTCTCTCTCTCTCAAAATTGCCCCAAATTTACTTGAGAGAGAAAGCAGGACCTGGTTGAATACATTCAGTAAATTTCATTCAAGAAAGTTTTTTCATGTGACCAATGAAATTCCTGACGATGAGCTGTTCGAATATTCAAGTCGCAAATCTAAGATGAAATAAATATGAACTGAGAAATTTTGCTATATTGATAATTGTCACCATAATAACTCAAATCTACCGAGAGAATCATGTTCTTTTGGTGAAGAAAAATTTGATTAAGGATCAATTATATGTAACAATAAGAAAATCATGACTGTTCAAAAGTGCAGCAAACCAAGTCAATTGGAATAATTATGTTCAAGCTAAATTCTAATTCAACACAGGACACTTACTTTTTATTTGCTTTAAATCCACTATAGCAATCTTACCGTTATTTTTGTTGGCTGCTAAAATCCATTGTCTTCTCTTCACATAAATAATTCGATGGATATTTTTGACTCCAACCTCGATCCAATTAAGAAAACCCGCCAGCACCCCATCTGAAAGTTTCCCCACCCAAAAGTTATTATTTGAGTTCGTGATAAAAACCAAATCTTCTTTGAAATCCACTACAAAACTATTCGTACTTGTGAGCCCCCCTTTGTATTTAAATACGATTGTCTTCTCTACATAAGGTTCTGCAACGTTAAAATTCCAAATTTTAAGAGCCCCATCAGTTGATACGGTCACCATCAGGTTCCTTTCCACATCGAATTCCATTTCATCGTACATGCAGGCGGTATTCCCTCCAAACTCGAAGAGCATATCACCTGACTTGAATTCAAGAACACACACTTGCCCTGTATTTCCGTTTACTACGATAAGCCACTCACGATTTTCAATAAAGTAGAGACGGCTTATATGTGACGAGTTTGGTATTTTAATGTATCGGTCGGACATGTCATTCAAATTCCACATCCTAATATCAGGGAAGAGTCCGTAAGTGAAGGCTACTTTTTTCTTGGAGTAGTATGTAACGCCTAATACAGCAGAACTATGCTTCAATATGACCTCACAAGAAAGTGTCGCCAAATTCCACAGTTTTACCTGAGCATCCTTCGAACAGCTGATCAGGAATTCAGGGCACGTATGAAGAGAGGTGATAGCTAGTGTGTGAGCGCTAGCTACTTTCAATACCGTGGGGGTTTTATCCATTTTGTAGAATACAAGTGAATGATGTTGCTCTCCCTTGATTGGCCCAGCGTAAACAAGAACAGACAATTCGGAAATGTAAACCATGGTATCTATATTCTTCATATTTGTTTCAAATTGATGACAATTTATCGGAGTATCTTCAGTGAGTCTTTGAGATCTGAAAGCTTCTTCATCAAACACCATCTGACGACGTTCAGATAAAGGTCCAATATCAGATTTTCTCAGGATAATAGATTTTTGGCTTCTATTTGTTCGAGTAGGTGTGGTACTTCGTGCATTACCTCCATAGCTGATTCTTTGTTGAGATGTGTTCAAGCTCTCTCTTCCATCGTAAACTGGAGATGTAGACACCCTCGTCTCCACTGATTCAAAAAATTGTTGTTGCTGTAACTTAGGTTTATGACTAGCAATTCTCCGATGCTTATAAACTGTTGAGCGATCATTGACGCTTTTCGGACGGTAAGGGTCAAAGTTTTGAGATTGTCTATCATTGAAATGCGGGGATTTTGAGTCTTCTGTTACAGTTTCTTCTCTTTGCAGCAGCAAATCCTCAAGATTAACCCTCAGTTCCATCAGCTGAGTCTTAGACCATTGAGCGATCTCCTGCGTTCTTGTTGGGATTTGAAGTTCAGGAATGGAGGTGGTGTTCTTTATAACTGAGAGATCTGAAAACAAATCTACAGCTTTCTGAAGTGCATTCTCGTCAGTTGAACCTTTCAATAACTCATCCATCAGTTGATGGTACTGTTTGTGTTGAGCTTTGATTTTCGATAAATGATTAATGGCCACAGATAATTCATCGGTCAGTCTTCCTTTTATCTTCTCTTTAAATTGATTAAGGAATGAAACCATGCTCTCCACGGTCAGCTCAAAAGACGATAAAACAGCTCTTGCTGCTTTCTGCTTGTATTCAAGCTCACTTTCTAGTTGTTTCAGAAAATCATCGAATAAAGTGAGATTCTTTGTTGTTATGAAATTAGAAGGCGAATCTCCAGCTTGAAACTTGAGCATTTCGAGTTCGCGGATACATTCTTCACAAAAAAACTTGAATTTTTGACTGCGGGTTCCATCTGCTTTGTCAAATTTCATGTGGATGATTGGCTGGTGATGAAATTTGCACTCAAAAATTTGGCTGTTATCTTTGCTCATGTTTCGATAGCGCCTTGAGTCCTGCATTTTTATTATTATTTGCTATGAAGTTAAAACTGATATCGCGATAAATTTTATGCTCTGATGAGCTGTTTAATCATTTACTTGTACAATATCACTTTTCTGCTCTTTTCTTTTTTTTTTAGCTCAAGTTTTCGAGAATACCATTGTTAAGTTAAGTATTTTTCGTGAGAAGACTAGTCCTAATTGTCTTAGCATGAACGTTAGGTGGGAATTAATTATGGGAAGCTTACTCAATTCATATGAAAAGATCCTTTCGACAAGTACAAGTCTACTGGTTTGACCTCGAACATTATTTTACGTTAGACAATTATGAAAGATGTTCGATTTTCGATCAGATCTTAAAACTTCCTGAATATGTGTTTTACTTAAATATTCTAAGCTCCCTCTAGACATCACGCAATTGAATGTATCAGCTTCATCCTTCTCATAATTTCTTTCTCTGAGTGAACGATTCTACATATTTCTGATACAAAATATTCTCGAAAACAAATTTATAGTATATTAGTCAACCTTCAGAGCGTTCGAACTCCTCTCAGTTTTCTGTAATTCAATTTTTTTTCTAATTTTGCTGCTTTTTTTACTGAATTTCTTATTAGAATTTTCAAATTCGAAATAGAATTTCATGTCAGAAAGATTTGTTCTAATATAGAAAGATTGTCATTAATCTCGAAAATACAAAACCAGTATCAATATGAATGAAAAGCTGATAAAAGCCAAGTGCCTATTTCTATAATAGATAGAAAAAAAATTCGATAGATAACAAGAAAAAATCCTTTGAAAATATGGCAACCGAGAGTCATCTACCACTTGTAGGAGGAAAATATGGACATGGAGAAGTGGACAGCAGCGTTGAAACATATCGTCGCTCGCTGCTTCCATCGCAATTTGCTCTTGTTACTCATTTAATTTGGACGATTGTTTGGTGGGTCACCTTCGAAGAAACCGATCCATCATCATGCTCAGGACCACTCTATAATTTTGGAAATACAGCAAGGTGGGTCTTGCTAGGTTTCTTCCTCTGGGATCTCATTACTGTGATCGCCATCAGATCCTCAAAAGCCCGCGGTATGGGCAGTCAAATCCCTCTTTATTATAAGACCATCAACTTGGTTTATAACGTAATCACAATTGGATTCTGGGCTTATTCGATTTGGGCGCTTGTTCACAGAGAAGGATGCAAGCACACCCCTCTGAGCACAGCAACTTGGGTATGGGTCCTCATCTATGCGATCTTGCCTCTCATGGCATGCTGCTGCTTGTGCTTCGGAGTGGGCATATTTGGTGGTTGTCTCGCTGCAATTTTATAATTTTAGTCAGGAAGTTATGCGATTATTTATCTAGAGCATCAAGCTTGGAGTTGCAAGGATTTGTTTCACACTTGTCCAATAAGTTGGTGTCAATATATGCATGAGATTATGTAAACTCAGTATTCCCATGAAAAAATCTTCCTTAATCCACCTAATTAAACACACCTCTTTTTGTAGTATTGGGTTTGCTCTGCCGTAGAACAAAAAATATTAAACCACTACAGGGAAGTTTTGAAAGCAGAGAATGTTTTTATATTCGATATTGTGTGTGTGTTTGACCCAAATAATTGATTCTGTCTTCAATATTTCGTCTTGATTTAGTTTATTTCAACGTAGAGTCAGTTGAATCAGTTTGTAGTTATTAATTAAAAAAAAGTTTTCCTCACTATAGACACATCGAATGCAATTTCTTATTTACTATGCTTCTTTTTTTTCAATAATAATGGCAAGTCATTTTCGTTGTTGAATTAAAATTTGATTCACTTACTCTTTATGCACAGATTGTAAATTTTTCACTTTTGCAACTTATCATACCTTTATATGAACGTGATGTGAAATACAGTCTCAGTTAAGAGTTAACACTAGCTAAACGGAGAAAATTTTGAGAACTTCTCCAACACTTGATACTATGTAATCCGAAGATGGCGAAATCGCAATTAGATCATTACCGACTAAGGAAAAATGTATTAATAAAGACTGCCAAAGTGATACAAAAAGCTTACTGAAATTGTGGGCGTGGTGAAACTCAGCAATAGCCGATCTTGAATTCAGATCCCATATTTTGATGCTGCAATCTCGTCCACCGCTCACAAAGAACTGTGAGTTTGGAGCAACTCTGATCGATGAAACGTAGTCTTTATGATGATGCTTGATTGAGTATGCAAGGTCAAATCCTTCGAGATTCCAAACTTTAATAGTATCATCATGTGCGCCGGTTAAGAAATATTCTCCATTAGGTGTAATGTCTACTGTGTAAATTCTGCCTAATCAAACGAATTAGTCTTCAGAGACAGACAACTTTAAAAAGTTACTGTCAGAGTGAGCGTTTTCAATCACATGGATATTTCTAATAGTTTCAAGATCAAAGATCCTAATTGTATTATCTCCTCCGACTGAAATGAACAACTTGCCTCCAGGCTGAACGGCGAGCGAGTACACATCCTCTATCATGCAAGTTTGCAAGAATTCCTTTTAAAAAAAAAACTAAGAAAGTTACTTTTGTGTCCGAGGTCTGTAAATGCTTGAATACAGGTGCCTGATAGCGCATTCCAAAGTTTGACATGTCCCTCTCCTCCTCCAGACAAGAGTGTAGTGGAATCAGGTGTATACTTCAATGTATTAACTGCGCCTTTTGATAATTATGGCTAAATTATTCATCGTAGATAAATTTAACCATACCAAGATGAGCGTCATTAATTGCTACCAGAAGCTTCATAGTTTGAGCCTCCCATATTTTAATTGATCCGTCTTTTGAACTAGAAGCAATATAATTGCTATTTGGAGAAATCGCCACAGAAATAGTGATATCTTGTCAAACGATGTGAGTGAAGGAGGGGATTAGTGTGGTTATTACCAGAATGCGCGTTGTCACTCTTACTCATCAAACTACGGGACTTAACATTCCACACCTTAATCGAGGGAACTGTGGCAGAAGTCACCAAGAAATTCTTATTTGGGGAAATTGCGACAGACTGAATATTTACTAGGATTTGATAGATGTTAAAGTAACTTTTAAGAAGGGAAGAAAAAATACCATGACTGCCGGAGAACCCAGTGTAAGCAGAGAGCGAGTAGCTTCGAACCTGGCCTCCACTTTTAATATATTGGAAAATATCTCTATTCGGTACAAGCTTCAATATTCAATTCGAAGTTTAGAAACCAAAAAAAAAAGATGGGAAATTACACATTCCGTGATGTTTTGGTCGATCTCCTCCAGATAAGTCTCAAGTTTTTGAAGGAAAATCTTTGAAAGGCCTTCAATCTCTTTCATCTTTTGGGATTGGTTTCTTTTGAAGTCATCAAGCTTTTTAAACAGTTGGCAATATTCAATGACTTTGTCAGAGTCCTCAGCGAGAGTGTTTTCTTTCTTAATTTCAGTCAAGAGCACTTCAAGTTTTTGGGTAATTATTGATATTTGGTCTTTGTTCATCTCTGCACCTCCCAACTCGATCAAAAATGACAGCACTTTATCTTTAAACTCTGCTTTCTTTTGATTCAACTCTGAGATGAGCTTGTTGAAGTTGTCATCGACTTTCGCAAGAAGGGCTTTTACACGAGGACTTTCTTGGATTTTCTGCATGTCGCTAACACTCATGATTGTGCTATAGATTTCTTTGATAGCGTCCTCGGTGAAACAATCTCTAACATCCAAAGCATTCTGGTAGAAGCTTTGTGTCATGCAATAGGTGCAAAGGAGCTTCGGAAAAAGATTATCGAGCTCCACAGCAGCAAATTTTTTATTGTGCTCTTTGCAAATGAATGCTGTGGGATCGAAAGCTTGGGTTTCCATTTCAATAGAAATGATAGGATTTGTCAGACTTTTTGGATATGATAATGTATGTATTTTTATTATCTGTGAGATTAATGTGCTCTTAAAGCATTAAACTCGTTCAGTAAATTAAACAGTTTTTTCTGGAACTATCACTTATGAAAGCTATGAACTAGATGAAGGGTGAAATGAGAGAAAAGAAGAGTGTGATGGACGATCACTATGAGAAACTTGCTAATTCTTGTAAGAGAGTTGAGAGGCTGTGAAAGTAGATCAGTTTCGGAACTATGAGCTATACTGAACGATTTGTTTTAATTCCAAAAAGAATTAAATAAAACTAAGTCCAAGAACTAAGGATCTGAGCATCAGAAAAATTTGATAGGGTTCCAACTGAGGATTTGTTGAGATAGAACATTCATAACATTGCTTGATTGATCTCTAAGAACGAAAGAGATGAAAGTTGAGATAAAACCTAAATTAAGAGAAAGTTTAAGTTCATTGTCAGTGCGAAGAGAAGTCCTGATAGAGCTGCCGATTTGAGCTCGCAGTTTCACTGATATTAAGAGTTAAGAAGAAGACTATAAATCGAAGAAATTTTTTATCAACTTTCTGCCAAAGAAAATCTCAGAATCGAATGATTATGAACTTAAAAAAAGTAGAATCTCCAAGTTGCATTCTAGTTAAAACTTACTCCGAACTCTAGCTTGTTGCTGCAAGGTGATAAACAGCATTTAGCTTGAAGATTCTCAATATTCTGTGCTGAGAGAGTTTATTCAAATCTTCAGAATGGAAAAATTAAAAAACTTTTACTATAGAAGACGAGCCTTATATGTTATTTGGCTTGTAACTGAAGCAGAATCCCGCATGAAGTTGGTAGTATAGTTTCGAATCTCCATGAGCAATAGCTCTTTAATATACATTTTGCGGTTTACTCAAATAGAAGTACATAATAATTAGCATGCAGAGTTATAGAGCGTGAAATACCTTCGATTCACTTTTTAGGCTTTTTTGAAGTTGTAGGTCGTTGATCTAAAATAACGAAACACCAATTGTTACAAAAATGTTTTTTTAAAAAAGTTAATGGGTTCAATTTCAGTACTAACCTATAAAACTTGTTATTTGATTTTCAAGAGTTTTCTAAATGTTAGCAAGGCCAAAACATTATTTGCCTTCTGTGCAAAAGTTTTTTACTAAATTTCGGGAAAATTAAAAAAATTTCTACTGATTTCTTAATTATGAACGTATTTTTTCCATCAGAGCGCCCGGTTAAAAGAACTGCGATGCGAAATATTATTGAGATCTCTCAAGCAAGTCGTTTCGCAGAAAATGCCTTATTTAATAATTGCACTGCAATAATTTGGGAATTGCCTAGGATAGATATCAAGAATCTCATCTGAAGGAAAAGAAAAGTGTGATTCAGAGAATGAGAAGCAATGAGAACTCACGGAAAAATAATTTGAGTCGGCTTCAAAGAATATGCTTTTAAATGCAATCCTGGTTTTGTTCGATACCTATTTCTTAGTCACTCCATTTTATCAAGGAGAGCTTTCACTGGCCTACGAATTATTGTATCTACATTAAATTTTCTTTTCATCAGGATAGAATATAATGAGTGTGAAAAACCAGAAATAAACTGAAGTGGGACAAAAAAAGTTGAATGGACTTTAGGACATATACAATTCTTTTCATTTAAGCCTCTCTTTGTTGAACATAATATAAGACCCTAAAAAATTCTGAGACAAAATATCGAGCAGATGATAATGATAATAAGTTCGGCAACTCGGAGCTTGCTAACATTTTTCAAGAACCATATGCTTTTTCTCTTTGAGCGAATCGTTTGAAGTTGAATTTTCGCTGGCACCCATGAGCATTCGATGAGCCAACACTTTCAAAGGCCAATATCAAGATTCTTGCTACTTTTGGAAGAGAAGTTTTTACATATCAATTTTTCAATGTGTTTGCTCTCTTCATTGAAAGAAGATTGGTTCAATATAGCCATATGTGCAAAGCCAGGTCAGTTATACATTTGTACTGTTGCTTAATTCTGTATTTGTTATCGACTTAGTCTTTTGCTGAAGAAAAGCTTCTTGAGGGCTCCTAAGCCTTCACGCTGTCAATGAGGAAAATACAGTTAGTACTGGCCTAGGCTTCGTCTTTTTTAGTTGGTGGTAGGTGTTAATGAGAAAATAAATTTTTGTCATTGAAACAAGATGAGTCGTGTATACATTGACTATTCTAATACAAAACTCTCTCAGGTATTTCTCTATCGTGGTATTCTTTCTCCTTTTGTTATCTTTCTCGGAAACAACTTTTCTTGGCACTAACAATCAGAAAAAGTGATAAATGATTCAGACTGTTCATTCTCCTCAGTTTGAGGAAAATTTCTCCTTGAAGTTCACTATTATATTGGAAATAATTTCCTGTAATGGTTATATACCTATGAGCGGCTAGTTGAGCAGGCACTTTTCTTTGTAGAGGAAAAGTGAAATGGCGTTTGCGAATGGTGAAGAAAATTGCTTTAGACATCATCAGGAACAGCTTGCGCGAATACAAATTTAGATGAGAATATATTTCAGTTTTTCTACTGAGGATATTGTGAACTCGCTGAAAGTAACTTCATCATCTGACTACTATTAATTGTAACGGTCCCGCCTCAAAACAAATTTGCTGAGATGGCGTTTCACTTAGAACGATTCACATCTATCTCGACTCCGTTTTAACAATAACCATTATAACAGGGCAACAACCCTTTGTTGCATTTATGTGTAAGGTGAATCTCGACATTTTGAAATGGTTTCTCGATGAAACTTGAGATAAGTGACATAACGCATCCTGTGCAACTCTAAGCTGAACTAAAAATTATCTGTTTTAGCGATCAATTTTTCGAAAATAGCAATTAATTTCAAATAGTTGAATTAGAAGATCGAATCAATCCCCGAATCTCAAGAGGTTAGTCAATGTGCGATACGACAACAAGCAAGATCACGAAGTTTAATTTCTCTCGCTTTGAAGACGAAGACGAAATTTATACAAAAACCCCAAAAAATTTCCAATCGCTGGACTTAGATTCGATAAAATCTTCAGATGCGGAGCAATTTAAGTTTCGAGGTCTGGAAACTTATGACCAAACTCCTACAGCCACTGGCCCAATGAAAATTATTCAATCTGGAACGATTAGCAGTTCAACTCTTGTCTTAGTTTCTACGTCTCTCGGCGTTGGAGTGTTATCTCTTCCTTATGCATTTCAGCAAACAGGACTGTTAAATGGGATCGTCGCATTACTAATGGGTGGGTTCATTTACTGGTGGTTTCTTCGTGTTCTTGTAGAAGCATCTTATAAGCTTGGAACTCATGAGTTCTCAGAGACCGTCTCAAGAACTTTGGGCAAAAGGGGAGCCAAACTATTTCAGCTAGCATTTATCATTTATATTATTGGATGCTTGATTAATTACCAGATCACAGCGGCGTCTTTTGTAACGAATCTGCTCGTACAGTTGGATTACCATGCCGAGGAAGCTCTACATGCTCATTCAAACTTCTCAAATTTTAGAGTCCTAATTATCGCTCTTTGCAACTTAGCTTGCATTCTCCCAGTGTCGCTTGCAAAGAGTCTGTACCATCTCCGGCACACAAGCGCTCTGATTGTAGGAGTAGTAATTTACACGATCATCATCATACTCATCCAAGCCCCGCCTTATATTGCCAATGCGAATGAAGCTGATCAAGGGATTCTTTGGACTTGTTTCAATCCCTCTATCTTCTCAACTTTTGCTGTAATGCTATTCGCATATAACTGCAACACTAACCTTTTTCCGATTCGTATGGAATTGAACTCACCGACAGAAAACAGAATGAAGCGAATCTGTGATCGAACTATTTCAACAGATGGATTCATTTTTGGAGTGATTTCTGTTGTCTCTTATCTATCTTTTAGAGGTAGCACAACGCCTATAATAACAGACAGACCAGCGCTTCCTGGAACAACTGACATCTTCATGAACATTTCAAGAATTCTACTCTGTTTAAGTGTTATGTTTTCCATTGCAATTAGAATTCATCCTTGCCGGCAACAAATTCTTTTCTTATGGGGATTTGGGAAAGAGGAACATCATCATGGCTACCTTAACAACCTATTGACTATTCTACTTGTATCCGTATCAGCATTAATTGCGATGATATTTCCGAGTGTCTATGACTCTGTTACTATCGTTGGAGGTTATGGAACAGTGCTAACAGGCATCTTGATCCCAGGTATGGTCTATTTAGCAAGCACGAAAGCAGATAGACCAATGATGAAAACGCTGATTACTTACCTCCTGATGGTTCTAGGAACGCTCATGGGTTTTACCGCTGCAACCTTTACTCTTCTGAAACGATTGGACCTATATCGTGTTCCAGAATGCGGAAATGCATAGCGGAATACATGTAAACATACATATAGCTAGACATTTCAGGATGATATTACAAGCATAATGAAAGACATCAGGTGTAGTTTATAAGTTACGATTAATATTGTTCAGCATATATATATAACCTATACAAAGCTCAAGCTCGTTTTTGGATTACTTCTTTTTTATTTCTAGTGAATCAATGAAATTTAAGAGAATTGAGAAGTTGAGTGGTTCTGTTGTCTCTTTGGTAGATTAAAACTTTTTCAAGCTTAGGTAGTTGACACTTAGCACGAGTAGAATGAAGTTGCTGACTCTTTATAAAGTTGAAAACTACTGATTATCTGTTATTCTATATGTAGATGATTCATTTTGAACTTTATTCTGAGTTGAACTTGAAATAGTTATCGTGAAAATAAAATTAAAAAAAAGACAGAAGCATTCTCTCTCAAAATGAAAATAACAATATATATAAGCTCGAAACAATTTACAGGTTAAGTTTATTAAAGTGAATAAAGATTTCAACGAGCAGAAGCAAGTAACATCTGAATCATAGCCTATCTGTTCGAAATCCTCTATACTAGTCCGTTTCATTTCTGACTGAATTTGTTGAGATTTGTGTAGACGCCATTCCACCAATCCTTCTTTCTCTCTTGGTATGTGCCTTTTGGCTTGCGATCTTTTGCCGAAACGACTGGCTTGGTAAAAGGCTCGTAGATCAGCTTAAAAGTCTGAGTTTGTGTTTTGTCAGCAGTGCAGGAGTCTATATTTTTTATATTTGAAGAGTCACGAGCAGTTTTATTTCCAGATAGAGTTGAATTATCCATTTGGACCTCGTCCCGCGGAGACATGATATTCTGAGGCTTTTTTGTAACTTGCTGTTTTTGGATTTCTGGCCATAAATCGATCTTACAGACTAATTGGTTAAAGTCTCCAGAAGCCATGCTACTGGATCTTCCCTTCAAACGCTCACTACCTTTGGTTAATTGTGACGCTGCTGATCGTAAAACTGATGTTTTCATGCTATATTCTCTTTGAGTTTCGATGCATCCTTTTGAATTGCTTGCAAACGAGGGAGTGGATTGATCACGTTTGAGAGTTCTAGAGTGAATTTTCGTTCCTCTGGGAGTTTGAGTTAAATCTGTTTGTGACTTGCTATTTAAACTCGTAGTTTTCGACAGTTTTAATCCATGATTTGTCTCTGCTTTCATTTCGGCTGATTGGCTCTTTTCGCAATCACTTTTTGCTATATCAGTATCCATGGCTTTTTTCAAATTTGGTGAAATGGTTGTTTTCGTTGTTGAGCTTTTCAGGCTTGTTCTTGAGTCCCATTTTCGGTGCGAAGCCAATTTCACCTGAGCTTCATTATTTTTGGAGCCATTAGTGAGCGTTGGCGTAATCAGTCTTCCTGTTTTCAGTGGAACTGAAGAATTGTTTTGTGGTGTTACACAGCTTTTTTCAGAATAATCAGAATTTCTCGTTGACTTATTCGATAATTTTGAACTTTGATGAAATTCTTTTGAGGAGTTTTCCATGACTGGACATGAGTTCCGAATAGTAGTACTTCCCTCCCCATTTCGGTCTTCGTCAATTAGTATGTTATTCATTGATATGTTCTCGTGAACAAAGTGGTCTTTGGGCGTAGTCTGCATAGATCTAACGGCCTCTATTGAACAAGTTTTCTGAAGATGTGGAGCAACTATGATCGAGATGGAATTATCATTCCTTGGATTCATGTCAGTGCTGTCGATTAATTTTACAGTTATGCTTTGCGATTGGGAAGATCTGCAATCATTTTGAGTGGATTTTGCTAAATCATGAGCTGATTTGATACTTCCGACTTCGAGTGAATTTTTAGTGTCGTTCTCTCCATTCGTAGATATGATCAACCTAATCTCATAGACAGTTTTGGGCTGAGAATCTGTTCTGCCTGTCGAGATGATTGGAAGATTGCACACCTGATATCCTTTTGGAGACTGAAGTTCGCTTTGTTCTGAATACAGCTGGATAAATGCCGTTGAAGTGGTTCCAATTCCATGTTTTGTGAGTTTTGCTGGAGAATTTCTTATAGAACTTGGTTTCTCTTCTCGAGATGTCACGGGATGAAATTGGTCCTGTGAATCTTGCTTCTCTTCAACAGATAATGAGGTAGTATTTTCTCCTTTTGCCTTGAATTTACCACTTTCTACGTCGTCTTTTTCTTCCTGCTGACCTTTGGTAGATTTGGTAGACTCAAGTTCATTGACTGCTTTAGGCATTCCAAAAATGGCTTGACCTTGGAACTCTTCAGAAGTAGCCAGCTGTCTCAGAGGTTTGTCAATTTGTTTTGTTTGATTTTCTCCCATCCCTGAAAGCGAGCCCACTCTTGCTCTCAAACTTTCTTGCGGAGAGTTTACTGTGCTTTGAAGTATACCATTTATCAAACGAGAGTTATGGGTTGAGCTATTAGTGTTTTCAAGTCCATCAGAATTCGCTTTTGTTGGATTTTTCCCTTCTAATCTTTCCTCTCCCTCGTAACTAATAACATTATTTTCAGGAACAGACGATTGAATTTCCTGTCTTGTAGTATTTGAAGAATTATTCAATCCTGTCTGTGTGTTTTTCAGGGATTTTCTTGAATTATTGTATTTGCTGCTATTCATGCATTGCGAGAGAATTGCTTTCTCAAACTCAAATTTTTGGTCTGAGAATTTTTGAACTGATGGGGTATAATCTGGTATCCCTGTAATTATCGAACTGCCTCTTCGTCCATGGTTAATCTTTCGAAGTAAGGCATCTTCTTTCGGGAACTCAATGTGATTTGGGTTATTTTCCTTTCCGTATTTGTTATTAAAGTGCTCCTGTTGATCACGCTGAGAATGAAATCCTGCAACTAAAGAAGATGGGTCTTGAATCGGCTGCACTTTTCTTTTCTTGGCTTTATCTCCATCTATCTCAGAGATTCGTGGACAATTATTTAAGTCTCTATTCGCATTCGCTAATGTATTACTCTCACCGCAGGGTTTCCTTGGATCAGCCCTAAATCCCCGAAATTCAGGAGATTGGTTTCCGAAATTTGAGTTGGTTATATCGGGAGAGCCTACACAGAAAGGAGAGTTCTTGGGAGTCACATTCTTAAACTGCATGAGGTAGTCCGAAAAGGTAGGAATGTTTTTCGAAGCTGACATGCCGTAGAGTTAGTTATTTGGTTTTTTCAAACTATTTTCTTTGAAATTCTAATCAGTTAAAATCGACGCGCAGATTTCATAACTTGCAAAAGGTCTCTTCTCAGAATGCCACGATTTAGTCATAATAAGAAGTGTAGGGTCCCTATAAGCTGATGCAATATGTTCAATGGGGATGAAAGGCACGAAATATACCATAGCTAGTGTGTACAATGGTGTTGTTTTCATATATTTGGGAGACTTAGTTGTTATTAATTCACTAGCACTATTCTAAAATTAAGATAATTCAAAGTAAAGAGGGAAATCATTTGAACTCATTGCGGCGTGAAACTCAATGAACACAAACGTTGTAAGACTCGTAAAGATTGTAATTCTGCAGATTCTCTCTCGATACGGCTATGAGAACTGTGAGGATCAAGCGATACAAATTCTCGCTGAGTATGTGATCAGATATTTGAAGAATCTTGCCATCTCAGCAAAACGATACGCAGAATTATGTGACCGGAGTGAAGTTTCACTCTTCGATATGTTCAGAGCTGTCGACAACTTTCATATTCCACTACGACTCCTCAAAGAGCACATGGAAAACCCTAAAAAAGGTTTCGAATTAACATTTATCTCATCTCTGTGTCCCGAAGTGTTCCCAAATGCGAATAGTCAGAAACAGAGAGCTTCCCCTTACTCATTTTTAACGATACAGAACAATTATTTTTCAAAAGGATTCCACCTGCCAATCAAAAAAGATGACAATCGAGAACCCAATCCAGATTTTCCTTTTCCAGATTACTTACCTCCTTTTCCTGAGAAGCACACATACCAAGAGACAAAAATTTCTAAAAGAAATCCCTACACAGAAGCTGAAATCAAAAAGATCAAAAGCAAAAATCAAAGAAATCTGGAAGATGCACTCTGTTCATTAGAGAAAGAGATTGATCCTGTAAAATCGAATGCAATGGTCGACGAAGGGGAAAATGCTATGATGATTGAAGAGAAAGTGAGCAAGAGAAATGATTTGAAAAATCCTTTCAACACGACTTCGAAGAAAATAAAGAGCTTACAATTTAAGGACTTAGATGAACACCAATTTTCTTAAAGACATTTGATTGGTTATATTTGCTTGTTTGAGTGACTGTGTTCTTTTTTTATTCAGATTATGAGCTCTTCCAAATAATTTTCTCTCACTCGTAGCAAGAGCATTGAGCAGTGACTCAATTGACACTACAACGAAAATTTAAAATATTTTACAAATAGAATGAACATACTAAAAAATAACCTTTTATAAATTTCTATGGGGTGGTTATTGATGATAGTTGATGACCAGTAAAACAAAATATATTCACCTGATTTGATCCTTGTATTCAAGAAAAATATTGTAAAATATACCTCTATAGAACCAGACTTCATGTGCCACATACTCTGAGCTCATATGATTGACTGCTCTGAACCAGAATAAAAGGCAATATCCGCAAGAATTTAACGTCTATTTTAATTTCTCAGTTCCACTCTAAGTAAAATTAATTGCTAGCGTCATTTTCGAACATAATGACTCATCCCAATTTAATCATCACTTATCGTATCTTCAGTCTGAAATACTGAATGAAGTTGAAGCTGTGCAAAATCAAGAAAGTGTGAAAAATTCTGTTCCTGGGAAGCTAATTTATTCTTAGTGATTAATCTGAAACTTAAAAGTAATCCTCATATTATTTTATGGCAGAAAAAGCCAATGAGAGCGAGTTTCAAGGTCCAAACCTCGAAAATTTGGAGCTCTTCGTTAAGCCAAGGACTAAACTCAGTGTTGGAAGGAATGCTGCCATCAAATCAGCTGAGCTCACTTTTGATAGAGAAGTCATCGTGTTGAAAAACTTAAGCTCTCTCCAGCCTCTTTCACATTTGATAAACGAAGACGCAATTATGAATAAATTAGGTAACGAATCTTTCACACTTATGTTTTTTCACTCAATCCTTCAGAACAACGAGTCAACCCAATGAGTCGCACTCATATTGGCATGCAAGGAAGACCAATGTACACATATCCAACCAAAGAGAAAAATTTCGAGATTTCAACAAAATCGAAAGGGTAATGCATTAGGCACTTCACTGAGTTCAACTCTACTAGGCGTACGAAAAGCACATACCTCCAAAAAATTTACGCAGATGTCGACATTCCTAAAATGCTGAAAGCAAACAGGTTTGGCAAACCTCCAAAGAAGCCCAAAAGAAGCTTGGATTTCAAGATAAGAACGCTGGAGAATAAGTATTCGACGGTTTCTACGCTGCCAAATGGAGATAACTTTGGATCCATGCTTTTCGGAAGCCACACTCGAATTCCCACACTGTAACACATGCTTCTACTGATAAAGTTTTCCATGATGAGAAATTATGTAGTAGATCGGCATCTTGAGCTTTTAACTTGATATTTGCTAACTTGTAAGCAAATAGGGATGTAAATGTGTGACAATTTATTTTAGTGCTCGTCACTTCAAACGGCGAATGAGTTGGAATGCATCTATTATTATATTTCATATACATATGTCGTAAAACAGAGCTTATTTATTTGCCGAACTCTATATAAATTCATTTAGTACGCAGGGTAATTTTTTTCTAATTGGTTAGATTCTCAAAAATCATAGGCAATCATTATATGAAAATCTTTTTTATATTCCCATAATTATTAATCAGTTTAGGAAACGTAAACGAGATGAAAGCCAACAAAAACGAATTCCTGGGTTTGATTAATTTTACTCAGCTCATATATCGTTAACTCACGCTTTACGAGCAAGCTTTATAACTCTGGCGTTATATTATTTATGAAGAACATCAAGATCCTTGGAGATTGGGGATTGAAGCCTTTTTCCTTGAATTTATCCATTATTAGCCTGTAATGATAATTCCTATTTCCGTCCTTCAAATCTTCGAAGTTGAATCTCTTGAGAATAAGAGAGCTTGGAATTATTTTTGTTAAAGCTTCCATATCTGTAATCACAAAGATACACCCAATATGGGTATATGTGAGGAGCTTAGGATGTTGAAACAGGACCTGCCCAAGCGCTGTCTCTATTTCTTTATCTTTGCAATCAGGTTCAGTCCAATAGCAAACGTGGCTATTTTCTCGGTTCGATTTAAGACTCAACCCCTCCGCAAATTTTTTTTCAACTTTCGGGGAGTGCTAAACAGAGCAAGAATCTTATTTGAAACAAAGGCTTAATTGAATGAGGGCTTTAAATAGAACCAAGAGAGTAATCAATACACCATGGAGTTTTAGGTAGAAAGATGTGAGGGAGGGACTGATTTCAAGTATTCTTTCTGGAGGGAGCGGATAAGGTATGATTTGTCAATGATGACTCTGGTACGTCTATTTCAAAGAGGTTTGTTTTGTAAGAAAACGTGTTTGCCCGTGATGATAACTCAATCAGTTATCAAATAGGATTGTTCACCTGAGACGTGTCACTTTAGTGTGCTATTTTATCACCGTTCCTCTTGCGATAAATTGCTAATTTTTCCTGACTTTTTACAACAATTTCATGGAAAGTGACACAAAATATGGATACACTCAAGTGATTGAAGTTTAAGAAATAAGTAGCGAGTTACCTTTAAAAGAGGTGATGACGAAACTGCTTGAAGATATAATTATGGAGAAGTGAGATGAAGCATTTAATTGTTCTGATTCTTAAAGAGGAGAAAACATCTCCTAAATTATTAATGGCATGCAGACACATGGTAAATAAACGTCTTATTGAGTATATATAAACTGCTCTCGACTGTTTTATCATAGTACAAGTTAATTATTTGGGTGGTATAATTTCCCATCAATCGTTCTATGCAAAAACTAGCCAGAAAGAAGTTTCCAGCTAATTAGGATAAATCTATTGTCCCCAATCATTTTAAATATTTGGTTTCTTCTTGAAACTTCAAGGAAGGATATTCTTCTTTTCAATCGATCTTACTATCCATTTGCAAAAATGAGACTGTGATAGATGCTCTCGAAAAATCAACTTTCCACAGCGTTTTTTCCATCTGAAAGTAGAAGAAATCTTCTCCTTTGTAATCGGAGCATTTAAACAAACAAGCAGAATTGGTCTTTTGTATTTTCCAGATTTTGAATCTTGTACCCTGCTTCAATGCTATGCATATTTTCTGTCCGATATCTTGGCCATCTTTCGCTTGGCGATTTGGATCAGTATCTTTCACAAATGATAATATTTCTATTTCATTTCCTTCTTTTTCGCTGCCTCTATTACAAGCTCTCGTAATTGTGACATCTGGAGTAATAATGAATTTATGGCTAAAAGAACCTCTGAGATAGCTCGAAAAAGAGCCAATAGATGAAGCATTTATAGTGGTAGCGACCACCTTTTGGAGCCAATCGAAAAGAATAATCTTGCCACTTGCTGTTACCAGTACAAGCATCTTCTCATTGCTTAAATATTTAATTGAACTAAAATTGAAATGTCCAAGTCCCACCACATATTGAACATGTCGAGTCTTCTCAGCATAATACAGAGCTATTATTTTTGAGGAGCGTCCAGCAGCAACCAAAATATCTTCTTTGGAGATTTCGTCTAGACAAGTAATTTCAAAATCAACTTCAAAAGTTTGAGTATGTCGAAATGATCTATCTGCTCTCCAAAGTTTCAAATTTTTGTCCAGACTGCAACTAACCAAGAACTTTGCTTTTGGGAGATATATTAGCGATGTTATTGCATCGTCATGAACGACAAATGTTTTAATTTCCTTGAGTGGTTTTCTTTGAAAAACAGTAATACGTCTCCTTTGATCAGGATTTTTAAATGCAATTGCAAGAAGATCTCCTTGGGAGATATATTCGCAGCAATAAATTCGGAGTTTAGCTTCATTGCTTAGTCTTTTCGACTTGGTGCATATGATTGTGTTGGTTTCCCTGGAATTCAATGAAGATTTCATTTTTGCTTCTATTTTTATAAGTGGTTTAAGAAGTATACAACCCCAATTTCCGATTTAATTTCGAGTAAGGGTCAGAATCAAAATGTTCAGCCATATTCCCCTTTATTCAATTCATATATATGTGATTTCTGCTTCCCTGTTGCATTGCCAAACGAAAAGTTATCATTACATTTAGATGTTCATTCAACAATTTAGCGAAAAGAGTGTCCTCAAGTCAATTTATAGGATAAAAAAGTTCTACCATTCTCTCAGAGATTTACGTGGCTAAATTCTCTGAAAATATTTCATCTGAATTGGATCTAATTGCTTCGCATATTCATTCCCTCTATATGGGGAGAAAGCACTAAACTATTCAAGCTATTCCAGTTTTTGTATTTATAAGAAAGTTATTGTATCCAACTGATTGGAAGTTTTTTATGCTAGGTCTATTTTTTCAATTATTCGCTGAAATTTTTGGTTTTTCGTAACAATATGGGTTTAATGCAGCTATTTCCTGATTAAACAACGTAGGTTGGTAGAGTCATTGGCATTCCTCTTTGAAGACTAGAGATGAAATGTTAACATAATGAGTGAATGAAAGGAACAACTGTACCTTCTAACGTAGTGGTAAACAAAATCTCCCAGTATGATCATCTGAATCAATTGTGCGAGCATGACTACATGTCCAACATAAGACTTCATCTGATCAGTTTCAACATTATTAGGCGAAGATTTTTTAAGAAAATATTACAATTCCGAAGCCTTCACCATGGACTTCATTCAGTTCATGGAAAGAGAAAATCCAAAAAATAAAGGCTAGCAGTCTCGATAATCCTTGACTTGCAACGTAATGTGAGGTGAATGCTTCAATTTCTCCACCCTAGATTGAAAGCGAGATATGTCACCATCAGCAACGTTGTTAATTAATGGCTAATTTGAACCTTCTTCGTGAATAGGTAGATCTGAGGGAACATAGCTACTGATTCCAGATACAAAGAGAACGCCCAAGCAGTCTATCAAATAAGAATTAGTAATTCGATTGAACCTTATTTGGATTACATCAGCCCAGTATGAGTTATTCAAAGAAGGATGGACGAAAAGGGCGAGGATGAAAGTTGGGACAATTAGAAGAACGCAGTTAATCCTGTCAAGGTCCCAGTTGTAGCTCCCTCTAAATTTCAGATGGACCAGGTAAATCATAACTTTTTAGAATAAAGTGAGAGATCATTAAGCGAAGTGCTTGTTTGGATTTTACTTCCTGAAAGAACAAACGCAGCTGCTTCCACAAGTCTGTACACGAAATCTCCGCTTGAGTCATAGGGAAGATAACTAGCACATCATGAGCCATTCTTATAAATGTATGGTTGTAGTAACCCCTCATAGAAGAGAACGGACAGCGTCTTAAAGAAGAAGCAAAATCCATAGCAGATGAGCGTCTGGAGAGATAATCCACTGCAATTGCCAGTCCTGAGGACTTTCAGAGTAATGAGGAGAAATCCGAACATCTGGATCGTTCCTGAGAGTGTCAAGCAGAACGAAAAATCTCCATCTGAGAACATAAAGTAAACAATGATGATTGCGACCACAAGGAGACCCTAGGTTAGAAATTTAAGGATCAAGCATGCTGGTGAGGAGAGTTTACCCAATAAATAACATCTTTCTTGTTATTTTTTATAAAATGTTGGAATTTTACGGGATCTGTCAATATGCTTTTGACTTGATTGAGCGTTCGGTCAAATGACGACATGCTTTGAACAATTTTAAGCGCAAGTTGAGATGATATATCTTTTTGCGACCAAATAAATCTGTTAACACAGCAAACTTGATTATTTGATTTAATTATAGCGTGACTTAATATGAACACGTATGCCCTTTGATGAGCTGCAATGTCACAACCAAATATTATTTTCGAGCCAAAAATATTTTTGAACTCCGAAAACGCTTTCTCTTCTATCTGAGCAGTTTCTCCACAACATTCTAGCCCCCACAAAATCAATTGGTCAAACACATTAATTCATAGATGATGTAAATAACAGGTCTCAACTCTTATAAATCAATAATTCGACTGTATCAATCCTTTCTTATAAATTCCTTATGGGAAGCAGCAAAATTGGTAAAGCGGTCTCACTTTCAAGCTCAGTTGTTTGCATTTGGCAGATGAAACGTAAAATATATATGCATTTGTTATGAATTGATGAGAAGAAAGGTTTTCTCATCTCTTTTTTTTGTTTTCTATTTATTTAATCTTCTTCTTATATGTATTCAAATTTGTTATTGACCTTTCTCTTCACAGAAGCATCGAAGACCTTTCCCATATCAAAAAAAAAACCGGGAAGAAGAGACAATATAGCAATCACAATATTTTCTTGATATAACTTGTTTGTAAGAGCGTTAGCTGTCCATTTACTGGGGTTGAACTAGTTAAAAGTATAAGAGAGTTAAAATTCGATTTTCATTTCATAGTAATTACCTGGATGAACTAATTCTTCGTGAGCCACGAGGGAGAGTGGTCTATCTGAATGCCCTCTTCTGGAAAGATAGCTCGACATGAAGACAATCAGGCCGATTAAAACGAGGGCGCCGATTATAATAGCGATAATCCAAATGAGGCCATTTCCTTTTGGTGCCATCTTGCCTTTGAATGCGAAGAAGACCTCGCTGTCAGTGTGGTCTTGACCATTCATTGAGATTGTAACTGAGGTTTGCTTCACATAGATAGAAGAAACTTTATCAGAAAGTGATGGCGTTGTGCAAGTGATCTTATCATTGGCTATAATATCAGCTTTAGTTTCTCCCAAATTTCCGAACTTGCAAGTAATAGATGATTGATGGATCGCAGTTTTGTCGAGTACAGTGGAGGCTCCGGCAATGGCTGTTCAAAAAAAAAAATTAGAGTTGTGATCAAGGAAAAAGAAATCTACCTGAGGCAAAGTTTTGAGTTTTGTCTGAGTATATGGTGACTTTTGTGGTCACGTCGATATTGCCTTCAGCAGGATCGATTTTGATAATTTTGGGGTTTTTGTAATATGTGAAAGTATGGTCTGTCGTCGTGAAAGGATCTAGAAGAGAGAGAGTTAGTTTCCAAGAATCATTCATACAGTGATACCGAAAGCATCATCTGCATAGGCAATAGCGAAAGGTACGATGAATGGTAGCTGGGCATTTCCTGGAATATTTGCTGCTGGTGATTTGCAGTGAATTGTCTTTGTATCGATTGTTGTTCCATAGGTGATGGAATTCTGTCCAGCTATACCGAACCGACATCTGGCAACCATGCCTGGGATGAATCCGTATCCCTCAATAATAAGCTAAACGATATGAATGATGAAAATCTAAACCAATAGAAATGAGTTAGTTTACCGGAGTGTCTCCTCTAGTGACACCACTGCTAGGCACAACTTGCAAGAGGTTGAATATGGTAATATTAGTGAAGTTATTTGGTTCAGAGAAATGGTAGCCGTTGAGAGAAACTTGAATGTTTTGTGATGTTCCTTGGACAGTTGGGTCGAAATCCAACTCCCAGAACTGACATTTCATGACAGTGCTTCCCTTCAAGGCGTATCCTTTTCCGATAGTATTTCCGATCTTGCAGGTAGCGTTGATGTTTGCCAGATCAGATTTTAAGTCTGTGACCTGAACTTGAAGTGTTGCTCCGGTCTTAGGGAAAATTTTTGGAGTCACACTGATAACACTAGGTTGCTTGTAGTAAGAGAAACCTCCGATAACTTGATTGAAATCGATTCCATTAAGAGTGTAGAAAAGATTCACGTTGCCAGTGTAATTGCTTCCAAATTTAGATTGAGGAAGAGGACATCTATTGAAGGGAAAAAAGGGAGTTAGGATCTGGATTGAAGCAGTTTCTATTACTGGATATGAGTCCAATTGACATTCGTCGCGGGAGAGTTAATTCCGTCCACCAAACAGGCTATTCCAGTCGCATTCGAGAAGCCGCTTCCTTGAATGGTGATGTATCCACCTGTTTTGAGAGTATAGCGTTAATAATTATATAATAATAATTGGTAAGAGTTACCTCCTGAAGCAGGTCCAGACAATGGATAAACTCTGTCGATTTGGTAGAATTTGAATTTGGATCCAGTATCAATTGTGTCGATTCCGTTGTAAGAGATACCAATTGTTGCCATTGTGCCTGAACCCCATCCACCTGGTGCGGTACACATGATTGCACTGGAGTTCTTGTAGAAAATTGGGGTTCTAAGTCTTCTGCCAAGTTCGACAGATTCAAAGATACAAACAAATTCGTTTGGATGGTCAGAGAGATCCATGAAACCAACACCTGTGATTGTGATAATTGTTCCTCCGACTGAAGGTCCTGAAGTTGGAGCGATGCTCAAGATCTTTGGTGGGACGATAAATGCAAATTCTGTTCCACTGTCTCTCCAGTCGAATCCATTTAATGAAAACTCTAGTTTTACTTTGGCATTAGGGATATCATACAAAGGTGTCACGCAGCGGATTTTAACGCTGGAGACAAATTCAGCGATAACTTCCTTTGTACCGAATCTACATCTTGGAACACAAAGGTAATCAGGGAGTGTGAAGAAATCTGCTCCTTCAATTTCAATTGTAGTTCCTCCGGTATACCAACCACTGTGCGGCTCCACACGGAGGATAGTAGGTTCCTTGTAATAATAGAATTCTTCTCTACTGTTCAAGTAGTTGAAGGTATTTTCGACCACAGTGCCGTTCCCACTGGTATACTGAACCTTCTTAGCGAAAAGCACCAGAGCAAAGCCTCCTTGGGTCGTGTTAGCGCTTGGACTTGGTGGTGCTGGAACCTGGAATCGGTTACTTACGTACATTTGTTCTTTAGTAATTGGAGATGTACAGGTTGTGTCCCACAAAAAGTATAGTTGTCCAATATCAGAATCTTCGAAGCCTTCTGTGTCGATTTGAACGTACTTGGAGCCGTTGGCAGGGCCACATCTTGGTGCCATATCCAGGAGCTTCAGTTCTCCCTTGACAGTGAGAGGGATATTTCCGACATAGTCCCCACCGTTAATTGAAACAGAAACTCCTCCAGTGCCTGTCTCATTGAAAGAAGGAGATGGGCAGGCAACTGCATAAGTTTTAGGAGTTTCGCCTGATTTAGGGAATGGATAGGCGATGATTGATCCAGGGATATAGTATGGCTTTGTATTAACTGTGAATCGGCAAGTAGAATTAATCTTCTGAAGATAGTCCTGAGGGTTGACATTGGAAGGAATTTTAAGATCGATGGGCATTTTAACTGTTTCCGGAGAGTTTGCGTGGAAGAAAACAGGAGGAGCTGCAGTTGCATTGGTTGCATTTCCAACAGTTATTGTTGGCTCTTGATAATATTGTGCGCTGACGTTGTTGTCAGTGAATTCATTTCCAAAGATGTTAACTTCAACTTCGAAAGGCTCGAATCCTATGGTAGAGCCATTTTTCAGCTTCAAATCACTCTGTGGAGGAATAGCGATCTTGATATGATTTGCGTCCACAAAAGTAGCGCCAATAATGCAGGGAGTCTTGCCGGCGCAAGTAAGTGGATCTTCTTCACTTCCAAGTCGCACCTTGAGTGCTCCGGTGTTTGCAAAACCATAGCCAGTAATCGTGACATCCGGATTTCCTCTGACTGGGATGAGCGAAGGATCGACTGACAAAATGAAAGCATCGAAGAAGGTGTATTGAACTTGTTGGGCAGTATATTCGTTTCCATCGAATGTAACCGAAACGTTTGAGACACCAGGCTTTGAGACTGGAGGAATATTGCAGATAACTGTAGTGTCGCTTTGGAGCTTGCCTTGTGTGTTTACAGCCCCATCTGCTAACCTGAATCTGCATGCGAGTTTAGCACAGTCCGTATCAGGGCATACGAAATTTTTTCCAGTCACGGTTATAGTCGCGTTCTTTTGCTTCAAAGGACCAAATTTAGGTTCAATAGCTGTTACGATTGGAGATTGATAGAAATCGAAAGTTTTTCCACTTGGGGAGGCAGAATGCCAGTTTTGGCCTTCATTGGGAGACACTTCGATTTTGACACCTTTGAGAGGATGATCCACTGAAGGTGTGACACATTTGATGCTATTGTCATTAACATAGATAGCCCTCTTTGTGCTAAGCACATTTCCGTCGGCATCCTTGAATCTACAGAGATAGGAAATGTCCTCTTTCCCCAGAACACCTTTGCTGTCATTACGAGAGTGTAGGAAATCTTCACCATAGATAGTAACTATACTGTTTCCGGTATTAGGGAATCTTTCAGGCTGGAAGCTGCCGAAGATAGGAACCTTGTAATAGCTAAATCGTGTTGCCCAAGCATCAGGGTCAACTCGAGTATATTGCTGGCCGTTGAGTGAGACATCGACCTCAACGTCATTAGGGCAGCCAACCGCAGGAGAGATAGCAGTTACATTGTTTCCACCGCCATAATTTCCTTTGACTTCGTAGGTAGAGAACCGGACAGTGAGATTGCAGTAGTATGAGAAGTTACTTCCGATGATGGAGACTTGGGTGCCTCCTTCAGTCGGTCCGAAATGTGGAGTAACCATCAATTCTTTTGGTTGTGTGTAGTAAGTGAAGATTCGGTTCGTCGGCACCATGTCTACCAAGTTGAATGTAACTCTTACAGGCAGAGATACTGTGTTGTTGACATTAACTCCAAAATTGTTAAGTACACTTGGAGAGTCGCAATAGAGCAACTTATCATCCATAACAGTAGCGTCCATCCAGATGTCATCACCGAAGATACAATAGACTTTATGAGGCGCGGTGTAAATGAAGTTTTGTCCGGTAATAGCGATTTGTGTGTATCCAGTAGTAGGACCGCAGGTTGGAGACATATCGGAAATAACAGGTTGTTCGTAGTACAAGTACTTGAGGTTGCTTCCAGACCACTTATCTGCATCCGTAGACAGACGGAAGTCAACATAGGTTGGCTTATCTCCTCTGGGAGCAAGACACCAAATTCGATTACCATCAATGTAATGGCCAGTGGTGTAGCGACCACCAAAATCACAAGTAATGTTGCTTGTGTTCTCGAAATTAGCTCCATAAACGGTACAGTTTGTGCCACCTTCGAGAGGTCCGACGTTTGGTATCAACTGGAACACGTATGGAGGGGCATAGAATTCGAAGAGGATACCGTTGCTTGTCCATTCTTG
>ENA-UOTX01000322-UOTX01000322.1-compost-metagenome-genome-assembly--contig:-NODE-322-length-54054-cov-10.986791_pt1 | contig 54054 bp, 39 predicted proteins | sample MGYA00238143_ERZ746982 | MGnify/ENA primary metagenome ERZ746982 (study PRJEB28758, sample SAMN06268862) | compost metagenome | isolation source: single cell | place: USA: California, Emeryville, Joint... | reverse complement strand
AAACAACGTTGGCACTAACAAAAATTTCCATCAATTGTGTTTTTCTCATTTCGATGAGGTATTGCCCAGAATTTTATCCAAGTATGGAGCTAATACTGTTGGTGAAATGCCCATGATGGTGAATAGCTCGAAAATTAGTCAAGCGAGAACCCATTTGTCTCACGAAGAAATAAGTATACTCTCATTGATTGCTTTAATAATTAAAAGTAATGAGTTTTAAATTTTTTACGTGTTTTAAATTAACCAAAATGAAGTTAGCAAATGAGAGGCTGGCCTCTGAAAAATATGCTCGAGTATTTCTCAGTTTTCATTCGTTATTCAAAATTTCAAAAACTAATCGAGGATTCCTCTCTCTATATCCTCTAAAATCATAAAATATTCAGCATATTGGTCCAAGAAAAAGTTAGCCCCATCTTCCGTTACTTTGTCTAGGCAGTGCATATTTTTCTTCTTCAGAGATGAGAAAATTCTTTCCTATAGTGAGGTTCTCATGAGGTTTTCCTCACTTCATGACAAAAAAACCAATATCGAAAATATAGAGCCTTTACACAGAGCAGTCAAAGCATGAACCCTGATTCAAAGATAGCAATACTCAGAAATAGAAGGGACAAAGGAATCTAAAATTGTGCTTTGTAGTTTGGCGGTAGCTTATTAATTCATTAAAACGGAACCTTGAGCTTAAATTTGATTTCCAAATGCTATAACTGCTCGCGAGTTAGTTGACTTCATGCTTCTCTTAACGATAATTAATCTGCCCTTCTCGGAAATGAACAACAAAAAGAGGGCTTGCTCAATTTTTATACATACATTCAGCATTAAGTGCAGTCTAGCCTCAAAGGGTCCCAAAAGAGTTAGAGAGAAGTCTTCTATCATCAATCAGGGAAGTATTTCATGTTCTTCTCTCTTCATTCGACTTATACAAAGTTATTTTGAACTTTCATCATGAGGGTGCAAGCCTCTTAATTGCGAAGATAGATAAATACCTCATGGATGGGGCGTTTGGTGTTTTGGAATTTCCAAATCCATGCTTTTCTCACTCTCTCTTCGAGACTGCAGGGACTCTAATGAGCTGATGAGATCAGCAGTTCTTACTCTTATGCATTTTTCATTCTTATGCTAAGGTGCGTTATTAATAGTGCAATCAATGAACCCTGATAATAACTCGACTCAGCGATTTATTTGACACATTTATCTTCAGTCAAGATCCGAAATATTCTTTTGATACTGAAAAATTACTTTTTTCCAACAGTTAAAAACGAACTGATGAAATTTCTGCAATTTGAAATTAATTCCTAAGCGCCCGTGCATTTATGAATCACGGACATGCTAAATATACCTCCACAAGATGAGAGTATCTTTTCCTTCAAAAATACATTATCTTCCTGTTGAAAAAGTAAACCTCACAAACTCTAAGTTTCATTTGCTTTTGAATAAGATCAAACACTTCATTTTTTATTATTCCTTATTTATTCATAATTATTCCCAATTATTCTCGTAAGAGGCTTCAATCCCGACTACCTTTTTTCCGAGTCTTCTTATAAATTTTCAGTTTCTACAATGATCGATCCAACCAAAGGCTCTCTTCTACACTGCTCTTGCGTTTTTAACACAGGAAAGAAAAGACTAGTTTCCTATACTAACAGAACGAAATTATCAGAAACTAAATGTTCGGACACGGAAAAATTTTGGTCTACTACCAAAAAGCGCATTACTGCAGATTCGTTGTTTTTGGAATTTAAATATCCCGCACGTATGGAGATTATCGCACGTTTCAAAAACATATCTCAAGAAAAAAAGTGTCAGCATTTTAATTATTTAAATGCTGGCAAAATTAGAGTACTGACTAAAAGAATCAACCCTAATCTGATCAATCTTGAACTGGAATTAAATTGTTGCAATCTGATGCAAGTTGGGTATATAAGCGCTGCTGAGAACTCAAATAATAAAATAAAATCCTCAGCGAGAGAAAAACTCTAAAAAACACACCACTTCTTTTCTTTCTCTTCTCTTTTTCTATGAACCGATTTGGTCTGAAAACCTCTGAGAAACAACAAACCATGTTCGCCCCTAGCGCTCAACACGTTAGTCAGGGCTTCTCTCAACAGCCCGGCCTTTACAATCAATCTATGATTTGCGAACAGCCTTTTGTTATCAACCAGATGCAATACAACCCAAAGCCGCGCTTCCCTTACAGTAATGCTGAGGACTCTGATGAAGAAACCATTGATGACCAAGACCTTATGCTGATTACTCAACAGAACCTTCTCTTAAGCACTTTGATCCGTGAGCTCGAAAGAAACATTACTCAAATGACCACCACCACCATGCAAACTCAAGAAATCAAGAGAACCCCAGCTCCTCTTCCAAAATTGAAGGCTGGAGGCCTCAGAAGAGCCGCCAATGGAATTAGAAAGATGGTCGCCGCTGCTGGCCCTTCTGACTTTTCTTCAAGAAGAAAAGAGTTTATGGCGAAGAAATTGAGCATTAGCCGTAAGATTGCCCAAAAGCTCCTTGAAAAAAACACCCACAAGAAGTTATAAATATGACTTCCTGAAATAAAAACATTACATTATTTTCTCCTTTTGCAGATTATGATTTCTTTTCTCAAAAGCGTTCTTTGTATTGTCTATTACCCTGTAAAATTAAGTCTGATTCATCGTATATCTACACACGACATTATTTGCGTAAAATATTGTACAGTCGTATTCTCTGAAAAACATAAAAAGAAACATGCTCTCTTCCTTCATTAAGTCTCAGAAACAAATAAAAAGACATGTCATCTTGTTAATTGGGCTTGGATTTAGTCTGTATAAATGAGTGGATATATTAGGAGTAGTAGATGAGAAATGGATTTTGCTTTACATTTGAAAGGATACTACACACTGAGTTTTAAGTCCTTGAACGAGACTAGTATTTATGGCATATAAGTTACAAGGCAATTGTACAAATTTTTTACAAAGAAAAGAGTCTGATTCTAATTTTTTATCGTTACTCATCGGACTAATCAAAAATTGACTAGATTGACCTCTCTAAGTCAAACATATATGTGATTAGGTCAATTTATTCGCGGAGTCGTTAGCGACTGTTTTTAGCTTCAAGCTTTCCATATCGAAGTTCATTCGTCTTGAGCGATCTCGCTTCCGAAGGAAAAATATCTCATATTGTATTTCTTTTTCGGTGATGAGCCTAATCCAGATTAAATACAAGTTTTTTCATCCATTTTACTTGCTAAATTCCGCTTTTTCCATCTTGAGCATCGAAGGTTGGAGATTCTCTAAAAAGGACAGCACCGATCGAGCGTTAGTTAAACAATACCCAGCCTCACCAAGCAGTTTCCCATCTCTAAACAGAGAGCTGATAAAACTGTAATTTATAAATAAAGTGGGAAATTATAGGGTTTATACTTCAAACTCGAATAAATCCTTCTTGGGAACGCGTGGAGAATTACATAGATAAGCAGAGGCAGCATATCATCCGCGCTTGCGCTGTCTCCTTTTGAAGAATTTAAGCCCAGCAAATATCCAATTGCTTTGAAACATTCAACGATGCAGTTCAATTTTCCCGTCGGCGTTAGCTTATTATCGATTTCCAAAAAGACTATTTCGAGAGATTCGGGTTTAGATATCAAGATCTTTTCAACTCATTATCAATTTACGTTTAGTGCAATGATCCCAGAAATCAGGACATCTATCTTTCTCTGGAATGTCCAAGTAGCTGAAATCTATCCATTCTAATGTCTTGCAACGAATCCAAAAAGCTTGATCCATAATTGTATCATTAGTTGGGAAAATCCTATTAAATTATAGGATCAGATCCACAAGTTAATAAATATAGGGGACTTGAGATAAAGTTTTCGTGTTAAATATCTTTCGATTTCTTCGTAAACAATTTTCATTTCGTCCTCAGAAACATTTTCCATGGTCTCCTTGACCTCTGAATAGAGACTGTAAATGTACAGATTATAGGTCTCATGTGCTCTATAGACCTGCAGTTAGAATGCGCGTATCATCCAAAGATTTTTACCCGTATTTGTCGCCGTAATGATCATGTTCAGTCAGTGTTTGACGCACCAATGGCATTACAGAATAAGCATTGACAAACCTTAGTTAAATTAGATTACTCTCAATCAGAATGGGCCTTACTCAGAAACTGTGCTACAGTGTGCATGGACCTCTTTTTCTTTTGAGTCCTTCATCGCATTCTATTCAAACGTTAAGCTATTTCTTGGTAATACTTTGCAGTTTTTACTATCGCAATAAAAGACGTCATCTTTTGAGGGTCTTTTTGCTGCTGGTATTTGCTTACCTGAGCTTCACATCGAAAAACATTAATGTATTCGGATTCCACTCAAGACTTACCTCCTAGGTCGCTAATGAATGATAGTTTTCCATGAATGCATTCTCTTTGAGCTCTGATGGTGATTTTGGGGTTCGGGCCCTTTGAGTTAATAGGGCAACGGACACAAACTGGTATCGCTATCTCTTGCAGCAAATCTCTGATGTTGAGTCGCTGGAAAGCTAAATGCTTCTTAACAGTGATCTCTTTGTTGATGCGGATCTTTTTCTTGAGGATATCGATTCCTCTTAGGTATAAAACTTTGTTGGAACGCATTTTCTCGTTCAGACGCAACATCATATCATTGAAGTCTTTTACGAACTCGTTAAAGAGCTTTTTGTAGCCCTCAGCTCGATATGAATAATCCAATTTCGTGATGAACGTCAGCAAGAATCGAGACGATAAATTAACGCTTGTTCTGCTTTTGCTTTTTGTAAGCTTCTTTTCCTGGCAATTAGCTCTCTAATAATTATATGAACTGTTATTATCTCCAATCGATTCTTACAAATTACCTCTTGGAAAAACGAGAGAATATCTTCGATGGTCATCTCATTATCATAAGCAATCATGTTGAGGTCGCTTATATCGTCAACAGCGAGTAATACTTGCTTCAGAATGTGTTTGCATTTAATTAAAATCTGTGATAAGTGTGATGATTAAGCGATCTTATTAAAGTTTAATAGAACTGTACTCTTTCATCCTCAGGGGCCCCTTTGGCGTAGTTCTGTATTTTTAAAAACTCCTCAATGTAAGAGCCAGCCCCTTGCTTTGGAGGACTCATTTCGAAGTACTGAATACACACCTCCTCCTTTTTAAACTTAACATTCGATTTTGGATCTATCTTTGGGCCAAAGATCTCAGGCTGTTGTTGAACTATTTGAAGAATCCTTCATTAGCAGGTTTATGAGTTAGCACATGAAGAGCTCTTGGCTTACTGCTCGATAGTCTTGGTGATCCCGGGATCATCCTCTCCGAGAAATTTGCTATTCTTCGCTAAGACTTCCACGAGGAGCTCTATATCCTGCAAAGACAGACATAATGCGCGTGTGTTTAACTTGAGGGGGCTTTCGACGTATTTGTTATCCCCTTCGATAAAATTTTCCACTAGTTTGATGTTGATGTCAACGAGCTGCTCAAAATACTCATCGACTGAGCTCCTATAGGGCTTTGAGAAAACTAAGCAGAAAGATGAGATTACTTAAAGGAAGTTATGTAATCGTTCAGAATAGAATGTATATCTTCTTTTGGATAAATATCCTGTGAAAAGACCTTTTTGATCAGCTTGGACACTTCCCACGCCGTCGTTTGGTGTTTCGTGAAATCATCAACGATTTCGAGATATTCAGGTGACAAGAAATAAGGGATAATCCATCTATTGAATAGAATGTTCACGAAAATACCATTAAGCTCTTTCTTTGTGATATCTGGAAACTAAATACGTTGAAATAATCAGTTATGGCACTTGGCATTGGCCTGAGAATTAATGAATACCTTTTGCTTGGCTAGCATCGAGACTATTTTACACAAGACTCGTAGCGAAATTGGCATCGATTGGAAGTGCTCGAAGATACTAGAGAGGAAGGTGTCGGTATAAGAGAAGAGCTTTTGCATATTCTTTTGCAGCTGAGCTCGAACTTCAGGCTCTTTATGCAGGATTTCGAAAGCAGCCATACTGTGTGGGTAAATAGAAGGATTATTATCTAAGGCTTCCCAAAAGAATTACTTCTCCTTCGTCGCGTCTTTAGATCTAAAAGAAAACCTCCACTTATCCACAGGATTTGTTTTCTTAGATGACGTTTTATCTGAACCGATTAAAGACTCCTTGCTCTTTTGTGGATCTTGGTGAATAAGGCTCTGTCTAATCATTTTCAAACGAGAAACTCGCTTTTTGAATCTTGGACCATCTTGTAACCCAAAAAAATTTATTAACTTCCACCACTAAAATATTCTGCTTTACCCGTCATGCCGACACTCCCATTGTTCCCATTCTGTATGAGCTCATCGACTAAAAGAGTTTGTGGGTCTGGGCTTTCTTCTGATTTGAATGCGTCGTGATTGGCGGCTAACTTTTTCTGCTCGGAATAGTGATCATTAAGCATTCGGGCGTACTCTGCAACAGGCGATGACCCCAGTTCTCCGACATTCTCCATTAAATATCCTTCTAGAAGGCGTCTGAACGAAGGAGTGGAAATCTGCGCCGACGACGATGATGGCGTCAAAGACGACCTTGAGGTTGTTCCAGGGTCGAATGAAGCGCGACCTACTTTAACTGAGGAGCCTTTCTCTTCGTCCATGGTCGAATATTTCAACAAACTTCGGCTTGTAGGATCAGCATTATCTTGCTTTTTTAATAGACGCTTTGCAATACTACATTTTTTATTGTAATTGGACAAATATCCGCACTACCTTTTGGGGTCCAAGGAAACTGTGTGACTTTCTCTGAAAATCTTGATCACTGGCACCTTAAGCAGTAATTTCGAATAGCTACGGCAGTCAGGTCGCTTCAAGAACCCCATTAGAATACGTTCCGGAAAGTTCTCTGTAGTGAAAATATCCCCTGGTTTCTTTGCCTTATCGAATTCCACCTATTGAAAACCGGCGCAAACGATATGCTATGAAAAAGAAAATGAAGGTTAACCTTCACAAGCTCTGTTATGAAGCGAAGGAGGTTTGTCTCAAGCTTAGGATCTTCAGTTGGACTGTGGTAGAAATGATTGCAGAGGCTGGCATCTAGGGTTTTCAGCTTTGAGATGTCAGATTCGTTTTTAGCGACGACAGCTAAAATTTTTGGATTTTCGAAAAGTTGAAACATCATCTTTTTAATATTGTCATGAGCGTCACCAAGCACATCCTGTGGATTTTCAAACAATATCTTTCGCGTGCTTTCATCTTTCCAAGGTCCCTAAGATGAAGCGCTAAAGAGAGATTTCGAGAAATCGAGAAAGACTTTTCGCAGCTTGTTTTTCAAACGATCAGTTGCTTCTCTGACCCGGAGATGTGATTTGAGGAGTTGTTTTGAAAAGTTGGATATCGTTTGACCGGCCTCATTTCTCAGCTTTTCCTCTGAATTATTAGAAAAAAATAAGTTATTAAGCTCATTCAGAATAAATAATATCATGCCTGACTCCACAATGGCAAAATTATCCTTGATTTCCCTTTGGAGTGATGCCCAGTTCGACACATCAAACGCCAAGCCTGTTTCAAGTTCGTCGTCGGAAACCTCTACTACATCCAAGTCAAGGTCCTCATTTAAGGCGCGGCCTTATTTATTATAGCATTAAATGAAAGGCACGTCTCACGTTAACAGCATTACTCTGCACAATATCAGCCGCGTCTTTACCTAGATTCCATTTAGTATCAGGAATCGGATTTATTTCTTGAGCAGTAGGAATTATCTCTATGCTGGCCTCTTGCATTAACTTGAAAGCAGAGGAGAGCCTGTGGCTGTGGGAAACTACAGGGAGTAAAAGGAGGCGATCGGCGCGCTGTGATCTCGAAAAATTACTCTTAACACTCTCTTCCATGTCAGTTTTCTGAGAAGACTGAGTCTCGAAAGCTCCAAAATAACTCTTGCTTTTCTCCTCTTCAGATTTCAAATACACAACAGTTGTACTTCCTAAATTCATGATAAAATGGATGCAATTTCCCAAAAATTCTACGAGATTTGAAAACATCAGTATTCTGTCCTGAACCACCCCAATCTGTGCCTTTTGATGATACTTTTTTTTAATTCTTAGTGTCATGAAGCTAGTTTACCGGGTTTACGCATTTCTATAAGAGACTTTGAGTCTTCAATGCGTGGTTTAGTGTACTCGATTGTGTCTTTTTCTTCCTCTTCAATAATTACTGGAATATCGTTTTGAATGTAACTTTCTGAGAGCAGTTATGAGAAAAACGCTGCAGAAGGTCCACCCTTACTCTTTGTATCAGAAAATTGTATGAGAATCGGTCTATTCTGCTCCATGTTGGCTTCAGAATCGTTTTCCAATTTGAGATAATCTAGCAATAAGGATATATAGCATAAATTTTGATGGGGGCAGGGTTACCGAGTATGATTTCGGCATTAGACCCAGGATACATCGTTGCACCTTCTCTCTCATCATCCGAAGAGCTATCAGAGTTTGAGTTTCTTTCTCTTGGTTGCATTTCAACCTTTTATTGAAGCTGCACTAATTTATTTGGATTCTTAGATGAGAAATAAAAGTTAGCCTTCAATACAAACTCATGAAAGTATAGGAGATTTACTTCGTCAGTCTCTTTTTTTCTGGATCGAACGTGCAGAAAATTATGAAAAAGACTTTTCAATACTGATGCAGTACTCCTTTTAAGAGAGAAAGCTTTAATTATTTCAGGTGATTAGCAAGAACAATCATAGACGATGGGTTCTCAATCATTAGGTAAATACTCAATTTTATAATCCTACTTTCATCTCATACTTTGGTAAAACGCAAAAAGATAGATGATTACATATGCTGGCAGGTATAATTTGTCTTTGTCAGCGCAATAATTCTTGAGCACAAGTAAATATCGTTTTACTCTGATATTGCCTCACTATCAAGTAAATATACGTAATAAGTGGGGGTGCACAAACCTCAATTTCTTATGCATACAGCCAGTAGCTTAATTTGATACAGAATACACTTCAATTTCAGTCACGGTAAACCTATATGCGCCCGCCAAGATGTCACTAGTACTTAGGTTTACATTCGCGTTGCAGACATAACCGTAAGGAAAATAGCTATAAGAATTTGCCATTGTATTACAGTCGTTGTAAATAAAGAGATCATGACCATTTCCAAAAGTTGGACCATAACCTGAATTGCAATAGATTGCATTAGCTTCATGACCTTGTTTCAGAAGATACAGGACATCTCACAGCTGATGTCTAATTTTGATTTTTGTTGTTTTACTAAAATAAAATGCTGTGCAGCACGGCCCCACAAATTACTCAATAGCCCTATTATCTAAATTTATCATAATTGTAATAGTTTTAAGTTATGATAGTTTCCATAGCAAGTTTTATTAATGAAAATCTTGGTACTGTAAAGGAAGTTCGTCAATTTCAGCGTTGATTTCCATATAAAAACAATCATCTGCGATATTTTTTCGAAAAAAATGAATGTTTAATGGCGGTATTAATGCCACTCAGCCAGTTATTTCTTTTTTGTTTTGCAGGTTCCATTTAAATTAATTCTGTTGTAATTGGAAATAGACTCATTATTCGCAGAAAGAAGCTTATATCGTCGCCTAAAGAATGACACAATTAAATTCTTTTCGAAAAGAAAAGTAGGCAGCCAGTGCAACCACTTTCAAAGAAACAATTCAGAAATAATAACTTCAAATCCCTTTTTCATTCCTCGAGAACTCACACTTTAGATATAAAACGAATGGAGGTATTTATGAATTGACCTGACTCTCGACAGAATATACTTCAATTTCAGTGGCTGTAAATTTATATGCACCAGCCAAATAGCTACTACCTGTCGGTTCTACTTGCTCATCGCAGACGTAACTATAAGGAAAATAGGCATAGGAATTTCCTGCTGTGTTGGAATTATCACAAATATAAATATCATGACCGCCCCCAAACGTTGGACCATAACTTGTATAGGAATAAGTTGCACTATTTTCGCTTCCAGGTTTGATATCATATTTCTTTTTTCTATCAACCGAGAAAAGAAAAGCATTTTTTGTGTTTTTATAAGTCTCTGTTGAATCCCAAGCTACATCAGTGAATCCTCCAAACACTTTTCCATGGTTAGATTTCACGATCACCAGCGTTGGTCCTTTGTTATCACATATCTGATGGAAATTATTCGCTGTAAAGCCATCCCTTGTCCCTCTATATAGCAGATTCAAAGAACTTCGATTGGAGTTTAGTTTTTCAAACACCCAACTCGCAATCATGGTCTTATCCGCAGCATTGTCGCCCAATATTAATGAATCAAAATTCATAGAATCTTGGAGCTGAAATTTAATCGCCTTGACTGGATCTTTCGTCTCAATCTTCAACCCATTTATCGTAGTCTCAATTTGCTCAGTCCACTTCTTCAAGGTCTCATCCAAACCTTCATTGTTTTCTCCAAACGAAATCGTTGGTTTCAAAGTTTGCGCCTTCATCAGTTCAGCATCCATAGCTTCAATGGCATTAGCCACGAGCATTTTTGCTTCATCACCTTTTACTCGATTGAATATTTCAGCATTCTTCATATTTTCATGGTGCACCACCATTAGTTTCTTCAACTCAGTAGCACTGTTCATCTTAATTATCTCTTTGTATAACGACTCAAAAGTTGGAACTATCTCTTGACCTTCACCTTCTTTGTAGTTGAACACTTTTCGCTTATAGTAATTGATAACTTCCTCGAAGGACTTTAACTGAGCTTCTAGATTTGCAATTAACTGTCGTTTTTTGTTTTCAAGCTTCTGATAAACTGACTGTCTCAGTTTGTCAATCGCGAGATTGACTTGTTCTTTTTGTTGTTCAATATGGTGGCTAAAGTTGGCAAGAATCTCATTTTCTGTGTTGAGGATTTGGTTGGTCGAATCGGGAAGTTGCTGGAGCTTGGGAATCTGTGCATAGCTCTGAGTAATTTTCTCCAAAAACTTTTCAAGGATAAAGAGCTCTTTGCTCTGGTTTCCTTCCAGGCAGCAGTCAACACAAAGAAGAGCGAGCTCACCACAGTTGTTGATTCCAATTTTTCGAATTACATCATGCTGGTGCAATGAGCAACGAATATGGTTTACTATTGGTTGAATAGGTTCCATTTTAGTTACTTTAAGCTTTAAAATTTATTATCATTAATTTTGATTTGAAGACTTAATCTGATTCGAAATTAGTTGATTATCAAATTTCTGGGTTGTATTTCGAGGATAATGATCCTTTTTTGCCGATACATCTTGCTTATTGATGAGAAACTATTAGTCGCACAATAGAATCTTGTTATGTGCTTGAAATGTATACCAAATTTTTGAATTGTAAATTGAAAAGTAAGAGGCCGTATTTTAACGTCCAATGAGTTTGATGAGGTTCCCCGCTCCTCTAATCATCATCGATGCAGGATCCTAATAGGATTAGTGTTTTGTTGATATATCTGTCAAAAAACCATATATCAATATGGCAGGAGTTGGTCCATTATTTGGCACCTGCTAATCACAAGTAATTCATGGCATGAGATAATCGAAACTTACACCAAGCTTTGATCTCATTCTATCAAAGGATTTGGATATTAATAGTTAGAATTAAAATAGGTGTTGCAATTTAACTTCTATAATTATTTTGAAATTTGAAATTAACAAATTTTGATTTTTCAGATTTTGAAAAAACAGACTAATTTGAGGTAAAGGAAGTGTTATATTTTGGTAGTGGTATTGGTATTTTAGACATGGAATCTTTTAAAATATAAAGACAGCGATATTGGAGTTCATAATATTACTTAACATCTTTGGTGGAATCAAACCATGTATCAGTGAGAATCAAAATATCATTAAATTTTTTGCTTTATTAGTCTCAAATGAGAAGAAGATAAAGTATTCTATCGTATAAAAAATTAATAATCTAATGCATCCATGAAGCAAGTCTTACTCTGAGATTAAAAAAAAAATCCATCCTAAAGCAACACGCAAATAGACGCACATACTAAATATAAATATGAAGATAGTTAATAGGAAGTGTTGGAATAATAATAACTTAGAGAAATGAAAGTGTTCTCAGAAACTTCGCTCATATGTAATAGTATTTACTTGAAACTTCTATCTATCCTCGGAAATTACTCAATGATACTACCTGTACAATTGATTTTCAGTAAACGGCTTTCTCATAATTAACCTTCTACTCGTCAGGTCTCCCTTCCAAACAAGATAAGACTTAACGTGATGAAAGGAATGGAATATATGAAGAAATCTGGAAAATTTAATACGAATAATAGAAATTCAAGAAGGTTTCGACCTCCTTTTCTTTTGCTCCTCTTTTTTCCTTAATAAACTTAATAACACTCTCCTCACATTTCCGCCAACTATGTGCCCAAAAGGGCGCCATCTTTTTCGGCACCATGCTTCGCATCTACAATAATGGATCTGCAATTTTGAAAAATTAGGACATACCCAATTTCAATAGTCATTAATATGAAGGTTTTTTTCATATAGGATAAATTAAAATAAGAAGATAGGAATTATGAGCGACCATTTGTAGCTCCATAGGTTCCATTAGAGATGACTTTCTAACCAAATTATCTGAAATTGATTTAACGCAGAACAGAATCGTCAGAGATTTTTATAACAAAAACAAGAAAACCCAACTAATCAGCAATTTGAGCTCGAAAAAATTCTAACAGGAGCAGCAGTCCTACTTCAGCAACAATATCTCAAGTGGAAAAGCATTATTAATTCGCGAATATGTTGCCAACGACATGGTATCTTTTTCAATCTAACTTGAATTGCGCTAAATATGCATTTTTGCAGTGAAAGGGGATAGATAGATAAACTATAGATGTCATTATAAACTTGAAATGAGCTTGGTGCTTCCATATGGTCCCTGGTTCGATTGTATATAAACAGTAACTCTCGAGCCAACTTTCCGGATAGTCTTTCATCAAACTCGGATTTTAGCAATCGAAATTAGCAATTTGTTGATAGTTATAAGGGCTCGAAATTATGTGCAAAACAAAATAAAACCAAAAAAGTTAATTCCTATCCAATCTAAAAATAAACTGAAGTAGTAGCTCTGAGATGCTAATTTTCCCTAAGTAACTGCTTCCAGATTAATAATTCTTATTTCCAATAAATTGGCTCCTAAATTGTTCAAAGAAGAAACATAGCTATGATTATTTGCTTAGAAGATACATTGTGTTTAGATCCATAGAGATGAAGTAAAATAAAAATGGTCTCTTGAAAAATTCAAGGATATTTTAAGGATTCTTTAGGGAAATTAGTGATCTTTGAAAGATGGTCATCTCCTCAGTTTTTAGTAGGAGTTTATTCTAAATGCTCATCACTTCTCAGTCGGACGTAATTATCATGGAAATAATGACTCCAAATCTACAATCAGTAAGACTTATTTTCAAATTAAAGGGATAGATAACACCGGAATTTCAGACTGTATGAGCTAAGAAAAATAAGATTGACTTAGCAGGTTTATTAGAATATCTTTCCCTTATTTGTTTTTGTGACTGTTTTGTAAATATTGCTCCCTTTTATGACTCTACTCAGAGGACTTAAAATAAAAAATACAATCAGAATAATATGGTTTCTTTACGATTTAAATTTTATTAAGTGAATTCAATAAGAAGCATAGACTTGTGGAACTCACAATCAGCAATCCATATAAAAGCACACCAAACTACGATATACACTTACTGGTAATCAACTTGCGAGCTGTCCTTAGGCTCAGTTTTCTCTTTTTTCAAAATCTCTCGGTAGCAACTCTCCATCAAAGCATTCACAACTTCTTCTTTTTTAGCATCGCCATTGAATACCTTTATTCCCAACGATTCAGATAACGACTGTATTTCATCTTCCGTTACAGCAATTTCAGTACTGCTAACGTCGCATTTATTCTTAGCGATGAAGATCAGCCCGTTTGGATTTCTCTTCTTGATTTCTGTTACAAATGTTGGTATCGCATCAAATGATTTTCGGTCGTTGAGAGCAAATAAAATTATGTACCCTTTGATTGTTTTGCTGTAATTGTAGATATTCTGGGTAACCGTTCGAAATTTCTCTTTACCAGCCGTGTCCCAGATCTGAGCTCGAAAGTTCTCACCATCAACGCACATTCTTTTAGCTTTGAAATCCACACCTAAGATATAATATGAATTACTTATGGTTTGTCGCGATTAATGAGATACCAATCGTTTCTGGATAGCCCTCTGAGAACTTTCCGTCTGCAAAGACGTGGGAAAGAGTGGTTTTACCAACGCCACCTTCGCCGACAATCATTATCCCGATCGGACGGTGGTACTTCCACTTGTCTTGATTCTTCTTAGTTAGCGTGCTAGAGGGTAGCAATTTATTTCCCATGTTAAAAAATTTTATTTTGAAGTTTTTATCTGATCGATGAGCAACACCATACTGTATCAAATCAAATTAAATTCGACAACAGAATTCTGATGCGAACCGTAAAGAATAATGAACATAGCGTAAATGAGCAGTCTTGACCTAAATTTTGAAGTTTTCTTATTCATTCTGTTGCTTCTGGGCTCAATTCATAGTTGAGTTGCTTTAGTGGTAATGCTCGAAGGAATTGAGGAGGTAATATAGTAAACCAGACATTTGTATTAGAAGATTTTTGCAATGCTTTGCGCTCCCAAAGCATAAGCAACTTTCTAAAGGCAGCAGACATTTCTCTGTGCTTCGAGTCAGACCTAACTATCCCATTTTTTCCGCAAATTATCATGAAAATACAATTAGAAAAGTTATTTGTTCTTTAAGCAAGTGTTGTTGCAGTCTGAACATCTTTTCAATCTTCCAGCCAAGGAAATTTCTTTCAAGGGTAGAGCAGTTTTGATGCTCTACCTTCGTTTGATACCAATAGCATGCAGAAACTCCAGTCTAAGGGAGGTATCAGTTTGATAAAAAGGCGGTTCGATGTAAGGCTGAAATGCTTTCCTTAATTCTAAGAACCGGTAAAATCATATGGATCTAGAATTTCCTTCCAAATAAGAGAAGACTTACTCCGATGAAAGGAATGGAAATATGAAGAAATCTGGAAAATTTAAGACGAATAATGTATATTCGTTGATACGCTTAGAGCTACATAGTTCGTTTAGGTTCTTCAACGTCTTAATTGAAGGAATACTTTCCAAACTAACATTTTTTTCCTCTAACTCTTAGGAAAGTGATCGTGAGTATTAAATCACCAAAACACTGTCATATTTGTCGTCTGTAAATTTCCCACTATTTCTACAAGTAAGTACTAGAATTTTTCCTCGAAAACATTGTCGAAAACGGGTTGCCTTTGCTGACTCAATGCCACTCACAAAAAAACTCCCATACCCTAATAATACCAAGATCAGTATTGCTTCGAAAAAATTTTCAATATTTGAGTAGTTGTATATTTTGCTTCTTCTTGTACGTGGTCTATTGGCTTTTCCATAAAGCACTCAGAAGAAAGGCGGAATTGCTCCAGAAGAATGCGGAATCGGCCTGAGAATTGTGTTCTGCGCTGCCCGGTTAGTTGATGAAAGAATCTGATTGGCTAGAGCTTCGACGGCATCCTTTAGTCTTTTAGCAATTCATAAAGAAGTTCATAACAAGACCCCCCTCCAGATAAAATTTTAACTAATTTATTAATCAAAAGCACATTAGATTGTAAATCAATTTCGCAAGACCCCCCTCCTTTTGAAAAGTTCTTTAAGAATTTTAGCCGAGCTTCTACGAGAATCTTTCAACGGCTATATAAGAAATAGCCTTTCAACTATTTTAATAATACAATTCTCGAGTTCAAACCAAAAACAACAAATCCAAGCGCTTTCCAATGCCAAAGGAAAAAATTCACGTTAACCTCGTCGTCATCGGTCATGTCGACTCCGGAAAATCCACCTCAACTGGTCACTTGATCTACAAATGCGGTGGTATCGATCAAAGAACCATCGAGAAGTTCGAGAAGGAAGCCAACGAGCTCGGTAAGGGTTCCTTCAAGTACGCTTGGGTCCTCGATAAGCTCAAGGCTGAGAGAGAAAGAGGTATCACCATCGATATCTCCCTTTGGAAATTCGAAACCTCCAAATTCCACTTCACCATCATTGATGCTCCAGGACACAGAGACTTCATAAAGAACATGATTACCGGAACCTCCCAAGCCGATTGCGCTATCCTCATGATCGCCTCCCCGCAAGGTGAATTCGAAGCGGGTATCTCCAAGGACGGCCAAACCAGAGAGCACGCTCTCCTCGCCTTCACACTCGGTGTCAGACAAATGATCGTCTGCTGTAATAAGATGGACGACAAGACTGTCAACTGGTCCCAGGAGAGATATGAAGAAATCAAGAAGGAGGTCTCCGAATACCTCAAGAAGGTCGGATACGACCCAAATAAAATCCCTTTCATTCCTATCTCCGGTTGGCATGGAGACAACATGCTCGAAAAATCACCAAATCTCCCTTGGTATAATGGTCCAACTCTCATTGAAGCCCTTGATAATATCATCCCACCAAAGAGACCAACTGAAAAGCCCCTCAGACTTCCTCTCCAGGACGTCTACAAGATCGGTGGTATCGGAACAGTCCCTGTTGGCAGAGTTGAAACTGGTATTCTTAAGCCAGGCATGGTTGTCACCTTTGCTCCTACCAACGTAACCACTGAAGTCAAGTCCGTCGAAATGCATCACGAGCAGCTCGCAGAAGCTATTCCTGGTGATAACGTCGGGTTCAACATCAAAGGTGTCTCTGTGAAGGATATTAGAAGAGGTAACGTTTGTGGTGACTCTAAGAACGATCCTCCAAAAGAAGCTTCTTCCTTCTTCTCACAAGTCATTATCCTGAACCATCCTGGACAAATCAGTGCTGGGTACACTCCAGTCCTCGATTGCCACACTGCTCACATTGCTTGCAAGTTCGAAGAAATCAAGTCCAAGATTGACAGAAGAACTGGTAAGGAGCTTGAGGAAGCACCAAAGTTCGTCAAGACTGGTGACGCCTGCATGGTCACACTCAAACCAACCAAGCCGCTCTGTGTCGAGGTCTTTGCTGAGTACCCACCGCTGGGAAGGTTCGCTGTGAGAGACATGAAACACACTGTTGCTGTCGGAGTTATCAAGAGCGTCGAAAAGAAAGAGACTGGAAAGGCTGACAAGAAGAAGTAAATATTGTGAAATAAGTCTATAATAATTGAAAAGATAGTCAGCTTAAGATAAGAGATTTATTTCGTTCAGATGTGCGGTTTTCTGTCCTGCTTCTATTGCTAGTAAAAATCTGTATACAGAAATAATCTCATATTAAGAATCAAAATACTGTCTTTATTAGTCAATATGGTGATTGATTATTAGTTGTTCTGCTGATAATTACGGCTATTATTTATACTGGCACCACATCTTAAATTTCGAAAAATTTTGAGGATTTACCATTTTGGAGAGGAGTTTATTTGAGCCTTGTATTTATTTACTTTTCTACTTGATCCTGCAACCTATGATTTATTTTTGTTAACAATAGCTAGTGAATTGCTGCTATGAGAGATGCATGTTTTCTTAATTCAATCTATTGTTAAACTCACCAGATTATCATTATCGGAGCAAGCTGAAACTGAAATCACGAATGCATTCTATGACTTTTCTCAATGAAATAGGAAATAGTGACAGTCTCAAGCTAATTATGCAAGGAAATTTTCTTCGACTTCAAGAGCTTTTCCCTTGTGCTTAATGGCGCCAGCAATCATAGATCCAACTTTGATGGCACCTCCGATGAGAGGGAGGATTGCGAAGTCTTCGGTTTCAGCTTCTTCGAGTTCTTTTCCACCGAACATTGGGTTAATTCTCGCAATCCCCTGGAGGAATTCTCTGACATTGAAATTCTCAATCTCATTGAGGTCAAGAGCTTCGATTTCATTCAAGTCAAAGGCTTCGATCTCCTTTCCTTTGCCTTTTCCTTTTGCACCTTTAACAGCGCCAGCAATAGCAGAGCCGACCTTAATGGCACCACCGATGAGGGGAAGGAGTGAGAAGTCTTGAATTTCAGCTTCTTCGAGTTCTTTTCCACCGAACATTGGGTTGATTCTATTAAGCCCCTTGAGGACATCGCCGACCTTCAAATCTTCAATCTCATTGAGGTCAAGAGTTTCGATCTGACTCAAGTCAAAGGCTTCGATCTCCTTTCCTTTGCCTTTTCCTTTTGCACCCTTCACAGCACCAGCAATAGCACTGCCAACTTTAATGGCACCAGTTACGAGAGGTATGAGAGGGAAATCCTGAATTTCAGCCTCCTCAAGTCCTTTCCTTTCAAGAGGAAGTTTATTTCCGATGATTTTCATATTCTCGATCTCTCCACGAACGAAGGCTTCGATTTCCTTTCCTTTACCTTTTCCTTTTGCACCCTTCACGGCGCCAGCAATGGCAGAGCCGACCTTAATGGCACCACCGATGAGGGGTAGAAGTGGGAAGTCTTGAATTTCAGCTTCTTCGAGTTCTTTTCCACCGAACATTGGGTTAATTCTTGCAATCCCCTTGAGGAATTCTCCGACATTGAAATTCTCAATCTCATTTAGGTCAAGAGCTTCGATTTCACTCAAGTCAAAGGCTTCGATTTCCTTTCCTTTACCTTTTCCTTTTGCACCCTTCACAGCACCGGCAATAGCAGAGCCGACCTTAATGGCACCACCGATGAGGGGAAGGAGTGGGAAGTCTTGAATTTCAGCGTCTTCGAGTTCTCTTCCACCCAAAAGTGCACCGATTTTGCCAGCTTCCTTGAGGATGTCACCGATCTTCAAATTCTCAATTTCAGATAAATCTAAGGTTTCAAGTTCTCTTCCTTTGGATTTGATAAGACGATCGATGTGGCCGTCGATTTTGAGGGCACCTCCGATAATGGATCCGTAACCTGCTACTTCAATCGCATCAGTTTGAAGTTCGCTAGCGTAAACGTTGGCGGAAATAAGCGCCAATAAAGTGATAATCGCAAATGCTTTCATCGAAGGTTAAATTTTTATGTTTGCTTTTAAATTATTATTTCACAAAACAATTCTTTAAATATTCGATTAATCCGCTCAGGTGCTGCATGATCCAAAATCGAAACAACTCAAATCTCAAAAAACAGAAAACTTTACCTTTTTCACTCTCTTACAAGCCCTTAATCACGATACCAAGAGTTTATCCTTAGAGATCAAGACAGCTCTTGATTGCCTGTTTAGCACTATCTTGTTATTTTGAGAAAATTAGGAAATAACTTATTTTAACAGGAAATAATATTGAGGACTTCAGCGAGAATCAAATTGTATCAGAAGAGAGCGAGGCATTAGGAACAGTTTGTAGCACAATAGGATTAAATTTCTAACCAAATTATCTGAAATTGAATTAACTCAGAACAGAATCGTCAGAGATCTCTGAAAAGTAACCCAAAACAGCAACAAATTTATTCTCACGATCTAAAAAATTCTCAAGGGCGCAGCAATCCCACATCAGCAGCAACATTTCTAGTTGAAAAGCAATATCAATTCACGAATATATAGTCAACTCGTGATATGTACCTCAATCTAGACAGAATTGCTCTGAAAAGGCAATTTTGTAGTGAAAAGACAGAGCTAAAGACAATGAATGTTATTATCAACTTGAAATGAGCTAAGCTTCTTTCTAAATTTTGACTTGGTCACTGATTTTGACTGTTATTTACACAGTAAACTCCTGAGCCAACTTTCACCGAGAGTTTAATCAAATTCGAATTTTAAACTTCGTTTTAAGGATCCACATTCCCAAATTATACACCAACAGTTTCCTAAAAGTGAGAAAAGCTCGAAATTAGCTTCAAGAGAACTTCATCCCCATAATTAATTCTTTTTCGATCTAAAAATTAACTGAAGTAGCAACTCTTCGATCTCATTCTTCCTATGTATCAGCTTCCAGATTGATGATTCTTGTTTCCATTCAGATCACGCTTGCATTTTTCAAACGAGAAACATAGCAATGGTTATATGCTTAGAAGATATATTGTGTTGGGATTCAGTGATCGTTGAAGGACAGACATCTCCTGATTTCTCAATAAGTCGCTTCTTCTTAAATCAATAGCAAATGGTATAATTTTTGCTTCCAACTGAAGATCGGTCTCTAATAGACAGCAAGAGAGTGTCTCGAATTTATTTTATGCTTTTACTGATCTAACCCAGTCCAAAAATGAGAAATAAACATATTCTAAGAATTTGTATGAAAACGACAATTTTTGGAAAAGAAGCTAAGCAGCGGAACAGAAAAAGAGTTTGGAGGATAGTGAGATGAAATGTTGCTCGATGATGCATATACCTAGAGAAGATCTATCCAAAAATAGTCCTCTGCCGTCGCCAGCGGCATTAGCTAGCATATCTCCGTTCAAGTTCCATCGTACAGCCACTAAAAAAGTTTGCGAAATTGAAAACAAGTCATCACTTTATACTTGAATAAGGCACAACGAAAGGTGTTGGCAATTTACTCAGGTCCTATTAATTGAGTCATCAGTACAACTATAAAGATCTTAAAGTTTAATAATTCTCTCTCAATGCCACAATCCTTCTTTCAATCACAGTAGGTAATTTTGTTGGAGCTGATCGAGAGGTGAAAGAATCTTTGATCTTATAGTCTAGGAAGAAGAAAAATAAAGCGATACTCACTAAACTGTTACCTAAAATTCATTCATTTCCAAAACAGAAGTTCATTTCAAGGAAGACCACTCTTTAATACTGTGGGTAGAAGTTAGGTTGGGAATAATTATTATCCATTTGACTAAGATACATGAAAATTGTTTATTTAGTTTGACTTTCTTATTTTCAGATGAACATCAATAATGAAAATATTGAAAATGGAGAAAGTCTAAGTTCTACACGCATCACCTTAGCCTTTAAAATTATTATACAACAACATTCAATTAAAGCCAGCATTATTCTCTAATATGCTCAACATTATCTCTCATTCCTAGCTTTCTGTGCGTATTTTAGCTCTTTATATGAAGCAGACTGAAAAGGCAGCTTCTAATAATGAATGAGGAGAAAGAATTTTATTTTTCATTGCGAAAAATTACTTCCATCAGCAGTGCTGCCACTATGGAGCACCTTTCCAGTCTTCACATCGAGCAGTTTGACTGTGTTATCACTGGAAGCACTAGCCAGCATGTCTCCACTCTGATTCCATCTCACACAATAGATCCAACCTAGAGTAACCCAAGTCATGAACAATAGATTATTAATTAGAAAATTTTATAGTTTCACACTGTTGTGAAGGTGATCAAATCTTTTGACAACTTTAGATTCTCTTTTATCAAATATCTTAATGTTCTTATCATCGCCACCTGCTGCTAACAAATTACCATTGTTCTGGCAAACATCAATCCAAATCGTGAGGTCTATTCACGGTAAAAGAAAAAAAATTAATTTTGCATATATTACATGAATCAAGAAGAACTGGTTCCCTGAAAATTAATGCATTCTTCTCAACATCCAGGATATCAAGCATACCAGCGCAAAATTTTGTGTATAATAACGGTTCGCCAAAATTTGTACTCCATTTACAACGACCAAAAGAATCTAAAGAACAAGTGTAAATATAACAGAAGCATTATGATTCCTTGATCGATTCGTAACCAATATTATGAAATAAAGTTTGCTGGAAAGAAGAACGAAGCTATTAGATATCGAAATTACCTGTTCTGTCCAGATTTTGATGACAAATACAACTATCAGTGTTCATATCTGATATCAAACAATTCCCATAACGATCCAGGGTTGCTACAGATTCACCGGTGGGGTTAAAATCTAAACCAGGCATGAAGTTCGCTAAATGTAGTTTTGTTAAATGAATGAGCAATAAGAAGAGTTTGTTTATTATTTACAACTCTCCTTGCTATATTGCATATGCCACTTAGATTTTCTTAACAGCTTGATATCGTAGCTATTCTTCTTCACAGAATAGCCAATATTGAATAAGTGATAAGCTATTTCCCCTCCATGAGATATTGCTCCAAGAATATCTCTTTTCGAATTGTAAGACACGTCCCCATTGCCAGTCGCTGCAGAAAAATGGAGTAATGTACTCAGCAGAAAGTGATTAAGGTACTTCCATGAACTTCTTCGAAAGAATATATTTGATTCACATTTTTCCGAGAGACATCAAATACAGCCATGTTGGCAGCAGTATTTACGGAGTAGTTGAGCGAGACGAGTAATTTCGAATTTGAGATTGGTAAAAGAGGTGTCCACCAACCTAGAGACATGAGTAATTTTCATTAGCTTTTGAAGTTGATTCACCCTCTTCTAGTTGAGCTCCTTCAAAATTTGCATAGTATTCCTTCGTCTCGATTTCGACTATTCTAATGCTATTTTGTGTGGATGAAGACCACGCTAGTAGCGTTTGAGTTGGCGAGGGTATCTCTGCTAATCAATTCGATTAGCTAAGCTAGCGAAAGCTTGGGAAATATTCGAAAATGAGAATTTTATTTAAACGAAAGTATAGAAAACTTATAAAAAGTGCGGTACTTGTTCTGATTGAATTTTTAAGTAAATCATCAGCTAATACATCATTCTTGGCTTGATTAAACGCTTCAGAGGTTGTGTGGCTAGCCTCTTCCTTTTTCGGCAGCATTGGTGCTTTATTTTATTGAGAGAATAAAAAAATAAAAAAAATTAAATAGTTTAAATCTAATTTGGCTATTTTTTTTGATAATTCTTTTTGGAAATAGCATATTTCATTTTGTTTGCTATCTCTTTTTTGTTGATTTAGTTCATCATTAATATAAATATCATTACTAATTAAGCTATTGAACATAATCTTCATCTCACACTTTCTCTTTGATTTATTAATGAGATATGCTACCTGAATGGATTATTCACCTCACCTGCCTGTTCTCACCGACATATTATGCTCAGTTACACGAAACACACTGACTTGACAGCTTCTAATTAATTTAAATGCTACTACAATTAAAAGTAATGTTTGTTACTGCTGTCTCGATAGATGTCCGTCGGATCTACTTTTCCAGTCTTAATATCTAAAATTTTCACTGAACGATCGCTACGGGCCATTGCGAGCTTATCGCCACTGAAGTTCCACCGCACACAGTTGGTGGTACCTGTAATTTTTTCAAAAAGTCAAGAGTAAGAATGAAGAAAAACTTTTTTTTTTTTTGGTTGTTAAATAAGAATTTAAAATCGTTTCAAAACATCGGGAATTAGATTTGAGGAAATCAAAATACGTTCTGTTACATTCATTAGCTTCCGAAATCGCCATTACTATCTTCGATTCGCGGCGATCATAAATATTGATACCTTTCCCCCAACCACCTATCGCGAGCAGATTGCCATCATTTGGACAAACATCAATCGAGAGTACAGACGCTAACAAGAAGAAAAAGTTAATAGGTCGATATAAAAATAGATTACTAAGTTTCTCAAGCCGAAGAGGACCCTTCAAAACGAATGTCTCCTTCTCAGCATCGAGAACACTGAGGTTGTTTCTATCATATTTTACGAAGCAGAGAGGTTCTCCGATATTGACGCTCCATCTGGTCCTGGCGTATACGTCTTGCAAATAATAGTCAACAATTAAAAGGGGGCTTAGAGTACCTTCCTTATACGTTGTTTTCATTTCCACATGGAACTTGTAACTGTTGGTGCTTACGTCTGAGATTAAGCACACTCCAAAGGAATCAATTGCTGCCATGAGTTCTCCACTTGGATCAAAATCAAGCCCAGTGATGCGAGTTTCTATGCAAATATAAAATCAAATCGATTTTTCGAAATCACAAAAAGCAATAAGGAAAACTAAGCATAAGTTTTGAATGGAAAAAAGACTTTGAATGGAGATTGAAATTGTTGTATTACCCCCATCGAAGGTAAACTGATCATGCCATCTCGACTTCCGACAAAGTTTAACAGCGGCCTTATTTGGTGAAGGAATATTCTCGATCTTAAAGAGATGGTAACTTTGCTCTTCGAAGGAAGAGATTGCTCCTAGGAGATTTCTGCGAGAGTTGTATGCAATATCTCCGTATCCCAATACATCTAAAAAAGAATAAGAAAATTATTGTAATTTCGTCGTCTATATTAACTAAGTACTTGGTCCTCTGGTTTCTTCGAAAGAATAAATTCTCCTCGCCTTCCCTTTCGTGGAGGTATCGAATATCTGCATATTGGCTGATCCGAAGGAAGCTTGATGTAGAGAAACCAGCAGTTTTGTATTTGAGATCTCTTTCACATGCGTCCAGCTGCCGTTAAACTCTTAAATCATATCAACTGTCAAAAGCAAAACTAAATAGTGCTATTACGATCAGCATTTTTGATTTGAGCTCCTTGAAAGTGAAGGTGCTCCTGCTTCGTGTCGGTCTCGAAAACACGGATCATATTTGTGATCTCTAAACTCCAAGCAAGTAGATGTGAAGAGTTAGGTTCTAAATCGAAGTCAACATATATGATAAAACGAGAGTTAGGTTTGGAATTTCAGGTCAAATAGCAGGAAAGTGAAAGGGCAATCATAGACAATTAGCATGGTTAAATTTACCGGGAACTGTTAGTGTGTTCCTAATTAAAGAATCACGTTCCGAGTCATTTTTCGCTTGTTTTGACTCTTCTAAGACTGAATGAAGTGGTTTTTGCATCAGTTTTACCGATGCGAAGCGCAAGTTGCAAAATTAGTTTCAATTTGTTGAGAATCCTGGATTTATTCAAAAATTAAAGAATTCTGATACGAATTAATTTCTTCTGACTTGGGAAGTATGTTCAAGGTAAGAAAGATAAAACTAATAGCAGCAATTCTAACGATAAGAAACAGAGCTTTTTTCCCCACAGTATCAGGTGACTTTAGATTTGTACAGGCAAAGCAAATTGTTTTTGAAACGAAAAACCAAAAGTGAAATATTAAAGAACTTCTACTGCTAGTCGCAGAAATATGAGCATGAGGCAAGAAGAAAAAGCCAGCATAAGGTGTTCTACCTCTCTTTCAAGCTTCAAACAACTTTTTGAATTCTTTCTCACGTTTTTTGTTTAATAACAAACATTTAAAGTGCTTTTCTATTCATTATTTACGAATATCTGGATTTAAGTTGGCCATCCAAACAAAAATCGCTTCATTTAAAAAAATGAAATAATATACGGACCAGCTTATTTATTATATTTGCTAATCTTTGATGTTTGTTTAGAAAATCTTGCATTATGTTCTAATCTGATCTAGACATCCTTTCTCATTTCCAACAATCGTTTAACATCTTCCTCTTCTTCAAATCAATGTGAAATAAAGAGCCAGATCAATCAGATACATACACATTTACGATAATATAAGAATGTGTCAATACAATATCTATTATTGTTTTTATATATAATGATTATAGATAGTACTTACCTAGTGGAAAATACCGAATCTCATGAAGAAGAAGAAAGGCTTATGTCCGGCTCTAATGCAACTCTCTCTCTATCTTAGCTCGGACGTTTTTCCTCTTCCTCAGGAGCCTTCTCTTTCTTCTGATCCTCAGTTAAGGTAGTCTCACCTTTCTTTTGCTTTTGAGTCAATTCATCAGCTTCATTCACAAGGTCCTTGGTTTTCGGAACCGGTTTCGTGTACGGTATAAAATCCGTTCCCACAAACGGTATCTAATATTCTTGTTATAGAGCAACCCAAACTTCACACAATAATTTACCAATACTTCAGGAACTTTCACACCTTCTTTCGTTTGATAATTCTCAAGGATACAGCACAGCGTCCTCTCCGTAGCGCAGAGCGTCCCATTCAACATATGCACATAGTTTTTCTTCTCATTAGCCTTTCGCCACAAAAAACTAGGTGAATTTTAACAAAATTTCCTTTTACTTGCTTCTTATTTCCATATCTCACTTCGAGCGTTCTCGCCTGATAATCCGTACAATTCGAGCACGAGACGAGCTCTCTGTAGGCATTATACCCCGGGAACCACGCCTCGATGTCGTACTTTTTCGCAGCAGCATCATTCAGTGCGCCCGACACGATATTCACCACTCTGTAAGGAAGCTTGAGCGACTGAATGAATTCTTCCGAGATTTTAGTCATTTCATTGTGCATTTCCCACGATTTCTCCTAATCCCAATAAGATTACATAAAGTAGAATCTCGAATGATATCCTACCGGCGCTGTTATCACAAACTGCTCTATCTTCTCAAACTGATGAACGCGGAAAATACCCCAATTGTCTTTCCCGGCCGCACCTGCCTCCTTTCTAAAACAGGTCGAAAACCCAGCAAATTTGATCGGAACTTCTTTTTTATCTAACCATTCTCCTCTGTAATAAGCCGAAAGTGGCTGTTCCGACGTCGCGATCATATAAGCATCTTCGTCTTCATTGTTCCCAGTGACCTTATAAAGCTGATCATCAAAATCCGATAGTTGACAAGTCTCGGCCATTAACGACTTCTTCATGAAGAAAGGAGTCTGCATCGGAGTGTACCCTTTCTTAGTGAGGAACTGCATACCGTAATTTATTAGCGCGAGATTCAGCAGAGCTCCTGGCCCTTTTAAGTAGTATCCTCTATGTCCAGCGACCTTTGCTCCTCGTTTTGGATCGTAGCCGTCGATCATGGCGAGAATCTCGTGATGATGGCATCTTCCAGGCGTCGAATTGACTTTGATGTCGGGAATTTGTCCCCAGATTCGCTCGACTAAATTGAACTCTTCGTCGGTTCCTATCGGAACGGTGTCATGCACGATATTTCCTATCTTAGCGAGAGCCTTGCTTAATTTTTTCAGAACCACAGCTTCCTCCAGTCGCGCTGTGTTGATCTTCGCGTCGATTTCTTTGCAGATCTTTATCTCTTCCTATGAAGTAATATCGGGTTTGTTTGCTATAAGCGATATCTATTATTACTTCGCAAGGGTCGTCCTTATTAGCTCTCTTCTTGATTGCAATCGCCTTGTCAGTTTTGTTGTATTCTTCTCGTAGTTTAGTGCATATGTAGTTTTCTAAAGTGTTGAGGGTGTGAATGAGTACAAGATAATTTATGGGTTACTCTTTCTCCATTCGTCATCGAGTGCAAGAATTTCATCGACGATCTTGGGGTCTTGGTTTCGCTTCTTAGCCGATTCTCTGACGAGATCAGGATTGCCTCCTATTTTCATTAAATTGCTTTGTGAAAAATGATCGCAAGAGAAGAAAAAGAACCTTTTTCTATTCTAAATAGATTGATATCTAGTCCCATGAGTATATGATGTGTTTCTTAGAATTTATTGTCTTCTTATTGTTAGTTTGAGATAGATTCCGCCGATTGGCTATTTAGGTTAGCAGTAGCCAATGAAATTAAGGATTCTGTGAAAGATTCTGATCAAATTTAAACAAATCGAAACAAATGAAACAAATTTTGTCCGTTGAAAGTGTGGTCCAGAGCCCATATTTCTCTCACAGTCACCAGATAAAGAAGGCGGCTATGCTCTTTGAGTAAATCTTTCTCTTTGGCGCCTCTATGAGAAGATGATAATTAAATTTTTAGCTTACTTAGAAATGGCAAATCATCAGAGGATGAATGCTTGCGACCTTGGAAATTAGCATGAATTTCCAAGAAAAGAAATCAGTTTCAGTTTAGCTAGGCAGTACATATTCATGAACAAAATGAAAGCAATGAGGAAATTATATTTGAGTCTAAATTTGACTCATTGCTGCGAATGTAAAAGGTATCCAACATTTGATTGAAAGGTTTGATAAATTCTCTGAATAGATAATGAAATGCGGCTTAAGTCTTTGGTGGCATTTTTCAAAACTTTGCCAACTAATATGGCATAATTTGACTATTGAGTCTTAATTTTGCAAATTTTCACCTAAAGAGATGCAAATTTTCTATCTAGTCCCAAATCGGGTTTGGTTCAGATTTCAGACCATCTGTCCCATCTAAGCGAGGGTAAATTGGTGTTTTGCCTGGATGATTGCTCACTTATGGCACTTTCCAGGTCATATTGAAAAAAAACCTTTTTTTATTGGCTTGGCTCAGTGATAGCGTTTTCTAAAGATGATTTCTATAAGACTTTATCCGACTACCTTTGGTAATGGGCAAACTACATAGACTTCGAATATAGCAAACACTTCAATGTGATAGGCTAAATGAATTTATTATCCGATCTACAATTTAATCAGAACTCATCGCAATTTGGGATTTATCACATTATCGCTCTCAACCAATTTTTGAATTATACCTGCTAATTGAAGGGGGAAAAGCCTAATGAATGTAGCAAACAGGCCCAAAATCCACCTATCTAGAGTCAGAGCAACCATCTCTTTAGAATAGAGCGATGATCATCAGAAACAATAATCTCTCTGAAACGAAAATAATGACTCAGTAAGCTGAGAAGATGTCTAACAATACATAATTGCATACTCTTATTATAATAAAGACTCTTTTTAGAGTCGCTGATATAACGATCTCTGGTAAACCATTAAAGCTTATTCTTTCTTTTTTTCCCCAAAGATAAACTTTCAAGTTAGCTAATGAAACAAAGTTTCGATACTTTTCTCCTGGTGTGAGCATTTGAACACCATTCAATCAATAAAAAGTAAAATGTCTGAATAATTATATCATTCATTTTGAATTCCTACAAAGTTGGTGGAAAATTTAACATGAGTAGTCTTGACAACTCGACACCGAGGAATTATTCCCGTTGTATTCCGTTCGAAATCCTCTTTTCGTCTCCTGTAATTGGGGGGGTGTATAAAGCGTAAATCAAAATTAAACTACTTCATCTCAGCTCAGATTCTATCCTAACCCCCTCCAGTAAGGCCGTGATTCTCAGCACTACTTTATTTGAGAGTTCCAACTCACAACAGCGAGCACCAGCCCTCCAAATATGCTAATTTTGTGCGCTAATTCCCCTCAAACCCTAACTACGACACAGAAACAACTTCGAAATAACCTAAATACCTCCCAAAACCTTGTAATCTCATTCAAAGCAGCAGTCTTAATTACATTTCCGCGACGTCGGTGCAGTTTCTGTTGAGTAGAATTAACTTTTCATTAGAATGCGGATTAATTATAGGATTTTAATGTTACATGAATGAAAAGATATGCCTATTTATTAATCTAAAAAAAAGTCGTATAAAATAATTTATAAAAAAAATTGAAAAGTAAGACACAGAACAGAAATGCCAGAGGTCATTGTTAAAACCGACGAAGGTAAGGGCAAAGAGTACAAAGTTGACGAGAGAATCAAGGGGCTCAGCAAGCTCATCAAGGGTCAGCTCGAATTCTCCAGCGAGGCTATCCCAGTCAAAATTACTTCAGATATCTTTGAAAAAGTCCTCGAATTCCTCACCACGCACGACTACAACCCACCAGCTGTTGAGAAACCACTCAAATCCCCTGAACTCGCTAAAAACCTCAGCGACAAGGACGTCAAATTCATCAGCCAATACGACCTCGAATCTATTAAGGGTATCCTCGATGCCGCCTACTACCTCGAAATCGACTCTCTTAAAGACGTTTGCATTGCCAGAATCGCCACTGAGTTCTACATTGGTAACACAGTCGAAGATATTGAGAGATTGAAGTCAAAGTTCGGTGTCACTAAGGACCTCACCATTGAGGAAGAAGAAGCTCTTTCCAAGGAGTACCCATGGGCCAAGGAAGAATCCGAAACCGCCCAAAAGGTTGGCGGATTCATCCTTGAAAAGGATATTATGATGGTTGAAGAATCAAAGAACTAAGTTGACTCGATGGACTGAAGATGAATGGATAATTCTCCTTATCTCAAGTCTAAGGTGATAGATAATAATTATTTGACTATCGTTTTATATTCAGTTGCTTCCTTGTGATTGGTGAGACGTTGCCTATAAACATGAGAAAAGGAATCCTAAGAGTGCATAAAAAATAAAATGAATGATAACAGAGATCGATCTAATGCGATAATTTGTTGTTTTTTCTTAGTGGTAGCCCGGAATTAGGCAGATAGCGGTTTTTTTATATGGAATAATCCGTCAATAGGACCTAAAATGGCGAGCGCTCGTCCATGAGCGTTGAAAATTAAGTAAACAGTTCATTCATTATAAACAATAATTTGGATTAAATTAACACGTTGAATTTATTTATTGAAGAAATTAAAATCTAAAGAGAATCCGTCTCTTTATGACAGAAAAATGTGGTTTATCGCATCATTGACTGCGGATAGATGATTTGGTTTAATAAATAGCCGATAGAGACATATTCGACAGTTCAATGCGAACTTTAATTATTTTTGGTCAAAATTTATCATGTAGGTATCGTATCCATACTATATAATAAGAGTCTATTGAGAAAAATAGATAGAAGTAAATAAGTCAAGCAGATAATCCACGCTTAACAATTGACCAAGTTTTTTTCTAAATTTCTCTCGACGTCCAACACTAACAAAATATCACAAATCTTCAAGGCTCTTTAACTCGATAGCTTGGCCACGGTTTTCTCCTCTGCTGATAAAATTTCCACCCTCTGCAGAATGTAAGCTGTACTCCTCCAATGGCAGTGTCGATAGCCTTCTTGCTTCAGGAATTATTACAAACAAAATGACGATTGCATAAACCCAAAAGAAATAAGTCACTCCTTTCCAGTTGTCATCCGTCAGAATGTAATACATGAGCGTCTTTGGCAGGGACGTTCCAAGGTTATTCACTGAAAAAATTACCGTTAAGAAAGTAGTCCCAATCTTTTGATCACAAATTCTCGCATAGAAGGCCCCTGTTGAAGTAAAAAGCAGCGCTTCCTGAATTATATCCAAAGCCTGGACGAGCGTCATCGCCCAGAAGGCGTTTTGCCATCCTTGCGGAGTGCCATATTCTACAAGAACCCAATAAGATAGCAAAGAGGTTGCAATTTTCGCAACGATATGTGCATAAAAAAGCCTGAACTGATTTTGCGTGCCTTTCACAGCGTAGTTTCCAGCTAAGCAAGCCGCAATGATACTCACAGGAAACAGCATCGTTTGTATATTAATAAAATCAGCTTCCGAAAACCCTCCTCGGATGCATGCTGGAAGCAGATAGTTATCAAGAGGCGCAAAACCCAGTTTCCATATGATTCCAAACACCAAGAATCTGAAAAGATTTTTATTCGTCCAGAATCCTCGAATCATTTTAATGATTTCAAAAAGAGACTCGAAGTTTTGTCTTGTTGGTGGCTCTTTGACTGAACAGAATGAAAGATATAAGACATAGAAAAATGTTCCTGCGGCCAGAAGAATGAACAAAGCTTGAAAACTGACTAAGGGTTCATCGTGAGGAGTCGAAAAGATGTAGTCGTTGCAGAATTTGACGCTGCTGAGTGGGATAAAGAGATTATACGTGAGGAATCTCCCAATATTTTGCGCTGAGAATTTGAGCATAGGCATTAGAGATCTTCTATTCCTTGCGACAGTGGTAATCAAGTACCCGTCTGAAGTGATCATTAAAATAGCGCTTGCTAGTAGCATAAAGAAGCTCACCAGCGATAGAGGACTGAGATTTACTGACTGAATCCATTGATCGATAGAGAATGCCGATAAAAACGAGAGCAATAATATTGTTGAAAGACAAGGGAGGATGTAACTCATTCGTTTACCAACCCTTTCGGAGAAGTAGCGATCAAGGAGTGGTCCAAAGAGAAACTTGAGTCCGAATGGATAGCTGCATAGACTGAGAAATCCTAAATCGGAGAGCTTTGCACCGTTCTTTACGAGCAGGATGGGTAGACTTCCTTCGACGAATCCCAAGCAGATTCCAGGATATAGCTGGTTGATAGAATAAACACTGAGGAATAGTCTCTCCTTCGGTAAATAAGCAGGATCAATTTCATCATCGAGGTCGGTGCTGCTTGTCGGAGGTGAGTCTGACTCATCCTTGAGGTCGTCTATCCTGTGTTGAACTTCCTCCAGTTCAAAGTCAACAGTTTTTGCTTTGTCTTTAAGCATAATGAGAGAAAAATTTCAAATTTTATTTAATAAATCGGTTCAAGAAGGTTTCTTGTATGCCATCGTATCAAATTTTATAATATAATACTAGCGAAAATCTGCTCTAAGGTAGAGCCAAGACTTCATGGGATTTCATTGAATTTGAGATAAAATAGTAATCCTTTCAGTGGAGTAAATCTTGAAAATTGTATTCTTTAATTGCCAAAACGAATAAGTAAGGATTTAGCCTGACCTTAGTCATGAAGAATCAAAAGAAGGAAAAGAAATTCCCATATAGATAAATCAAAAATGGCATTAATTAATCAAGATTTCTCATTTCTATTTGTTCTTGCTCTTGATTTCCTCTTTTGTTTAAAAAGTTGTCGCTCGAGGTATTCACATCGAATTCTTCCAATGGCAGCTTCGATAGCCTTCTTGTTTCAGGAATTATCATAAATAGTATGACGATTGTATAGATCCAGAAGATATAAGTGACCGTTTTCCAGTTGTCATCAGTCAGAATGTAATACATGATCGTTTTCGGTAAATGGTTCCCAAAGTTATACACTGAAAAAATCACAGTCAGGAAGGTAGTACCGACCCTATGATCACAGATTCTCGCAAAAAAGGCTCCAGTCGACGTGAATATCAAGGTATCCTGGATCGTATCTAGAGCCGATAACAACGTCATCATCCAGAACGCGCCTTGCCACTTCTCTGGAGTGTCATACTCAATCAGCATCCAGTATGACAAGAGCGATACAGCTATTTTGGTTGCTATATGTGCATAGAATAGCTCGAATTGGTTTTGGGTGCTCTTGACCACGTATCTACCTGCCAGACAAGACGCAATGATTCCGACTGGGAACAGCATCGTTTGTATATTGATATAAACAGCTTTATCAAACCCTCCTCTGATACTGGCTGGAACAAGGTAGTTGTCCAACGGCGCGAACCCAAGTCTCCAAATCATGAAAAACACCAAGCATCTGAAGAGATTTTTATTTGTCCAGAACCCTCTAACCGTCCTCACGATTTCGAAGATCGATCCGAAGTTTTTCTTTGTTGGGGGTTCTTTCAGAACGCAGAATGCAACCCAAGCGACGTAACAAGCCAGTGAAATAGCAAACAAAATAAAGAAGAGCTCATAGGTTAGTAGCGGTTTGTCTCGAGGCGTTGAAAATATGTGATTATTACAGAATTCAACACTGTTGAGAGGGATAAATAGATTATACGAAAGCGCAGTCCCTAGGGTTTGTCCCAAAAATTTGAGCATGGGCATCAACGTCCTTCTGTCCTTCGCTACAATGGTCATGAGGTACCCATCTGAAGAAATCATGAGCACGCCTCCCGCGAGGACCAAAAAGAATCCGACTAGAGTTAACGGCGTGAGATTGATTGTTTGAATCCAGTTATCGATAGAAAAAGCTGACCAGAAAGAGAGGATTAGTATCGTTGCAAGGCAAGGAAGGATATAACTCATTCGTTTGCCAATACGCTCTGAGAAGAAACGGTCAAGGATGGGTCCAAAGATAAATTTAAAAGTTAATGGATAGCTGCATAGGGACAGAAAGCCCAAATCAGAAAGCTTTGCTCCGTTTGCTACCAGGAGAATAGGGAGGCTCCCTTGAACAAATCCGAGAGGAATCCCAGCAATTGCTTGGTTTGTCAAGTAAATCCCAAGGAATAACTTTTCTTTGGATAAATAAACAGGACCAACTTCTTCCTCGATTTCACTGCCATTGGTAGGAAATGATTGCGATTCATTTGGCTGGTCTGGGTCGTTTTTGGTTTGCAGTTCACACTCGATTGAGTTTTTTCTTTGATCGGTCATCTGCAGAAAAAATTTTCAATATTTTATTCAAATATCTATCCAAAGGAAAAATGCCACTGATATTACCAATTCAAATTTATAACTCAACTGAAACTCACTTAACACTTCATAAGCCACTCCGAATAACAACCACGAAGATAATGAGGATCATCAAGCTGCTTTTCATTATTCCCACTTGAAATTTGTGGATATTGTTGAATTGTGCCCTCACTATCTAAATTGTAATGCATATGAAAGCTTCAATAGAATCGATTGCTCTATTTATTGCTATTGCGACCTAGTTTCACCTATTACAAAGGTTCAGGGCTTCAGGAACCGGAAGTGAAATAATTTACCAAATAAACCAAATATAAATATCCATAAATTCTAAATAACTAAGCGAAGAGGCCAATGAACGACAAGCTCGAGCAAGCCAAGCTGAAATATGACTACGTCATGAAAATCCGTGAACTCAACCAGCAGCAGGCGATCTTCAAGATTCCAAAATACCTCATTTTGAAAAATGTTATTCCTTATCTCGAAGATGAAGAAATCGTTCCCTTCGTTCTCACCTGCAAAACCTTCAAAACAATAATTTTTTCGCCGATAGGCTATGAAATCATCCTCGCGTCCAAGGCACGCGCTTATAACTTCTATGCAGATGTCGCGGGCAGTCAGATTTACCCTTCGTATTCATTAAATACTGCTGAAGAGCTCAAACGCTTCGAAGGAAGTCGTGAAGACGCTTTCGCGCAACTCGAAACTTTGAAGAGCGTTAAGGAGTTTCTGACAGCGAAGGTTAAGACCCTGGAGGAAGTGATTAAATCGCATCAAAAAGAAATCCTAAAGCTCAAAGCAAGTCTACAGAATGAAGAGAATTTAAACAAAAAGAATGTCGGACAGATCTATTTGCTTGAGAATAGACTTAGATCGTATGAGGTAGAGAAGGAGGACCATGATAGCAGAATAAAGGAGCTCAATTTCAAATATCAGAAAATTGTATTGCCTTATTTTTCCTAGAGACAGTGGATTAACTTTTGCTTTTCTTGATGTTTAGGTGGCAGAGAAGGAAGGAGATGTGAGATTACTTGAGCAAGAGAATAAGCAGCTTACGAGAGAGACGAATGCTTTAACTGAAGAGGTGAGTGTTGCGTGTTGCTGAATATTTCGCGAATAATCTATTAAATTAGACGTCATTTCTTCGAACGGATAATGAAAAGTTGAAGAAGACAAATGCACAGTATTTAGGAGCATTGGTTCAGCTTAAACAGGCTTTTGCGATGAATCCGTATTCGAAACCATCAGAAAACGCAGAGGCGCAAAGCGAACAGAAATAAATACCAGAGGTTGACAGGGTTCGAAAGGTTAAGGAGTAAGGTATTTTTATAGCAAATAGACAGATTCAATAAAGTGTGTGTGTCATTCTTTCTTCATTCGGTTGATTTTATTTTATCAATTAATTTTTTGCTGGTGAAGATATAATGAAATGAATCTCATCATTGAGCTAAAGCGCGATTTCTTAAACAAAAACTTTATTATTAACGTTTCTGCAATCTCTCAGGATGGCTCTGAGTTCGATTATAAGGCGTAGTAATTCTCTCTATATGGCTTACCAGCTCTGATAATTATCTTAAGGTAGCTGATTGGCAAAATAATTTTGATGTTGATTGTAATTTTGGTTTGTTATAACAAAAAAAAATTAGACATTAGCACTCATTTTGCTGTTCAGTTTCATTAGCGTTTATGCTCTACTCAAAGCTCGAGAGGATATTGGAAAAAGCAAATTGCGTCCAGTTCCTTTATTGATTTTTTCTTGTAGTATGAGTTCATCCTATAAAATCCACTCAGACGTCTGCAAAAGAACCACATGACGATACCTTAATTAGAGAAATCTCTCGAAGTGATGATAAATCATTTCCATAATTTTTATTTTCTAAAAAATAGAGATCCTAAGCGAATATTATTTTATCTGAGCTCAATTACCAATTCATAACAGAAGTTTTAAGGTAACCTCCATCAGAACCCTTAATCACGAATTTCATGTCTCTTCTGGATAACTCTTCAAGTTCAGAGGGCAACAGCACCTTCATCTTGAATCCCATTAATCCCATTCTCTCATCCAACGTCAACCTTATCGAAGATGTGTCGCCTTGGACCACCAACGACACAGAAGAGAGCTGTGGTCAACGTTTTTTACTAAAAACCCTCGATAATATCGCCCAAGAGTTCAAAGTGAAGAACAAAGAGCGAGGCCCATCGAAACCCCGATCAGTCAGGGAAGTCTTAGTGAACAATTTGCCTTTCAAACCAGCAAGCACTCGACCATCCACTTCAATAAAGGTCTTTCGCAAAGTCTCTGAAGAGCCTGGAGATCGGCCAAGCACTACATCTAGAGGATTCCCTCGTCTGACCTTCGACTGGACTCAATTGGACCAAAAAGAAGCTCAAACCCAAACTGGTGAGGCAAATGAGACAAATCACGAATATGATCCCAATCCAGAGAAGTCAAAGGAGAAAAAGCCTCTCCTCTATCGGATTAAAACTAAGGGCGAGCGCCCTGTGACAGCCGTCAAGCCACACAAGGAAATTGGCATGACGAAAACTGAAGGCGATAATCCTATATCAGCGAGAAATCGGCTTAGTTCACACGTGAAAAGTGCGTCATTATTTCCGGTGACTTCGAAAGCGCTGTTTGAAAGAGCTTGCAACGAAATCATAAATAAACATGCTATCAAACTGTTAGAAGATAATAAAAAAATCGTTCAGGCCGTGCGGAAAAATCTAAAACCTGAGGGAAATGATGGAATAAGTACTGAGAGGCCTCAGAGACCAACATCATCAAGCTATAATGATTTGAAGGTCAAGCTCGCTCTGCAGACAGATAGGATAGTTTTTGTGAGGGAGCCGACTATTTATGAAACTCTTGTACAAGGCAAAGAAATCCAAATGTTCAGCAAGAAAACTCCTGAGCTGCGGCAACCTTCGACCAGAGGACATGGAGTTGCTTGCGATAACCCTCGGCCAAAAAGTATGTTATCGACAAGGCCGTTGACTAAAAGCATGGGACCGAAAGAATTTGAAATGCTTGGAAGAGGAGTCAAACTTGTTGCTACGAAAAGGCCGACGAGAGTGGTCGAATCGGCCTCATCTACTCAGCTGAAAAAATCAGGCAGCATGCCAAATATGACTCCGAACCGTATGATTCAGCGACTATTTCGCTGAATCAGAAGTATTGAGATAGTTAAATCTGCTATTTTTATACGTGTTTACTAATTTTTTTTTATGCTATGAAGCATCGTGAAATAATACGCTTCTCTATACCTTTTTGTGTGAGAAAAACAAATTTTGAGTGTGGTCATAATAATTCAATAGTGAGTTTATAAATTTTTCCTTGAAGAAATCAAATCAATGATAAAACAATCTTCTCTGAATTTGGACTCCGACTCGAATTATGACATCTTCATTCTGTCGATCAAATCATTTTTTAGAATACTCTCTTCCTATAGGACTAAGTTATTGCATTGTTCTCTTCGAATCTAATTCTCTCTAACGCGATGATATAACATGCAATAATGAATAACAATGGTGTTCGTAGACTAAATCACTAATAATGAATGGAAATCTAATGAAAATAGTCACATCTAACCAAAGTAGCCTAAACGAACTATTTCGATCAGTTCGCGGCGTTTTCCATAGTGATATAATCAGAATTGCTTTTTGAAGGGCTCTCAGGTTGGTCAGCAAATGGGCTGCCTTCACTTACCCGATAGACCAAAGGAGTCTTCTGCTCCTCTTCGACTTTAGCATCTCCCTTTCCTCCTTTGAAGAATCCATACCAGTAAGTCACTGCGCCAAGAGCTCCTCCCAAGAATGGACCGACCCAATAGACCCAGTCATTCTGGAAGGTCGCGGTCAATACCGCAGGTCCAAAGACTCTTGCAGGGTTCATTGCAGCTCCTGTGAACGGTCCAATTGCAAAGATGTCCAATGTGACCGTTGCGCCAATCATCGCTCCAAAAACTTGGTCAGGAGCCCTTTTGTCTCTTGCTGTGGCGAATATGACCACAACTAGGATAAAGGTAGCAACAGCTTCCATTAGCATGCCCTGGAGCGGTGTGATATCATCGCTTAAGGCAGGGAATCCAAGTTTACTTTGCGTGGAAATGGTTTTTAGCACGTGACCAGGAATCATGATTAATAGCGCAGCTCCAGCCAAAAAGCTTCCCAAGATTTGGAAAATGAAATAGATGAGTCCTTGTAGCCACTCGAGGTCTCTAACAATGACGAATCCCAGGGTCACAGCAGGGTTGAAGTGCCCTCCGGAAAATCTGCCGAATGAATAGACCATTGCAGCGATGATAAGACCGTGGGTGATAGCAACACCAGTGAAATCGTCGTTTTTCAGGTTAGCCTGGATTACCGAGAAGCCTCCGCCCAATACAAGCACGAAGGTACCCAATAACTCGGCGAAATAAGCGTGCCAGCGAGGGGTAAACTTATTTTGGTGACTCATTGATTTGTTTATTAATTACAATGATATTCAAGATAACTGTTAAATAGTCGAAGATAGTAGGTTCTTAAATGGGAATTTTTCTTATTTCTTAACTATCGTGGATGTATTGAACTCTTTGATCATAGGATCAACAGTAACCTAAGGTAAACCTGCTTAAGCGCTGTGAATTGAAGCAGAGCTCCTCTCTTTTTTTTTGAAAAATGTAATAAGAGTTAACAAAATTCCCTGAAAATTAGGCATATCTGAAGGCAGTTCTCAGCTTGGTGATAGAGTTTAAGTTTGAGATGAAAATGTGAAAAGATCAAAAGGGTTTCTCACGTCTCGAGTTTTAAAAACTCTTAGTTCAATTAATCAACAAGAGAAATTAAATTGGTATGTTAAAAACCCGAACCCTACTTTTGCTGGCAGTTTTGGCTGGCATCTTCTTTGTTTCCAACGCTAAAGCCAACAGTCTCAACCCAAGAACCGAGACAGGTCTTGGCTGTGCTCCTAAGGAATACAACATTAACCTGGACCTCCCTCCACTTGAAAGATGGAGAGAAATCGTAACCGATTACGCACCTAAAATTCAAGCCTTCAGATCATACGTTCTTCGCAGCACTCACCTTCCAGCCTTCTTCTTTAACTTCGTTGATTACTCCTACGCTGCCAGACGAGATCCAGAATATGCTGAAGAACTTCAAGCCATTGCTCAGCTCTCGGGCATGGATTTCAGCATGATGTACCTCATCAACTTCGTCTACGAAATTTCCGCGTTCTGCACCTCCACAATCGTTCGAACTGCCTCTGGAAAAATCATTCATGGCAGAAATCTCGATTTCCCTTTCAGTCCATACATTGCCAATCTCACAACTCAAGTATCATTCTATCGCGGAGGTAGTCTGCTCTACAAAGCGGACGTTACTGTAGGATCACTTGGTATTCTCGCAGGAGTCAAGCCCGGCAAGTTCGCCATTTCGCTCAACGAAAGAGAAAAGGGCTCACTGTTGACGAATTTCAGAGAATACTTTTTCCAAAAATCAATGCCTTCACTTTACTTAGTAAGAAAAGCTTTCGAAACTGCAAACTCCTTTGATGAGGCTGTTAGTATGATCTCGACAACAAGAATCATCGCTCCTGCTTATTACATTGTGAGTGGTGTTCAACCTCATGAAGGTGTGATTATCTCTCGTAATGCTACAGGTGTTACGAATGCACATTGGCTTAAAGACAATGATCCTGATTGGTACATCGCAGTGAGCAACTACGACAGAGATGAAGTTGAACCTGATCTTGATTACAGAAGAATTCCTGCCGAGAACAGAATTTATGCGATTGGACAACAAAATATGACTGAACAACTCTTACTCGATGGAGTCCTCGCTAGATTCCCTAACCTGAACTTTGAGACTATATTGACCGCGATTATGGTACCTTCTACAGGTTATTTCAACACCACTATGTGGTTCTAAAGAAGCAATATTCAATGAAAGATTCTATGAGTAAATAAGAAAATTAATAATTTGAGATTGATTGCGTAACATTTAATGCTCTAAAACACAAATATTTGACATGATCCTCAACGTGCATTGTGATGGTAATTTCTACATGTTAGCTCAACGCTCCCGGAGCGATTTGGGGATACAATAACAAAAGCTTTGTCATCTTAAGTTTGTATAGGACTTCTACAGTTGACTGAAAACTCGACGCATTTAAATATATTCTCAGTTTCATAGCAAAAATCTTAGTTTAAACTTTGCATCAGGACTATGTTAATATCAAATGGCTTCACAAAATCCGAGATTAAAAACTCCTAGTCCAATAATTAAACAAGAGAAATAAATCTGTATGCTCAACAGGCAAGCTCTACTACTGCTGGCAATTGTTGCTGGTATCTTCTTTGTTTCCAACGCAAAGGTCAACAGCATCAACCCGAGGACAGAGACACGTCCTGGCTATGCTCCTAAGGAATATAACATTAACCTGGACCTTCCTCCACTTGAACGATGGAGAGAAATCGTCACCGATTACACGCCGGCAATTCAAGCTTTCAAATCCTATGTTCTCCGCTCCGCTCACTTACCAGCCTTCTTTTTTAACTTCGTCTCTTACTCTTATGCTGCCAGGCGTGATCCAGAATATGCTGAAGAACTTCAAGCCATTGCTCAACTCTCAGGCATGGAATTCAGCATGATGTACCTTGTTAATTTCGTCTACGAACTCACTGCTTACTGCACCTCCACAATCGTTCGAACCGCCTCTGGAAAAATCATTCATGGTAGAAATCTCGATTTCGCTTTCATGCCATACGCAGCTAACCTCACTGCCCAAGTATCATTCTATCGCGGAGGTAATTTGCTTTACAAAGCGGACGTTACTGTAGGATCGCTTGGTATTTTAGCAGGAGTCAAGCCCGGCAAGTTCGCTATATCACTCAACGAAAGACATAAGGGCTCATTATTGACGAACCTCAGGGAATACTTTTTCCAAAAATCAATGCCCTCACTTTACTTAGTGAGAAAAGCTTTCGAAACTGCAAACTCTTTTGATGAGGCAATTAGCATAATCTCGACAACAAGAATCATCGCTCCTGCTTATTACATCGTCAGTGGCGTTCAACCACATGAAGGTGTAATCATCTCTCGTAATGCAACAGGAGTTACCAACGCACATTGGCTTAAAGACAATGATCCTGATTGGTACATCGCAGTGAGCAACTATGATAGAGATGAAATTGATCCTGATCTTGATTACAGAAGAATTCCTGCCGAGAACAGAATTTATGCGATTGGACAACAAAATATGACTGAGCAACTCTTACTTGATGAGGTCCTTGCAAAATTTCCAAACTTGAATTTCATGAGTATTCTTTCTGCGATTATGGTACCTTCTACAGGGTATTTCAACACTACTATGTGGTTCTGAGAAGAGATTTTTACATGTGAGAATCCATTGGTTGAATCGGTTTGATTAAGAAAATTAATAATTTGATATGATTGCATAAGAATTAATGATCTATGACACAAATATTTGACGCTATCCTTAACATGACATTTCTTTATGCTTTGGGATTACAATTTATTTTGACCAGCCTTCCCATGCATGCTGAAGATACATGAGCGACAAAATTTTGATCTCAAGTCTCTATTAGATTTCTCGAGGGACTGGGAGCTCGGCACATTGCATGTAATTCTCAGTTTTATCACAAAAATGTTAGTTACAAGGAGTATGAATATGGTATAACACAAAATGTTTTTCTAATTTTGTTCATTAATTAAACAATAAAAATTGAGTCAAACAATGAGTAGTCGAGGCCTATTATTGATAGCTATCTTTGCAACCATCTTTTTTGTTTCTAACGCAACAGTCAACAGCCTCCACCCAAGAACCGAGACAGGTCCTGGCTATGCTCCTAAGGAATATAACATTAACCTGGACCTTCCTCCACTTGAAAGATGGAGAGAAATCGTAACCGATTACGCTCCTAAAATCCAAGCCTTTAGATCGTATGTTCTGCGCTCTACTCATCTACCTGCCTTCTTCTTTAACTTCGTTTCTTACTCTCACGGTGCCAGACGAGATCCAGAATATGCTGAAGAACTCCAAGCCATTGCTCAACTTTCAGGCATGGAATTCAGCATGCTCTACCTTATCAACTTTATTTACGAGATCACTGCATTCTGTACTTCCACAATTGTTCGTACCGCTTCTGGAAAAATCATCCATGGTAGAAATGTCGATTTTCCTCTATCACCATATATAGCTAATCTCACGACTCAAGTATCGTTCTACCGTGGAGAGAATCTACTTTACAAATCTGATCTTACTGTTGGAACGCTTGGTACTGCTGCAGGCATCAGACCTGGCAAGTTCGCTATTTCGCTCAATGAAAGAGAAAAGGGCTCGCTATTGACGAATTTTAGAGAGTACTTTTACGAAAAATCTCTTCCGAGTCTCTATCTTGTGAGAAAAGTGCTCGAAAACGCGGACTCATTCGATGAAGCTATTAGCATGCTCTCAACGACGAGGATAATTGCTCCTGCTTACTACATTGTCAGTGGTGTTCAACCTCATGAAGGTGTGATTATCTCTCGTAATGCTACAGGTGTTACGAATGCACATTGGCTTAAAGACAATGATCCTGATTGGTACATCGCAGTGAGCAACTATGATAGAGATGAAGTTGAGCCTGATCTTGATTACAGAAGAATTCCTGCCGAGAACAGAATTTATGCGATCGGACAACAAAATATGACTGAGCAGCTCTTACTCGATGAAGTCCTTGCAAAATTCCCGACTCTGAATTTTGAGACCATACTCAGTGCAGTCATGGTACCTTCAACAGGGTATTTCAACACTACGATGTGGTTCTAAAAAAGCAATATTGACCAGCGAGAGAAGAGATTTGAAAAAAGAATTTAATAATTTGAGATGAGATAGGATTGAATACATTTAAACAAGCATCTATGGTATTGTTGATTCCCTATTCTTTGACACTAGTAATTTGAAAAGTTAATCAAACGGATATCAAATTAGTTTGAGTGAAGAAATATTTATGAAAAAAAAGATAACAAATGTGATTTAAAATGATTTCATATATCTTACTCATAGAAAAATTGATTTCATGTTACGTACATATTGAGCTTTCGGAAAATCACTGTTAACAAAACTTATTCAGAATTGTCGTGAAAACGAATTACATTGTGATAGATGAAGGTTAATATTTGTTAATTTACCTCCATTTCTCCCGAAATTCTAAAAAGATTTGAGTAAAAGACACTGAATAAACAAATTTATTAAAGTATAAAACAACAATACTGCCCGTCCAATGTTTTACCAAAATTTTGTTAATTACCAAAAAGAATCAACTCTAACCCAATTAGATCCTTTAGGAAAAAGAAAAAACAGCAATTAAAATTGAAAGTGTCCTGAGAATAGCTTACAGAAAGAGCTAAATTGGTGTTCAACTCTAAATTCTATTTTGTTTTTGTCCTATTTTGAGGACTTTGATAAATCGGCTGTCCTGTAGCTGCTGCTTTGACCGTAAGCATCTCAAGCTGTTGCCTCAGCACCACATCATTTTCTCGTGTTGCTGGTCTTGAATTGATCTTAAACGGCCTAGTAGCAGCTTTATAACGCCTTAGCAGCACACCATAACTCGGCGGCCCTTGCTTTTTGAAGTTAATAATATTTCGCTCGAACACGTTTTCTCTTTTCTTCACATTCGTTGGAAGAGGAAAATCTTGACTTCTTTTAATCTCACCATCATGCCCTCCTCGCAATATCTTCGTTATATTCTGATGTAGCTCTTCATAATATTGTTCTGAGCCCATGAAGTTATTTAACTCACTGTCCTCCTCATAGCTCCCGTAATAATCAATGCTTTCCTGCGCTGCCGTCATCAACCGCGTCATATTCAAAGTGTTTTTGATTTCAGCCAGCTGATTATTTTCCCGCTTCACGCTTCTGTCGTCATGATAAGGGTAGTTTTCAGGGGCTTCGATAGTGCTGTAATCTTGCTGTGTCATCGCATCAATTGTTTGAACTCCTTTAGGACTTCTTTTGACAGATGGGTTGATTTTCACACAATTTAGGAACGCAAAATCTTCCAATTTACGTGACGCTTTCTTACCTTCAGTTCCTTTCATCACCCTAGGAAGAGCAAAAGCGCCGAACTTTCTTCTAGTCTTATTAAAATTAGCCGTGGTTGATGAGGGTGCTGATGAGAGGTTCTCGCTTTGATTCGCAGAGGGCAGTAATTGGTCAAGAATCTTATTCGGAGAAAAAGGCTTTAACTCGACGACATTTGCAGTTGGCGGTCTTCGCGAGCCGAGATTCCCTTTCGCAGGCTCGGATTGACCTCGTTTACTTTGAGACCTCGTCACCAATCTATGGATTCTCATTGGTTCAAACTTAGATTGCTCCGGGAAGTTCACACTGGCATGACTGATCGTGAGGCTTGCTCTGTTGGGCGCTTCAATGGAAGTTCGGACGATTTTGTCTTCGTGTCTGCAAGGCGACTCTCTAAAATTGAAGCTATAATAACTAACTTTTCCTTTAGTAGTCTTTTGTTTAGGTGTGAATTGCATGAGATATCCCCTGTTCATTTCGGTAGTTTCATCCCAAGGAGAAAGCCCGTTAGCTGTTTGGATTCCTATTTCCAAGCTCCGGTTCATGATGATTGAGTTTTATTCTTTTTATTTGTTATATTTTTCAATTAATTATGTTTATTTCAGAATAGTTAACAAATTGTGAGGAGACTCAGCAATTGATGCAACTATCCATTTGAACTATCATCTAAGGGGCTTTGTTAATATAATGATAATAATCAGACGCTGGCGATTTGATGGATCTCGATTGATTTATAGGAAATTTTATTTTTTTGCACAATTCTTTTTTAAATGGAACAGTTAAACTGGTTATCATGGAGAATTAGGCTGGTTATTTACGACTCTGTGTATCTATCGCGACTGGTGGTTATTCAGAATCATATGAAGTTCACACAAATCATATGTATTTAAGATTAGAAATATTTTCTCACAATTCTCCCCACGTAAATATACAAAAATTCTCAATTCAGGAGGCTCTTTGAGAACGATGCATGCCTTTTCAACCTCACAGAAAGGTAGGAATCCCAAAAAATGAGTAATGAATAAAAGTACGGTCAAATCCAAGCGACAAGTGTGCCTTCATTCCATTCGCCTTCCTTCTCAACTCCATCTTTCGTGAAAAATCCTCGTCCATGATACTTTCCATTCTGCCAGTTTCCATGGTATTTCCTTCCGTCTGGCCACTCCAGCGTACCAAATCCATGCTTTTCATCATTGAGGAACTGCCCTTCATATCTCTTTCTATCTTCAGTTATCAGCGTACCTGTCCCTTCCATTCTATTATTCTTCCACTCTCCATTATAAACCTTTTTTCGACCAGGCCATTCCATCGTTCCTTTTCCATCCATATTCCCATTTTCAAAAGTTCCTTCATATTTGGACCCATCAGCCCACTTGAATTCGCCCCAGCCATGCATTTTCCCTCCCTTAAAATCGCCTGAATAAACCGATCCATCTCTCCACGTTTGCTGACCGGTCCCTTCCGGCTGCCCCTCAACCCAATCTCCTTCATATTTAACTCTTTCATCGTTAACATAGTAAAAAGTTCCAGTTCCATGAGGTTTATCATTCATGTAGTTTCCATCATATACTTCCCCATTGACAAATATCAACCTTCCGCGGCCATTTGGGACATTATTTTTCCAATATCCTTCATAGATTGACCCATCCTTAAAGATTTGCACTCCTCGACCGTGCCGAGCTCCATTAAGCCATTGCCCTGTGTAATATGATCCGTTTATTTCATAGGGTCCGCCATAAGAAAGCCCCTGGAATTCAGATTCATCGGCATTGTATTTAAATTCTCCGAGTTTCTCCATCACTTCTTTAACTTTCTCGTGCTTTGGGGGCATTTCAGGTATCAGCTTAGCGTAACTGGAGTCCGGCAAGTTTTCGTTGTGCATGTTAGATATATCAGGCAGGAAAGGCTCATAACTAATTTGACCGTTCGTTGGAAAATCGTCGTCGATAATCTCCTCAGTATTTCTGCGTAAACTTTCAGAGATGCTTCTAGTGTCAACGTTGGCTCTCACATCAGAGCTATTGTTGCAGCAGCCTGCATTATTTCCCATTTTTCAGTTGACCGATAAACGCTAGCGAAGAGCCTGAGATCTTAAAATAAAAATTTAATCGCTTACTTATAGTTTATATAGACACTCAAATTGAAATCGAGAATAGCATTGATAGAAAATACATCGAACTCTAACATAAAAAACTTCAAGTTACTTGATGATTTCTCACTGAAGGTTCTCAATTAGTAAGGTTCGAACCAAATAGCGCAGTGCTTATTTGAAATAGTCACTTTCTCTTTATTTTATGAAGAGCAAATACGAAAAAGACTTGACAATTTACTAAACCTCAAAATATATTAAGGTTGTTTGTTACTAGTAATAATTATCCCGAATACTTCTCTCGCATACCCTGGTGATATGACGAATTTCTTCTGAGATCCTTTCCAGCACCAAAATTTTCCTTATCTTGTCAAGTGCGGGCTTGGAAAGGACAAACTCCTTCCAGTTTGTTTTTTTCGAATCAACGAGTTGACCTAATGAGCTCATATACAGGTGATTTTTATAGGCGTTTTGAGGTGAGTTAATTAGTATCACAGCTCCTGAGTTCAGCTCCATTATTGCACAAACTTTATTATGAGCACTTCTGGCGTGGTTATGCATGTTCCCTACGAAATGATAGGAGCAGGTGGAGGAGTCGGAGGAATCACATTTATTCATGCATCTGATCTCTCCACACAGCAAGCAGATGGCGAGGCCAGCTTTAGATACTGACTGACAGCGGGTACACCGCGCGTCTTCATAACGATTTCGTAAATCCCAATAGTTTGATTCGAGGGGAATAATAGCTTGGAGGGGTCTCGTTTCCTCTAATTTGCCGATCAGACTCGAATCAGTCGCGACTTGTGCTATGATATCACAAAAGAACAACTCGTTCGATTTCAAAAAGCTAGTCACATTAGGAATGAACGCTTCTTCATCTGCAAGCCCAAATAGCGTTTTTATCATAAATTCCTCAGTATCAGAGATAGCTTCTGGCTTGAGGCATCTCTGGTCATAGAGATCTAAGGAGAGCCCAAAACACAAATACTTTCTGAGGAGTGTCCCTACGCTTGAATTTCCACACAAAATGAGCTCAGGCAGGGAGTTTATAAAATTTTCAAAGATTAATTCGCACCGAATCGCTCTCAAATTTGCCTTCTTCTCCGAGGCAATGCGTTGTAAAAAATCGTTTAGCATTTGTAAGACAAGATTTATTAGAAGTACTCTTTGGAAAAATTCCTTCAGATTGTTCCCCTGCTCCGCACCAGGAGTATCAAGAAGATAAGTTGTAAGGATCAATTTGAAATAGCTGATCTGACTATCGAGGCCAAAGACATGAAGCAGCTCATCAAAGGACGCATTGCTAGAATGAATCGAGAGAAACGCGAGATTCTCATCATGTTGATCCCAAAGCCACTCTGGAGTGGGGGCCGATCTCCAGCATCTCGTTTTGAGAGCTCTTGCGATGCTCAGGGTAATATCTAGTTTCTTCTCAATAAAAAGTTTGACTCCAAGCAATTCGGTCATCAAGATGTTATTAATCAGTATTTGAGCTGCCTGAGCTCCCATCTCAAGATCTTGGGCTATCTCAGAGTTTTGGTCTTGAGCAGACTTCAATGCCATGGCTATCCCAAGCTCATCAAATAATTTAGATTCACTAGCTGAAGATTGGGTGCTCAATGAAAATTTTTCGTCTTCTTCGAAGAATGTATAGCTTTTATACTGGCCTTGGACTTTTGATACCAAAAATTCGAAAGAAAATTCGAATTCACTCTTATTCAGATTGCAGCTTGGTTGCTTTTGAATAGAAGGAAGGAACATGTTTGAAAATTGTTTACAGAGTGGACATTTCACATCTGATTCTGAGGTGTATTCGTTATAATACAACATATGCTTTCGTTCTCTCAGCTTTTCCACACATTGACTATGAAACAGATGATTACAGGTGTCAATTGTGAGAACGGATTTGCTTTGAATTTGTTTTGTGGGATGACTGTTTTTCAGACATGAGGAGTAATAATTTGAGCTATAGATAGAGCAGAGCGTCCCGTAGAGCTTCTCTCCATTGATATCAATAACTTCGTGGCAAAAGGCACAATTTTGAACTTCCTCTTCTTCTGGTACCTTCTTTTCCTCTTGATCTTCTTTGGCTTGCTGTTCAATAACCTTTGCTCCCTTCATTAGCATCTTTTCTCTTAGCGCTCTTTGCTTCGCAAGGATCATTTCTTTCATATTATTTCCTTTCCCAGGCAATGCAGCATCATTTGAGGCTTTCTCTTCTTCTACTTGATTGGTTTTCTCTTCTTCTTCCTCATCATAAGTTGCTTTCAGAATTTCTGCAAATTTAGCAGATAAACTTCCTTTCTGATTCGAGCCTTCGTTTCCAGACTCAATTTTTTCGACATAGGCTAAGAGGACGCCTAAATCATTTTTGGGTTTGCAGGTATATATCCCGAAAACGTCTCCACCAAATGGTAACTCGTGTTTCCTAATATACTCTCCCCAGATCTTCGTTTCTAATATTTGCTTCTTCAAGATTTTCGGAGTATTCCTCAAATTTTCAAGCTGGCGATCGAAGAAAGGAAGCAGCCATCTTAGCTGCTTGGCTTGTGACTCATTACCAAATTCAATGAAATTTTTAGCAAACAGCGCTGCATGGGGCAAGATTTTCACAAATTCCATTTTCTGGGTAAACGGATTCAACAACTCCAGCTCTTTTGAATTGGAAGCTTTTAATGAGAATTCATTTGATTTATTTGTCAATAATTCGTGAAACTCCAAGTTTGAAAAGAACAAATCCGGCGTCATTTCTTTATTTTTGAACGCTTCCTTGAGACGAATCTTATTGGTACTTTGATCGAAAGATGCGATTTCTTTCAGGCAGCCATCAAGACTTTCAAAATTGATCAGAAATTTAAGTTTTTGTAATGAGTCATAGGTACTCAGCGGCATAGCGTGAAAAAAATTTAGAAGGACTCGACGCTCGATTTTGCATAGTAATGCCTCACATTCCATTGACTCTTTGATTCCCTTTGAGTTTTGACTGCGAAGAACATTCAATGGCGCTATGATATCAGAGAAGATGAACTCAATAGATTCAAAGAACATTATTAATATGGTGGGCGACTCAGGACAAGAAAGCGCTTGCTTGAGAATAATATCTGCAAGGCGAGGCACCCATTCCTGTTTCTGGTCAAAAACTGAGAGAAGTTGAACAAGACACACCTCAGTGCTGCCGATGAGATAGCGTGGTGCCATTCTATGTTGCATATAGTCTTGGAGAGAATTGATAATATAAGAATATCTTCGGAAACGTTTGATTCTTTGCAAAGTCAAGGTTTGCATTACGGTAGAAAGCGTTTGCTGAAAAATCTTTTCGAGGATTTGTTGGAAAGCATCCTGTTCTATTGTTAACAGCTCTGCCGCCGCTTGGACTTGCTCGACGAATTTCTCAAGACTACCAGTGTGTCTAAACCACATTAACATGAATAGACCAAATGAATCCTGCAATAACGGTAATATGGAGAAACTGTCTGGGTCGAGAACCGCGTTTACTCTAGACTGATAACGTTTCAAAAACTCTTTGAAAATAGTTTCGATAGTCGTTGTCCTGAACTCTGGGTTTGAGAGGTTGAATAGACGAGCGAATAGAGTTTCTAGAACGTCTAAGATATAAGAAAACGCGAGAGTTTTCCGTTGGAGCTCAGAACTGTAATTTCCTCTTTCAAATTTCGAAAGAAACTCAGAGATAGATTCAGGCTGCTCAAATTTATCTCCTTCATCGATTAAGTCGAATAGGGCCGAAACAAAGTCAGGATGGTTAATAAACAATTCTGCTTGCTCTTGGTTCTGAATCAAACATTTTAAATTCATACAAGCTGTCCAGCAAGCTATACGCGTTTTTTCCATTGTAGCTGTTCGCTGGCAGCAAATAGATTTTTTGATAACTTTCAAGAAACTAGTAGCTTCTTTTGACGATGCTGCCAGCGTTGCACATTCCCTGTCAGAGAACAGAAAAGAATACAGATTCGCGCTTTCGGAAAATAGGCTGTTATGAGTGGGAGAAACGTTATAGCAGTACAGATCGAGTAGCTTTGGATATAGTTCTGAATAGAATTCCTTGAATTCCTGGTCAACGAACAGTTCTGTTAGTAAAAAACGAATTTCTCTTTGTACTTTTGAGGTAAACAGTTTGTCCCAGCCTGCAAGCAGTTCTACAAATGAATATTCACCGCCTTCAAAAGGATAACAGTTGAGATTGAAGCTTCTGGTGGGGCGAATCATGCAAGATTTAGGTGCTTTGGACTTTAAAAACTCCACGCAAAGTCTTTTGAAACAGTCATTTTTTCCAGCAAGACACCTCATAATACTAATAATATTGAAAAATATCGAGTTTTTCCCCAATTGATCACAGTCAAGATGACAGAATAACCACTCAAATATTTCTGTTAATGAAGTCAAAAAGCCTTGCCTTATCTCAGCGGGTGTTTCTAACAGAGTTTTTTTTTTCGTTTCCTTTGAATACTCGAGATGATTTTTGCAGGATCCTTCCGGATCCCATGCGCTAGAATCGCCACAGTCACAGACAGCAAGTCCTTTGACTTCCTTCTTTGTTGTTCTGTGACCTTGATGCTTCGAAAGACTGAAGCAATCTTTGCATTGCACGTACTTCTCTAGATTTGCTTTGTCTCTGGAACAATCGATACAATGGTAGATTGTGTCTCCAGCTGAGATCACTTTTCCACAAACGTGATAGCAGTTTGGAACGTGATTCACTTCCTTCAACAGGTCTTCTAGTGAGGTGAGTTTTGGAGAGATACTTTGTATAAAATTATCCAGAGTACGGAAAGAGGCCTGGTCATATGTTTTGAAACTTGTGTAATGCGCCACTAATGGGTTTTTAGCGGTAGATTCAGTTTCGATTTGATATGATTCTCTGTCGAGGATAATATTGAGCAAATCATCCATCTTTGCCGAAAAATTGCTTCTCTTTGGTTTGAAAATGTAATTATAAAGCTAGCAGCTGCTGTTCCTATTTAAATCAGAATTGTTAAAATCTAGGCTGTTTTACCTCGAATTCTCCGAGTCAGACTACCCCTAGAGTTTGGAATTTTATCCATAAGACGTTCTCTTCATGTTCTAATCTGCCCATGTTTTCCTCCGTGCCGACTGTAAGTTGTCTTCAAAACCCTCCAGCTCGAAATATCATATCTAGTTGTTGAATTCCTTTCTCTCATAATTCAGAGAACTTTTTAGATATGTAAGTTGAGGAAACTGAAATTCGAAGAGCGAGCGAGCTCTTTTCACTTGCTTGAATCAGCAGAGCCGTAATTTTAACTGAGTTTTCGGATTGCTCTTATTTTTCAATGCGTCAGAAATTAGACGAAGAGAGCTGATACTGAAATGACTTTGTGAGATTTACACTGATTCAGATAGCAATGGGCCTCTTAGGCGATATAATCTCATTCCAACAGTAGACTAGGCGCTGTGAGGCTTGCTTAGCTAGCAAAAGCTCAATTTTATGAAAAATACCATTAACATCAGAGTCTTCTAAGTCATTTTCAATTAAAAAGCTTACGATTAGGGATGCGGCGCTATCCGTCATCTCATCAAAGCCATGGATCAATTACTTTAGTCAAGAGTGACAAGATATTATGTATTGATTCAATTATATTATCTCTACAACGAATCCTCAGAAAGTACGCGCATCAAATGCTGTCCAAAGTCTATTTACACACTATTCTGTTCAACCTAAACTCTCGTTCCGAGCACTTTGTAATCTGCAACAAGGTAATCCGAATTATTACTTGTACTAACAGCACTAAAGAAAATCGAAGCTATTTATTGTTTTATCAGATAAATTACGAACTATAGATCTTCATATCTTACCAAAACCATATATAAGTACAATGCATATATCAAACTCAGCAATTCCATCGTGCAGTAAAATGATCTGTTCATTTGAGGACAACTGAATGATTGAATGTATAATCAGTTAAATAAACCCAAAAAATATCCCTGCAGACTTTAATTGATATACTAGCAAATAATTAACCTTAATTAATACCATCTTTGCAAGTAACCTATTGATCATCTCCTATGAATTCCTGATAACTCCAAGCGCTTTCCTCAATTTTCTCGGGAGTTATTCTCAAATTCTTTATCAATTAGGTAAAGGCTTTCATTACAAGACTTACATCATTCCTATCTCGGAGATATTCATCGCTATTTGTTGTAAGCAGATCAACCTGGCGGCAATCAGTAGAAACACTGTTCAGTCTCTCGGGAAAGCAAGGATTTGAGAATTTTCCTTCAATTTGCGATTGCTTCAAAAAAACTCTTATTCAGTTAAATTTATTCATGAAAATGATACTGCTGAGAATTCGCTCTCTTCGAGTTTCGGAGGAAACTCTTCTTGGTTCAGATAACCTCCAATATGAGGGGTAAAAAACATTTGGAATATGCCGTTTGACGTATGTTCTTGTTGGCATGGTGAAATCTGCTTCCCTTGTTCAACGAAATTATTTTGGCTTCTTTTGTTTGAAGCTTTAGCTTAGAGCGAAAAGTTTGTGTTTACGTAATATTTCTAATGCAAGATCGAAGGGCGACATTTTCCATACGCAAGCCGTCGACCTCAGCCTGCAGTTTATCAATTTTCTCTTGCATTGACAGCATTAGATCCAATTGCTGCTGAGTGTTTGAGTACTATACAGTTATGTTAAGTTATGAGTAATTAACTACCGTTGGTTCTTTCTTTACACAGGCTTTTTTCCCGTCAGTTTGACTAGTGTAAGCGTCTTTGTTGTTTCGCTTGATGCCTTTAAGCAGCTCGCTTAGTTCGCGAAAATTATGGCTAGATATGCATGAATCTTTACCATTTTCCTCGCTGGAACTGCGCGTGCGTGTATATTTTAACCTTGGACCTACGCGAAATCCGTTTGAAACCATAATAACTGAGCTGAGAATCAGTAATATAATTCAGTCAGTAAATTAAAAAGAAAAATAACTTGTCTTATGAAGGATGATAGTTGCATGCCTCCGAAATGGTCAGTGAGGATCTTTTCCGAGATCAGCGTTGGATTTTTCAGTATTATCGCTGTACCCTCGGAATTCCAGCACAAATCCGATTCATAATCTGTTTTCTAGTAGAGTTTAGAGGTTTTAACGTAAACTTGAGTTTTCCACCTCTAATGCTTTATAGAGCGTCATAAGAAATTGATTTCTCCGTGGCTTGAGTCCTTTGTACTCATCAAGCTTGTCCTTCAAGCTTAAGATATCTGCTTTCGGAGATTTTGACATTGACAAAATTGTTAATCGATTGTTAGCAAATAAGTTTTCTAATTTCTAAAAGACACGGTTCTTTATGAAAAGTGAATCAAAACTTACTTGACGGAATTACTGAGCGAGCTCATAAGGTAACAAATTAGATTAAAAGTGGGTACGTAGGATCACTTCTGAACTCAGTAAACTGAGTGAAATAATTTTTTTTTTTATCAAGAAAAAATAAAGCCTTCAATTCAAAATTCCTATACAGACTAGGTACGAGAGAAACTATCTATTCTGAGTGGAAATTTTGAGATCTAAGCGGCGAAACTGTCACCTTTCATAGCGAATTTTAGTTTCGTCGAGGTTGCATCGCGGATGTTTCGAGTCACATAATATCTAAGCTAAAGAATAAAGCAATGTGAAGGGTAATTTCCAGCAATTCAATTGTAAAATAGGATTTCTGACGAGATTCGCGCGGAAATGTTAATATGCAGCTCAAGACAACTTCCTCTGTAGCAATATTTGACATGGCTCTAAACAGGAAGAATTAGCTGATCCAAACATCAAGGCCCTCGATTTTCTTGTATTCATGATTAGTTGGTATGGAGCTTTTTTCATAAAGAACATTTGGAGGATCTAACAAAGATGCGAAGATGTGGCAATGTGAAGAAGGAGTAGAAGTCAGAAAGTTCGATTCGAGTCATTAAGAAATCACAATTGAAATGTTTAGGTTTTTTGTTGCTCTGATACTGAATTCGAAAATATCAATCGTGAATTCACGATAACCACATTACTCGCTCCATCAAAGTATTAATTGACATAATGAAAAGTAGAAATAAATTTCTGGTAAATCAATTAGGCCACTCATATTCGTTGAAAAGAGCGTAGACATAGATCATTGAGTAATTTATTTCTTTTTTCATCCAAAGTAGCCGTCAGGACTAGGATAATGCACTCTGCCATACAGAAGGACACCATAGATGCTTGCA